>ERZ890953.7-NODE-7-length-166677-cov-24.102682_pt1 | contig 166677 bp, 111 predicted proteins | sample MGYA00521264_ERZ890953 | MGnify/ENA primary metagenome ERZ890953 (study PRJEB32303, sample SAMEA104408629) | aquatic metagenome | biome: Brackish water; feature: Chemocline; material: water | place: Baltic Sea | collected 2014-10-26T21:54:00 | depth 200 m ...
GAGCACGACCTGACCTACCTCGACGATGTCATCCGCTACAACCTGGGTTCGGTGTTCTCGCTCTTTCCCCACGACACCCACGATGCCTATATGGTGAAGTTCGCCAAGGACGCCGAGCTGGACCTGGACGACGACATTCAGGAGAGCTACTTCAGCCGGATTTCCCGCAGCATCAAACGTCGGGGGTTCGGATCCCCGGTACGCTTCCTCTACGACGGCTCCATGCCCGACGACATGCTCGACCTGTTGCTCACCAAGCTGAAAATCCCGCGGGACGAGTCGTTGACTCCCGGCGCCCGCTACCACCACCGCAGTGATCTGATGAACTTTCCCACTGTGGGCAAGGGCAGCCTCGCTTCACCGGAACGCCCTGCGGTCGCCCATCCGGACCTGCCCACCGACGGCAACTACCTCAGAGCCGTCCGCCGTCGCGATGTCCTTCTCCACTTTCCCTACCACTCCTTCGACCACGTGCTGACCCTGCTGCGCGAGGCGGCCCTGGATCCCAAAGTACGTTCCATTCAGATCTGTCTGTACCGTCTCGCCCGCAATTCGAGCGTCGTCAACGCTCTGATCAACGCCCTGCGCAACGGCAAGCAGGTGACGGTGATCATGGAGCTCCAAGCCCGCTTCGACGAGGAAGCGAACCTGCTATGGTCAGCGCGACTGCGTGAAGAAGGCGCTAGAGTCATCATGGGTGTACCTGGATTGAAGGTTCACGCCAAACTCATCCTGATCACACGGCGGGAACGGGGCGCGGACCGCGATTATGCCTGTATCGGCACTGGGAATATGAACGAGGACACCGGCCGTGTCTTTTCCGACTTCATGCTTCTGACCGCGAGTGAAGACGTTGCCGGCGAGATCCGTGCTGTCTTCGAGCAGATCCGCAAACCCTACCGTACAGGAGCCTTCCAGCATCTCCTGGTCTCCCCTTACAACCTGCGCGAAGGCGTGGTGAAGAAGATCGACCGGGAAATCGAGTTGGCCAAAGCGGGGCGCGACGCCTGGATGGACGTCAAACTCAACAACCTGAGCGATGAAGCCGTCATCACTCGTCTCTACGAGGCGTCTCAGGCCGGGGTCCGCATACGGTTGAACATCAGGGGCATGTACTCCATCAAAGCCGGCGTCGACGGCGTCAGCACGAATATTCAGGCCATGGGTATCATCGACCGCTTCCTCGAACACAGCCGCGTGTTGGTCTTCGGCAACGACGGCAACACCGAAGTCTGGCTCGGATCAGCAGACTGGCTGCCCCGGAACTTCGACAAACGCATCGAAGTGATGGTCCCCCTGCGCAATCCCAAGCTCGTGACCCAGGTGCGAGCCATCATCGAGGCCCACTGGCGCGACAATACCAAGGCAAGGATTCTCGATCCTGATCTGCGCAACGAATTCCGTCGAGACGACAAACCCCCGTTCCGAGTTCAGGATGAGATCTACGACATCCTGGACGAGAACACCTGATCCTTCTCCCATCCTCTCGAAAAAGCAGGACGCGGAGCCCCGAAGGTCTCCGCGTCCTCGAAGATATGTCGGTGGTATGACTGCCTACTCGATGCCGCTGACCGTCATGACCGGCCGGAAACCGATCTTGTTGCTTGTCCAGAAGGGATCGAAGCCGCTGCGGTTGGCGCTGCGGCAGACCACCGAGAACTGGGTGGCGTCGCCGCCGCGGATGACACGCACCGGGTCCAGGAACTTGGCTTCGGAAAAGTCGCTTATCTCGAAGGGATCGAACATCGGGCGACCGACGACGGCCGAAGTTTCTCCAGGGAAAGGCTGTTCCAACACGACGGGATCGGTAACCGGTCCGACTACGTAGTCGGCATGCCAGTCCTGGACCCACTCCCAGGCGTTGCCGTGAACGTCACGCAGTCCCCAGGCATTGCTCCTCAGGCTGCCAACGTCGGACAAACCCTGAGCACAGTGCCAGCCTACGAGGTTCAGGTTCGGATCGTCACATACTGGGTTGATGACCGGACCATTCGTGAATGCGGTGACCGAACCGGCTCGACAGGCCCGCTCCCACTCGGCCTCGGTAGGCAGACGATAACCTTCGGCGCCGTAAGGATCGCCGCCGTTGCAGGTCCAATCAGCATGATCGTAGGTCTGGGCCATACCGTTCCGAAGGCTCAACCAGTCGCAGTAGGCGGCTGCGGCATACCAGCTCAGGCCGATGATGGGTTCGTTGGGCGCGCCGGTCATGGAGATGATCGAAAAGACGGGATCGTAGGCCAAACCCATGTTGGCCAAGACCACGATTTCGAGGGACGGCGCTGAGCCGTCCGGCACATCGAGATTGTCCATCACGGGATAGAGCGTATCGATCGAGGCGATCGTAACGCAGACCGTGTCGCCGCCGTCGATCTCGACTACGCCGGAGCAGGCATCTTCCGGATCGATCACCGTGCGGATGAACACCGTGTCGAAGACCGTCGGTACGGTCACCAGCGGCGGATCCTGCGTGTAGGCCCATACCAGAAGGTTTTTGAACTGGACCCTGGTGACCTCTCGACTCGACATGAAGATGTCGTTGGTCAAGGTAACTTCGTGCTCTAACTCATCGATTCCGTGCCCCCACTCCTCGATCGAGCTGCCCATGGTGAATGTGCCGCCGGGGATAAACTCGAACCCGGCGGGAGCAACGACGTCGAGAACGAATTCGGCACTCAGCTCGAGTGTCTCGCCGAACACTTCGTCCTCGATGATCTGGCGGCCTGTGTTCAACCAGCCTTCAGGATGAGCGAAGACGACGGTGTAGTGACCGGCGTCGATGTCCTCGAGGATCCGGTCGCCGGTGCCCTGGATCATCAGGCCTTCACTGCCTCTCAAGGTCCAGGTCGCAGCGGCGTCAGCGGGCGTTGTCGTGACGACCACCGTACTCGGCACATTTTCGCGGTACTCACCTTCGACGACGAAGGCCCTGCCGCCGTCGATGCGGTGACTGACCGAGGTCGGCCACGGACGAACCCAGCCGTCGAGTCCCTGCCAGGTCAAAGTGTATTCGCCGTCGGCGAGACCCTCCATGATGCGGCTCTCGACACCCTCGACCACCAGACCGCCGGGACCGACAAGTCTCCACGGCGTGGCCTGGGTTTCGGGTCCGACGATCACGGCGATCGATCCGCGGGCGGCGGGATCGACAGGGCTGTCGTCACGGCTGCAACCGAGGAAGAAGACACAGAGCAGGAGGCAGGCGGTCAGCAACAAAAACCAACGACGCATTCCAGACATGGTCGACCTCGGTCGGGTGGGGTGGGGATGTCGGCACCTGGAACCATCCCCCGGCTCCAGGCTGCATTGTATAATAGGAATCCCGGTCGGGCGGCGTCAAGCCGGGGCTGAGCCGATGTGCCTAAGCTTCCAAGCGCCGGGCGGCACCCGAGACGGCCAGATCGGCCTCATCGACGAGCTGCTGCAGGATCTCGCGCAGGGGCTGCACCTTGCGGATCAGACCTACCGACTGGCCGGCCATGAGCGATCCCTTGTCCACATCGCCGTCCACAGCCCCCTCGCGAAGGCTGCCGACCCAGTATTCCTCGACCTTGAATTGGGCTTCCTGGCGGTTGATCTCCCCCGACGCCAGCTTCTGGAGCAACTCCATCTGCAGTTCCCCGAACCTGTCCATGGCCCGGTTCTTCAAGGCGCGGACGGCGACAACGGGGAGCTTGTGGCTGTACTGGGGGGTTGAGATCGCCTCGCGGGAACGGGCCTTGATGAAGGCTTCCTTGAACTTCGGGTGGGCCTGGCACTCCTCGGCCACGACGAACCGCGTGCCCAACTGCACGCCCGCTGCCCCCATCAGCAACAGGTGACCGATCATGCCCCCGTGGGCGATGCCGCCGGCCACGAAAATAGGCAGCTTGTCGCCGTAGCTGAACAGGATGTCCTGCAAGAGCACGATGGTGGAAACGTGGCCGATGTGGCCGCCGGCCTCGCTGCCTTCGAGAACCAGAGCATCGGCTCCGTAGGCGATCATGCGCTCGGCGATCGAGGCCGTCGAAGCAAAACAGACGACCTTGGCGCCGCTGTCCTTGGCCTGCTCCACATCGCTCTGGCGCGGGATCGAGCCGGCGAAAACGATGTGGCTCATCTTCTTTTCGCAGCAGATATCCAGCTGAGCCCGGTAGTTGGGCGCGATGACAATGATGTTCGCGGCGAAGGGACGGTCGGTCAGACGGCGGGTTTCGTCGATGGTGTCGGAAAACATCTCGGGGGGCATGTTACCGCCGGCGAGGGATGCGAACCCACCCATGTTGCTCACCTTGGAGACCAGCTTCGGGTCGGAAATCCAGGTCATGGCGCCGCACATGATCGGCAGTTCACTGCCCAGGAACTTCTTGCCGAGGGCCCAGATCGGATCGAGGCGCGGGGTCGATTTCACAGGTTCGTAGGTCGCCATGACTTGCTCCATCCTCCATTGTCGACGAAACCGCCCCGCCAACGCGACGGAGCGGTCCCATCATACCCGATCGGTCCTGATTCGCAAGATCCGAGTCGAATCAGTTCAATCCACGAGATTGCGTTCGACGAGTTCGACCAGATCGAGGGCCTGCAGGCTCTCCTGCCGGTCCGTTTCCTTGATGCCGTCGCCGATCATCGTCAGGCAGAAGGGACAGGCTGTGCCGACTTCGGCGGCGCCGGTCGCGGCGGCTTCGGCTACTCGGTTCTGGTTGATGCGCTCGCCGAGGTCCTCTTCCATGAACATCCTCGCGCCCCCGGCGCCGCAGCAGAACCCCTCGCGGCCGTGGCGAGGCATCTCCACGCGGTCCAGGCCGAGGGCATCGACGATCTCGCGCGGGGCGTCGTACACGCCGTTGTGGCGGCCCAGATAGCAACTGTCGTGATAGGTGACCTTCTTTCCCGTCTCACGGCCGACCTTCAGCCGGCCGTCGCGCAGCAGCTCGGCCAACATCTCGGAGTGGTGGATCACTTCGAGGTTTTGCAGGTCGAACTGACCGTATTCGTTGGCCAACATGCTGAAGCAGTGGGGACAGGCTGTCACGACGGTCTTCACATCGTACTTCAGGAAAGCGGCAACGTTCTGCTGGGCCTGCATTTCAAAAAGGTACTCGTGCCCCATGCGACGTGCGGGGTCACCGCAGCAGCCTTCTTCGGTTCCCAGCACCGCATAATCCACACCAGCCTTGTTCATCAAGCGACACAGCGAACGCAGCACATCCTTGTTGCGCTCGTCGTAGGCTCCCGCACAGCCCACGAACAGCAGGACTTCAGCCGAGCCCTTCTCACGCAGCAGCGGCACCTCGAGTTCGCCGATCCAATCCTCACGTGCGGCCGAAGCCGCGTTCCAGGGGTTCGAGTTGGTTTCGAGACCCCGCACTGCGGTGGTCAGCGCCGGTTCCATCTTTGCTTCGGTCATCATCAAATAGCGGCGCATGTCGATGACATGATCGATGTGTTCGATCGCCACTGGGCAGACCGTCTGGCAGTACCCGCAGGTGGTGCAGCCCCAGATCACATCCTCGGCGATCACGCCGCCGGCCAGTGGCGGCCGTTCGATCGCGGCGGCGACGGCCTTCGCCTCGTCCAGGCGCCCGGCGGACTTCAGCTTGCCCACCTTCTGCAACTCGCCCGCGATGGCGTAGAGATGATCTCGCTCCTCGATGATCAACTCGCGGGGCTGCAACGGTTTGCCTGTGGTTGCGGTGGGGCAGTGCATGGTGCAGCGGCCGCATTCGGTACAGCTGTACATGTCGAGCAGCCGCCGCCAGCTGAATTCCTCGACCTTGCCGACGCCAAACGACTCTTTGCCCTCGAACTCCATGCGCCCGATCACGGCGGGGGCCGTGAGTTTCATGGTGAACACGCTGGGCAGGGCGGTGATCACGTGGAAATGCTTGCCGAAAGGCAGAAAATTCAAGAACGCCAGCACCAGAACGACATGAGCCCAGAACATGACCTTCCACCACAGCATGACCGTTCCGGCATCGATCCCTGCAAATACTCCCGATAAAGCCGAGGAAACGACCGCCCATCCCGCTTCGGCGTGACCGGGATCCAAGGCGAACAGAGCGGCGTCGCCGATCAGGTCGGTCATCATCAGCAACGCGATCCACAGCAGGATCAGCACGCCTTCCAGGTTCAGATGCAGCCGGGACGGTCGGACGATCAACCTGCGCCAAAGGCCGACCAAAACCGCCAAAATCACCAGCGTCGCGAATATGTCCTTCAAACCGGCATAGAAGCCGCCCACCACACCGTCGAAACCCGGGAGGTTGAAGTCCGGACTGAAGCCGCGGCCGATGAGAGTGATGGTGCGCAGCGACACGACCAAGAACCCGAAGAAGATGCCCACATGCATCCAGCCCGCTCCCCGCTCGTAGAGCAGTCGCTGTTGACCGAAGCCGATCACGAAAAGTCGGCGCAGGCGTTCAGCGGGGCGATCCCCCCGCTGCTCGGATTCGGCGGCGGCAAGAAGCCACCAGCGTCCAGCCATGGTATCGAGGAAGAAGCAAAGAGCAGCGAATAACACCAGGGACATCAGCGCGGGATTCATGAACGACCTCCGGAGATTCTGGAAACCCCTTCGATCGTTCGAAGGTAGCAACGCCGTCGCCCCGGGGAAACGAAAAAACACCCGTCGCCTCGGCTGGACAAGGACCGCGACGGGGGATAGACTATGTCGATGTCTCGACCGGGGCGGTATCACCCCGATTTTCTCATGTGCCACTCCCCGACGAGGTTCGAGATTGGATAACGACATCACACAGGGTGACCCAGGTCCGGCTGAGGACGACATGATCCGGCGTCTGCTCGGCGGCATGCTCAGCATCGCCGTGGTGGGCATCTCCGACAAACCCGACCGCGCCAGCCACGGTATCGCCCGGTTTCTGATCGGTCGGGGTTTCGCTGTCGTCGGGGTCAATCCCGTCCTCGAAGACGTCTTGGACATCAAGGTCTATCCTACCTTGGCCGCTGTTCCGGGGCCCGTGGACGTGGTGGACGTGTTCCGCCGCAGCGAAGCCGTTCCCGACATCGTCGACGCCGCCATCACCCGCGGCGACAAGGCCGTCTGGCTTCAGGAGGGCGTCGTGCATGAAGAAGCCGCCGCCAAGGCCCGCGCCGCGGGGCTGGACGTGGTCATGGACCGCTGCATCTACAAGGAATGGCTCAGGCTGATGAACACCTGATGATATCGAGATCTGACATTCGTTCGTGATGGTGGCCCCCGGCGGAAGACGGGACTGGACATCCACATCGGTGCGTCGGATGCTGAGGTCGGCATAGCGACAGTTCATGAAGAGCTGCTTACACAGCACAGGGAGAAGGATCGATGAGCCGAATTTGCATGATCGGGACGGGGTACGTGGGCCTGGTGTCGGGAGCCTGCCTGGCCGATTTCGGCCATGAGATCTGGTGCGTGGACATCAACAAGCAGCGGATCGCCGATCTGCATGCCAACATCATGCCCATCTACGAACCGGGTCTCGATCGGCTGGTCCAAAAAAACGTCGACGAAGGACGTCTGTTCTTCACCACTTCGCTGGCTGAAGCCATGGAGAAGACCGACGTCATCTTCATCGCCGTCCAGACGCCGATGGCCGACTCCGGCGAGGCCGACCTCAAGTTTGTGCTGCAGGTCGCCGAGGAGATCGGCGCCATGATGAATCGCTACTACGTGGTGGTCACCAAGAGTACGGTGCCGGTAGGCACGTCGCGGAAGGTCAAGAACGCCATCCTCGGCGCCCAGACCACGCCGGTGCCTTTCGACATGGCCAGCAATCCTGAATTCCTTCGGGAAGGTTCGAGCATCGAGGACTTCATGCGTCCCGACCGCGTGGTCATCGGCACCGAAACAGAACGCGCCGCCGAGATCATGCGCGAGATCTACCGTCCGCTGTATCTGCTCGAGACACCCATCGTCGTGAGCGACATCGAGACAGCCGAGCTGATCAAGTACGCCAGCAACGCCTTCCTGGCCGTGAAGATTTCGTACATCAACGAGCTGGCCGGCCTGGCCGACCTCGTGGGCGCCAACATCTCCATGGTGGCCAAGGCCATGGGGCTGGACAAACGCATCGGCTCCAAGTTCCTGCACGCAGGTCTCGGCTACGGGGGGTCCTGCCTGCCCAAGGACACCAACGCCATCGCCCACATCGCCCGTGAGGCCGGGGGTGACATGAGCATCGTGCGCGCGGCCATCGGCGTGAATGCTGGTCTGCCTGGCCGCGCCATGGCCAAGGTCGCCGACCTCGTACCCGATCTCAAGGGCAAGACCGTCGCGTTGTTGGGCCTGAGCTTCAAGCCCAACACCGACGACATCCGCGACGCTCCAAGCCGTGTGCTGGTGAATCTCTTCCGCGACGCTGGCGCCGTCTTGAGGGTCCACGACCCCGTCGCCATGGACAACTTCCGCCTGATCGAGCCGGATCTGAACTATTGCAGCGGCCCGTATCAGGCGGCAGAAGGTGCCGACTTGATCTGCCTCGTGACTGAATGGAATCCGTATCGGCAGCTCGACTTCGAGCGCCTTGGCGGTCTGGTCGCCGACAAGGCGTTCCTGGACTGCCGCAACGTCTACAACGCCGAGATCCTCGGCAAGCACGGGTTCCGCTACGAGAGTTTCGGACGCCCGCAACGAGTGTTATGAAGGAGAAACGCATGCCCGACTCTCGGGGACGCCGCGTGGCGCGGTACGACCTGATCACACCGATGATCCCGTGCAAGAACGAGATCCTGGCAGGCGTCGAGAAGCTCCTCGACACCGGCGGCTACATCCTCGGCGAGAACGTCACGGCCCTCGAACAGGAGCTCGCCGCAGCATTGGACTGCGCCGACGGCATCGGCGTGGCGTCCGGTTCGGCCGCCCTCTATCTTGCGCTTCAACTGGCTGGTGTCGGTCCTGGGATCGAAGTGATCACGACGCCCTACACGTTCGTCGCCACCATCGAGGCGATCATCAGACTCGGCGGCACACCAGTATTCATCGACCTCGACCCGGTAGATCTGAATATGGATCCGGCGTTGCTCGAGGCCGCCGTCACCGAACGTACGAAGGTGATCCTGGCGGTGCACATTTTCGGTATGCCCTGTCGTATGGACGAGATTCAGGCCGTCGCCGACAAGCACGGACTCGACGTGATCGAGGACATGTGCCAGGCTTTCGGCTCCCTTTATCAGGGCAAACCTTGCGGTTCTTTCGGGCGCATGAGCTGCATCAGCTTCTACCCCACGAAGAACCTGCCGGGCATCGGCGACGGCGGCATGGTCCTCTGCAACGGGGCCGATGACGCCGCATTGATCCGCAAGCTTCGCGGACACGAGGCGGTGCGCATCAACGGTCGGCTCCATGCCGGCTGGAACAGCCGCATCGATGAGATCCAAGCGATGGCCATCCGCGTGCGTCTGGCCCGTTTCACCGACGAACAGTCGGACCGCGATCGGGCCGCCGCCATCTACAACGGGCTCATCCCCGCGGCTCATCGTCTCCCAACACCACGGCCAGGCACCGGATTACGCGTCACCCATCATCAGTACTGGATCCGCGTGCCGGAGCGTGGCAGACTTGAAGAGAAGCTTACAGCCGAGGGAATCGATTACGGAATCTACTACGATCCCCCCTTGCACAGGGACGAACTAGTGGAACTGTGCCGCGTGAGCGGTGAAATGACCGAAGCCGAACGGGCCGGCCGCGAGGTTCTGGCCCTGCCGATCCATCAAGCCTTGCCCGACGAAGATGCCCTCCGCATTGGAAATATCGTGCGGGAGCATCTCGGAGCCTGACACCGACATCACGACGACTGCCGCCGAGGAGCGAATCTTGAAGAGCGAGGCCACCTACTCCATCGGGACTTTGGACGGACGGCTCAACCGAGCCCAGACGAAGCACGTCATCGGTCTACTGAGCGCCGCTCATCCCCGGGCGATCTTTGATATGGTCACCGTCGCCGATCCTTCATCCAACCGTCGGAGTTCATCGGAACTCTTTACGGCCCACTCGCCATCCGAGCTCGATGTGCTGCTCGAACGCCTCATCGACGGTGAATACCAGCTTCTGGACATCGCCGCCGAGGACATGGTGCGGCCTCTCCCCAATGAACTGGTCATCGCCGCCGTACCATCACGAGGCACGCCCTACGACGCCCTGCTCCACAAGGGCGGCCTGATCGCCGACGACCTGCCCGAAGGAACCCGTGTCGGTGTGCTCAGTCTCCGTTCCCAGGCTCAGATCGCCGCCATCTGGCCTTCCCTAAGGCCCAAATTGATTTACGGAGGCGCTGTGAGCGCCCTCGACTCCTATCTCCAAAACGATCAGGTCGACGCCCTCGTCCTGCCCGCCACCCAAGCGGAACTATTGGGCGTCCAGGACATCGTCTCGGAGATCTTCTTCCCAGAGATGATGCTGCCAGGGGCGGGGCAGGGAACGATCATCATCCTGGCCCGCAAGAACGACGAAGACACCATCGCCATGGCCAAGGACATCCACTCGGAAGCCTCCTACCGCGAAGTCCTGGCCGAGTTGGCCTTCCGCGAACGGATCTGTTCTGATCAGGATTGTCCGGTAGGCGTGCTGGCCCAGGCCGGCGACGAGGAGATGATCCTCACCGGAGCCATCGGCTCACCGTCTGGCAGCTCCCAGGACCAAGCCGTCCTGCGCGGCGACGTGCTGGCTTCAGTCGAGCTGGGCCAACGCCTGGCGGAGAGGCTCCTGGTGAGCCGTACGAGCTTGGTGGATCTGCTGGAAGCGGACTTCCCCGACGGTCTGCCTGACATCGGCCCCGACGATGAAGACGAATACTTGGTCCAGGACACCACCCTGAACGAACTGGATGAATCGGCCCTAGAGAATCTTGGTGTGGATCCCGAACCGGACATCGACATTCCCGATGACGACCCCCTCGACGACTTCGCCGAACCCCGGGACGATTACTGAGCAGCGAGGGCCCTGGCCACATCCGCCGCCGCAAACGGATCGTCCATCTGGGCGGTTCCGACCTGCACAGCCGACGCCCCCACCGCGAAGAACTTGGCCGCGTCGTCGGCTGTGCGCACTCCACCCACACCGACCACCGGCAACCCAGTCTCCTGGACGATCTCATCGACCTTGGCCAAGGCCACCGGCAGGATGGCGCCACCGCTGTAACCACCGCGACGGCGCGGCAGAACGGGCCGTCCGGTGCGCAGATCGATGTCCATGCCGACCAACGTATTGACGGCCGTCAGTCCGTGGGCACCACCCTCACCTGCGGCGCGGGCCAGTTCGGCGATGCTTGCGACATTGGGGGTGAGTTTGGCCAACACGACCCGGTCCCCCGTTTCACCACGGGCGGCCTCGACGCAGGCGCGCACGGTAAGCGGGTCGCGACCGAAGTCCACACCCCCCCGAGCCACGTTGGGACAGCTCAGGTTGAGCTCCACACCGTGCCAGCACGGCGCGGCGGCAGCGGCAACAACCAGTCTTCTGGTCAACGTGCCGAACTCCTCGGGCCGGGTTCCTGCGATGCTCGCGACGAAAGGAATGCCTCGTTCGACCAGCCGGGGCACGACCTCGTCACAGAAGCGCTCCACCCCCATATTCTCCAGACCGATGGAGTTGAGGGCGCCGAACTCCGTGGCCCACACCCGCGGTGGCGGATTGCCTGTGCGGGGAGCGGCGGTGATGGTCTTGGTCACTACAGTCCCGATACCGGCGAAAGGGTCGGCTCGACCCGGCGCGGAGATGTCGTCGCCCAGCAAGCCGTAACCAAAACAACCCGATGCGGTCCAAACCCGACCCGGAAAAGTCCTTGGGCCGAGATTGAAGGGACCTGCGGGGTCGATAGTCAGCCAAGGATAACGGTTGCTCATGCAGACGCCTCCGGTGCGGGAGCTGAGCATGACGGCCCATCGCTGTAAGCAGCCAGGGCTTCGTCTGCCGGAAGGCCGAAGCGCTCCCAGTCGACATCGTCCGCCGCGAGGATCGGACCATCCTGGCAGGCGGTCCACCACCCCGCCGCTGCAGGACGGGGCACCACGCAGCCGCGGCACACACCGTATCCGCAACCCATCCTCTCCTCCACCGACACCTCACAGTTCCAGCCACGCTGTGCGGCCATGACCGCCGCAGCACGCAACAACGGCACGGGGCCGCAAGCAAGCACGTGATGGGCTGGCGCATCATCTGGCAGCAACGACTCCGCCAAGGTGACCACATTGCCGACGAACATCCCGGCCGGTCCCGCCCCACCCTCTGCGCTATCCAGGCTGACCCGCCAGCCTGGAGGGATCAGTCCCCAGGGCACGTCGTCGCGATCGCGGCCACCGAAACAGGCGAGATCCCCCTTACGACCATAGCGCTCGAACCAGGACCATAAAGGCGGCAGCCCCACGCCCCCGGCAAGCAACAGACGGGGACGATCGTCATCGCGTTCGGGGAAAGAACGTCCCAAAGGTGAGAGGACCCGTACGGCTGCCCCCACGGGCGCCTCCGACAACAACCGCGTGCCGTGTCCCACGACCTTGTAGAGCAATGAGAGCCGGGATCCTTCGGTGCGGAGGATCGACAAAGGCCGCGACAGCGGCATGCGAGAGCCGCCTTCGAGATTCACCATGCAGAACTGACCCGGCAGGAAACCGGTGGGAGCCTCGAGATCCAGATCCAACCGGATCATGGACGATGACAGGGCTTCATTGGCGACAACCCGACCGAGAAGGCGACTCGCCGTGGTGAAGGATGGAGTCATCGATGGGCCCTCCCGGCCCTCTCAGCCACGGCCCAGTCCACGGTTGCGTTCGAGTTTGCGCAGACGCCAGCGCGATTGGCGCCCCAAGGTGGTCGTCGTGATGTCCCCTGCTTGATCCAGGCCCGGTGCAGTATGGATCTCCCCGTCGGCAGCATCGACCTCCTCTTCCGTCTCGGTCAGAGCGGCGAGCAAAACCAGCTCACGCTCCTTGTCCATGAGGTACGAGTAGAGATCCGCCTCGTCGCCCTCACGTAGGACATAGGCCTGGGGGGTGTCGGGGAAATCGGTCATGAGAACCTGCTCGAGAGCAGCCGCCGAGTCCGGCATGGCCAATTGCTCACGGAAGATGGCTGCGGCACCAAAGAGACCCCTGACCGCCGACATGGAATCCACGTCCGCCGTCGCGGCGACTTCGAGATAGATGTCGAGAGCCAGCCGGGGGCGCTCCAGCCCGAACGCCAGGGCGTTGGCCTGAACCAGTCGATAAGCGGGGCGCTGTTCATCACGGGCACCGTCGAGTCGGTTTTCCATGTCCAAGTAGCGCTGGAGCTGGACGTTGAGCAGACGCACCCGATCGGGATTTTCGCAGACCCGTTGGCCGTTGGCTGCAGCACGAAACTGAATCGACGCCTCCTCCAGCTCCCACTTCGCCAACTGGATCTCACCCTGCAGCTCGCCGCCGAGGGGCAGCACATCGCCTCGCCGCCAAGCGTCGGGCATGCTCGAGAGAATGCTCAGGGCATCTTCCGGGCGTCCCGCATGGTATGCATTTTCGCCCTTGGCCAAGGCCACCATCCCCTGCTTGGCATAGATCTCGCCTTCGGGCTCGATCGTGTTGAGCAGATCTTCGGCCTCCTCATGGCGGCCGAGACGGGCAAGTGCCCTGGCCAACAACAGACGCGTGTCGAAAAGATTCTCTTTATCGATGGACTCGCTCACCAGCACAGCCTCGAGGCGATCGGCTACGCCTGCATAATCATGGAGCTGCCAGAGGACCCGGGCATGCATCAAACCCACGCGAGGTGCGCGCTCATCGTCCGGGTGCGTAGCCAGAAATTCTGAAAAACTGACCGCGGCATTTTCCCACTGCTCCAGAGCGTAGGCGTTCTCGCCGCTCACTCGCAGGGCTTCGGCCTGGTAGCTGCTCTCCGGGAACGACGCCTGCAGCAGATCGAGGTAGTCGTTGGAGCGGCCACCGTCACCGATGAACAGATAGTTTACGGCTTGAAGGAAATAGGCCTCTTCGAGGAAAGGATTGGCCGGATAGTTCTGAAACAGCAAATTCAGTTTGGAGACAGACATGCGGTACGACTCGACGCGATGATACGCCTTGCCCATCATGAACAATGCGTCGTCGGTCAGAGAGTGTCCCGGGTACTCCTCCAACACACGCTGACACTTGCGTATGGCGTTCTGGTACTCGGTGATCTGGTTTCCGGTAGGTTTGGTCACGTCCTCACCCAGACGGATCTTGTCTTCGCGCACCTGCTCGGCTTTGTCGAAGGCCCGCTTGGCGTTGTAGTATGTGTTGTACTTGGCGCAACCCGTCACCAACAGCAGCGAAAGGAGGACCGCGACCACGCAGCTCCGCCGTGTCGATCCCAACAGTGGTCTTCCGATTCCGGTGAAGATCGCTCCAGCCTGCCTCGTTGACCGTGTTTTGAACATAGCTCCGAACATCATACGTGATCCGATCCCAGGGGGTGCCCGGGGCGACCGCTGAGCGGTCGCCCCTGTCCGTCAATCTTCAGCCGCGTCATGCCAGGTCAACCGACCCTTGAGGAAGGTCGCCTTGACGCGTCCGGTGAGTTCCTTGCCCGCATAAGGCGTGTTGCGGCTGCGACCGGCCAGCTTGGCCGGATCCACGACCCAGCGCTCATCGGGGTCGAAGAGCATGAAGTCGGCCTCGGCCCCTTCTTCCAGCGTGCCCACGGGTAGGCCGTAACAGGCAGCAGCCTGCTCAGTCATACGGCCCACCAGAACGCCGAGGTCCATCTTGCCTTCCAGGACAAGATAAGTATGACAGACCGCGAGCGCGGTCTCCAGTCCCACGACGCCGAAAGGTGCCTGGTCGAACATCAGCTCCTTCTCCATGCCGGTGTGGGGCGCATGGTCGGTGGCTACGCAGTCCAGCACGCCGTCGATCAACCCCTGGGTCACCGCCTCGATGTCCTCCTCCTCGCGCAGAGGGGGGTTCATCTTGAAGTGCGGTGAGAAGTCCCGGCAGCTCGAGTGGTCCAGGGACAGGTGGTGCGGTGTGACCTCGCCTGTCACGTTCACGCCATCCTCCTTGCCCCGCCGGATGATCTCGACGGCGCCCTTGGTCGACACGTGGGCCACATGCAGGTGGCCCCCGGTGGCCTTGGCCAGCTCCACGTCGCGGAAGATCATGCTGTCTTCGGCCAAGCGCGGAATGCCGCTGAGCCCGAGCTTGGTCGACCAGTAGCCGGCGTGCATCACGCCCGAACCCGACAGGGTGCAGTCCTCTGCGTGGCAGGTCACCGGCACGCCAAGCTGCTTGGCGTACTGCAGAGCGAACTGCATGAGCTTGCCGTGCATCACGGGCTTGCCGTCGTCGGTAAAGCCCACCGCTCCGGCGCGTACGAGGTCGCCGAACTCGGTCAGGGTTTCGCCGCCCAGGCCCTTGGAGATGGCCGCCGTCGGGAAGACCCGGCAGAGGGCCGCCTCGTCGGCGCGGTCGAGCAGGTAGCGCACCATGGGGGCCGAATCGATGGGAGGCACCGTATTGGGCATGGTCACCACCGAGGTGAACCCGCCCGCGGCCGCCGCCCGCACACCCGTCGCGATGGTCTCCTTCTCCTCCTGGCCCGGCTCGCGGAAGTGCACGTGCACATCCACCAGCCCCGGTGCGCACACCAGGCCGCCGCCATCGAGCACAGGCACACCTTCGCGGCTCGGTTCGCCCACGCCGAGAGCCTGCACGCGTCCCTTCTGGATGTGCAGGAAACCCTTTCGCTTGGACAGCTTGCCGCCCCGCGCGAGCTTCACGTTGGTCACTAGATATTCCGCGGGGATCCTGTTCCAGTTCCAGTCCATCTTCGTCGTCCTCTCTGCCGTCATTCGCCGGCGCCAAGACTGCCCGGGTCGCCGCCCGACAGCAGATAGATCACGGCCATCCGCACCGCCACGCCGTTGGTCACCTGTTCGAGGATGACCTGCCGCGGACCGTCGGCCACGTCGGAGCTGATTTCCACGTCCCGGTTCATCGGCCCGGGATGCATGACGAAGCACTCAGGCTTGGTCCTGCGCAGAACGTCTTCGTTGACGCCGTACATCAAGGCGTACTCGCGGTTGCTCGGAAACACCATCTGGCTCTGCCGCTCGAGCTGGATGCGCAGGATGTTCAGGCAATCCGCTTTGGCCACGGCCTTGGCCAGATCGAGCTCGACTTTGGCCCCCAGCTTGGCGATGGCCCTGGGCACCATCGTCGGCGGTCCGCACACCGTCACCTCGGCCCCGAGCCTGCCCAAGCCGTAGATGTTGGAGCGGGCCACCCTCGAATGGGAGATGTCGCCGATGATGGTGACCTTCTTCCCTTCGAGATTTCCCAGCCGCTGCCGCATGGTCATGATGTCCAGCAAACCCTGGGTGGGATGCTCATGGGGCCCGTCGCCGGCGTTGATGACCGAGGCCTTCAGCACCCGTCCCAGATACGCCGCAGCGCCGGGCGAAGAATGCCGCATGACGATCATGTCGACCTTCATGGCCTCGATGTTCTGGGCCGTGTCGCGCAGGGTCTCGCCTTTTTTCAAGCTGCTGCTCGCCGCCGAGAAGTTGACGATGTCGGCCGATAGACGCTTTTCCGCCAGCTCGAAGCTGATGCGCGTGCGTGTGCTGGGCTCGAAGAACAGGTTCACGACCGTCTTGCCCCGCATGATCGGCACGCTGCGCACCGGCCGGTCGAAGACCGAGCGGAAGGCCTCGGCGGTGTTCAGGATGCTGAGGATCTCGTCGCGCGAAAGATCCTCCAGCCCGATCAGATCTTTGCGGTCCAGGCTCATGGTTCCTGCACCTCCCCGACGACGACCTTCTCCACGTCGTCGAACTCCTTGACCTTGACCTTGATGATCTCCTTGTGGGAGGTCGGCACGTTCTTGCCCACGAAGTCCGGTCGGATAGGCAGCTCGCGGTGGCCGCGGTCGATCAGCACGGCGAGGCGGATGGCCTTGGGGCGCCCCCACTCCATGATCGCATCGAGGGCAGCGCGGACCGTGCGCCCGGTGTAGAGTACGTCGTCGACCAGGATGACTTCCTTGCCGGTCACGTCGACGGGCATATCGGTGGTCGAGACGCGAGGTGCCGGACCGATGGTCGACAGGTCGTCGCGGTAGAAGGTGATGTCGATGGAGCCCATGGGCACCTCGACCTCCTCGATCTTGCGGATCGACTCGGCGATCATGCGGGCCAAGGGCACGCCCCGGCGCTGCACGCCGAGCAGGACCAGGTCGTCGGTGCCCTTGTTGGCTTCGACGATCTCGTGGGCCACGCGGCGCAGGGCGCGCCGCATCTCTGTACCATCCATGATGACGGTTTTCTCGACGAAAGACATGGTGGCTCCTTGGAGAGCGGTCCGGGCACAAAAAAAGGCACGGCGTCAACGCGCTCATGCCTGGCTTCGTTCCTTTCCGCCTCCTTTTGGGCCTCTCGGGGCCGCATTAAAAGGAACTGGGTGACTGGAGGGAATCTAGCAGGTAGGCGGTCAGGGAGCAAGCGTGTCTCGACTCACGGCCTGTTCTGCGGATTTTGGAGTTCTTCGAGGCGGGTCCGAGCCCTCCCGGCCATGGACCCGGACGGGTGACGGACAAGGAACGAGCGCCAAGCCGCCACGGCCTCGTTGACCCGGCCGGCTTCGCTCAGAGCACTCGCACGGGAAAACGCTGCCTCTTGATGCTCGGGGTTCAGAGTGAGCATCCCATCGAAAACCACCAACGCATCAGCGAACCTCGCCTGATAGAACAGCGCCTGTCCGTAGGCCTGCAGCACGTCCAGGTCCTCAGGATGACTTTCCGCCAGCGGCAGCAGCATGGCCTCCGCATCCTCATGGCGACCACGGCGCATCATCACCAGCGCCAGGTTGTACTGCGCGTCCTCGAGATCCGGGTTGAGGTTCAGGGCCCGCCGGAACGCATCTTCGGCCTCCGTACTTCGCCCGGCGCGCACAGCAGCCACGCCGTCGTTGTAGGCGGCCAGAGCGGTTCGCCGGCCTTCGGCGTCCCGCCACTCCTGTTCGGTGAAGCGAAGCTCCAGGGGCGTGCCCACGGTTAGCAAGTCGGCATCGATCAGGCTGTTGTTCAGAGCGATTTCTTCGGCGCGGGAGGGGTCGGCGTAATAGAGATCGGCGATCGTACGCAAGGTTTCACCTGCGGCGACGGCGTGGGTCAGGGAGTAGGTTTCGAGTTCGCGCATTGTCTCGAGGCGCTCGCTCGTATTCCACTGGCGCTTGGCGCAGCCGCCGATGAGCACCAGCAGCACGAGCAACGTACAGGACAAGCGACGGGTCATGACCGATCTCCTTCTTTCAGGTCGCAACACAGATCGGATGCGTTCACGTCATCGTTCTCAGCCAGCGGCAGAGTGCCGCACCGAGGCCGGCTCTCGAGGTCGGCTTCGCTGCGAAGCTCCGCGAGCACATCCAGCATCGCATCGCCGGTCTCGGTGGCGAAGAGGCGCCGACGCATGGCGGCCGCCCCTGGAAAATCCCGGAAGTAACGTACAACGTGTTTGCGGACTGTTTGAGAGCCGTAACGCTCTCCCCGCAGGCGTGCCACCGCGGCGATATGTCCTTCCACAACATCCATGATCTCACCCAGGTTTGGTGTCTCGCAGGCCCCGAGACCGTCGGCGGCATCCATCTGCCGGAAGAGCCAGGGATTGCCCATGGCGCCGCGGCCCACCATGACCGCATGGCAGCGGGTCTCGCGGACCATCGCGGCGTAGGTATCGCCGTCGACCACGTCGCCGTTGCCGATCACCGGAATGTCCATCACGTCCACCAGGTCGGCGATGCAGTCCCAGTGGGCGTGGCCGCGGAACTTCTGGTTGCGGGTGCGGCCGTGGAGGGTGACCCAGCGACAGCCCGCCTCCTGGAGCAGCAGGCCCACCTCGCGGTAGTTCACCGAGTCGTCGTCCCAACCCGTGCGGATCTTGGCGGTGACCGGCACGGGGCTCGCCGCGACCACCGCATCGACGATCTCCTTGAGCAGATCCACATCGGCCAGCAGCGCGCTGCCGCCGCATTTCTGGACGACCTTCTTGGCCGGACAGCCGAAGTTGATGTCGAGCACGTCGAGACGCTTGTCGGCCATCAGGCGTGCGGCGCCCGCCATGGCATCGGGTTCTGCACCGAAAATCTGCACACCCACGCGGCCCTGCTCGCCCTCGGTGTCGACCAGGCGCCAGGTCTGGGGATTGTCATACGTCAGGCCCTTGGCTGCGGTGAATTCACAGAAGGCAAGGCCTGCGCCGTGGGCGCGGCAGACGTCGCGGAAGGCGCGGTCGGTCACACCGGCCATGGGCGACAGCACGGTGCGCACGTCGCCGAACCAGGCGATGTCGGGATGGATGGTGACAGGCTTGCGGTCGAGCATGACTCCTCCGGACCTCGGGACAGGCATCCAAGTCTAGGGCGGGGCGGCCTGTTCCACAAGACACGACGACGCCCGACCCTCCAGGGCCGGGCGTCGAGGCTTGTGGGATCCGAGCGTTCCTACCGGTAACGGCTCTTGAGATCGCCGAAGTTAACGTCTTCATTCATGGCTTTGTCGGCGAAATCGAGACCGCCACAACCCATTTCGTTGTAATCCGCCAACGCGTCTTTCACGGAAAGCAGATCCCGTTTCCCCGGGTTGCCGGGACGGCTGAACAGCGGATAGATCGCCAACAGATCGTCGGCTTCATCGATGCGACCCTGGATACCATCGTCGGCCCCATTGAGCACGTTCAGCTTTGCGGCGATCAGGTGATGGGCTGTGATGATCGTCGCGTCACCCCGTACGGGCATTCGTAGGATCCACAGCAGGGCCGTCTGGTCGTAGCTCACGCCCCCAAGGGTGAGTTCGGTGACCGGCCAAACTTCTTCATGATTCTTCCAGTAGCCGGGCGTGTAGTGACAAGCGTCGCCGCCGCCACAATCGCAAAGAAACGCCGACTCGAAACGGCGTTCGGGATCGGCGGCGTTCGGATCGAGGATCGTGAAGATACCTGTGACGACCACGGCGCCGCAGGGTTCGACGGCCCAGGGAGCGCCTCCCGAAAACGGCGTTGCGGCCGGGTTGGTTGAAGGCACGGTCAGTTCTCCCGACTGCTCGTCGAGCACGGCACCGGCTTGAGACAAGGTGACTGTGTAGGCGACCATCACTTCGTCGAGACTCGAGGCAACCTTGATCAGCCCGTCCATGTGCCAACCGGCACAATCACCGACACCGGCAAAGTCCTCCCAATGCGTTGCTGCTGCTGGCACGGCGAAAGCCAAGACAGCGATGGCCAGAATCGTTGACATGAGCTTCATTGCGAGTTTTCCTCCAGGATGGTGGACCAGATGCTGTACAGACTGTGGAAGACCCGTGGCAATTCAAATATCATTATATCATAATTCCTGATTCCAAGATAATCCTAAGCGGAGTTGACTCCACCTGGGTTGGAACATTGACGGTATCCGGCTCTGCTATTGAGGGAGAGAACATCGATGTCGGTTGAAAACCACACCCTCTGCTTCGTCAACGGTATGCATCTTTACGCCGGAGCCGAGGTTTGGATGCTGGAGGCAGCCACCAGTCTCCGAGACCGTGGTCGTACCGTCCATTTCGTGGCGCCGCCAGGCTCTCCGCTGCTCGAACGCGCCAGAGCGGCCGGGTTCCATGTCGCCGGTATCGACATCCGCTTCGACGCTTCGCCCTTCACCCTGGCCCGCCTCTGGACCGAATTCCGCCACACCCGGCCCGCGGCTGTCGTGTGCAACCGCCTCAAGGACCTCAAGGCCGCCGGTGTGGCCGGCGCCCTCGCCGGGGTGCCCATTCGTCTCTATAGCCGCGAAAGCGACTTTCCTCTCCGCAGCACCCGCCCATATTACAGGTGGTACCTCAACAAGGTGGCCACGGGCTTGCTGGTGAATTCTGATGCCACGCGCCGCACAACCCTCGCCAGCGCTCCCTGGCTGGACCTGGCCCGCGTCCATACCCTGCTCAAGGGCGTCGACCTGCTCACGTTCCAGCCAACACCCCGCAACGCAGGGATCCCGACGGTCGGCTTCGCTGGTCAGCTGAGCGAACGTAAGGGACTGACAACCTTGATGAAAGCCTGGGAAACACTGCGCTCACGCAACGACACCCTACCCGCAGCCCGACTCCTGATCGCCGGTCAAGGCGAACTCCGCGAAGAGCTGTGCCGCTGGCGCGACGGATTGTCGGCGCCCGCCGAAGTGGAACTGCTCGGCCAGGTGGACGCCATGCCGGCATTCTATGCGTCTCTCGACGTCTTGGCCCTGCCTTCCCGCTACGAGGGATACGGCCTGACCGCTGCCGAAGCTTTGGCCTGCGGACGGCCAGTAGTGGCTTGCGACACGAGCTCCATGCCCGAACTCGTGAGTGACGGCAGTTCGGGCCGCCTCGTGCCGATCGACCGCCCCGACCTCGTCGCCGACGCCCTGCACGCCTACCTGGTCGATCCCGACTTGGCCGCGGTCCACGGCGCCGCCGGCCGCGCCGCCATGGTTGCCGGCCACGACCGCGAACAGACCCTCGACCAGCTCGATGCCCTCACGACCCCGAAAGGATCGTCATGACCCGTCTGCGCCTCGCCGCCGTCCAGACCTCGCCTGTGTTCGGGAAAGTCGACAGCAACGTAGACACCGCCCTGGCCCTCGTGCCCGCCGACGCCGACCTCGTGGTGCTGCCCGAACTCTTCGCGACAGGTTACCAGTTCCGCGACCGCGATGAGCTGATGGCGCTGGCCGAACCCATCGCCGGGCCCGTTGCCGGACCTACCGTCGCCCGCCTGCGCGACCACGCCGCCGCGACGGACACGACACTCTGCGCCGGCCTGGCCGAACGCGACGGCGACGTCCTTTACAACAGCAGCGTCCTGGTGCGACCCGACGGCTCGGTCGAGATCTACCGCAAGACCCATCTGTTCTGGAATGAAAAGCTGATCTTCACCCCCGGCGACCTGGGCTTCGGCGTGTTCGAGGCCTGCGGCACCACCGTCGGCATGATGATCTGCTTCGACTGGATCTTTCCCGAGGCCGCCCGTACCCTCGCCCTGCGCGGCGCCAAGATCCTGCTGCATCCGAGCAACCTGATCCTCGACCTCTGCCCCGACGCCATGATCACCCGCTGCATCGAGAACCGCGTCTTCGCCGTGACGGCCAACCGCGTCGGCACCGAAGACCGCACCGACGGCCAGGCGCTGACCTTCAGCGGCCTGAGCCAGATCTGCGGTCCGATGGGGAAGGCGTTGGTCAGGATGGGGGCGACCGGCGATGGCGTCGCCTCGGCGGATATCGACCTCGTCGACGCCGATCGGCAGCTGACGCCCCTCAACGAGCTGTGGGAGGATCGCAGACCGGAGTTCTACGACGGAACGGTCACGCCTCGGCGCTGACGGACGCCGGGTCGGGATGCCGCCAACCCTTGGGCACCACCACCACACCGCCCTCGGTCACGGTGAAGAGCTTGCGGTCCTCGTCGTGGTCGAAGCCGATGCGCATGCCGTCGGGAATCACCACGCCCTTGTCGAGGATGGCCTTGAGGATGCCGACGTGCTGCCCGATGATCGAGTTGTCCATGATCACCGAATCCTGAACGTGACTGCCCGCCTCGAGTCTCACGTTGCGCCCCAGAATCGAGCGCTCGGCCGTACCGCCGGTGATGATGGTGCCGCCGCCCACGATCGATCCGATGAGCTGACCCGTCGGCTTGTTGCCGCCATGGAAACCGTGCACCGACTTGGCCGGCGGCGTCGGTGCCATCCAGGTACGGACAGGCCAATCGCGGTCGTACAAACTGAATGCCGGCACGGGCTTCACCAGCTCCATGGAAGTCTGGTAATAGCTGTCGAGGGTTCCGATGTCGCGCCAGAAGCGCGGCTCGCCGGTGTTCTTGTCGAGGAACGGGTAGGCCAGCACACCGCCTTCGGCCACCATCTTGGGGATGATGTTCTTGCCGAAGTCACGAGACGAAGCCAGATCCTCAGCGTCCTGCTTGAGTTCGTCGATCAGGTCTTCGCGATCGAACACGTAGACGCCCATGTTCACCAGGCACAGATCCGGCCGACCGGGAATTGTCTTGGGATCGGACGGCTTCTCTTCGAAACCGATGACCCAGCCGTGGTCGTCCACCTCGAGGATGCCGAAATCGTGGGCTTCCTCTTTGGGCACCACCACGGCACCCAGAGTCAGACGTGCGTTGCGGCGTGAGTGGAGTACCAACAAGGTCGAGTAGTCCATGCGGTAGATGTGATCCCCCGAGAGGATCAGCACGTAATCGGGTTTTTCCCTTTCGAGCAGATAGATGTTCTGGTAGATGGCGTCGGCGGTGCCCTGATACCAGTTCTCCCCCACGCGCAGCTGGGGCGGAATGCCGTAGAGGAACTCACCGACCTCGTGATTGAAGATCTGCCAGCCCTTGAGCAGATGCTTGTCAAGGGAGTAGGACTTGTACTGAGTCAGAATGTAGATCCTGCGCAGCCCGCTGTTCCAGACGTTGCTCAGCGTGAAGTCGATGATCCGGTAGAGAGCTCCGAACGGCACGCCGGGTTTGGAGCGATCGTCGGTCAACGGCCGCAACCTCTGACCTTTCCCGCCGGCCATGATCATCGTCAACGTATTTCGGGGCAGGTCGAGGATCTTCATGTTCATGGTGCGGTGCCTCCACGGCGTTGCGACGCTAGTTCCGCGTACATCTCTTCATACTTGACGGCCGGACCATCCCAGCCGAACTCCAGGGCCATGCCCCTGCGCACGAGGGTATCCCATCCCGCGCGATCGCGCCACAGGTCCCCTGCTCGTTCCAAAGCGTAGCCGATGCTGCCCGATTCCATCGGTTCGAAAACGAAACCTACGCCGTCGGGCAGGCTCACGTCGGGCACCGTGTCGGCCAGACCACCTGTAAAGCGGACGATGGGGACCGAGCCGTAGCGCAGGGCGTACATCTGGGTCAGACCACAGGGCTCGAAACGCGAGGGCATGAGGAACAGGTCGGAACCCGCAATGATGCGATGGGCCAGTCCCTCGTCGAAGCGTTCAGCGAAGACGACGTGACCGGGGTGCCGTTCCGCAGCGGAGCGAAAACCCGCGGCGATGGATTCCTCTCCCGTTCCAAGCACGGCGAGGCGCCAACCCGCCTTGACTACCGCATCGAGTTCAGGAAGCACAAGGTCGTAGCCCTTCTGCCACGCCAGTCGCCCGACGATGCCGAGGATCGGCCCGTCGCGGTCGGGATCGCCGAACCAGGGCCGCCCCGGCACGAGGCCCAACTCCCGACACAGCTCCTGCCGACAGATGTCCTTGCCGGCCAGGTCGGCGGCAGTGAAGGGGGCCGGCAGGAATTCGTCGGCAGCCGGATCCCACACATCGGCATCGATGCCGTTGATGATACCGCTGAAGTCATCACCCCGGGATCGAAGCACTTCGCCCAGACCGCACCCAAAGGCCGGATCTTCGACGACCTCCCTCGCATAGGTCGGACTCACGGTGTTGACGCGACCGGCGTGCAGGATGCCCCCCTTGAGGATGTTGAGAAACCCCTCGTACTCCAGCAGGCCCGGATGCCAGCCCAGCCCTTCGGGCAGATCAAACTGATCGATGACGTCGCGGGAATGGACGGACTGGTGGGCGAGGTTGTGGATGGTCAGCACCGAATCCGCCTCCCCCAAACCCGTCGTGCCTCCATACCAATGGGTCAGACCGATCACCGACAGGGCGGCGGCGGCGTCGTGGGCGTGGACTACATCGGGCGTCCAGCCCAGCACCACCGGCAAAGCCAGGGCGGCGGCGGCGTGCAGGCCTAGGCGAAGAGGTGTGTCGCTGAATTCATCGACGTTTCCATAGCCGTAAATTCCCGCCCGTCCGAATAGCTCGTCCTGCTCCAGAAGATGCACAATGGGCCCGCCGGGATCGGTCCAGCGTCGGAGTCGAACGACCCGCACACGTCCGTTCTGGCGGATGGGCAGAGCAGCCGCCTCGGGGTCGGGCACGATGCCGAGCTCGCCAACATCCATGTGGCCGTAGAGGGGCATCACAACGCGTATGTCGTGGCCTCGGGCTGCGAGAGCCCGTGACAGCGCCGCCACGGCGTCGCCCAGTCCTCCGACCTTGGCCAGGGGCGCATACTCGGCAGTGGTCATCAAGATGCGCAAAGAGGCCTCCTCAGACACCGACGCCATGGGTCATCGCAACTTCGAGTTCGAACTCCACGGCTTCGCCCGCGGGGAGGTCCACCGGCCACGAGAACAGCAGCATGTGGCCCTGATAGGTCAGATGGTAGCCGTCTTCACCTTGGGTGGCCGTACGCACGGGCCGCGACCAGACGTCGGCGGCACGACCCGTCTTCCAGACGATCTGAACGGAGTGCAACGGCACCCTCAGTGATAATGTCTCGATACCCGCGAATTCCTCATTGTCGAGGGCTTCATCGCGTCCGTCCAGGAACACGCCGCCGTCGTAGAAGGCCTGGTTCCACTCCGAACCGAAACGGCAGCGCAGCGGTGTGCCGCCCTTGTTCTCCAGGCGCCAGCGCACGGTCATCGCAGCGGCTTCGGTGTCGAGGACCACGGCTTTGGTCAGCGCGACGGGACACTCGCCGCCGGATCGGTCCCGATAGCGGCCGTTCAAATCGAAGGCGACGGCGGGCGTTCCTTCATGGGCCCTGCTCACAGACGCCGCGGCGGCGAGGTTGCCGCCGTCCGCAGCATTCATGTCAGCAAACGCCTCGTCGGCCGTGACGTCGGTGTGGAGCAGCCGATCGAGCAGACCATAGCGGGGCTGGGGATCCACGGCCAGCGCGCTGCGGATCTCTGGCGTGACCTCCCACTGGATATCGTGGATGGACGCACCCTCGGCAGCTTCGGAACCAGCCCCGGTTTCCGGCGTCGCTTCGATCTTGGCGTGATAGGCTTCGCGCCTGCGGCGCAGGGTATTCAGCAGATTCCAATCTTCGCGGCGGTCCTCCCAAGACACCAGGGCACCCCCGCGGTCGGCGCTCAGGAACAGCTCCCAGGCCGCCCCGGACAGACGCACGTCAGTGCCCTCACGTCCCACCAGCGTGACGGCCGAGGCAGCCGGCACCGGCGCCGTGGTCTGCAGGATCTGCGTCCCGAGCACGAGATGACGCCATACGGCATGCCGCAGATGCGGCAGAGTGAGACCGCCGAACACGCCGTGCCAGTAAGCGCAGTTGCACTCGGACCGCCAGAGATGATCGCGGGCCTCCGCGATGCGATCGCCGTCGGCTCCCGCCGCTTCGGCGCGGGCGATGTCGTCGTGGAGCAGCAGCGCCCGTCGCTGCATCAGCAGGCTCTCTTCATACTTCTGGAAGAACTGACGCCAGAAGCCGCCTCGCAGGAACGGACGCATTTCGACCCAGTCGTCGGCGCCGCGGTGCTTCTCCATGAGCAATTCGTAGGTGCGGGCGGCGGGCATGGGCAACGACCACTCGCTCATCTCGAAATAGCTGTTGGGCGGCAGATAGGCGCGCTCGTGCGGGGGCTGCGCGTCGATCACCTCGGAGGGGTGGGCCAGCTCGAGCCAGTCCGACTCGGCGAGCAGGGCGACGATGAAACGGTCGAGCCACTGCTTGCCGTAGATCAGCTCGTGGGTGCCCGGCCAGGCGCCGAACTTCTCGCCGTCGTCGACCATGATCAGCACGCTGTCAGGATCGCGTTGATGAGCGGCGCGGCAGGCGTCGACGGTTTTATGGGGATCCTGGAAGGGGATCAGGTAGCGCAGCTCTTCGTCGATGGGCATCAGCGCGACCTCGGCGCCCAGATCATCGGTCAGCATGGAGCCGCGTCTGAGAGCTTCGGGTTGCACGCCGGCCTGCACGAAGTGGTAGTCGTCGAGCAGGGCGTACTCCACCCCCGCCCGCCGCAGCGAGCCGGCGATGTGGGGTTCCCAGACGCGTTCGGCCATCCACACGCCGCGGGGTTCGCTGCCCAGGCGCTCGCGCATGCGGTCCCGCGTCAAGGCGATCTGGCCGATACGATCGTCTTCCGGTATCGCGGCGAGGATGGGTTCGTAGAAACCGCCGCCGAGAATTTCCACCCGGCCGGCTTCAACCAGCGCCTTCACGCGGTCGAGCCACTCGGGCCGGTTATCGTCGATCCACTCGAACAGAGGCCCGGTCACGTGAAGACAGAATCGGAACCCCGGATGGCGTTCGACCACTTCAAGGAACGGCAGGTAGCTGCGATCGTAGATTTCCTCGATCACCCAGCCGAAGTTGCCCACGGGCTGATGATCGTGCACGCCGAAGACGAGCTTCATCGATGTCCTCCATCATCCAGAATCGAACGGGCGATTGCCGGATCGGGTTCGACACCCATCAACCGGGACACATTGCGCAGATGACCGCGGAACAGGTCGTCGAATTCGCGGGCATAGTCGGTGGGATTGTCGTCGCCGTACCACCAGAACCAATCGCTGCTCTCGGCATCGGCCATGGCGGCCATGGCGCGGGCCAGATCACCATCGCATCCTGGGCCCACCTTGGCCGGATCCGGCGCGCTCACGACACGACCGTCGCCCAGAGTCACGTCGATCAACGCCCCGGCCGCTTCGAGGTGGGGTTGGAATCGATCCCGCACCGCTGTGAGCAGGTCCCACCCACGGGTTTTTTCGGGATGTCCCATCCAGGTGGTGAAATCGGCGCGGATCCAGGAACCCGCCCGCACAGCCTTCAGGGGGGCGACGGCGCCGCCGGCATCCAGATGCTCTGAAAACGTACGCCACTGCAGATCGGGATGCGCCGCGATGCGCTCGTAGAACTCCCGCAGGAAGGCCTCCCCGCTGCCGGGGTAACCCTCCCAGGGATTCTCGCCGTCGAGGATCAACGGCACCAGATAATCGCCTCCGGCTGGCAGCGACGTGCGGATCGTTTCGAGGTGGCCGATCAATTCGTTCACCGCTTCGTCAGCCGTCGCATGCTGGTACCGGAACCCGATGGCGTCGCTCAAGCCTGTGTCGCGGAAGTAGACGGCAGGCACGCCCGCGCCGCCCCAGCGCCAGGGTTGGAAATGTCGGCCTGGGCCGGGACCCGTTCCGGTCAAGGCGCAGGAAGCCTCCAGAACATGCTGATCGGTCGCCACCCACTCCACACCTGCAGCCTGAAAAACCCGTAGGGCCGTTTCACTGATGGAGCCTTCGGCCGGCCACATGCCGCGGGGACGCACGCCCAGCACGCGTTCGGTCTCGTCGAGGGCCGTGCGCACGTGGTACCAGGCATCGCCGGGATAGCGGAACGGCGCAACAGGAATGTTGCCGCCGGGCACGGCTTCGAGGAAAGCGTCGCTGTCGCAAAGCAGAGGCAGGATGGGATGGTTGAGTGGCGTGCACGATATTTCGAGCTGACCGCTCTTCGCCGCCGCACGCCACTCTGCCAAAACAGCCGTCAAGTGCGCGTGCAGGACTGCGAAAAGGTCCGTCTTCTCCTGCTGGGTCCAGGCACCGCCCTTGGCCACCAGTTCTAGGACGAGCTTGTGTTCACGAAGCATGGGTCCGCACCAGGCCAAGTGAAATCCGACCTGGAGGTCGAGCAGGTCCTGTGTAGTGAAGCGTTCAACCCTGTCGTCCGGCACCGTGCGGGCCTTGGCGTCGCGCAGTGTCCACAGTTCCTTGAGACGAGGCAGGTCGGGAAAGGCCCGACCGTGATGAAAGGAGAAGAAATCCCGGACCAGTGCCCGACGCTGCTCCATGTCCAGATCTGCCGGATGAGGACGTCCCAGGACCAGGAAAGGGTCCTCAGCCCCGGCAACGGCGGCCTCGAGTTGACGCAACAACGAAGGCACGACGTTCAGAACAGCACGCGCTCCGGGGATCTCACGAGTGATGCGGGCAACATCGGCATAACTGTGAAGGGCGTGGAGCCGAACCCAAGGCATCCGCGGAAGTCCTGTGTCGCCATCGATATAGTCGGGTTGGTGCATGTGCCAGAGGACGGCCACTGAGAGTCGAGACGCCGGCATACGGGCCCTTTCTTTTTTCGGATTCAGACGGGAACTTTCAGTCCGGGACCTGCGTACTATAAGCCATTGGCACCAGCAATCAACACGACAGAGCAAACGATTCGAGCAAACGGCAGAGCAAGCGAGAGACTGGGCAGAGCAAGAGTGCGGCGAGAGGAGCGGGTTTTCCGCTCCTCTTGTCGTTGATGCCCCATGTGATCATCGCCCCTCCTCAGGCTGGGGGAATCTGATGACAGATGTCCGGATCATGCTTTATCATCCGACACCTCGATTCCCTTCAACCCAGCGGAGGAACCATGGCCAGGGTCGTGCTCGAACAGGTGACCAAGGAATACCCGGGGGGTGTCGTCGCCGCCGCAGATGTGAATCTGGACGTTGCCGACGGCGAGTTCGTGGTGCTGGTCGGCCCCTCGGGCTGCGGGAAATCCACCACCCTGCGGATGGTCGCCGGTCTGGAATCGATTACACATGGCAGCGTGTCCATCGGCGGCCGGATCGTCAATGACATCGAACCCCGCGACCGCGACATCGCCATGGTCTTCCAGAGCTACGCCCTTTATCCCCACATGAGTGTGCGCGACAACATGGCCTTCGGTCTCAAACTGCGCGGCATGCCCCGCAGCGAGATCGCAACCCGCGTGTCCGACGCGGCGAAGGTACTGGGGATCGGCGAACTGCTCGAACGCAAGCCTCGAGCCCTTTCAGGCGGCCAGCGCCAGCGTGTAGCCTTGGGCCGGGCCATCGTGCGCGATCCCGCCGTGTTCCTCTTCGACGAGCCCCTGTCGAACCTCGACGCCAAGATGCGCGTGCAGATGCGCACCGAGATCTCCAGGCTGCACCATCATCTGAAAGCGACGATGATCTATGTGACCCACGACCAGGTCGAAGCCATGACCATGGGTCAACGCATCGTAGTGATGGAAGGCGGCAAGGTGCAGCAGGTGGATACGCCTTTGAACCTGTACGCCAAGCCAGTGAACCGATTCGTAGCGGGATTCATCGGCTCGCCGGCCATGAATTTCCTCGAAGGGGAAATCGTTCAGGACGGTGGTCTTGCATTCCGCAGCGGAAACGCCCTGGTCCCTCTGCCCGAAGGCTGGTCGCCGCCGCGGCATGACGAGCCGGCAGTGTTGGGATTCCGTCCTGAGCACGTGGACCTCGTCTCGACCGGGGGCTTCGCAGCTCCGGTGCAGGTCCTCGAGCCGTTGGGCAATGAAACCCTGCTGTATACCGAGATCGGTGAAACCCCGGTGACGGTCCGGGCACCCGGAATGATCGAAGCGGCCGTCGACGATCAGGTCCACCTGACCCTGCGCCGCGACGACATCCACCTGTTCGACCTCGCAACGGGAGCCGCGCTCACGGCCTGACGCTGTCGATCAGCCATTCTTTCGGGATGCCGTCCACGATGAGCCCCCGACCATCCGGATGGGCCCGCACGCGGAGCAGGTACTCCCCCACCCGCTGGGTCACCGCCAGCTCGGGCCACTGGGCCGGTACCTGAGGATTCACCTCGACCCGCGGCGGCTCCACGCTCAGATCCACTCTGATCCCCGCATAATCTTCGGCCACCGTCCGCAGCAGTTCGCTCAAGCTCCAGGCCTGGCTGGTGGCGCCGCCGAACTCGTCGTTGGTCGCGGCAGGGTCGCCGTCACGGATTTCCTGGATGGTGCCCACCGCTCCTTCGGCGAGGGCCTCGGTCAGCAGCATGTCGGTCTGCTGGTAGCCCTCGCGGGCATCGTCCAGGGCCGAGACCCAGGCTCCTGAAAGCCACAGCCAGACGTCGCCGTTGTGGTAGGCCTCGTCGTAGTAGTAGCGGTCGAGCCATAGGTGGCGAGGGTGGTAGTCGGGATCGGCGTCATCCAAGGAGCGGACGCCCCAGGGGCGGACGGTGTGCACCCGGTTCTCCGCGACGATTTGCCGTCGCTGGTCCTCATTGAACAGGTCGGGCGAAACCATCACCGCCAGCAGGCCGTTAGGGCGGTGCTGGAGGTCGCGGGAGCCGTCACGGTTCAGGTGGTCGGCGATGCGGCCGTCGCCCGTGAATCGGTTCTGGAACGCGTTCCAGAGCTTGCGGCGGGCCAGGGTGTAGCGTTGCGACAAGTCCCCGCCCTTCAGACCGTGGGCCTCGCCGTCGAAGCGGTCGGTGAGCTTCACGGCCACGCCCAGACCGCGGTGGAACAGGGCTTGGGCTTCGACCGAACGGTTGCCGCGGGGCGAGTAGGGATGAGCCTCGCCGCCGCCGTCCATCCAGGTTTCGCCGTCGCCGTGACTCAGGAACCCCTCTTCGTCGACAGCGTGGGCCAGGGCGCCCTCGCAGGCCCGCAGCACCACGGGCATCATCTCGCGGGCGAATTCGTGGTCGCCCGATCGCTTCCAGTATTCGTCGAGGGCGCGGACCCACCACCAGGTGCCGTCGATGCTGGCGTACTGCACCTGCTCGACGGTCACGAAATTGGGTACGCGGCCGAAACGCTCGCTGCCCGGGTTGCGATCCTGGTAGGTCGCGAAGGAGCGGAGGATCTCCTTGGCGGTGTCGAACTCCATGCCTGCGGCCAGGGCCCCCGGCAGCACGATGAAGCTGTCGCGGCCCCAGTAGGTGGTGAACCAATAGAAGCCGGCGTAGACGCCCAGGCCGCGCTGCTCCATCACCAAGTTGTCCAGCGAGACGCGGGCCCAGGCCAGGGCGCGGTCGTGGTCCTCGAAGCCGGTCGAGGCCCAGGCGGGATCCGCGACGGCGGCGAGGCGGGCGCGTCGAGAGGTGGCGCGCTCATCGCAGGTGGCCAGGAGTTCGTGAGCGCGGGCGGCGGCGTCCGCAGCGGAGTCGCCGCCGCAGATCAGGACTTCGACGGCGGCTTCGCGGGCCCGAGGCGGAATGCGGCCGGAAATCTCACCGGGCACGAACGGCGTGGCGCGTTCCATGGCGGTGCGGGCGGCGCCCTTGGGGTAGGTGCGTTGGGCATAGACGCCGGTGGATGTGAAGTCGTCGACGCCGGTGACGAGGATCGCGAGCCAGGGCGGGTGGCGTTCACCGTCGGCGCGGTCCAGGCGGTCGCGGCGGGCGACGCAGAGGACGCCGTCGGTCCACTGCACCTCGTAGTCGGGTTTGACGACCTTCCACAAAAACCGCATATCGACGCGCGGTGCGAAGGCGAAGGCGCCGCCGGGCAGGCCATCGTAGCGCAGGTGGAAGCCGTCGGCGCGATCAAGGAGGGTGATGGTCTCCCGGATTTCGGAGCCGTCGGTCGCGGTGTACAGGCGTTCGATTCGGTCGGGACGCACATCTGCGCGCAGGGCCGTTTCGGGTTCGAGGACCGTGCCGTCCTCGAGGCACAGCGACCAGCCGTCGAGCAGTTCGTGCATGGCCACGAAGAAGCCGTGGTAGCTGCGGGTGGCCGGACCCACGGCCTCCCCCGAAAGGTGGGCGGCGCCCTTGTCGGTGAGGATGAACTCGCGGGGATGGTCCGGCGTGACGGCGACGGCGAGGTCGGACATCAGGGCGTCGGCGGTGTGGTCCGGCGATTCGGACGAGCAGGTCACCGCGGCGGTCATCATCAGGGCCAGGGCCAGAACGGAACGCATCGGGGCTCCTTCTCGGGTTGGGGACGAGGCCCGAGCAGAATACACCTTGCCTGCGTTGGGGGCAATCCGGACCGGATCAGATGATTCCGTTCTCTGCCAGGAACCCATGGACCCGTTCAACCACCGACTCCACGCTCTCGAGGTCGGTCTCGATGACGATCTCGGCTTTCTCAGGCTCCTCGTAAGGAGAATCGATGCCGGTGAAGTCCTTGATCTCCCCCGCCTCGGCCTTCTTGTACAGGCCCTTCGGATCGCGGCGCTTGCAAACGCTGAGGTCGCACTTCACGAACACCTCGCAGAAGGCTCCGTCCGGCAGGATGGAACGCACGAAGTCGCGGTCGTCGCGGAAGGGCGAAATGAAGGTGCAGATCACGATGTTGCCCTGCTCGTAGAAGAGCTTGGCGGCCTCGCCCACGCGGCGGATGTTCTCGCTGCGGTCCTGATCGCCGAAGCCGAGATCTCCACACAATCCGTGACGCACGTTGTCGCCGTCGAGCATCATGACCTGACGGCCCTCGTCGAACAGGCGGCGGACCACGCCGTTGGCCACGGTGGTCTTGCCCGCGCCCGAGTATCCCGTGCACCAGATCACGGCGCCCTTGTGGCCGTTGCGGGCCTCCCAGTCGGCGGCGGTGATCGACCCGGCCTCCCAGCTCACGTTCGTGGAACGGTGGGACTCGGCGTGCTTGGTCTGCGTGACGTCCTTCACGCTCTGCGTTCGCCCGCGGATCATGCCCGCGGCAACGGTGCGGTTGGTCACCGGATCGATGAGGATGAAGCTGCCGGTGCCGCGGTTGCGCTGATAGGCGTCGAAGAAGATCGGGCGCGAGGTCTTGATGGACACCCGGCCGATCTCGTTGAGTTCGAAGCCATCGCTGTCTTCGCGATGCATGGTGTTGACGTCGATCTTGTACTGGATGTCGCGGATGTGGGCCTTGACCTTCTGGGTCGTGTGCTTGAGCACGTAGGCGGTGCGGCGGTCCATCGTCGTCTCGTCCATCCAGCAGAGCATGGCGTCGAACTCGTTGGCCACATGGGGCAGGTTGTGCTCGCGCACGATCATGTCGCCGCGGCTGATGTCGATCTCGTCGGCGAGGGTCAGGGTGACGGCCTGGCCGGCGTGGGCGTCCTGCTGCTCGCCGTCGTAGGTCACGATGCTCTTGATCTGCGAGGTCTTGCCCGACGGCAGGGCCGCGATGGTCTCGCCGACCTTCACCGTACCCGAAACGACCGTACCGCTGAAGCCGCGGAAGTCCAGATCGGGCCGCAGCACGTTCTGCACCGGGAAACGGAAGTCCACGAAGTTCTTGTCGGCCGCCACGTGCACGTTCTCGAGCATGTGCAGCAGCGTGTGGCCGTCGTACCACGGCGTGTTGGCGCTGCGGGTGGTGACGTTGTCGCCGTCGAGGGCCGAGATGGGGATGAACGTGATGTCGTGGATGTCGAGTTTCTGGGAGAACTCCTCGTAGTCCCGCACGATGGCGTCGTAGACGGCCTGGTCGTAGCCCACGAGGTCCATCTTGTTGACCGCGACTACGAGATGTGGGATCTGCAGCAGGGAAATCAGGAAACCGTGGCGCTTGGACTGGGTCATCACGCCATGGCGGGCGTCGATCAGGATGATGGCCAGCTCGCTGGTCGACGCTCCGGTGACCATGTTGCGGGTGTACTGCTCGTGGCCCGGCGTGTCGGCGATGATGAACTTGCGCTTGGCGGTGGTGAAGTAGCGGTAGGCCACATCGATGGTGATGCCCTGCTCGCGTTCGGCAGCCAGGCCGTCGAGCAGCAGCGCCAGGTCGACGCGCTCGTCGCCGCGCTTCGCGGACGTCTTGGCCACCGCGGCGTACTGGTCCTCGAAGATGCAGTTGGTCTCGTACAGCAGCCGCCCGATGAGGGTCGACTTGCCGTCGTCCACGCTGCCGCTGGTGGTAAAGCGCAGGAGGCTCTTGTTCTCGTAGTCGGTCATGTCCACTAGAAGTACCCCTCGCGCTTCTTCTGCTCCATGGACGAGTCGCTCGTCAGGTCGATGATGCGGTTCTCGCGTTCGGACCGTCGGGCGTCGACGACCTCGCGGATGATACCGTCGATGTCCGTGGCGTCGGACTCGATGGCTCCGGTGCACGGAATGCAGCCGAGGCTACGGAAGCGGCAGCTGCGCACGACAACGTCGGCTTCGGTTAAGCCGAGCTTGCCGGCGGGATCGACGGTCGCAAGGTGATCGGCAGGCACGATGATGCCGTTCATCTCGATGGTGCGCCGCGGTTGCGCGAAGTACAGGGGCACCAGGGGGATGCTCTCGAGCTTGATGTACTGCCAGACGTCGAGTTCGGTCCAGTTGCTCAGGGGGAACACCCGCACGCTCTCACCCTCGTTGAGCTCGGCGTTGTAGAGGCTCCACAGCTCGGGCCGCTGGTTCTTGGGGTCCCACTGGCCGAACTCGTCGCGCACGGAGAAGAAGCGCTCCTTGGCCCGCGACTTCTCCTCGTCGCGGCGGGCGCCGCCGAAGGCCGCGTCGAAGCCGTGCTTGGTCAGGGCGTCGAGCAGGCCGCGGGTCTTGAGCATCTGACAGCATTTGTCGTTGCCGAGGGTCGAGGGGTGGGCCTTCTTGGCGATCCACTCCTCGTTGGACTCGACGAGCAGCCGGGCGCCGATCTGCTCGACCATGCGGTCGCGGAACTCGTACATCTCCGGGAATTTGTAGCCCGTGTCCACGTGCATCAGCGGAAAGGGGAATTTGCCGGGATGGAACGCCTTCTGGGCCAGGCGCAGCATCACCGCCGAGTCCTTGCCCACCGAGTAGAGCATGACGGGGTTCTTGAACTCGGCGACCACCTCGCGCATGACGTGGATGGATTCCTGCTCGAGCTGCTTGAGATGGGTCATGGTGTATGAGGCCAAAACGGGGTCTCCCGGGGTCGGAGGTGCCTCCGAACAGTGGTTGATGGGGCATTCCCTGTCAACGATCGAACTTTTGGCAGAATGTTCAGGCACTCAAGTGTGATGAACTACAACTCGCTGATTGCACTTCCGTTATTGACACACGACGTTCGATGATATTCACTCGTAGAGTCCCGAATTTATCAACAATATCATCAAGGTGGTCATGATATGCTGAATTTACCCCCCCCCCTGTCATCAATTCTCACGTTGCATCATCACAACGTTTTTCATGTTGTTCGTTGCCGAATCATCAATTGGTAGCGTTGCTGTCGGAACCGGCCCGAGCGTTGCCGGTCAGATTCACGCCTTGGCTTTCGATGCTGATGATCCATCGACGATCTATGTCGGTGGGGACACGTTCGGAATCTCCAAATATTCCATTCTGGATAACTCCTGGCAGTTCGATACAGTAGGCCTCGAAAACTACCACGGCGGCGACTCCATGTATGTGGAGGATCTACTTTCAGTTCGAGCTTCGGATGTTCCTCTCGGCGCCCCTCATCTGTTCGCTGCAACCAGAGGGGGGATCTATTGCAGGGTGGGCAGCCAATGGAATCTGATGACTCCACCTACGACCCATGGCTATGGCTACACTTCGAACGAAACCGGCGGTTTCAGCAAACGGATGATCCAGTTTTCGGCGCTGGCTTACGATGGGAGTCGGTATCTGTACGCCGGTGCCGGCCAAGCCCGTTTCGACGAGAAAAATCCAAACACATTCTACACTCTGATTCCAACGGATAATTACCATTACGTACTCGACGGTCCCCAAAGCCAGTATTCTCTTTGGCGCTACGATTTGGCATTACCTGGAGGATGGACTTATGTGACCGATACCGATGGCTTGGGCCCTATCCGGGGACTTTCCAGTTACACTGATGAATACGGCACTCACCACGTAGCATTCGCCACACCGAGTGGCGTCTGGGATCTTCAGGATGACGGAACACCCGAGCTCATAGAGCTAACTTCTGCCGAAAAGATGACTCCTCCTCCTCATCTCTGGTCCGGAAACAGTTGGGGCGTCGCATTCGACGACTCGGGGCGCCTATTCATTCTGAACTACCGAGGGACAGGAGAGAGTGAAACACCGGGTGTCTATGTCGCTGATATCATGGAGAGCACTCCACCGACATTTCTTGGAGATGTCGACTCGAACATCGTAGTTGGAACGTCATTGATGTCATGGGAATCCTACTTGAAGTATATCGATCCTGCTCACCCTGGGAATGGCTATGTCATCGATCTGACGACGCTTGCCGTACGCTCGAACCCAGGCGGATCAACGAATATCATTATCGGCAGCCGGGATAGCAACGGTCCGGCTCTCGGCGGTGGCTACCTGAGCGCAGTACTCAACTCCACACAAGGCCCGGAAACTGTCGTATGGCACAACATGATTCGCTTCACGACTTGGGGAACAATGAATACCCTTCCCCTGGATGCCAACCCAGATCACGAGACTACGATGAATGGAGATGATTTTGGCTGGGTCGGTGATGACGATCCACCCGAATGGGGTACGGGTTGCCCCGCAATCACACCGACAGTTGAATTCGGATTCAGTCCACACAATGACCAGACTTTGCTGGCCTGGATGTATGCATTCCCTCTCCTCAGCACCAACGGAGGGGTTACCTGGTCGCAATTCTACTGCACTGGTTCGGAATTATCTGGATGGGAGGGCAGCGGCTGTAATGAGATGTCCGTGGCTGATCTTGCTCACCTCAATGATGGGAGTCTCGCGATCGCTTGCCGTGACTGGGGAGTATGGTTGAACAACGGCCCTAACAGCAACATCTACAAGAAGCTATTCCCACATCAGAACTTCAACTCCAGCAAGATCGAAAGCTATCTGAACGACCTCTATGCAGTAATCGAAACTACGCCAGATGCAACTCTGACGAACGTCACCTCGATGATTGCCAGGTATTCATCTTCTACTCCCTCTCCTGAATGGTCACAGATCGAACACTGGAATGCATTTACAGATATTCCGCCTCACTACATCCAGTACTTCACGATCGATCCCATCGACGGTCGGGTCTACGCCATCGCAACTGATCCCACAGGCGTGAGTGGCGACAAGTATGAATCGACTGTGCTGATGGGCATCCCGACAGGAGCACCGGGCATCTGGACATGGCACCAGCTATTCGGCATGCAAAAACGGAGATACATGGATCTCCTTATTCTGCCAGGCGCGCGCAAGCTCATTCTCGCCGATGTCGACACTCAGACATTGGGCACTACTGGGGGCATATACTGCATAGATCTTGATGCTGCGACAGATCCCTTGGAACTTCCCATTGATCCGCCACAAGAGTGGCTTGCAGGTATCGTGGGCGGAGATATCTTGGGACGAGCCGCTCGCCGGCCCTACGTGCTGGCAACGGATCCGAACGGCGCGGTTCTCTACGCCGGCACATCCGGTGAAGAGAGTTCAAGTGATGTCATTCCCGGCACCGTTCTCCGTCTTTACGGCCCATTCAACTCGACGGAGCCACCCGCAAGGGACCGTTGGGAGATCCTGGCCAACAACAATTACGATTCCTTCGGGATCGGCACCCATCCGTTCCACCTTTCGGGATCTTCGAATGACTGGACCGACAGTTCCCCCTATGAAACAGCCCAGAGGATGACGGATATCAACGACTTGATCGTTGATCCCGATAACCTTCAAGTGGTTTACGCCGCCGTAGAAGTATCGGCCATGCACCCCTCCAACGGAGTCTGGGTCCTGACCGGCGAGGAGAACTGGCAGCCAGTGACCGGCATCAGCGGCAACCAGACGCTCCCGAACCGCGGACCATCCTGCTTGGCCATCGCACCCGATGATCCTACGAGAATGGCTGTCGGGACTCATGGCCAGGAGTTGTTCCGAACCAGCATCCAGCCCGTCGAGTCGATCGAATCCTTGGCTCGATATGAAGACAAGTCGATGGTGGTTTTCGATCAAGGCACTGGGTTGGCCTATCCAGGGACGCCGTATGCGAGTCTGACGTTTGATTACGATGCGGATCCTGTGGGGGATCCGTACTATGATGGCCTGAGGGATGATCTCTTTGTAACAATCCAGGAGTTCCGGCCACGGTTATTCCTCAATCAAGGAGAGCTGTTGAGCGTGGCTCCTGGAGACGAAGGTAACCCTGATTATATAGATGTATCCAGTGATGCATTCGACTACATGTCCGATTCTGGGTATCGAGGAGCATCCTTTGCCGACTTCGACAATGACGGCTTGGTCGACCTCTTCGTTGCCCATGCCTCGACACCCAAACTACTGAATAATGAAGGTAATAACGGCACAGTCGTAACTTTCGAAGACGTCACCGACCTCTACGGCCTCACCGCCCTACTCTCGAACAGTTGGACCGCCGCCTGGTGCGACTACAACCGCGACGGTTACGTCGACCTCTTCGTCGGTCGAGGGCTTGCGCCGACGGCCGACCCTCTCGAAAACAAGGAAGCGCTAACCGGCCTGCCCGACGTCTTGCTGGAAAACCGCACCTGGTGCGGTGAGGGGTTCGTCGATGTCTCGGACATCCTATCAGGTGCGACAGGCGGTGACGGATGCACACTGTCCGCATCATGGGCGTACGTCGATCAGGATCGTTGGCCTGACCTGCTGGCCTGGGATTCGTCGAACTCAGGCCTCTCGCGATTGTGGATGAACCAGCAGGGTGAAGGATTCGTCGAGGATTTCGCAGGCCGGTTCGTCACTCCCCCCCCCGCTGGCCTCAACAGCGCAACAGTAAGAACCATCAATGCAGACCCCTACCCTGATATCCTGCTCGCAACGGAAACAGGCGTGACTTATCGCCACGGTATGACCTGGGGCGTGTTCGGAAACGACGTTCCCGTCGTGACCGGCCCGGATCTGCATGCTTCCGCAGCTCTCGTGACCGATCACGATCTCGACGGGCATCACGATGTCTTGACCCTTGCCCACACGGCGGACTCGACTGCGCGCATGCTCAGCGCCTTCAACCCCGGACCAGGCTTCAGCTTCATCGACGTGACCGACGAAGTGGGCCTGGCTGTGCCCGGCCCGCACCTGACCGCCCAGGCCGCCGATGTCTCCGGCGATGGAGACCCCGATCTCTATCTCGGCGATACTGCCGCACAAGGAGGCGTGTTCTTTTTCCAGAACCGAAACCTCGCCGGGGGCGACGAACCTCTGGCACGCTGGTACGGCATTCGACTCGTTGGTGATGGAGGTACGAACATCTCGGGAATCGGCGCTGAGATCGTGCTGAACTTCAACACCGAAACGATTCATCATGTTGTCTCACCCGAGTGGGGCCTTGGCAGCGGTACCGGAGGAGTGGTCCGAATCGGTGTCGGTCCGGATAAACGCATTGTTTCCGCCGAGATCATCTGGACGGACGGGACAGCCACGCCGTTCACACCTGAACTCGGTGCCGTGGTGACCGTAGTGGACGATACTCCCCCAACCTACCTGGCCAACTCGTTTACGGCAACCTACGAGGGGATACCGAACTTCAAGCTTAACCTAGTTTTCGAATGGTCGACGCACGACGCTGTCGATCCAGCACAGACAAGGATCCATTTGACCAATAGATCCGGCAGCGGCTGTGACGTCTTTCCTTCGACACTGGCTCCCACAGACGAACCTGCCGATTACGATGTCTGGATGAATGCGGACGGAACATACGGACACAGATTCGTCTGGCGCGGAGACTGCATTCCACGGTGCGGCTATAACGCCTCTGCGACATGCAGCACTCTTGCTGGTCAATTCACGACGGATACTGCGAATCTGACTGTCCGTACTTGTCTCGACAATATTCAAATCGGGGAGTGATATCATGAACATCAAGTCCATCATATTTTCATTGCTGCTTCTGACCTCCTGGGCCATGGCTGCAGATCAGAGTCCGACCGGGATCCTCAGCCTGGCGCCGACAGACGAGGTGAGCTTCGTCGCAATGAAAGTAGAGTTGCCCGACAGTATCCCGATCGCCGGGATCCGATGGTATAATAACGACGGTAGTACACTCTATCCGGTGGTGCTCTTGGCGGCGGCAACGGGAAACGGAGAACCGGACCTTTCGACGACGCTAATCCTGGGATCCGATGTCGCAGGGAACCATCTCGGCTGGTCGGACCTTACCGCCGGAGCACCAGTCCTCAACGATGTTGGTGTTCTTTTCGTCGTGTTTCAACTGCCGGCCTTCGATGCGATCGCTCACGCTGGCGCAGGCCCAGGACTCGGCTACTGGATCGATGACCAAGGCACGGCGACATACATGAGCCCGGACGGCGAGCTGTGGATTCCGGTTGGAGGCAACGTGCATGTGGCGTACGAGACTATCCCGGCCACATCAAAAACAGGTGCCGAGAGCATCCTCTTCCAACGGCAGGAGATCCCTGTCTTCGTAACTGCACTGGGACCGCCCAGCCCTAACCCGTTCAATCCGAGCACGAAGCTTGCGTTCACTCTCGCCAAAGCAGGGCAAACCAAGCTGATCGTGTACAATGCCCGCGGCCAGCTCGTCAGAACCCTTGTGAGCGACTTCCTGCAATCCGGCGCACACGAAGCGGTTTGGTTGGGAAAGAACGACGAGGGCGCGCAGGTCGCCAGTGGAGTCTACATCGCAATGCTGGCTAGTGCAGATGTGACTCTAAATCAGAGATTGGTGCTGCTGAAATGAATGTCCATCGAACTATCCTGGTCGTTTTGTCCCTCCTGTTGTTTTCCGCTTGTGTGCAGGCTCGCACTTGGACCGTCCAATTGAACGGAAGTGGAGACTATACAGACATTCAAGCCGCCGTGGATGGCTGTGCTGTGGGCGATACAGTCTTAGTGGGTCCTGGACGGTACGATGTGTTCCACCCTCATGATCCAGGCGGCAACCCGGATTCCTTTCAGGCGATCGTCGGGGTTTCTGTGGACAGTTTGACGATTCGGGGGATGGATAGGGACGGTGTCATCATCGGTCCCATAGATCGTGTTACGGAAAAAACTGATTGGCTGGGAATCGCAACGTCGTTGTCCACGACATGGATCGTCATCGAGAATCTGACGATCGAAAACGTTCCTACGCGAGGGGCACATCTTTACCCCTCGGGTCGAGTCGCCGACTGTTCGGTGCGAAATATCTATACTGGTATCTTATTCGAACGAGGAATTAATGCCGTCGTCGAGGGCTGTCTACTAGAATATTCCGGCATCCGAACAACTTCAAGTGGTGGCGTCAAGGCTACGATCAGGAATTGTGAATTTACAGGCCCAGGTGCCGGTGTGCATATCAGTGGCCACCCCAATGCTGAAGTCTACGACTGTGTCTTCTCGGACTGTCTGGTCGCTGTCAATGGACTGGCGAATTCAAATATCTCGGTACATGATTGTATTGTAACCGGCGGAAATATCGGAGTCGCAATCGATAACCTTGGCGCCGGCAGCGGAGTAATCTACAACTGCACGATCACCGGCCAAAATCGGAACTCGATCTATATTGGCCTCTCAGATCTTTCCGGCTACGGTAATAATCTCCAAAGCGCAGGCGCCTACACGATCGGCGGCAATAACTTCAGTGCCTCCTTCCACGGGAACCACATCCTCAAAGGCACGGTAGGCCTGATCGAACTGCATTTTTACCACCTCGCTGATATGGGCCTGGATTTCACCAACAACTGGTGGGGCATCGCCGATGCCGACAGCATCGCAGACTGGATCCATGACGGCTCCGACGATCCCGATATCCAGGCTCTGGTCCGCTACGAACCCTTCGCGGATGGACCCGTCTCGACGGAACAGAAGGGGTTCGGGGACATGAAGCGGTTATTCCGGTAACTGAAGTTGAGGTTCGTCATCAGAGATTGGTGCTGCTGAAATGAATATCCATCGAACTATCCTGGTTGTTTTGTCCCTCCTGTTGTTTTCCGCTTGCGTGCAGGCCCGCACTTGGACCGTCCAATTGAACGGAAGTGGAGACTATACAGACATTCAAGCCGCCGTGGATGGCTGTGCTGTGGGCGATACAGTCTTAGTGGGTCCTGGACGGTACGATGTGTTCCACCCTCATGATCCAGGCGGCAACCCGGATTCCTTTCAGGCGATCGTCGGGGTTTCTGTGGACAGTTTGACGATTCGGGGGATGGATAGGGACGGTGTCATCATCGGCCCCATTGATCGTGTAACGGAAAAATCCGTTTGGCTGGGAATCGCAACGTCGTTGTCCACGACATGGATCGACATCGAGAATTTAACAATTGAGAACATCCCGACGCGAGGAGCACATCTATACCCATCGGGTCGTGTGTCGGAATGCAATATACGTAATTGTGCACCAGGGATTCTATATGAACATGGTATACATGCTGTTGTAGAACGGTGTCAGTTTAATGATTCATATATTCGTACGACTTCTACTGGAGGAATCAAAGCAACAATCACAGATTGTGTTTTTTGGGGGCCCGGGGCTGGCGTGAGGATAAATGGGCACCCTAATGTAAATGTCATTGACTGTATATTTACGGACTGCCTAGTAGCTGTCATTGGGCAAGCCAATTCGAATATATCTGTCCACAATTGCCAACTAACTGGCGGGAATTTTGGCGTCTCCATAGATAACATCGGCGGCGGCAGTGGTGAAATCGTCAACTGTACGATCACTGGCCAAGATTATCATTCCATCTTCGTTGGCAGCTCTTACCTGACTGGATCGGGCAATACTCTCCAAAGCGCCGGCGCCTACACGATCGGCGGCAATAACTTCAGTGCCTCCTTCCACGGGAACCACATCCTCAAAGGCACGGTAGGCCTGATCGAACTGCATTTTTACCACCTCGCTGATATGGGCCTGGATTTCACCAACAACTGGTGGGGCATCGCCGATGCCGACAGCATCGCAGACTGGATCCATGACGGCGCCGACGATCCCGATATCCAGGCTCTGGCCCGCTACGAACCCTTCGCGGATGGACCCGTCTCGACGGAACAGAAGAGATTCGGGGACATGAAGCGGTTGTTCCGCTAGTCCCGAGCACACCCTCACACGACCGGAAAAGAACCGAGCCCCAGGCGTACGCCCGGGGCTCGGTTGTTGATACACATCATCGCTCGGACTACTTGAGCAACACCATCTTCCTGGTCTCGCTCCGCCCGCTCAACTCCAGCTTGTAGAAGTACACCCCACTCGGCGCACGACTGCCGCTCTGGGTCGACCCCTCCCAGCTCACCACATGCTCACCGGCGGCCATGGGCCCCTCGGCCAGTGTGCGGACCAGCTCGCCCTGGACGTTGTAGATCCGCAGTGAACCGACACCGTCGCGGTGCAGGGTGAAGCGGATGTCCGTCTTCGGGTTGAACGGGTTGGGGTGGTTGGCGTGGAGCGCGAAGCGCAGCGCCGGGGCGTCGTCGGCGCCGGTGCTGTGGCACTGGTGCAGGGCGTCGGTGGCGAGGACCTGCGGGTTGCCGAGGTCGTCGTAGTTGTCGGCGTCGATCTGCAGGGTGCGGTTGCCCTGGTCCGAGCACTCGTACGCGTCGTTGAGCAGGTACTTGTAGTCGGTGTAGATCTGGCTGGAGTCCGGGAACACCACGCTCACGGTGTAGATGCCGTCGCCGGCGGTCGCGTCGGGAGCGATACCGTCGTCGGCCATCGGGTTGAGCGAGGGCACGGTCCAGTCGAAGGCCGGCACGGCCGTGTTGTGGGGCGTGCCGTTGACCGACACGACGTCGGCGGGTCCGAGAGGACCGTAGGACGTGCCGTTGGTGTCGACGCTGAACACGACCTCCACGCCGCGCCAGGTCACATCGCAGGCGTCGAAGTGGACCACCGGCAGGGTCAGCGGGCCGAGGGCGCCGCCCACGATGTCGAAGAGAGCATCGTTCAGGAAGACCGAGCGGTCGCCCTGGGTGGAGCACTCGTAGTCGCTGTTGAGCAGGAACTTGTAGGTGAAGTTCTTCTCGGTGCCGGCGGGGAAACGGATCACCGAAGAGAAGATCATGTCGCCGGCGGCGGCGTCGTTGCCTGTGCCGTCGTCCACGAGCTGGGTCTCCGGGGGCACGTTCCAGTTCAGGGGCAGGACCGAGCCGTTGATCGACACGCTGTCGAGGGCTGTCGGGGCGAACAGGCTCATGTCCAGGAAGAACTCGACGTCGATGTCGTGGGCCGTGAACTGGGTCGGGTCCTGGTCGTTCCACCACACGTCGAGGGTGTCGGCGGCGCCGGTGGCCAGCGACATGGTGTGGGTGCGGTTGCTGCCCAGGGGTTCGTAGGTCGCGCAGTCGTAGACCCACTTGTATTCCATGGTGGCTTCGGCGGTGCCGAGGCCGCAGTCGCCGGCGAAGCAGAAGTCGGCGGCGATCTCGTAGACGTCGCCGCCGGCGTCCACGCCGCTCATGCCGTCGCAGAGGGCCCAGGTCAGCGGCGAGGGGCTGCCCTCGACCGTGAAGCTGCCGAAGGGCGGCGTCTGGGAGGCCAGGAACTGGCTCATGCGCCCGCGGAACAGCACGTTCTTGACCATGAAGCAGGCGGTGTTGCCGGCGCCGATGGTGTTGCCCGCGAGGTCCTTCACCCCTGTCACCGTGACGGTGTAGAGGCTGGCGCTGGGGCCGATGTCGGCGCCCAGGGTCAGCACTACGATGTTCGGGCTGGCGCCGATGGCTGCGGAGACCACGCTGGCGCCGCTGACGCTGTAGTTGCCCGCGACCGTCGCGGTCGTCGGGTCGACGGACTCGTTGAAGGTCACCCGGACCTGGCTGTCGACCAGGTGCAGAGCGCCGGTGACGACCGGCGGATCAGGGTCGGCGGCGGCCTGGACGATGTAGCCCAGGTAGTCGAACATGGGAATGGGCGACGGCGTATCCCAGATGGTGAGGCCGGGTACCGAGAGCTGGCTGGCGTCGTTGGCGGCGGCGTCCAGGGGGCCCTTGGTGGCGCCGTCCTGGGTGGTCCAGATCTCGATGTTCATCACGTCGGAGGCCGAAAGGCCCAGTGTGCCGAGCAGCAGGCCCAGCTCCTTGAAGGTCGTGCCGGCCTGCCAACTCAGGGCACCTGGTCCGGAACCGATGTCGTCCCAGGTGCCGGTGCCGGTGTTCCAGCTGTAGCCCGCCTGCCAGTTGTTGTCGAGGTTCACGTAGAACATGAAGTCGGGCTTGTTGGCGGCCAGGCTCCACTCGATGGCGCGGCCCCAGGGATCGGCGGTGCCGCCGTCGGCGGTGTTCACGTCGATGGCGATGCCGAGCTGGATGCTGCCCCAGCCGCCCCTGTCGTGGTCGAATCCCACGTACAGATTCCCGGCGTCGTTGGTCACGTACACGTCGCCGATGTCCAGGGGCGCATGTTCGGTGTCGCCGCCGTCGGCGTCGAGAAGGTTGGCGGCATCGAAGTCGTTCACCCCGTCCAGGGTGATCGTCTGGGGCGTCTGGGCCAGCACGAACGCGGGCAGTGCAAGCACTACCAGGGCCGTGACAATCAGAACGCGGAGCGAAGCGCGGGACTGCATGGTGTTCTCCTTACTTGACGAGAGTCAGCGGCCGGACCACCTGATGGTCTCCGCTGCGGACGACACAATAGTAGGTGCCTGCCGACACGGTGTGTCCGTGACGGTCGAGACCGCGCCAGACCGCCTCGTGGCGGCCCGCCGGCAGCACCTGGTCGACGAGTTCCGCGACACGTTCGCCGCGGACGTTCACGATCGATACAACCGTCCTGTTCGATGCGCCGGCTGGCAGATCGAAGCGGATGGTCGTGGCTGGGTTGAAGGGATTCGGCCAGGCCGTCACGGCCATGAACCGCGGGGATTCGGGCACTGCGGTGGGTGACCAGGCGTCGGGTTCGCCGTCGCCGTTCTGATCGACCGCCAGAGTCCAGACGGAGTCGATGATCGGCAGGACCGAGGTCGAGTTGTTCGGGACCGAGTCGCCGCCCAGTTCACCGGACGGTTCGGGATCCCAGCACACCGAAGCAGCCAACGAGATTTGTGCATTGGCGGGGATTGTCGCGGCGGCTCCGGGGTACAGCACGCTCCAGGGAATGGCCATTTCGCTGCCGCCGGCCGCACCGTAGGCATGGGCGGCGTCATGAGCCAGAACGACTTCGGCCGTGCGGTCGGTGGTCGTGGTCGGCGAGGTCAGCTCCCAGAACGAGTCGCCGTCCCAGGCTGATTGGTGCTGATAACAGCCGTATTGGAAGTCGGCGGCGAATCCGGAGGCCGTGAACGAGGCTCCACGTTCCCAAGCATCGATGGCAGTGAGGTCGGTTTCGCCTATCGCGGTGCCGGGATCGACGTCCAGATACAGCAGCCAGGAGTTGCCCGTCACGATGCCGTCGATGCCCAGATAGAGATAGGTGTCGTCCCAGCTCACTGTCAGGCGGTCGATCTCGTTGCTGGCGGTCCAGGCCGAGTCGTTGGAGTCGGCCAGCGCATGGTAGGGCTCCCATTCGCCGGCATCGAAGCGGCCGTCGATGGTGATCAGGGTTGAGGCGTGGATCGTGATCGCGGGGGCGTTGGGGGCCGTCTGGGCTGCATTGGGCACGCCGCCGGCGTCGGCGACGGCGCCGGCCGCAAGAGATAAGACGAGAGCGGCGGGATTCATGGCCTCGATCGAGGCGGCATCAGCGGCGGTGAGGGTCAGGCTCAAGGTAGTCGAAGACCCGGTTTCGAGGACCGTCGTGCCAACGCCAAGGGTCAGTTCAGGCGCACCGTCGGCATCTTCGTCGAGACCGATGAAACCCATCGTCAGCGTGGCGGGATCGGCAGGCTGGTCGAAGCTCACGACGAGGCGATCCACCGTCGGATAGTAATCGGCTGTCAGAGCCAGCGGACCCAGCACATCGACAAAGGCGTCAGCGATGGCCCGTAGCTCGGCGATCTCGCCGAAGCCGTCGGGAGCCGTGGTGTGGCCGGCGTAGAGACGCAGGCCGAACGTGCCGTTCGCAAACACCTCGTCGCCGCGCATCAACGTACCCGAGAACTCCTGCTGGTGGGCGGCGCCGGCCGCCCCGAGCACCCAGGCCGTCGTCAGGCCGGTGTTGGGATTGCGGCGGCCCATATAGGCTGTGTCGGCCGTCCAGATCCTGTCCATCTCCGCGTTCCAGACCAGATCGACCAACGATGGCGAACACCCCATCTGGATCCAATGATCACTCTGGCCCACGCGGTAGACGACGTCGAGGAAGGCGTCGCCTTCGGTCAGGGAGATCTCTTTGCTCACCTCGTTGCGTGTGGCGCGGACAGTGACGGTGGTGCCGCTGCCCTGCACGATGCTCAGGTCGTAGAAGTCGTGTTGATAGTTGGGACCCACATCGCTGAAGGCGCCCACATGGTTGGAGTCGTTGTAGTCGCCGGTGGTGCCGCTCCAGTAGGCGTTGTCGATGCCGATGGCGGTGTCGGCTCCGCCCGCATCCTTGACGAAGAGGTTCACGACGCGGCCGCCGATCCCCTCAAGGACAGCGAAGAGCTTGTCGGAGTGCATGACCAGCTCGTCGAAACCATCGCCGTCGATGTCGCTGAAGAACGCCGCGGTGGTCGTGGCGTATTCGCCGGCTGCCCAGTGGGCGGCCTCGGCGTAGACCAGGGTGTTCTTGATGTGGCTGGAGTAGTTGTGTTCCCAGCCGCTGATGTCGCCGCCCATGCCGTCGTGCCAGGCGGTCTCGTAGAGGTTGGTCATCAGCACGTACCAGCCGGCCTGGCTCACGGCGTTGTCCGGGGCGGCCATCAGGGCGCTGAAGGCGTTGTTCCACAGCGTGCCGTAGTTCGCGCAGCTGCCGCCGCCGCCGGAACAGTTGCCGGCGCCGTCGCCGCCGGTCACCGAAGGGACCCAGCCGGCCCAGTGGGGATACCAGCCGTTGTTGCCGCCGCCGTAGCCGTCGAAGCCGCCGATCTCGTTGTAGGTGCCCGGTGTGGGGTCGAAGGTGGCGCCGTTGAAGCTGGCGTTGGTCAGGGCGTCGGCCAGTTTCCAAGTGCTGAGCCAGGCGCTCTCGGTGGCGCATTTGTTGACGAACCAGTCGTAGGTCTCCACCGCGTTGGGCGTGATGGTGGCCCAGCCGCCCATCTCGCTGGCGGCCTCCCAGTCCTCGGCGAACACGGCGATGCGGAACTCGCCCACGCCCGAACCGGCCAGGCCGGTCAGGATGTCCAGGGCCGCCTGCCCATTGCCGCCGATGATGTTGCCGGTGAACGAGCGGTCGCGGGGCACTAGGCGCAGTCCGTTGGTGGCGAAGTGGATCTGGTGGTTGTCGTGGCCGGAGAGGTGGACGTCGTCGTCGAGGATCACACCCCACACGCCGTGGGGTTGGAAGTTGTCGCCGATCCAGTCGGTCACGCCGTTGTTCGGGTAGCTCGAAGGGTCGAGCCAGACACGCTCGGGGATCCAGGCCACCCGCGGCGTGTATCCGTAGCGCGTGGCGATCATCTGGGTCTCGATGTTCACGGACCAGTCGTTCATGTCGTTCTGGACAAAGGGCATGATGTGCTGGGCGTAGGCCGAGGTGATCATGCCGGCCCATCCAGAGGTCACGCCGGCGGCGAGCCAGGCGTTGAAGTCGATGGGGTCGCCGCTGCGGGCAGCCCATTCGGCGGACGACTGCAGCGGCCCGCTGAGGTGGAAGTTGCCCGGCACGCCCGTGGCCTGGTGCACTTCGAGGGCCTCGTCGAAGCCGGAGCCGGCCTCGTCGTCCCAGCGACCGTGGAAGACGTCGCTATAACCCAGCCCCTGGTTGCCGTGAAGCACCAAAGCGCAGTTGGCGGCGTAGGCCTTTTCTGCTGGGTAATGGGCGATGACGGTCTCGTCGGGGACGGTCGTGATCTCGAAGGTGACCGGGCCGGCCGCGAGATGAGCGGCGTCGACGGGCAAGTAGACGGCGTCGGGGTCATGGCCTCGGCTCAAGGCTTTGTCGCCGATGTATGCATCGGCGATGGCGATGAGATCACCGCGGTACAGATCCACGGCCTCAGAGGCCGTCTGGAGCGTGACGCGCAGAGGCACCGACGCAGGCGCAATGAGGGCGACTGTGGACAGCCCGCGAGGATTGCGCTGGAGACTCAGGAACGAGATGCGCAGCACGGGGTTAGATTCCGGGCCCATCAGGCTGACCGACAGGATATCTGCAGGATGCGGAACAGAACTCCGGACACCGACCTGATCGACGGCTAAAACCTGTACATCGTCGGTCCCCGCAGCGAAAACAGCCGTTGGCGCGAGGATCAGGACCGTTGTCAGGACCGCCAAGAACAGTCGGGGCTTGGCAAAAAGTGGAGTCATGCTGCCGTTCCTTAGCTACACACCAACAACACGCCGTCCGTGGAAGAGCGGCGATTCATGTCACACAAATCTGCACCATATAGAACTATACCACTAACGAAAGGTACAAAACAAGACACGATCGCACTGATGATCACGTCGGAATCGCCAGGAAACCTTGGCGATTCCCTGCTGACGGTGTAGCATACCGTGTGGATTCCCCGCACGGACGGCGGCCCGGGACCATGGATGGAGCCATGCGACGTACGATCCTATTGACGATGCTCGTGCTGAACCTGCTGTGCCAGCCGGGCCGCTTGGACGCCCAGGAGTGGCGCGTCCACCGTGTCGCCCGTGGCGAAAACCTCACGACCATCGCCCGACATTACAACGTCACCATCAACGACCTCCGCGTCTGGAACGACCTGGCCAACGACCGCATCCTCGTGGGTCAGCGCCTGCGCATCCCCGCCGAAAACCAGGAGTGGTATGTCGTGCGCCCCGGCGACACCCTCTCCGAGATCGCCCAGCGGCACGACATCGGCATCTCGTTGCTCCGCTCCCTCAACAACATTTCCGGCAGCACCATCCATCCGGGACAACGGCTGCAGCTCCGACCCTCCCCTTTGGACGTCGCCGTCCATGTCGTGCGCCACGGTGAACACCTCACCGGCATCGCGCAACGCTACGGTCTGACCGTGGCGAGTTTGAAGCGGATCAACGGACTGAGTGGGGATCGCATCACCGTGGGACAGAAGCTTCATCTGCGCGAAGCCGAAGCCTCGGTCCACATCGTGGAGCGGGGCGACGCGCTCTGGGAGATCGCCCGGGCCTACGGCCTTTCGGTAGACGAGCTCAAGAGCCTCAACGGCCTGACATCGACCCGCATCTACCCCGGCCAGGAGCTGAATGTCGGCGCGACGGAATCTCCCAAGCTGGTCGGCTACACGGTGCGAACCGGCGACAACCTCAACGACATCGCCCGCCTGCACCAGATGACGCTGCGGGAGCTGCGCAGCCTCAACAGCATCTCCGGCTCGTTGATCCATCCCGGCCAAACCCTCCAGGTACGGCCGATGCTCGGAGCTGGACACGGAACTCATCAGCCCACCCGCGACTGGACTTCCCTGGCGGCCGACATCAGTGGGGTCCGTAAAATCGGTGCCGCCAACGGTCCCTACTACAGCTCAGCCCCCCGCGCCTCCACCCAGCGCAACAGCACCTATAAGGAAGAACCTCGGATCTCGCCGAAAGCCTGTTACAACCGTGCCCGGCAGCTCTTCGATCATTTCGCCGCCTCGGTGGACGAGCTCGGGCAACTCAGCAACCGGCTCGCGGGCTGGCACTTCGTGCTCGACCCCGGTCACGGAGGCGTCGACCCCGGGGCCATCGTCGAAGGACGGGATCCCCAGGGCGAATCCTTCCACATCGTCGAAGACGAGTACGTTTACGACCTGACCCTGCGCGTGTACGTCCTGCTGCGCCAGCACGGAGCCGACGTGACCCTCACCCTGCTCAGCTCGAACCATCTGCTGCGCGGCAACGACCCGGCCAACGCCACCTTCGTCCACGATCACAACGAGGTCTTCAACGACGCCCAGTGGAACACCCGCAACCGACGGACGACCTGGCCCAAGGGCGGCCAGACCTACCTCGATGAACGCATCGCCGTCGCCCGCAGGGCCTGGCGCAATACGCCACCGTCACGTCAAGTCTTCCTCAGCTTCCACGCCGACAACGACCCCGTCGCCGGCGACGCCGTGACCCTGTTCTATCAACAGAACCGTAACGGCACCGATACCCTCTCCCGCGGTTTGGCCCGCAAGCTGTTGCCGGCCATGGGCGCCGGCGCCCGCATCAAGGGCCGCGGCCTCGGCGTCTTGCGCACCAACCCCGCCCACTACAAATTGCTCGTGGAAATGAGGAACCTGGCCTTCGAGGAACACCGCTGGGCCATCCGCTACGAGCAGCTGCGCCAACGCGACGCCGAGAAGGTCGTCCGCGCCCTGCTCGAGGGACTGGCCCCCGACGGCGCCGTGACCACGGCCAGCCCCTAGTCGTCCCTTCCGGCCCCATGGGCCCTGGAGCAGCCATGACCATCCGCATCTTCGCCACCGGCGGCACCTTCGACAAGGAATACAACGAGCGCGACGGTTCGCTCTTCTTCCAGGACACCCACGTGGGCGAGATGCTCCGCAAAGGGCGCTGCCGCGTCCCGGTCGAGGTGCGCACGCTGATGATGATCGACTCGCTGGACATGGACGACGACGACCGCCAGACCCTGCTCAACAACTGCCGCAAGTGCCCCCACGACCGCATCGTGATCACCCACGGCACCGACACCCTCGAAATCACGGCCAGAGTGCTCGGCCCGGAGATCACCGACAAGACCGTGATCCTCGTGGGCGCCATGATCCCCTACACCTTCGGCAGCTCCGACGGCCTGTTCAATCTGGGTGCGGCGGTGGCTTTCGCCCAGACCCTGCCCCACGGCGTGTACGTGGCCATGAACGGGCGCATCTTCGACTGGGACAACGTGCGGAAGAACAAGGACGTCGGGGAGTTCGAGGAGCTTCGCTGACAAAGCACGGGGGCCGACGATCGCGCCGGCCCCCGTTGTCTCTTATCTCAAGGATGATCTTATTCCAAGGCCGACAGCAGCCCCTTCTTCAATCCCCCGCTCGCGGGTTTCTCCCCGAACCAGATCGTCCACAAAGCCTCGGTGAACGCCACGTTGGCGATGACGCCCTTGATCTCGCCGTTCAGGGTGGTCGTCAGACCGACACCCGGGGCGTAGTCGAAGATCAGCACGTCGTTTTCCTGGGCGTCGCGGTCGAAGTAGGCCAGGAAGGTCGCCATGTCGGCTTCGAAGGCGGTGAGGTCGTCGTAGTTCTTCTCGATGGTCTCGGAGAAGGAATTGACCAGCTTCTCGCGGCTGAAGCCGCGGCGCAGGTCCATCTGCAGGCGCTTGGGGGCGTCGTAGGCAACGACGTCGCGGCCGTCGGTGCCGACGAAGCTGTCGTTCACGTACGAAACGATGGTGTAGACGTCGACCTTCATGAAGGTCTTCTCTCGCAGGCCCACGCCGGTAGCCTTCAGGGTGATCGATTCACCGGCGATGCCCAGGTCGATGGTGTCGGAATATTCGGTGCCGGTCTTGGGCTCGACGATGGCGCCGGCGGCGAGCGGGAGCGCCAGGCTGGCCAACGCAATCAACAACGCGATCCTCATGGTCTTGGTCATGGCATTCTCCCCTTGAAGTGGAATGGCCGGACCCGGCTGTAGCGCGCGGGTGGCCGGCGGGTGGCACGAGACTAGCTTTTATGGCGGTGGCCGACAAGGGGCAGTTGAAGGCGTGGTATCGCTGGCTATGGCCGATTTCTGGTTTTCGTGCGATTCGGGGCCGTTGGAGGGAGCGCACCAGGAGTGGGATCGCAGCACGACGAATCGAGGCCGGTGAACGCTTGTGGCCCGGTATCGTTCCCGGCGTCCCCGATCGTTGACGGTTTGACGCCGTCGCAGGCCTCGGTGCACAACAACTTCGTGGTGTCGGCCAGGGCGTTGAAGACCGCCTGGCTGCGCACTGTCTTCTATCTCGAGACAGTCTACAGGCTCAAGATCCACCGGTTGCTGGGCTATCGGACCATCGGCGAGTACGCCGGGGCCGTCGCCGGATTCTCGGCCCATATGACGACCGAGCTGCTGAGTCTGGCGCGGCGGTTGCCGTCCTATGGTCTCGTGGCGGAAGCGTTGGAAGCCGGCTCGTTGACGTGGACACAGGCGCGGGAGATCTGCGCTAAGACCGATCCCGCGGACCAGCAGTACTGGCTGGCTGCTGCGGCGGCATTGCCGCGGGAGGTGGTGCGCCGGGCCATGGCGGAGGCGACGGCCAGGGGGATGATCGGGTTGGAGTCGGGGGTTCGGGGGGAGTCGGGGGGCGATGGGTTGCCGGTCGGCGGAACCTCGGGCGCGGACAACGCACTGACGACTGCGGTCACCGAGCCTCCGGCTGCGGACATCGAGTCGCCGGCTGCGGACATCGCACCGCTGACGATGATCTCCGCACCGGCCCGTTCGACGGCGGCCGGTTCAGGCGCCGAGGCTCTTGCTGCGCCTGCGGAGCATATGGTCAGCTATCGCTTTTCGCCGGAGCAAATGGCGCGGTGGGAACGGCTGTCGGAAAGAATGATGACCGCATTGGGAGTCACTAAGGAGGACGCCGTTCTGTGCGCGATGGAAGAGTACGGCAAAGGCGATTGTGCGCTGACGCCGCCCCCCTATCTGGTCGTGCTGCTGGAATGTCCCGACTGTGGTCGCACGGATCTGCCGACAAACCGGGGCGAGGCCACGGCATCGGCGCCGCTGCTCGCCGCCACGCAGTGCGATGCGGTGATCGAACAACATGATGGGACGCGCCGCAGCATCCTGGCACCTCGGGTGCGGCGCATGGTCTTCCGCAGCGGTCGGTACCGGTGCGAGGCTCCAGGTTGCCGCCATACACAGTTCCTTGAGATTCATCACCGCATTCCGATTGCCGGTGGCGGTACGGACAACATGACGAACCTGGTGCTGCTGTGCAGCCGCTGTCACCGGCGACTACACGAGGCGGAAGAGCAGGCTCGGCGAGCCCTGGAGAGCGGACCGTAGCGAAGGAGTTTGATCGATTATTCGGTTTCTCCCCGCCGGCGGGGAGTTTTCGCATGATGCGACAAGTGGCTCCCTACCCCTTCACCCCACCCAACGTCAGCCCCGAAACCAGATACCGGCTCAGCACCAGAAACAGCACCACCACCGGAATGCACACCAGCACCGACCCCGCCGCATAGTTCGCCCACTCGGTCTGATAGGAGCTGGCGAGCGACTCGAGGCCCAGCGGCAATGTATGCAGCTCCGCGCTCGGCAGCATGACCCTAGCCACGATGAATTCGCTCCAGCCGGTCATGAAGGAGAACAGCCCGGTGATGACCAGGGCCGGCGCGCTCAACGGCAGCGTGACCCGTACAAACGCCACCAACGGGCTGGCGCCGTCGATCAGCGCCGCCTCTTCGAGATCGACCGGGATGGTGTCGTAGTAACCCTTCATGGTCCACACGCAGAACGGCAACGCCGTGGCGGCGTAGGCGATCACCACGCCCAACAGAGTATCGACCAGGCCGACCTTGCGCATGATCATATATAAGGGCAGCAGCAGCATGGTGGCCGGGAACATCTGGGTCACAAGGATGCCCTGCAGGGCCACGCCGCGGGCCTTGAACCGCATGCGGGAAAAGGCGTAGCCGGCCAGGCTGGCCAGCGATACGCCGATCAGCGCCGTGCTGAGCGAAACCAACAGGCTGTTGCGGATCCAGGTCGGAAACGGCTTGTCGAACAGGATGGCGCGGTAGGCGTCGAAAGTCGCGTTCGCGGGGATCAGCGAGAGGTCGGTCGTATAGAGCTGATCGCCAGGCCGCAACGAGATGTTCACGATCTGCAGGACGGGATATACGGCGAAGAGCACGAGCAGCCACAGCAGCACGTGGATCCAGACGTGGTTCCAGGTCTTGGCAAGCCAGCGACCGCGCATCAGAACGCCTCCTCGGCCTGGGACCGTTGATAGATCTTCACGATCCCGAACAGCGTCAGGAAGATGAACACGGAGAATGCCGCGGCGTAGCCGTAGCGGTAGTAGGTGAAGGCCGCCTTGTAGACGAACGTAACAAGGATATGGCTCTTGTCCGCCGGCTCGCCCTGCTTGGTCACCAGCCAGATCACGTTCAGGTTGTTGAAGGTCCAGATGGTGCCCAGCACGATGGCCGGTGTGAGCACGGGTCTGAGCATGGGCAGCGTAATGGAGAAGAAACGCCGGATGGGTCCGGCGCCGTCGATGCGCGCCGCCTCATACAGCTCGACGGGAATGCTCTGCAACCCGCCGAGCGCCACGACCATGATGAAGGGGAAGCCGAGCCAGATGTTGGTCAGGGTGGCGGCGGCGAAGGCCGTCCACTCCCCACTCAGCCAGGGCACTGCATCGATGCCGAACTTTGCCAGCAGCAGGTTCACGGCGCCGTACTCGAGGTTGAACATGCCGCGCCAGGTCAGGGCCGAGATATACTGGGGCATGGCCCAGGGCAGGATCAGCAGGGCGCGGTAGAGAGGGCGGCCTGGCAGACGCTGATTGAGCAGAAGAGCGGCGCCCAGACCGAGTGTCACATGGAAGACGAGGTTTACACCCGTCCACAGGAACGTGCGCAGGAAGATGTTCTTGAACTCGGGCTCCTGGAACAGTTTGAAGTAGTTGGCGAGCCCGTTGAAAGACGGATCGCGGAAGTGGTACATGTTCCAGTTGGTGAACGACATGCCGACGTTGTAGATGAACGGGTAGGCCACTACCAGCAGCAGGACCACAGCCGTTGGGGCCAGGAACCAGAGCGCCAGTCTGTTGACTCGGGATTCGAGCATCGTCACTCCCTCATATCCGCGATGAGGCGCAGAGCCCGTTCCTGCATGTTGCGGGCGGCTTCTTCCGGCGTCAGGTCACCACTCAAACAGCTCTGATAGGCGGGACGCATGGCGTCCCAAATGGCCCGCATCTCGGCGACGATGGGCATGAGCCGACCCTTGTCGATCTGGCGGCGCGAGGCGGCCAGCAGGGGGTCGGCTACCAGTGTGGGGTCAGCACGTACTGCGAGATCTCCGGGCAGAACCGCCAGTTCGCGGGCCAGGTCGGCCTGCACAGCCGGCGAAACAAGCCAACGGAGCAAAGCCAGAGTGGCGTCCATGCTCGCGGGGTTCGTGTAACGATTCACCGAGTAGCACTTGGCGGCGGTCATAGGTGACGGCCAGAGGCCGGTGGACGGAATCATCGGCAGAGGCGCCAGGGCGATGTCCACGCCGCCGGCGCGATAGCCGTCCCACGACCACGGCCCGTTCACGATGTAGGCTGCCCGGCCCTCCTTGAACAGGGTGTCGGCCAGCTGGTAGTCGCATTCGCGGGGCATGAGCCCTTCGTCTTTGAGGCGCTTGAGGAAGGACAGGGCTCCGGCCATGGCTTCGGTGTCGAGGGTGGGGTTGGCCTCGTCGTCCATGACCCAGCCGCCGTAGCCGCCGAGCCAGGGCACCAGGAAAAACGGCTCCACACGGTCGAAGACAACACCGTAGACGTCGGGGCGGCCGTCGCCGTCGTTGTCGACGGTCAGTCGTTTCAGTTGCTCGAACCAAACTTCGGCGTCGTCGGGAATCGTATCGACGTGGGCGAGATTGGCCACCAGGGTGAGGTGGTTGCCCACCTGATCCGGCACGCCCCAAACGTGCCCCTCGAGGGTCGGCAGGCCGGACGGATCGAAGCGGGCCAGCTCTTCGGGCCGCAACAGCTCGTCCAAAGGCAGGATCAGGTCCATGATGACGAAGGGCCCGACCTGATCGGATGGTCCGTACACCAGGTTGGGGCCGCCCATGGCCATGGCCGCGGTCTGGAACTGGGTGCGCAGGTCCTCGGTGTTGTAGTTGGTGCGCGAGATGCGGATATGGTCGAATTCGGGGTGGGCGACGCGGAATTCGGCAATGTGCTTTTCGAGAAGATCCCGCTCGCGAGGGTCCATCTGTTCCCAGATGACGACCTGATTCGAGCGGTCGACACGGCCGCAACCCACAATAAGGGCGCATCCGACAACGCAAAAGGCCGCCAAGAAGCAGAGAATGTGGTTTCGATTGGACATGGGCGGGAGATTAGCCCCTCGCGTCCCCTGGATCAATTGGCTTCTTGGAGTGGATTCGCGAATCTTCGAGTGCTATTATCCGCCACCCTGGTCCTTACGTACCGAGAACCAACCGAGGTTCCACGATGCAACGATCCGTGCTCACCACACGAAAAGTCGTCTCCGTCCTGCCATCGGCTCTGCTCGTCGCCGCGGTCTGTCTCCTGCTCCCTCTCGATGTTGCGGCGGCACCCTATCATGCGCCGACCATCGACGGAACCATCGCCGGGGACGGTGTCGACTGGATCGTCGACGACCATATGATCGACGACTTAGCCGACGACTCGCCCACCGCCATCGGCAACGCACGTGATCTGTGGATCACCTGGGACGCAGACAACCTCTATATCGGCGCCTACTACCAGGCCATCGGCGCTTCGATGCTGATCTATCTGGACACCGGTGCCGGCGTCGGCACCAACGACGGAATGCTCCTGGAATCGTTCCCCCGCGAAGTCGTCCTGCCGGACGGCCGCGCCATCGATATGGTCATCGCCCAGAATCACGCTTCAGGATTTGATGTCGGCACGCCATCGGTCTTCCGCGCCGTCGATGGTTCGGGCGCCCTGACCGACGTCACTACCTCGACCAATGCGGCCCAGACTTACAGAGTCGACACGGTCTTTCCCGAGAAACGCTTCCTCTGGTGGTTCACGACCGAGATCGCCATTCCCTGGTCGGTCATTTACCCTGAGGGCATGCCGAACGGGGCCGTTCTGCGCGCCGCTCTGGTCTCCGCAACCATTTCCGACGGCGGCTACGCCTACGACAGCGCGCCCGGGCTCGGGCGGCACTCTGGAAACACACCGGTGGTTCTGCAGTCGATGCAGGCTTCGATCCTCGATCCGGATGGCGACGGCGACGTCGATCCTCTCGGCGCTTCGGTCTCGGGTCTGGTCACCCTACCCGCGGACCCGGGCGATGTGGCGATCAACGCCCTTGCTCGTTTGACCTCGGACCCCTACGACCTCGATGGTCCCGTGTCGGTGTTTCGGGGAGAATCCGGAGTCCGCGAATGGCGGACGGGCAGGCTCGCCGCCGGCAACTACGACATCACAATTTCCGCTGAAGGATATCTGTCCGAGACCATCAATGTGACGGTGAGCGCGGACGAAACGGTCACCGACCAGGACGTCACACTCATCGTAGCCACAACGGTCGCCGGCACGCTGCGCCTCGAACTCGGTCAGTTTTCTGGCGGGTACCGTTTCCTGGCACCCGACGGCGCCATCCTCGCCGCGGCCAACCTCCTGCCCAGCGCCTTTCCCTTCCACTTCTCCTTCTACGTGGTCGACAGCGGCACCTACACCCTCGAAGCCTGGGGCAACAACCACCTGTCGACGAGCTTTCCCATCAATGTGGTCTCCGGTGTCGATTTGACCGGTCTCGACCTGATCGTGCCCCATGCACCTCGGCTTTCCGGCGCGGTGTCTTTCGTTTCAGGCCCCGGCGCCCCAACGACCGTCGTTCTGGCCAATGCGGCCGGCGATACCGTGTTCGCCACCGCGATGGTAACGCCTGCTGCCCCCGGGTTCTCCTTCTATGCACCCCGTCTCGGCGCCTTGGCCCTGCTCGGCACCGCCGACACCTATGCCGGGGGTGTGCTGACACTGAACGCCGTCGCCGGCCTGGATCAACCCGACCTCGAGCTCTCACTCGCCCGCCTGCCCGAAGTGAACGGCACCGTCGCCTTCATCGACGGCCCCGGCCACGGCGGCATGATCGTTGTCGCGCCTGCGACCGGTGACGCCGCCGCCGACACCCTTGTCTTCGACAGCGGCGGCGCCGACTTCCGCCTCGGTGGGCCCGACGCGCCATTCTTCGTCGCGGAAGGCGACTACACCGTAACCGTCGACGCCGACGGTTACGGCGTTTGGAGTACCGAAGCGACCTTTGCAGGCCTCGACGGCGTGACCGACCTCGGCGTCATCGATCTGACTGCAGTGCGCGCCGACCGGCTCCATCTGCTCGACATGGACGGGCTGGCCGTTGAAAGCTTGTCCGGCACAATCTCCGTACCCGATTCCAACTTCTATTCGTACACGCGGCTCGACCTCGAAGCCGTCGACCCCGACGGACGGCGCGACCTCTTCGATCTGGACGCCAAGCTCGCCGGCCTGCCCCTGACCGCTCGCAAGATGAACGATGTTGCAGCGCCGAGCGGCTTCGCCCGCTTCCTCGCCAGCGAAGACGTCGACGACGTGATCTCGACCGTCGACTTCTCAGGCGGCTCCGCCGGGCTGTGGATGGCCAACGACGCGGTGGAAGTGCTGCGCATCTTCGTGGGTCCGGAAGTCCCCGATCCGCTGAAGGACGGCGTCGAGCCGCCCACCGGCCGCTTCATGATCGGCTTCCGTCCGCCCGAGCCCGAGACCGTGGTGCTGTCGGCCTCCAAGGACAGTCTGACGGCCGACAACGATGATACGATCATTTTCGAAGCCCAACTCTACGACTCCGCCGGCAATGCGAGTCCCCTGCCCGATCACCCGGTGACATTCCTTCTGGAAACATCCTCGACGGGTGTCGGCAGCTTCGAACAGAGTACCGTGACCACCAACGGCGACGGACTGGCGACCGCGACACTGAAGGCCACGGGGTCGGGTACGCTGTTGGTGACCGTCTCGACGGTCGTGAACAACGCCGTGCTCGACGTGCGCCTCTTCGACGTGGACGGCGAACCCGGCCCCATGGCGATCCGCTCCCAGCCCGGCCCCACCGCTGCCTGGTCTTTCGTGGCCGCCCCCCGGATCACGAGCCTATCCGCACCGATCGCCGTCTCCGCCCAGCTCGTCGACGCCTTCGGCAACGCAACGTTGGAGCAGGGCATTACCGCGAGTTTCAGCGTTGCCCCCGCCGCATTCGGCGGCTTCGATGTCATCTCCCCGACGAGCAACGCACAGGGTCGTGTGACCACGTCGTTCCAGCCGACCGGGCTCGCCGGACTCGCCACTCTTTCGGTGACCGGTCCTTCCCTCGGCAACGACAGTCACGACCTTCAGGTCCGCGACGTGATGATCGTCAGCGATCCACCCTCGGATCTCGAACCCGAGGGCCACGCGAGCATCCCACCGGTGGATCTGACCACCGTGATCGTCGAAAACACACCGACCGCACTCCGAGTGACGATCCCCTTCGCCACCACGTTCGCGGACATGATCCTGCATCTTCTGATCGAGACCGAAGGAGATGCCGCCGGCGCCTCGGTCGATCCCTTCGAACAACCCGTGAATTACGGCCACGCCCTGCGCCCCGACTACGTCCTGACTTCGAAGCTGGGTTGGGACAGCAACTACAGCGATCTGCGCCGCTGGGACACCACCGACAACCGCTACTTCTGGTGGGACACCGAAGGCGAAGCCTACATATCGACCGCCAACTCCGGTGATTGGGTCGAAGGCATCAAACTCCAGGACCGCTGGGTCTTCCAAGGCGCCGACAGCATCACCATGACCATTCCCTGGACGCCCTTCGGCTCGATTCCCGACTCGGTCCGCGTGGAGGTCTACATCACTCAGGAGTCCCAGGAATCGGATCCGCCCATCAAGCGCTCCGCCTTCGATTCGGCTCCCCAGGACAACACCCTGGACCTGGACTTCGATTACGAGAATCCCGAACCCGGCGACTGGGACATCGCCGCCTTCCCCGTCACCCTGTCGGCTTGGAGCGACCCCTATCCTGTACGCTCATCGTTCCCGACATCGCCGACGATCACCGCCGCGACAGTCGCCCCCGACACCCTGGGCGCCGGCGCCCCCTTTGTCGTATCCGCCCGCATCACCGACGCCGGCGACGGCATCGGCGACGTAGTGGTGGACCTCTCGCCCATGGCTGGCGCCGCATTGACCCGCATGTATGACGACGGGCTCCCCACACACGGCGACACCCAGGCCGGGGACGGCCTCTGGAGCATGCGCGCCACCGTTCCGCTGGGAGCCCCCGGCGGCATGAAGAGCCTGACGGTATCGGCTTATGACGGCGACAACGTGATCGCCACCTCGGCCACCGCTATGGTGTTCATCGCTGCCCATATCGACGTTCTGGTTCATGCTGAGGACCCCATAGGCGACGACCACGGCCCAAATCAGGAAGGCGTCGAAGGCAAGTACTACACCTACCCCACCAACAGCGTGTTCGTGAGCAACGGCTTCGACATCGAATCCTTGGACGTGTACGAAACGGTGGCCGTGGTCAACGGCCTGCCCGTGGACATGATCGCCTTCGCCGTGAAGATCGGTGATTTTCCCGACCCCGCCGATCCGACGACCGCCGACTGGGGCGCCTTCTACGGCGACATGAACATCCAGAAGATCGACATCCTGCTCGACACCGGCCCCGGCGGCTCGACCCGCAGCCTGCCCAACCGCCGCGTCGACGTGGAGCCGTGGAACGCCTGGGACTATGCCGTGATCATGGACGGCTGGTACAAGGCCCTCGTGCCGTCGTTCGGCCAGAACACGGTGGAGTCGTGGCGCGAGAACGCCCTGAAGACAGACGGCGACATCCAGATCGTCGGCAATTTCGAAACCGACGTGATCACCGCCCTGGTCTCCAAGGAAGCCTTGGGCAATCCCAGCTCCGAGGACATCGCCGGCTGGGGCATGGCGGTGCTCATGTCCAGTCACGACTTCGGCGGCGAAGAGGTGCTCGGCGGCATCCGCTGGGTGAACGAGTCGCTGAGCGAGTGGAACTTCGGCGGCGGGCACTACACCGACCGCGATCCCAACATCATGGACCTGCTGTTGGTGCCCGGCGCCGGCCGCGAACACGGCCGTCCCCAGCAGGAGATCCTCGACTTTGAAACCGAACGCGCCGTCGCCCGCCTCGAACGCGGCGAAACACCCTGTGCCCTGGAAATGTCGCGTCAGATCGACACGGGTCCCCCGGTCATCCGCATCGTCCGCAACAGGGGCGAAGTCGTCCAACGTCTGCCACTGCGCGATGCGCCCATCGCCTTCTCGCTGATCATTGAGGACGACACCGGCGTCCAGGAATCCGTGTTCCGCTACCGCGACGCCGCCGCCGCGGCTTCTGGCTGGGCCTTCGAGGACACCATGGGCTACGCGGGCAACAACCTCTGGACCGTGGACCTCCCCCAGCAGTGGGTCGATTCCGCCCTGATCGCCTCACCCATCGACGGCGCCCGCTACGTGGAGTTCGAGATCGAAGCCCGGGACTTCGGCACCGACGTCGACCCGCCGAAGGTCACCATCTCGCCGGTGGTCACCCTTCAGCTCGACCCGGCGGTGGACCGGCTCTGGATCCAGGGAACCATGGCCGCAGGCGAGATCTCGCTGCGCCATGTGGACGGCTCGGTGTTGACGATCTCCGACCGTCTGCGGAGCGAACTCCTCGCCGCCGCTGCTGAACTCCACCCCGACGGCATCTCCGCCGACTCCCTGGCCACGGTCGCCAGCCTGGGCTGGGAGATCGCCCAGCCGGCCGCCGAGGTGCGCAGCGCACCTTCGGTGCCTGCCGGCACGGCGGTGGACGCCTTCCGCTCCATCGCCCTGGACATCGGCGACGCCGGGTGGACCACCGTGCTGGACGGACGCCTGCCCCGCACCTTCGACCTGACCCTCCACTATCTCGACTCGGCGGTGCCAGCCGGACGCGACGAGCAGAAGATCGGCCTGTTCGAATACCACGACACCAACCAGCGCTGGGTGCTGGTGGGCGGCAACGTGAACGCCGGCGCCAACCAGGTCACCGCCAGCGTGAATCACGAGGGCACCTACGGCCTGTTCTGGACCGAAGCGCTCGATTACGATCCCGGCGAGGTGATTTCGGGCATCGAAGTTTCTCCGAACCCCTTCTCCCCCAACGGTGACGGACTTTATGACGAGGCCTTCATCGGTTTCTTCCTCTCCCAGGAAGCCACCGTGACCGTCGAGGTCTTCAACATCGACGGCAAACTCAAACGACGGTTGCTGCAGACCTTCCCCTTCGGCGGCGACGCCACCGGCGGCGCGGCGCCTCAGCGCTCGTCGGGTCTGATCTGGGACGGCACCGACAGCAACGGCGACTACGTGCCCTACGGCATCTACATCCTACGGTTGATCGTGACCTACAACCAGGCGGGCGGGCAACGCACCATCCGCAGCAACCATCCCGTGGCGGTGATTCGATGAACGGACTCTTGAAACGCCTCGTGCATGCCGGCCTGGGTGTCGCGCTCATGACCGGAGTAGTCGGCACGGCTACTGCCGATTTCCGCGCGACCCGCATGGGCGCCCGTCCCAGATCCATGGGCTCGGCCTTCGTCGCCCTGGCCGACGACGCCTGCGCCACCCACTGGAACCCCGCCGGCCTGGTGAACGAACATCGCTTCCAGGCCATGGTGACCCGCAACTGGATGTACGACATCGCAGACGTATTACAGAACGACGCCCTGACCCTCGACCTGCCCGGCTTCGCTGTTCCAGGCCTGGGTAAAGTCCATACAGGCTTCGGCTTCGTCCGGCTCGGACTGCGCGACATCTACTACGAGGACACCTACATCATCTCCGCCGCCGCCGATGCGTCGTTTTTGCAGGGATTGTCGTTGGGCGTGACCGGCAAGGTCTACCGGCTACGCGCTCCCGGGTACGAGCAATGGGGCGACCCCAGCTTCCTGGGCGACGACACCGGGTACGCCGCCGATCTGGGCGCCCTCTTCGACAGCGGCCGCGGTTGGACCCTCGGGGCCGCCCTCTACAACCTCAACGAGCCGTACCTGCAGCTGATCTCGACCACCGTGGTGAGCGACCCCGTCTACCAGGCCTTCGCCGTCGGCGGCAGCTATCTGTTCCGCGACACCCTGCTGGTCACCGCCGATCTGCGCAGTCGCGAAGGCGGCTGGGACGACACGACCATCAACGGCGGCACCGAAATCTGGTTCTACGATGCCCTCGCCCTGCGCGCGGGCATGTTCGAAGGCCACGTCACCATGGGCGTGGGATTTCAGGACGACCGCTGGCGCCTCGACCTCGCCCTGGAGACCCACAAGGAACTCGGCGACGTCTATCTCCTATCCTTCACCCTGAGGAACTGACGTGAATCCACGCCGAATCATCGCCCGTACGGTCGTCGGACTCGCGCCGCTGCTGCTGTGGCTCGCGGGGACGGTTCCCGTAGAAGCGGCGACCAGGATGGAGGGCTACTACTCCATCTACCAGAACATGGAAAAGATCGACCACAACTGGCACGCCTGGACACCATCGCACTACGCCGAACTGAAGTTCATCAGCAACCACGGCCAGGACATCGAGAGCTATCTCAAGCTCCGAGCCAACGCCAACGGCGACGATGACCGCACCGTCGAGGCGGAATACTACACGCCGCCCTGGATCGCCGCCGAAGGCCACGTGAAGATCCACGGTTCCAGACAGGAGCTCATCCTGTTCAGCCGTCAGAATCACTTCTGGATCAACGACGAACCGCTGTTCAATCTGATCAACGACGGCAAGATCAAGAACGACAACTGGGGCCCCCAGTCCCAGGGCGTGCGCCTCGAGGCCTGGGACCACCAGTTGCCCATGAAGTGGCTCGGGACTTGGGGCGGGACGCTGGTCTACAGCGACAACGGAGGCACTTACGACAGCGGCGGCGTGACCCGCGCCGACGGCGAAGACGCCCTGATCGCTCGTCTGCGCAACCGCTCCTACGGCGACCGCATCGTCGGCGGCGTGATGGCCCTGCAGAAGGACTGGTCCAACTTCGCCTGGAACGACCCGGACCAGGCCCGGCTGAACCACAACACGGTGTACAGCGCCGATCTCGCGTTCTTCCCCCGCGACCTGGTCGACTCGGGCCTGCACCTCGGCCCCATCGACCTCGAGCAGTCGCGCTTGACGGTGGAATACGCCTGGAGTGCCACCCCCGACCGCGAAGACGGTCACCCCGAGAACAAGGAGCAGGCCTCGATATTCGGCGCCGAATTCCGCGACATCCACATGTCCAACCTGATCGTCCACGGCTGGTACTTCGACGCCGGCGAGAACTTCCGCGACTACCTCAGTTCGCGCTTCGACGACGGCCGCGAGTTCAACCGCAAGACGAAGCACGTCGAGGGCATCTGGTTCGTGCCGCGCAAGGCCATCACCGCCAAGGTGGCCTACGACAAGCTGGAAAAGCGCATCGAGGACGAGATCGGCGGCGGCCTGCGCCCCCAGACGTCGGTGTACGGCGAGCTCTATGTCGAGTTCATCAACGGCTTCAAGGGCAAGGTGGCCCACCGCAGCTGGCGCGGCTTCGACGCCTCGAGCGAGGTCAACGACTTCTTCACCTACCCCGACTGGTTCGCCGAAGTGTCGGTGGAGAACTTCCTGGCAAAGATCCGCCTGCAGGGCCGTATCCGCGACGCTGGCACCTTCCGCGAGGTCACCGCCTTCGGCTTCGACATGAACGTGAACATCACCGACCGCCTCAAGGGCTACCTGCGGATGCTGAACGTCAACGAGGAGATCGAAGCGCGCCAAACCATGTTCGCCCAGCTCAAGTACGAGCTGGGATACGGCGCCAATTTCTTCTTCGAGTACGGCGACGCCGGCCAGTCGGACAACATCGTGTACACCGACTGGTTCGTGAACGACGGCAACAACGACAACCTGAAGGACAGGGTCGCCCTGTCGTTCCAGACCTGGTTCTAAAGCGAGGACGACCATGCAGAACCCGATCATCAAGTGCGCCCTGACCGTCGCTGTCCTGAGCCTGCTGGTCGCCGTGCCCGCGGCCGCCGCCGTCAAGGAAGTGCCCGTCGGCATCCTGTTCACCTACGATGCGCCCGGCGCCTCGGGGGTAACCCTGGCCGGCTCGTTCAACGGCTGGAATGCGGAACGCAATCCGCTGACCAAGAACAGCGACGGACGCTGGTCCGTAGTCATGGCCCTCAAGCCAGGCAAGCACGAGTACAAGTTCGTGGTGGACGGGTCCTGGTTCGCCGATGCGGAGAATCCCGCCACGGCGCCTGACTCATTCGGCGGCACCAACTCCCTGGTCCAGATCGACGACGGCGGTCACTTCGTTGCGGTCACCCAGGCCGCGGCCGCAGCTTTGGGCCCCAATACGCAACTCAACGCCAAGGTCACCCTGGACGGCCGCTATTTCGGACGCTATACCGCAACGCGCCGGCGCGAGATCGACCCGCGCTTCCGTCTGACGCGCCCCGAACAGTTGATCGACCTGAACATCCATACCGACGTGAGCGACGTGGTCGACGCCTATACCCGGCTGCGCCTCGACAACACCCGCAACATCAACCTCAACCTCAGCACTGCTTACCTGGACGAAGGTGCCGTGGACATCCACCCCGGACCATTCCGAATCAAGGGGTTCTGGGACATGGAGCTGTTGCAGCTGGGCGATCCCTTCGGTTCGGGCGGTGACACCGACCTGGCCGGTACGATCCTCGACGACCACCTGCCGGCCGGCAAGGGTACCGCCGGCGTACTGATCGAAGGCGAACCCTTCGGCGCCCACCTGCAGGCCTTCGTAGCCGATGTCCACGACGCCGACTGGTACAACTCCCTCGATCTCTTCGACAACACGGGCCGCGACATCGTCGGCGCCAGGTTGAGCCGCACTTTCGCCGGAGTGACCTTCGGCGCACCCTTCTACATGGAGCGGGAGCTGATCTGGGTCGACATGAGTTCCGTCGTAGGATCCGGCGACACGGGCATCCCCGCCCTCGACACTCACCTGCTCGAACACAACGACTCTTCCACCTGGTACGAGTGGGACAATCTGACCAAGAGCGGCGGCCTGGATATCGCCCGCCCCTTGGCCGGAGGCCGTGGACTCGTCGACGCCGAGTGGCTCCACACCAGCGCAACCCAGGGATTCGTGACGGGTAACGAAGCCGGATTCAACAACAGCAACGGACCCGTGAACGTGGAACTGTTCGAGCGTACGCGGGAGCTTCTGCACGGCGGCCTTGAATGGGAACTGCGCAAGGGCCGCGATGTGAACCTGGAACACACCTCCGTCTCCGAGACCGGTGGCGCTGTCGGCCAAACCTACGGCTCGATCTTCTTCCTACCGCAGTCTATCGCCGAGAAACGTGTGTACATGGTGTTCGGCGGCGGGTCGTCCGATCTGAGCACCCAGTACACCGATCTCACGATCACCAACGGAGGTACCGGTCACTCGGAACTGCTGTGGATCCAGCGCATGCAGATCGACGCCGACTTCGGCGTTTCCGGCGACGTCGCCCCCTGGTCGGGTGAAGGCGAGGCCACGGCCGTGATCTGGACCGTTTCGGGACGCGCCACCTACGGCGAACCCCGCAACCGCTTCGGCGCCTGGGAGATCGAGGGCGCCCTGACCAGCTACGACGACGACATTCTCGGCACCGACGGCCATACCTTCGAGAGCATCGCGCGCTGGAGCCGTGAACTCGCTCCCAACGTGCAGGCGATTTTCGACATCCGCCTCAAGGACTACGCGATGCTGGTTCCCGTCGCCGACGACCGCGAACACTGGGACGCGACCGTCTGGTCGCCCTACGCCGGCGTACGCTACCTCCCCCATCCCAAGCTCGACGTGGTGCTGGCCTGGGGCGTGGATCCGCTGAGCTTCGGCATCGACTACGAGGGCCGTCACATCGGCCGCTGGATGTGGCGCCAGCAGTACATGTACGACAATCCCGGCGTTAACGAATTCCAGGCCGACCGGGCCATGGAGGACATCCGTGCCATCGGCCTGCGGGCCAACTTCATCTTCTAGGAGGGCCCGATGTTCGGCCTGCGACGACAGTCTCTCTTGCTTCTCCTGCTGGCCGGCCTCCTGCTGCTGGCCGGCTGCGGCTACATGCGCATCATCCGCACCCGCGTGCCGCCCCCGGGCCGCCAGGACAACGGCATGGTCCGCTTCATGTACGAGGCCCCCCAGGCCAAGCACGTGAACGTGTGCGGCAACTGGGACGAGAACGACTGGTGCGGCACCCGCGGCACCGGCCGCTTCGACCATGAGATCGGCTCGATGCACGACGACGACGGCGACGGTGTTTGGGAGATCGAAGTCGAGCTCTCACCGGGCCGGTACGAATACAAGTTCGCGGTGGATTGGGGAATGCGCTGGGAGCAGGACCCCAACAATCCCGTGGGGAACGACGACGGATTCGGTGGGTCGAATTCGATCCTCGTTCTGCGGTAGCATCACACGGTCGAAACAATCCCGTTCCACAACGAAGCCGCGGGTCCCTGTTTTCAGGGACCCGCGGCTTCGTCTTGTTGATCCGATGTCCGGCCGGTCGGTGCTATCTGCAAGCACCGGGTCTTCGGATAGGTACCTCAGTTCACCAGCATCGCCCCACTCATCCCCGGCAGCGTGAAGGTCACATCGCCTTCGCCCAGCTCCAGGGTCGTGCCGCTGATCAGCTGGCCGCGGTCGGCATTGGGGAACCACTCGGTGCCCGCGATCACCTTGAACACGCTGCTGCCGCCGGCCGGAAGCATGGCGGCGATGTCGTCGGCGCCGAGGGTGAAGGTCACAGGCTGCGGTCCCGCATTGAACAGCGACAGGGCGCACTTCGTGTCGAGACGCCGGGCCATGGCCAGGGCCTTGCCCTGAGCCTGCACCGTCAGCACGTCGCCGCGGCTCAGCACCTGGTTGTCGCGGCGGAAGCGGGTGATGGTCCCGTAGAAGTCGCGCAGAGCCACCTTGCGGGGATCGTTCACGTAGTTCCAATCCATCGGGCGCCGGCAGTCGGGGTCCTTGCCGCCCTCCATGCCCACCTCGTCGCCGTACCAGATGTGGGGCATGCCCACGTAGCTCATCTCGAACAGGGCCGCGAGCATCAGGCGCTTCACGTCCTTGGTCGTGGTGAGGTAGCGGATGGTGTCGTGGCTGTCGATGAGGTTCATCATCACCTGCACCGACTGGGGCGGGTAGACCGAACGGCCCGGCGCGAGGCGCTTCTCGAAGGTCGAGGCGTCGATGCGGCCCTGGCCGAAGAACTCCATCACCGGGTCGCGGAAATACTTGTAGTTCATGGTCGAATCGAAGCCGTCGGGGCCGATCCAGCTGCCGGCGTTGCCCCAGATCTCGCCCACGAGCCAGCAGTCGGGCTTGACCTCGTTGCACACGCGGTTGAACTCGTCCCAGAACCAGAAGGGCACCTCGTTGGGCACGTCCAGACGGAAGCCGTCGATGTCGAGTTCGCCGAGCCAGTGGCGGGCGACGCCGAGTACGTGGTCGACCACGGCCATGTTCGGTTCGGCGTCGGCCATCGAGGCGATGTTGTTTTCGGCGTTGTTGGGGCGCTCGAGGTCCCAGTTCAGGTTGGGATGCAGCCCGAATCCCCACCAGCAGTCGTAGTAGTCGGCGCCGTCGACGTCGCGGCCTTCTGGCATGGGCCAGCGCTTCCACTCGTACCAACTCCAGTACTCGGACTCGCTCCCCTTCTCGAAAGCGTCGCGGAAGGCAAAGTGCCAGTTGCCGGTGTGGTTGAAGGCCATGTCCACCACGATGCGGATGCCGTGATCGTGAGCGTCCTTGACGAAGTCCTTGAACTCGTCCTCGCTCGCGAAGTGGGGATCGACCGTATTGTAGTCGGTAGGATCGTACTTGTGGTTGCTCATGCCCTGGTTCAAAGGGTTGAAGTAGATCACCGTCACGCCCAGGTCGTTCAGGTAGTCAAGCTTCTCGTGCACGCCGGCGATGTCGCCGCCGTAGAACGAGAAATAGTCGGGTTTGCCGTCGGTACGGTAGGGGCTCTTGCTCAGGCCAGACACATCGGTCCAATCGTCGACCATGTGGAAGTACTCGCCGTTGGTCTTGCCGCTGGACGGGAGTTTGTTGGCGCCCTGGTACCAAGGTTCGCTGAAATCGGGATCGTTGTCGGGATTCCCGTTGCGGAAGCGCTCGGGGAAGATCTGGTAGATGACGCCGTCCTTGGCCCAGTCAGGAGTGGTGAACGGAGGCAGGATCTCTCTGGTGTAGCGGAAGGGCTTCACAGCGTCGGGGGTGCCGACGCCGTCGCGGCCCATGGCCACCGTCACCTCGCCGTCCACGTAGTGGTAGGCGTACTCCAGGGCGGAATCGGCGCCGGGCAGGTGCACCGTGGCGCGGTAGGTGCGGAACGCGGGATCGGATTCGCTCGGACGCATGTCCTCGGTCGTCCAGGTGCCGCCGTCGATACTGTAGCTCAGCTGAACCTTGTCGACGTCGTTGAGATGGGCCCGCGCGGCGATGGAGATCTCCTTAGCCGTGAGCGGATTGCAGGAGGAGTAGTCGAAGATAGGCTCGAGGTCGTCGGTGAACACACGGCCGTCGCCGCGTTCGATGGCCACCGAAGCGAAGCGGTCGTCCACTTCGAGCAGGGAGTTCTGGCCACCGAAGCCGTCTTCGGTGCCGTCGGGGTTGTTCGCGTCGGCCTGCCAGTTGCCGTCGACCACGAACTTGTACTGGTAGGAGCCCGGCTCGAGCAGCAGCACGATCTCGTAGACGCCGTCGCCGTCGGCGTCGCTCATGCGGGTCTTGCTGTCGTTCCAGTCGTTGAAAGTGCCCGCCAGGAACACGTTGGCGTTCTTGCCGGCCTTCACGGTGAACGGAACTGTGCGCATGCCCACCGCCGCACCGCCAGGTGCCGCGGTGCCGGCCGCGTCGAGGGCCGTGTCGCCGGCGCGCACGTGGACCACGGAATTCGCGCCGCCGAAGCCGTCGTCGACCGTGTTCGGGTTGTTCGAGTCCTGATGCCACTCGCCGTCGACCACGAACTTGTAGGTGTGTTCGCCGCGGCTCAGGTTCACCACGCCCGTATAGGTGCCGTCCTCGTCGTCGTCGGTCAGGGGATTCGCGTTGGGATCCCAGCCGTTGAACGAACCGGCCACCGATACGTTCGACACGCCCGAGATGACCGGGGTGAAGGAGAAGGTCACCTGCACGTCGCCGCCGCCGGCGGCTGGGGCCGGCGTCGCAGGGGCGGCTATGCCGGGAGCGCCCTCACCCACCGTCAGCAGGGAGTTCTTGCCCCCGAAGCCGTCATCGGCGGAGTCGGGGTTGGCAGGGTCCTGCAACCAGTTCCCGTCGACCACGAACTTGTACATGTAGGTGCCGGAATCCAGGGGTAGGGAGCAGGTGTAGACGCCGTCACCGGCGTCGTCGGTCATGGAGGTGCAGGTGGGATTCCAGCTGTTGAAATCTCCGGCCACGAAGCAGGAGCCCACGGCTCCGCCCGCATCGTAGGAGAAGAGCACGCCGTCGGCTGTCGATACGGCCGCTGCGCCGGCCGCAGCTCCTGCAGGCGCTGCGCCCTCGGCTACCACGATCACGGAATTCTTGCCCCCGAAGCCGTCGTCGGCCGAGTCGGCCGCGTTGGGATCCTCCTGCCAGTTGCCGTCGACCACGAACTTGTACTGATAGCTGCCTTGGGCCAGCGGCAGGGTCACGCTGAACACGCCGTCGCCGTCGGGGTCGCTCATGGCGTCGGCGGTCGGGTTCCAGTCGTTGAATTCGCCGGCCACGTGCACGCTGCCGGCGCCGGGGGCGCTGCAGGAGAACATCGTGCCGGATCCTGACACGATGGTGGGGACGGATGCCGAGGGGATATCGTCGAGCTCGATCATGGCCTCGCCGTTGGCTGCGATCGGTACCTCGGCGCTCGCCGGCACCGTGACCACCGAGTTGAGGCCGCCGTAACCGTCTTCGATGCCGTTCGGGTTGGCTGCATCCTGGGTCCAGGCGCCGTCGACGACGAATTTGTACTGGTGCGTGCCCGGCTCCAGATCCACGGCCACCGCCCAGAAAGGACCCTTCTTGGTCATGGCCAGATCGTAGGCCTTCCAGCCGTTGAAGCTGCCGGCCACGTACACTTCGCCTGCACCGGGAGCATTGTGGACGAACAGGACCTCCACGGCCGCTGAAGGTACGGACAACAGAAGGGCGGTCAACAGACAGAAAACGACGCAGATCCGATTCATGGCGGGCTCCCGAGTTGGCGTTTCGATGTGGCCAAAGAGATTACCACGCCCGCTGAATGCGTCAAGAGGACCGATATGTTATCATTATGTATTGATCCCAACTCAACGGATGGACGCCCATGAACAGCAACCGCTGGATCACCGTCGCCTGCCTCCTGTTGCTGACCGGCTGCGGCGCGGACCAGACATCCTCGCCCGTCGCCGGGCCCGGCGATGGACCACCCGAGAAAGCCGTCGAATCCTTCACCTTGAGGGCCTACGGCGCCGACTCCGTCACCCTCGCCGGCACCTTCAACGGCTGGAACGTCAACGATACAGGGGCGTCTTTCGTGCTCGACCCCGACGGCTACACTTGGCGGCTGACCACGACACTTTCCGCGGGCCTGCAGCAATACAAGTTCGTCCTCCACGCCGGCGCCACGAACACCTGGCTGACCGACCCTGAAGCCCACGAGATCATCAGCACCGGGGACCCCGCCCAGGGCAACGCCGTGCGCGGCCGGGCCCTGCCGGCCATCAGCCCGCTGCCCGCACCGATCGACCGCACCCGCCTGGTGATCTACGAGGCCAACCTCAACGAGCTGTCCGCCAGCGGCACCTTCGCCGGCGCCGTGGGCGCCCTGACCTCCGGGGCGAACCTCGCCGACCTGGGCGTGAACTGCATCGAACTGCTGCCCATCACCGCCCCGAGCTACAACGGCTGGGGCTACGATCCTTCGCTGTACTTCGCACCGAACCCGGCCTTCGGCTGGCCCAACTTCCTGGCCATGTTCGTGGACTCCTGCCACGACCGCGGTATCGCCGTGGTCCTGGACATGGTGCTCAACCACGCCTCGGGCGGTTCGGCCCTGCGTCAGCTGGACGATTTCTCCGGTTCCTACGACTTCACGACCACCGAGCCCAATCCCTGGGGCATGGTCGAGCTGAACTGGAGCAACCCGGCCCTGAAGGAACACATCCGCGACGCCCTGATCCACTGGGTCGACACCTACGACATCGACGGCTTCCGCTTCGACTACGTGGAAGGCGAGGGCTGGGCGACCTGGGATTACGTGCGCGACGAACTGCGGGCCCACGACCCCGACCTGCTGCTGATCGGCGAGGACTACCGCTATCCGAACAGCGGCAACAGCGTGACCCACGGCTACGATGCCCAATGGGGCGGCAACCACACCGACGCTTGGGCCGGCGGCGGCAACAACTTCAACCAGGTCATGACCACGGTGCTGACCCAGAACGGCTTCGCCTGGCGCGGTTCGAGCGTGCCCTCGTTCGGCTGCTTCATCGCCTCGTGCCGGCCGATGTGGGCGGTGGCCAACGTGGTCAGCGGCAACGGACAGTACAACGGCGTCAACGGCGACGGGTTCAGCGACGTGAAGTACCTCGAGTCCCACGACGAGAACCGCATCGTCTGGGCCGTGGACAGCTACGGCAGCGCCGGCGCCCAGGCCGTCGGCGGCCTGCAGAAATCCCGGGTGGGCGCCCTGGCTTTGTTCACCTCGGTGGGCATCCCCATGCTCTTCAGCGGCCAGGAAATCGGCAGCGACGAATTCCGCGCTGCCGACCCCACGCTGTTCACGCCCAACTTCGTCGGCGGCGATCAGGCCCTGCGCACCTTCTACCGCTCCTTGATCCGCCTGCGACTCGAATCCCCCGCCCTTTGGACCGACCACATCTTCTGGCAGTGGCGCGGCGACGGCTCGGATCACACCGAGAACACGGTGAACTACTGGCGCGGCACGACCGACACGGCAGCGAACGCCGAGGTCGTCGTGGCGCTGAACTTCGACTCGGCAGCTCACTCGCTGCCCGTGAAGTTTCCGGCCGACGGGCTGTGGATGAGGTTGCATCCCGATTCAGGAGCCTGGGAGCACGTGATGATCAGCGGGGGTGAACTCGCCATGACGCTCGGCGCGGGTCAGGGCGTCCTATTCTTGAAAAACGACGGGGTGACGAGCGTCGATTGATCCTCGGCAGGGCCCGAATGATCAGACGAGAGGCAGAGCCATGCTCCGCAGGCCATCGACCCTCAGCCCAGCGGCGTAGTCTCCCATGGTCCGGAAGCTCCCCTGGGCCAGCACTCCGTCCAGCTTCTCCATGACCGTCTCCTGCCCACTCTGACTCCGCCAGCGCATGGCCTTGCTCTGGGTCGTCACGGGCTTGTGGTCGTCGAGCTCCCACGGGTGCAGGTACGTCACCACGGACTGGCCCTGGCGCAGGGCGATTCTCCGCAGCATCCCGTATGCCCAACCCGGCAGCAGGCGCATGTACCCACCCCCGGCGAACGGCACGTTCACGCCCAGGATGCGGGCGGTGGTCATGGGCAACACCAGCAGCGGATCGCGTTCAGGGCAGGGATCTTCGTCCGGCGGTGCCAGCAAGAACGGATGACGCGGCGACGCGGGCTGTCCGTAGCGCGGATGATGGACCGGGAACAGCGAGCAATCGTAGGTGAAGCCCTCTTCACGCAGGATGTGCAGGTAATCATGCACGGGCGGCGTGATCGTGAAGCTGGGCGCCCGGTAGCCTGCCACGTGGTCGACACCGGCGGCGGCGAGCACCTCGCGGCAGCGCTTCAGATCGTCGCGGAATTCCTGGGGAGTCAGCCGGAAGACGATGGGATGGCCCATGGAGTGGCAGGCGATCTCGTGGCCCGCAGCGGCGATGCGACGCACGATGTCGGGGTGGCGCTCCGCCGTCCAGCCCAGCACGAAAAAGGTGCCGGTCACGGCATGACGCGCGAGGAGTTCGAGGCAGCGTTCGGTGTTGGCCTCGACGCGGCGGTCCTGGATCTCCCACGACCCCGGCGGCACGTGTTCGAGATAGTTATGGCCGTGGAACCACTCTTCCACGTCGATGGTCAGGATGTCAGGCGGCGTCCGTTTCACCCTCTACTCCCCCGGCTGCGGCTCCTCCTGAGCCTCCACGAGCATGCGCTCGAAATCGTCCACGTGCCCCACGACCAGCAGACGGTCCACCGGCGAGATGCGGCGGTCCGGATCGGGCAGCTCGTTGTAGCTCGCACCGCTCCAACCCTTCCGTTTGGTGGCCAGGACGGTCATGTTCCAGCGTTGGCGCAGCTCCAGCTCACGCAGGCTTTTCCCGACAAAGGATACCGGAGGCGTGAACAGCTGCACACGGTAGAGTTCGGGCAGCTCGATGCTGTCGTGCATGTCGTTGTCCTGATGCCGGATCTTCAGACCGACGATGTCCTTGTGCAGGACTTCCCGATTATAGACCTCGAACAGGGCTTTGCGGTGCAGCACCCCTACCAGGGTCGGGTGGCCGGGACGGTGGAGCACCGGCAGATCGGCCTCGTCGGTGCGGGTCAGCATCAGCAGGACCTCTTCAAGATCGTCCTGACGATAACAGTGGTGTTCCACCGGATGACAAAGATCGTCGGCGATCACGACCTTGCCGAGACCTTGCTCGTTGAGCAGGTCCTTGATGTCGTGGATCGAGATTCGGCCTGCGAGTCGGCCTTCACCGTCCACCACGTAGTAGGCGTGCTCGCGGCCCGTCAGAAAGAGGTCGAGGATCCGATCGAGGTCGTCGGTAACTTGGACCGTGGGCGGGTTGACCTCCATCACGTCCTGGGCGTGCCAGCTCTTGAGGATGGCGCTCTCGCGACCGTAGTCGAGGCTCCGCCCCTCCAGACTGAACTTCAAGGTGAAGATGCTGTCCTTCATCATCCCCTGGGCCACGAGCGTAGCTACGATGCAGGCGAGCATCAGCGGCAGGATGATGGCATACTCCCCGGTCATCTCGAACAGGATCAGGATGGCGGTGATTGGTCCGCGGGTCGACGCCGCCACCATGGCCGCCATGCCGACCATGGCGAAGCCGCCGGGATCGCTGGGCACCCACGGGTGGATAGCGCCGCCGAAAGCGCCGCCCAACATGCCGCCCAGAAACAGCGCCGGGGCGAAAATGCCGCCGCTGAAGCCGCTGCCCAAGGTCAGATTCACCGCCACCAGCTTCACGACCACCAGCACGGCCATCATCGTCCACACCATGTCGCCGCTCAGGGCGCGGACCATGGAGTCGTAGCCGATGCCGTAGATCTGGGGGTAAAAAACGGCCAACAGGCCCAGAGGCACCGCACCGAGCATCGGCTTGAGAGCGTCGGGAAAACGCAGTTTCTCGAACCACCCCTCGCTCCAATACAGGGTCCTGACGTAGACGACGCTGACCAGACCCACCAGAACGCCCAGCACCACGAAAGCGGGCAGTTCCAGCCAATTCCCGATGGAGAAGCCCGGCACCGGGAACGCCGGACTGTCGCCCAGGTAGTGACGGCTGACCGCCGTGGCCACCACGCTGGCCACGATGATGGGGCTGAAGGTCACAATGGCGAAGTCGCGCAGGATGATCTCCAGCGCGAAGATGGCCCCGGCGATGGGGGCGTTGAAGGTGGCCGCGATGCCCGCCGCCGCGCCGCAGCCGATCATCGTGCGCAGGCGCTGGGGCGAAAAATGGAGCCACTGGCCCAAGGTGCTGCTCATGGCGGCGCCGATCTGGATGATCGGGCCCTCGCGGCCCACCGAACCGCCGAAAGCGATGCTCAAGGCGCTGGCCACGATCTTGACCGCCGCGACGACAGGTCGGATCACACCGTCTTTGAACACGACGGCGTTGATCACTTCAGGAACCCCGTGCCCCTTCGCCTCTCTGGCCCCGAAATGCACCAGCGGCCCGACGATCAAGGCGCCGACCACAGGCATCAGAGCGGTGCGCCACCAGGGCTGCGAGGCCAACAGTTCGACGACATGTTCACCCTGGCCGATGGCGAAGCCCTGAAAGAACTGGACCAGCCATCGGAATAGGATCGCCCCGTAGCCGCCCATCACGCCCAGCACCGCGGCCACGATGACCATGGTGGTCGTCTCATCGAGCCTGAACCTGTCCATCACGCCGTAGATCATGCGACGCAACAAGCTGCGTCGCCGCGGCGTGGTCCTGTCATCCATCGTTCCACCTCGTTCCGGGGGCACCGCGGCATGGGACGCCGCGACGCGAAGATGGCACGCCCAGTCCACGGGGTCAACCTGCGCCCCTCTGTGGGATCGTCCCGAAACATAGGTCGCCAAAGCCGGGAAGCGCCCCTATCCTGACCCCGTTACGGCCTTCTATCCGACAGGAGTCTTCCATGGCCAACGGTCCCATCAAGCAGCAGGAAATCTACCGCGGCATTCTCATCGCCAAGCTCTCCAACGGGTTGCGTGTGTTGATCCGCGAGGACCACCGTACGCCGGTGGCAGTCTGCAACGTGTGGGTCCGCGTGGGATCGAACCGGGAACCAGACGACGTCCGCGGCTGGGCCCACGGTGTGGAGCACCTGCTGTTCAAGGGAACGGCACGGCGCGGCGAGTCGGATTTCGCGCTCGAAGTGGCCGACATGGGGGGCAGCACCAATGCCGGCACAGGCTATGAGACCACGAACTACCACATCACCTGCCCCGCCGAACACGTGGACCGGGCCGTGGACATCCTCCACGACGCCCTCCACCATGCGGCCTTCGATCCCGAAGCCCTCGACGCAGAACGCGAGGTCCTCGTCCACGAGAACCACATGTACGACGATCAACCCTCGGGCTTCGGTGTGACCTGGAAGTGGGCCCTCGAACTGGCCTTCGACGAGAGTCCGTATCGGCACCCCATCGGCGGCCTCGACGAAGCTCTTCGCGACACTCCGCGCGAGAAGATCATGGAGTTCTGGAAACGCGGCTACCGTCCCGACCAGATGACCGTGGTGATCGTGGGCGACGTGGAGTCCGAGACCGTCCTCGACGGCGTGGTTGCCCGCTTCGGCGGTGAACCGGCCTGCGAACTGCCGCAACTCCCCGACCCGGCACCAGAACCCGAACACCACGGACTGCGTTACCGTTGCGAACAAGGCGACGTCCAACGCCTGTACGGGAAGATCGTCCTGCCCGGCCTTTCTGAAGGGGATCCCGACCGCGCCGTGCTGTCGGTCCTGCGCCAGCTCCTGAGCGACGGCCGCTCGAGCCGCCTCTACCGAACGGTCCAGGAAGAACGTGAGCTGGTCAGCGGCATCACGCTGCTCAGCGAGTCGGGACCGCGCGAAGGTCTGTTGATGGTGGATTTCGAAACCGGTCCCGAGGACCTCAGAGGGGCCCTGGGCGCTGTGGCCGAAGTCCTGCAGGCCCTCAAGATCACGCCGCCTACGACCGAAGAGCTGAACCGTGCCAAGATCCGTGCGGAACGGGGCCATCAGATGGGTCTGGAGACGGTCCAGGGTCAGGCCGCCGGCCTGGGCTGGAACGACGTGATGAGCGACCTCGACGGCGCCTTCGATCATCCCGCCCGCATCGCCGCGGTCACGGCCGACGATGTGACGCGCGTGGCGCGCCGACTGTTCCGCCGCAGCCAAGCCAGCGTGCTGGTCTACTCACCTGTGGAGCCGAACGTCGCACCGCCCGAAACCGCGGCCGAGGTGGATGCCCTTCTGGCCGCACACCTGGACGACGACCCACCGCCCCCTCCCGGTGTCCGCCCCGCCCCGATCATCGCCAAGGACCACAGCCGCACCGCCATCACCGGTTCCGACGACTTGCCCTTCGAGGAACTCGTCCTCGACGGCATGCGCTGTTATCTGCGCTGCGACCCCGCCCTGCCCGTAGCATCGGTGGGACTCTACGCCACCGGTGGCGGAGCCCTGGAACCGAGAGGCAAAGAAGGCCTGGCCGCCCTCACCCAACAGGTCCACGCCAAAGCCGTCCGTGGTGGCGACGCCGCTTCTCTCCACACCTTTGTGGAGGAACGCGGCGCGTCCCTGTCGCCTTTCGCCACCAGGGATCACAGCGGACTCCATCTCACCGGTCTGACCCGCCATCTCGACGAGCTGCTCGACCTCCTCGGCGAACTGGCGGCTCACCCGGCCTTTCCCGAGGACGAGTTCGAAAAAGAACGTCGATTCGCCCTCGAAGACCTCCAAGCTCTTTACGACGATCCGTTCCAGCACGCCGCCCTTGAACTCCGACGCGACGTCTACGGAAACCACCCCCACGGTCTGCCCCTCTCGGGAACGCCGGAGAGTCTGGCGACCCTGACCGTCGCAGACCTCGCGGACCATCACGCCCGCACCTGGGTCACCCGCAATCTGCACGTGGTCGTGTCCGGCGACGTCGATCGCGACGCCCTCGCAGCCAGGCTCGAACACGCCTTGGCCGACCTGCCGCGGGGCCGTGCCCCAAAACTGCCTGACCTGAGCCGGGTTCCCATGCCCGACGGCATCCAGAAGCGGCGCATCGAGCGTGATGTTCGCCAGAGCGTGGTGCTCACGGCTTGGCGGGGCCCCGTGGGTCCCGATGCCGACCGCGCCGCCCTCGCCCTGCTCCAAAGCCTGCTCAACGGTCAAAGTGGACGACTCTTTGCCGAACTGCGCGGCAAACGTTCGCTGTGCTACACCAGCGGCATGCAGGTGGCCCGCAGCTTCGCCCCGGGCATGATCGTGGGCTATGTGATGACCGACCCCGCCACCGAAGACGAAGCTTCGGCGGCCCTGGCCGCCGAACTGCTTCGAACGGCCGTCGAGCCGGCGACCGCCGAGGAGTTCGAACGCGCTCGAGCCCGACTGCTCGGCAATCTGCTCATCTCCCTCCAGTCCAACAACGCGCGCGTAGGGCGCTGCGCCGCAGATGTACTCTACGGACGCGCTCCCAACAATCTGCGATTCTACCTGAAGGAAATCCGCTCGATGGAGCCGGAGATGGTCCGCGCAGCCGCGCACCGCTATCTGGGGAGTGAGGACCGATTCGAAGTCGTGGTGGGACCCGCCCGCTGAGGGACGGGTCCCGTTCTGATCAGCCGCTATTGACCGTAACGATCCAACTCGTCCGCCATGTCGATGACGTAGGATTCCTGGCTGAATACGGTACGATGCTTCTTGTTGGCGGGGATGTGGTACACGTCGCCGGCCTGGTAGAGTTCTGTACGACCGTCCACTTCAAGTGTCATCTCGCCGGACACCAGGTAACCCCATTGGGCTCCATGGCTGTGATCCGGCACGTTGGTGCCTTCCTCGAAGCGGAAGAAGTAGATCTGTTTCTCAGAGTTGCGGAGTGTGTGACCGGACACGCCGGCGATGGGAACGGGAACCTGGGGAAGATCGAGAATTTCGGGGGGCCAAATCGTCTTGAGCGTCTGAGTCTTTTCCATACACACCTCCTGGTCGGTGTCCAGGTTGACAGGCATAGGCACACCTTACCCAAACCGCGATAGATTGCAAGTCGATCTCGAGCGATTGCCAGAAACTGGCCTCAAGGAGCCCAATCCCTCCCCCGCATGGGCAGTGAAGGTCCGCCGTCCACCACCTCGGAGGCGAGGATTTCAGCGACAAAGACCTCATGATCGCCGGTGACGAGACGGTCGACGGTCCGGCAACTCATCCTCGCTGCGCAATGCGCCAAGGCGGGAACACCATCCTCGAGCAAGACATGAGCCACGCGGCTCCACTTGTCCACATCCCTTCGCGACTCCAGACCGAAGAGCCGGCCCTCGGCCACCTGATCTTCCCGTAGCACCGAGATCGTAAAGACGTCGGCGGCGACGAGCAGGCCGTGGGTGTAGCGTTCGGGAGCAACGGAAACAGCCACCAGAGGGGGATCCAGGGACACGCGGGCGACCCAGGCTGCGGTCAGTCCGCCGGACACACCATCGGCGGCGGCACCGATGACCACCACGGGTGCGGGAATCAGGTGCAGGGCGGGATCGTGGGGCGACGGCATGACGACCTCCAGAACGGTTGGCTGAGAATGCTCTGGAAACGTAGTCCGTCGTGCAGTCTGCGTCGAGGGTTCAGTCGGTGTCGGAATCGGCGAGTCGATGCGGGATATGGCAGCTGAAAGTGGCCCCCTCGCCGGCCCTGCTCTCGACCATCAACGGACCGCCCATCTCCTGAACGATACGATGGGAGATGGCCAGCCCGAGGCCCGTGCCGCCGTACCGCCGAGTCGTATCGCTGTTGGCCTGCCGGAAGGCGTCGAAGATCGTCGAGAGACGATGATCCGGAATGCCCAGACCCGTGTCGGTGACCGTCAGGTTCAGGAATCCCGGAGTTTCGCGGCTGCGCCGGCAGGACAGGACCACCGAACCCTTCTGGGTAAACTTGATGGCGTTGCTCACCAGGTTCATGACCACCTGCCTCACCCGCGTCGGATCGCCGATCTGATTCGTAGGCAGACCCTCGTCCACATCCAGAACCAGAGCGACACCCTTATCGGTCGCCGCCGCAGTGAACAGCTCGTGGATCTCTTCGAGGATCCGCGGCAGGTCGTAGGGAATCCGCTCCAGGTCCAGACGCCCAGCCTCGATCTTCGAGAGGTCCAGGACGTTGTTGATGAGCGACATGAGCACCTGTCCGCTCTCCTTGATGGACGAAGCGAATTTGCGGATCTCATCGGGCTTCAAAGTCGGTAGCGTGAGCAGGTCCGCAAAGCCGATGACGCAGGTCAGGGGTGTCCGGATCTCGTGAGACATGGCTGCCAGGAACAGGCTCTTCACGCGGTTCGCTCGCTCGGCTTCACTACGGGCTTCGCTGGTCTGAGCCAGAGCACGTTCGAGATTTTCCCGGGTCCGTGCCAGATCTTCAGCGGTGCGCTCTTTTTCCAGCAGGGCGATCCGGGAATCGCGGACGGTTTTTGCTTGGTCTTCGGTGAACCGATGCAGCAGCGCGGTGACCTTCATCTGCAGCACGGCGTCGACCTGAAGAGTATAGGTTTCGCTGGCCCGTTGACCCGCGAGATTGGCCACCAGCGACACCATGCGCCGCAGCGGTTCGGCAGGATCTTTCAATCCATGTCCGACGAGGACCCCCAAGACCACCGACTCGTGGCCGTGATGAAGCACCATGGGCGCCAACCACAACTCGCCGCCGCAGGAGGGACACTTGCTGCTGCGGGCATGTTCCAGACGTGATGTCGCCGACACCATTTCCTCCACGCCGCGCTGGCAGGAAGGCAGGCACCGCGAGAGGATGGAGAGCTGGGACGGGCTATTGGCGGCAGGTACCAGATCCTGCCCGTCGCGCAGGAACATCAGGGTCTGCAGGTTCGCACCCTCAGCAAGAGCGTGACGCCAGTAGACAGCCTCGGCCAGGTCCAGAATTGCTTCGGGGGGCACATCGCTTGGCGGCACCAGGGCGCCGTTGTTGAGAATATCAGGGAGAGGATTGCGGGTGCGCAGACGATCCTCCAGAGCAAGCCGGACATCGTCCTCCAACTCGCCCACCAGCCGCCGTCCCATGAGTTCGTATTCCAAACGCTCGCGTTCCAGACGCTTGATCTCGTGTTCGAGGTGCAGCACGCGCAGCCGCAGCTCCTGTTCGGCGTCGGAGTCGGGCCGTCTGTCCGCCGTGGCGATGGATGTTTCCAGTTCCAGCCTGTCGAGCAGGTGGTCGTGGTTTCTCTCGTTCCTGGTCATATCCCGTCCCGCATTGCTCACATAGCCGTTGCGCTCACCGTTGTGAGCGACCGCGGATCCCGCCTGTCTGAATCAATGTCGGCTCCTGCGGGGATTTCTTGAGGCCGGATATGACCGTATCAGCTGTTTTGACCGTTGCGGGACAGGGAGTTGAACAAATCGAGCTGTGGGCTGGCAGTCGGCAGTTCGAGGGCCTTGAGCACCCGACGGATCCATTGATCCCGTTCGTGGACATCGAGCTCGAGGACGGGCAGCCCGAATTCACGGATCAGATCGCCGATGATGCGGTCGATGCCGATCTGGAAGGCCACCGAGGTGTCGCGCGTGCCGTCGAACGACGGCGGGGTCACCACCGGAACGCGCACCAGCAGCGAATAGCTCGCGAGCCATTCGCGCAGGAACGGCTCCAGCTCAGACCGGCGTCCCACCGCATGGACCATGTAGGCGTAGTTGTCGAGCACGGAGCGGTCGCAGACAATGGCTTCGTACGACGGCGCCAACTCGAGTTCCTTGGCCACCTGGGTGTGCAGGATCCAAGACTGGGCGTCGGCGGTGGTGTCGCGGTTGATGGGCAGCGGGCAGTGCCGCGCCACTTCTTTGACGACGTCGACACTGATGTCCAACCTCTTCAGGCAGGCGGCCAGCTCGAAGCAGAGAGTGGTTTTGCCCACGCCGTGGGTTCCGATAAACGCGATCTTCATGGTCGGGCGACGATAGCTCCGGCGGGCGTCCGTGTCCAGCCCCGACGCCGGGTTCCGCTCATCCGAGCAGGGCGGCGGCCGCCACGGCCCCGAGGTTCATCAGCAGGGCGATGCCCATGTGAATGAGGATACCGCCGAAAATGCTGCCTGTTTCCAGGGCCAGCACCGCCAGGATCCAGCCTCCGAACACCGACCCGACCGCCTCGGGCATGGGCTTGCCGAAGTGCCAGATGGCGTAGAGCACGACCTGGGGCACGATGGCGTCCCGTCCCAGGTAGCGGGCTAGACCCAGCACCAAAAAGCCCCTGAAGAAGAACTCGACACTGACGAAGCGCAGGGCGTAGGACATTTCGTGAACGGGCCAGGTGAGCCAACGGGACCAACCCGTGGCCGCCTCGACGAAGCCGGGGCGATAGACAGGGTAAGTCTGCTGGAACGACGGCAGAAAGGAAACCGCTGCGAGCGGCAGCACCATCACCGCGAGCATGATTGCATAGGGTCTGAGTTCGAAGCCCCGCCTCGTCAGCCCGTAGAAATCAGCGCGACCAACGTCGATCCAGCGACGGATCGCCAGCAGGGGCAGCGCCAGGGCGAGCAGACGCGTCGCATTGACCGCGATGCGCCCCAGATACCAACCCGCAGCTCGGTCGTCCACCGCCGCTGTCACGGCATGCACCGTCCAGGCAATCGCCGCCCTGTTCAGGGCGAGTACCAGAAGTCCGAGCATGACGATGGTCAGCACACGTGCGGAACGAGCTCGACGCCCCGACTCTTGTCCATGGGTCCAGACGAAGAGCGAAATCAGGTAGGGCACACCGTAGTAGAGCATGTACCCCCCGACCGATAACCAACTGCCCTCCCCCACGTTCATCACTGTTCGCTTGAAATCATGAGTGTAGTTGAAGACGAAGGCCGCCGTCAGGCAAAGCAGCAGAACCGCGGAACGGCGGGGGCGTCCGGCGGTGCGCAGGTAGGACAGCAGGATGTCGAAGACTTTTTGCAAGAAGGCTCCTGGGCGGTGACGGTGCGGCGAGCATCCTAGCGGTTGCGGACGATCATGTCACGCTCCGGTCCTCGTCCGATTCCAACCCGACACATCGGACAAGCAAAGGGGGCCGTTCCGGTCGGAACGGCCCCCTCGCTGAGCCAGGCCTAGGGCGATGACCCGGCGATCGGCATCGATCTTTAACGGTAAATGCTCTTCAGTTCACTCATGCCCAGATTCTCGTTGCCCACCGTGCAGTCGGTGAAGTCCACTTCGAGCGCCTTGAGCACGTGCTGCCCCTCGAACATGAAGAACAGACCCAGGGCATTGTTGTAGCACTCGCCCACGCCCACGGTGGGATGCAACCCGAAGTAATCGTCCAGAATCAGGGGCGTGCCTGTTTCGTAGCTGTTCACGAGCCAGCTGCCGTCGGCGTAGATCTCCTGGACCACGAGGCCGTCGGTGACCATCACGACCACGCTCTCCCACCCCTCGGGGTCTGCGATCAGCTCATTGACGGTGACATAGAATGGAACGGGCATCGTCGAACCCGTCACGGTCATCGCCGCGTCGCCTGGATGGAGAAGGCTGAGGGTCGAACGTCCACTGTGTTCGAGGTAGGTGCCGCGGAGATCGACGATGTCACCGGGGTAAACCGTCGGCGCATCCCCCAGGATGACCCATAAGGACATGCCGGGGCCTCCGGGGAGTTCGCTGACGGTGACGCTGGTGTTCATCACCGAGGTCACCACCGCGCCCTCGATGTCCACGATGGTGCCTTCGGGCACCAGGCCGCTACGGATGTCCTGGATCATTCCAGCCTGAGCGACAGAGGCTGCCAACAGAGCGACCAGGACCAACGGGATCAATCGGTTCATCGTTACCAGCTCCTTGGTATCGTCACGAGTTGGATCTCCTTCAACAGCAGAAATTATAGCATATCATCAATTTTATGTCCACACTGCAATGTCCATATTGCAAATTAACTGACTATAGTGGCTTTTCTTGGATTTGCTGATCGTGTGCCAAAACACTCTACATTCCATAAATAGCAAAGAGCGGACCAGAAGGTCCGCTCTCCGCACTCGTTCTCTAACGGGTCAATTACGCTTCGCCGCAGAGCTTCATGATCTTGTTGAACTCGCTGTCGACCCACCGCTGGATCTCAACAAGCATCCCCTCGTTCCCGGGCTTGAACAGATGCTTGAAACGCACCTGCTGCTTCAGCCAGGGCTCCATGAGCGGACGGTCTTCCTTGGGCTTGTAGGTGAGCTTGTACTCGCCGTCGACCACCTCGAACAGGGGCCAGAAGTTGGCCTCGACGGCCTGTTTGCACAGTTCCATGCCGATGGCGGGATCGAAGCCCCAACCTACGGTGCACGGCATCAGGATGTTCAGGAACGCCGGACCGTCGACCTCGAGGGCCTTCTGAACCTTCATCTGGAGATCACGCCAATGGAAGGGCGTGGTCTGAGCCACGTACGGGATGTTGTGGGCCACCATGATCTTCGTCAGATCCTTACGGTGCTGCTCCTTGCCCTGCTTGACCGTACCGGCCGGCGAGGTGCTGGTGTGCGCGCCGAAGGGCGTGGCGCCCGAACGCTGGATCCCGGTGTTCATGTACGCCTCGTTGTCGTAGCAGACGTACAGCATGTTGTGGCCGCGCTCCATGGCCCCGGACAGCGACTGCAGGCCGATGTCGTAGGTGCCGCCGTCGCCGCCGAAGGCGATGAAGTTCATCTTCTCGCGCGGGACCGGCAGCTCGCCGCTGGCCTTCAGGGCACGGTATGCCGTTTCGACGCCGCTGATGGTCGCGGCGCAGTTCTCGAACGCGGAATGGATGAACGGTGTCTTCCAGGCCGTGTACGGAAAAATCGTCGTGACCACTTCCATGCAGCCGGTAGCGCCGCCGACAACCGTGTCGGGACCCGCCGTGAGCATGATCTGGCGCAGGATGTTCGACCCCGTGCAACCGGCGCACGCACGGTGCCCGCCAGCCAGAAGATCTTCGTTCTTGGACAGTGTCTGCAAATTCATAGCCATGTTGGCACCTCCTTTAGAGCCGGACACCCAGCAGGTTGACGTCTTCGGTTTTCTTGCCCTTGATGCTGTTTTGGAGCTGGCCGATCAGGTCTACGATCTGATCCGTACCGGTGTCGCGTCCACCCAGTCCGTAGATCCAGTTGTGGATCTTCGGGGCGTTCTCGAGACCGTAGAGAGCCGAGCGGATCTCGGTGAACAGCGGACCGCCGTGGCCGCCGAAGCTCACCGACTTGTCCATCACGCCCACGACCTTGGCGTTGCCCAGGGCCTTGGCGTACTCGACGGCCGGGAAGGGGCGGAACACGCGGGGCTTGAGCAACCCCACTTTGACGCCCTTCTCACGCTGCTCGTCGATGACGTCCTTCGCGGTACCCGCCGTCGAGCCGATGATCACCAGGATCATCTCGGCGTCTTCGGTGCGGTACTCCTCGAACAGGTCGTAATGACGTCCGGTGAGCTCGCCGAACTCCTTGAACACTTCCAGGATCACCTTCGGGGCCCTGAGGTGGGCCTCCATCTGGCTGACCTTGTGCTCGAAGTAGTAATCGGTCAGATCCAGCGGGCCGACCGTGATGGGGTTCTCCACGTCCAGCAGCGAGTAGCCGTTGCTCAGGTCCTTGGGACCGATGAACTTCCAGGCGTCCTCGTCCGGCAGGATGTGCAGCGATTCGGAGGTGTGGCTGATGATGAAGCCGTCGTAGTTGACCATCACCGGCAACCGCACGTCCTTGTGCTCGGCGATGCGCCAGCACATCAGGGCCGTGTCGTAGGCCTCCTGCGTGTTCTCGCAGAAGATCTGGATCCAGCCCGCGTCGCGACCGCCCATCGAATCGGAGTGGTCGTTGTGGATGTTGATGTTGCCCGACAGCGCCCGGTTGACCACCGGCATGCAGATGGGCAGCCGCAGCGAGGCTGCGATGTAGACGACTTCCCACATCAAAGCGAACCCGGCCGAGCTCGTGGCGGTGAAGGTGCGGGCGCCGGTGGCGGCCGAACCGACCGCGGCGCTCATGGCCGAGTGTTCGCTCTCGACGAGGATCATCTCGGTGGCGACTGCGCCGTCGGCGACGAAGTCGGCGAACTTGTGCATCATCTCGGTCTGCGGCGTGATCGGGAACGCCGGGGCCACATGGGGTCGCGCCTGCTTGAAGGCGGTCGCCACGGCCTCGTTACCCGTCAGCCCTACGTAAAGCTGCTTCATGGGTCTCTCCTTTCCGTGGCTACTTCTCTTCGCGGACCATCACGATGGCCGCCTTGCCCTTGGCTGCGGGCGGGCAGTGCTGCGCACAGATCCCGCACCCCTTGCAGTGATCGAAGATGAACCCGGTCATCTTCGTTTTCTCGCCGCTGGTGTCGATGGCGACGGCCGTGTCCGGACAGTAGATCCAGCAGAACATGCAGTGGATGCAGTTCTCCTCGACGAACTGGGGCACGTTCGAACGCCAGTCACCGGTCTTGAAGTCGGCAGCGTTGCCGGCGTCGCGGATGATCCCGCCCTCGAGCAGGTCCTTGGTCTTGATGGTACTCATTCGGACACCATCTCCTCGTGCGCACGCTCGACGGCGGCGACGTTTCCATCGACGACGGCCTGCGAGAATTTCTTCTTCAAGCGCCGTGCCATGGCGGAGGTCACGTCCTCCAGGGTGATCACGTCGGAGACGTTCGTCAGAGCGCCGATCATCGGCATGTTGGGAATCGCGCGGCCGAAGCACTCCTGGGCGATGAGCGAGGCGTCCACCGTGTGGATCGTGCCGCCCTTCACACCGAGCTTGGCGCGAATGGCCGCCGGGGTCTCCATGGTGTTGATGATGTACACCGTGGAGACATCGGTGCCGTCGGTGACGCCGGCACTGGCGGATTCGATCAGGGTCGGATCGAGTACGATCACGATCTGAGGCTTCGCAACACTGCAGTGCAGTCTGATCGGCTTGTCCGATATGCGGGTAAAGCCTCGCACGGGGGCTCCACGGCGCTCAGGGCCATATTCGGGGAAGCCCTGGCTGTGCATGCCCTGGTCGAGGACGGCTTCGGCCAGGAAAATGGCGGCGGTCTTGGCGCCCTGCCCACCCCTGCCGTGCCAGCGGATTTCTGTCATCTTGGCCATCTCACACTCCTTCGTGCATCTGGCGCTGCGGGGCCGGTCGCCCCGGTCGTCAACTCGACTTCAAAGGTAGCCTCCCGAGAGATGCGGTCAATTGAAAAGCTCTATCAACACTAGGGTTATCCGTTTTTTCGTATCTTCACGGGTGGCGCCGAGGCTCGGTTTTGTTAGGATGGCATCAGGAGATTTCTGAACGTCAATACGGACAAGGAGATGGCTCAATGGCCATTGCTTCACAGGGACGAGTGACACGACGGGGCCAATGCCTATCACTCCGCGCCCCCGGCCTGAATACCGACGTACACATCTCGGCCGGTGTGATCGGCACCCTGCCGGACGTCCTGGGCTCACGTTCGGCACTCGTAGTCGTCGATGCTTCCGTATGGCGAAGCCACCGCACCATCCTCGAGCCTCTGCTCCAGACGGCCCCAGGTCGTCCGCATCCCCGGCTGATCCTGCCCGGGGGTGAATCCATCAAAACCCCCGAGAACCTCGCCCGGCTCTGGAAACGATGTGCCGCCGTCGGCCTGCCCCGCGACGGTGTCATCGTCGGCATCGGCGGAGGCACGATCCTCGACCTGGCCGGCTTCGCCGCAGCCACCTGGATGCGCGGCACATCGTTCGTTGCGATCCCGACCACTCTGTTGGCCGCCGCCGATGCGTCGGTGGGTGGAAAAACCGCCGTCGATCTGGATGGGTTGAAGAATCCCGTCGGGGCGTTCCACGCAGCCGAAACCGTGTTGATCGATCCGGATCTGTTGGCGACGCTCCCCCGCCGAGAGTGGCGGTGCGGGATGGCCGAAGTCGTGAAGATGGCCGTGATTTCAGAACCGAAGCTGTTCAGGGCCCTCGAGTACGCATCGCAGGATCTTCGGGCGCACCTCGCAGCGGGTGCGGCCAGGAGTCTTGTCCCTGAGATCGGCGACCTGCCCTGGTCGGAATGGCTTCAGAGCGCTGTGATGGCCAAAGCCCGCATCGTGGCCCACGACTTCCGAGAAGAAGGCCACCGACGTGTCCTGAATCTGGGCCACACCCTGGCTCATGCCCTGGAACCCTTGCTGGAGATTCCCCACGGTGAAGCCGTCGCGCTGGGACTCTCCGCAGTGACCCGCGCCGCGACCGCCGACGGCATCTGCACGGTCCGCACACGAGATCGAATCCTGGCCCTGTTGCAAGCCTGTGGGTTGCCCACCGAATGCATGCCTCCCCACCTGAACGCAGTCGCCAAATACGTGACAAGGGACAAGAAGATGTCAGAAGGCAAGGTGGACTGGATCGTTCCCACAGCCATCGGAAAAGTCATAAGCGCCCCCCGCCTATCCCTCACCATAATCCTCCCCCACCTCCAAAAATGAACGAGCCCCCCCCCACGACTTCAAGGAAAACAAAAGGGCCGTCCTGAACGATTAGGAGAAGTTTCGTTCAGGACGGCCCTTTTGTTTTCCGCAATTACTTGGCAAGCACGACCTTGCCCGTCCGAACCTCCCGCCCATCCTCGATCCTCACGAAGTACACCCCAGCCGCCACGATGGCGCCGTCGTCGGAGCGTCCTTCCCAACTCACGGTGTGCACGCCGGCATCGAAGGCGCCGTCGATCAGCGTCCGGACCACGCGCCCGCGCAGATCGTGAATACGCAACCGCACGTCACTGGTGCGCGGCACCTCGAAACGGATCTCTGTGCGCGGGTTGAACGGGTTGGGTGCGATGGAGGCCAGAGCCAGCACCCGGGGAGCGTCGTCAGCCGCCGTGGAAACCACGGCTGGAACGGGATAGCCGCTGCCGTAACCGTCGACATCGACGGCCACGACAAAGTAGGACCCTCCGGTCTGAGCCAATTCCAGCGACGTCGCAGGATGACTCACTTCGGCGATGACATGCGTCGGCCCGAGAGGCAGCGAGCTCGCCGCATCCCGATAGATCACGTAACGATCGAGATCGGCGGCGGGACTGGCGTCCCAGACCAGGGTCGAAACGCCTCCCGGAGATTCGAACCGCACGTTCGACGGCGGTTCGGGAGCGACCGGCACGGCTGAGGGCCCGCCGAAGCAGCCCACATCGTTGCGGGTGCCGTCGAGATCGCCGCAGGTGGGATCATGATCGCCGGCATCGATGCAAGGCGAATGGACCAACAGGCCGAATTCACCGGCTGCCGCGTTCTTATACATGGGGTCGGCGTAGCTCACCGATGTCTCGGGTGTGAAGCCCACATGGTTCGAACCGCCGTTGTCCCAGAACGTGCTGAAACGAATGGACGAAGTGGTCATCGAACCGCCGAGGCCGCCGGTATTGCCGGTCACGGTGTTATTGCGGAAGCTCATGGGGCCGACTCCGATGAGGAAGGCGCCCCCCATGTTCGATGCATCCGAGTTGCCGTGGAACACGCAGTTCTCGATGGTGGTCGCCAGGGCTCCTTCGAGTCGCATGCCGCCGCCGGCCACGCCCGCCGAGTTGCCGACAAACTCGCTGTTCCGCAGATCTTGAGCAGCGTTCTTCACACTCATACCGGCGCCGAAGCCTGCCGTGGCGGTGTTCGATGCGAACCTGGAGTTGGCGACGTTCAGCGAGCCGCCGTCGAGGAACACTGCTCCGCCGTCGTTCTGACTCGTGTTGCCGGTCGCCACGACCCCGACCATGCTCATCTGGACGTTCTCTCCATAGACACCGGCTCCTCGCCATGTCGAGCCGCTGTTTTCGAAGAGATCTCCTGAAAAGCTGACGGCGCCGTCGCTCACGTAGACCGCAGCGCCGAAGTTGTTGAGAGCCGGAGCCACGCAATTATTGGCTACGAAGTGGTTGCCCGACAGCTCCGCGGCTACAGGTGAGAACAGCGCGACTGCGCCGCCCCAGGTAGCCCGATTGTTCTGAAACACGTTGTCGATGATTTTCGGTGAACCACCGAGGGCCTGGATGGCGCCGCCAGTTCCGAAACCGCTGCCGTAATCAGCGGCGCAGTTCTCGAACACACAGTTGCTGATGGTCGGCGAAGTGCCGTTGCACAGAATGGCGCCGCCATGACGGCCCACAGCAGGCGTGTCGTACATGGCGCCGATGCAGTCGTGGAACACGACGCCGTCGATGCCTGCGAAGTCACCGGCTGCACCCATGAAGCGGACGGCGCTGTTGAGGCCGCGCAACCGGGTGGGTGTGCCGACGGGGTCGCGTGTCGTAAACGTGTTGTCCCAGCCGCCGAAGATGCGCACAGTCGACTCAACGAGAATGGTCTCGAGGTACTCGCCCGCCGCCACCAGAACGGAGTCGTGGCCGGTACAGGCCTGGACGGCGTCGATCATATCGTGCGCCGCCTTGGCCGGCGTATCGTAGGGTGCGGTGTTGCTGCCCGTGGCTGCCACATAGCGAGTCTTGTAGCCGAAGAGCGGCACACCTTCCTGTGAGAAGCCGAAGCCGTCACGAGTGTCGCCGTTGGCGACGACGCAGAAGCGAGCCGCCTGGGTGCTCTGGTTGATGACGGTCCAGGTATAGGAACCGCTGTTGGGCACTCCGTCGGCCACCTGGGTGCTATACTCGCCGTTGTCGAAGGACATCCAGATGTCCACGGTCGAACAGGTCGCACCGGTGGTGTTCCAGGTGATGTCCACGGTTTCACCCGCGGTCATGGGCGCCGTTGCCAGCGGACCGGTCACATGCACGACCGTGGGCGGCGGCACGTAGTTGATCTGGGTGACGGACTGGCCGATGAGTCCGGCGCCATACTCGCTGGTGAAGAAGCCGTAATCGCCGAAATCGGTTCCCCAGGAGTTTTTGCAGATCCAAGCGCCGTTGCCGCCGCAAAGACGGTCGTCCCAGCCCACGATCAGGATCAGGTGGTTGGTCCAGGATCCGCCCGGATTGTCGTAACAGGTTCCGCCGGCGTATTCATCGAAGGGATAGCTGCCGTCCATGGCCGAGCAGATGGGCCCTTCGAGCAGGGCGTTCTTCATCTGCGTGATGTCGTTGGCCACATAGTTCCAGCCGGCGAGATGGGCGAAGGGCAGCGACTGTCCCTGGGTGCAGGCCCCGCCGTTGGCGTTTTCGTAGGGCTCGGCGGCGTTGCGCAGGACGCCGTAGGTCATCGCCACGTTGTAAACGGCCGAGGCCCAACCGCCGCCGCAATCGGCGCCGTAGGGGTTGCATTCGATGATCTGCTGCTCGCTCAGATCCATGTCGATGCCGTACTCGATTTTCACATGGGCTTCGAGTTGGGCGATACCGGCGAAGGCCCAGCACGAACCGCACGAAGACTGGTTCTTCACCGACGTCACACCGTCAAGGTCGACCCAGCTGAAGTTCGAGGGCAGATCGCGCTTCTCCGCATAAATCTTGAGGTGCTGCTGGAATTCCCGTTCGTAGTCCGGTGGCTGCACGAAACCGAAGGAGCGTTCGACACGGCCGCCGGAGGAGTCGGCGACCTGGGCCGCTGCGGGACCAACCGCCAGCACCAGCAGCAACAGAAGCAGACTCATCAAGAAGAGGCGCATGGAGTGCGCACGAGCGAAGGCGGACATGGTCACCGTCCTGTGAAAGACCGGAGCAGGCGGGATATCGGGCGAACAGGGCCGAGCAGGCGGGAGCCGACCTCGTGCGTAATGATACACCACCACACCGTGCTGAGGCAATTCACGATTGAATCCACCTGAAAGCACAGTTTCAGCGTCGAACCCACTCACTGAGCAAGATCTAGTCCCGCTACCAAAGCCCCACGGGGTCGAAGTCGAGCAGCACATCCACGCCGCGATGGCGGTCCTTGAGGGTGCGCACACAGGCCGCCAGCCAGGATTTCTCCTCCTTGCCGAGAGTGCCTTTGACCAGGATCTGGTACCGGTAGCGGTTCTGCATTCGTTCAAAGACCGCCGGTGCTGGCCCCAGCACCTCGATACCACGATCCGGCAGTCCTTCCCGCACCAAGGCCGCCGCCGCAGCGGCCGTCGCCTCCACTTCAGAAAGCAAACGTCCCGTCACGCCGACCCGCAGCATACGCACCACCGGCGGATAACGCACGAGGGTGCGATGCTCGAGTTCCATGCGGGCGAAGGTGTCGTAATCGTGCACCGAAGCGGCCGTCACCACCGGATGGTCCGGCTGCCAGGTCTGAAAGACGACGGTGCCGGGGTCTTCGCGGCCGGTGCGTCCCGCCACCTGGGTCAGCAGCTGGAAGGCCCTCTCCTGGGCTCGGAAGTCGGGCATGTGCAGGCCGTCGTCGGCTGCGAGGACACCCACCAGATCCACGCCCGGGAAATGGTGACCCTTGGCGACCATCTGGGTGCCGACAAGGATATCGGCGCCGCCCCGGGCGAAGTCCGACAGGATCTGGGCATGACTGCCGCGGGTGCGCGTCGTGTCGTGATCGAGGCGCAGTATCCTGGCGTCGGGGAACTGGGAGGCAAGGGCCAGTTCCACTTTTTCTGTTCCGCCGCCGCTTGAGACGGGCTCGGGTTCGCCACAGGCTGGACAGGTTTCCGGGACCGGCCGCGAAAACCCGCAGTAATGGCACAGCAGACGACGCGGGCGCAGGTGGAGGGTCAGCACGATGTCGCAGCTCGGGCACAGCACGGCCTCACCGCAGCTCGTGCATTGGAGGGCCCGGGCGTAGCCGCGGCGGTTGTAGTAAACGATGACCTGGCGATCGCGGCCCAGGCTTTCGTCGATGCGTTTGAGAAGCAGACGCGAGAACCCGTCCTGGGACGGCTCCTCCCTCAAGTCCACGATCTCCACGAGGGGTAGGCGACCCACAGGCCGATCACGAAGCTCCACAAGTTCGAAACGTCCCGACTCCGCGTTGACCCATGTCTCCAGGTCGGGCGTGGCGGATCCGAGTACCACCGCGGCTCCCGCAGCGCGGGCCCGTATCAGCGCCGCATGTCGGGCATGGTAGCGGGGTTTTTCATCCTGCTTGTAGGACGTTTCGTGCTCCTCATCCACGACGATCACCCCGAGGTCGCGGAGCGGAACGAACAGGGCGGAACGCGGTCCGAGTACGACTTTGATCTCTCCCGCCGCGGCTGCCTCGTGCACGCGGCAACGTTCTCCGGCGGGCAGCCCGCTGTGCAATACGGCCACCGCATCGCTCAGGCGTTCGCGAAAACGCGCCTCGGTTTGAGGTGTGAGCGCGATTTCCGGCAGCAGTACAAGAGCCGTCCGATCCCGTGCCAGGGCTTCGGCGATGGCTCGCAGATAGACTTCCGTCTTGCCGCTGCCTGTCACGCCGTGCAACAGGAGCGAGCCGTATTTGTGCTCGTCGAGCAGGACGGTCACCACATCGAGAGCCCGCTGTTGGTCTCCGGTCAGTTCCGGAGCCGAGGCGCCGCTCGTGGGAAATACGGGGGACTCGTGACGCGACGCCCGTTTCTTGGTGCCGGGAGCCGGTGGATGAAATAGAGGCAAGACCTCCCCCGGCGGCAGCGCGTAGTAACCCGCCATCCAGTCCAGAAGCTCGCGACGGTCTCCTTCAACGCGGTAGGCGGCAGGAAAGACACGGCCGATGTTCTTGAGTTTCGCACCGTCGATGGCCTCTACAACGCCGTCTTGGGCATGCAAGGCGGTCACGAGCCCTACAACCTCCCGACGGCGGCCGAAGGGTACGCCTACAAGATCGCCCACACGGAGAGGCTCCGAACCCTGCTCTGCCAACATCCGATAGGTGAACGCCCGGTCCAACGGCACCGGAAGAACGACTTCGGCCAGCAGCGTGGTCTCAGGCGGTGTCGGGGTCGGGTTCACGGCGGCTCCGGAGCAGGACGGCCTCGTTGGTCACGAAGATGCAGGATAGCATGCTGTCTCTCCGATCACCAGACGCGCCCTTGCACAGATCCGCCCCCTTCAAAAAACGACGCCGCCCCCGTCAGGGAGCGGCGCCGTCTCAGCGTACCGACGTCGTGTTTAAGTCACTCACTCACTGATGACGCCCAGGAATTCCTGAACCGTATCGAGTAGCCGTTGGGGACTGAACGGCTTGGTGATGTACCCGTCGGCACGGACCTCTTCGCCTTTGCTGCGGTCTTCACGGCTGTTGCGCGCGGTCAGCAGAACCACGGGAATGTCCGCGGTCCGCAGGTCTTCCTTCAAGCGCCGGCAGGTCTCGAAACCGTCCTGGCGGGGCATCATGACGTCCATGATCACCAGGTCCGGAATCTGATCCTGAGCCATGCGCAGGGCTTCCTCTCCGTCGGAGGCCTGTAACACACGGTAACCTTCAGCATCGAGGCTGAAGTCGAGGATATTCAGGATATAGGGTTCGTCGTCGACGATGAGGATCTTGCGCAAGGGTCTTCCTCCTGGAACCAATGGTTCGTGTTGTGTCGATCACCTTATCGGTCGTCTCAGCTGATGCTTGATACAGGATCTTCCGTCTCCACCACGGCCGGGCCGCTGGACAGCGCCAATGAACGCGCCGACTGCACTTGGCCCACGATTTCTGTGAAGTCTTTGGCCTCTTCGAGAAATATGCTCAGGCAACGCGGGCAGAACTGGGTGCCCGAACGAGCGCTCATTTCCGACAACGCGTCGCCGAGGGACAGAGCCGGCCTGTAGGGCCGCCCCTGGATCATGGCGGTCAGAGCGTCGGCCAGAGACAACAGCCGTGCGCCCAAGGGAATGACGTCGCCGACCAGTCCGTCAGGATAGCCCGAGCCGTCATAATGCTCGTGATGATGCAGAATCGCATCGCGGACGTTTTGATCGGGATCGAGATGTTCGATCATCTCCAAACCCGTGTGAACATGCTGCTGGATGATTTCCCATTCCTCTGGCTGCAGCGGCGGCGATTTGTAGAGAACTTCGTCGGGCACGCCGGAAAGACCCAGGTCGTAGGTCTGCAGCGCGAAGGCCATGTGCTTGAGGTCTTCGTTCTCCACCCGCATGCGACGGGCCGTCCGCATGCAGATCTCGTGGCAGACCTCGGCCAGCTCGTCGTGACGGGCGCGCCGTACGGCGATGCTCTTGCGCAGAGACTTGTTCAATTCCGAGAAGTTACGCGTGCTCTCGGAGTGGTCCCGCACCTTCTTGAGCATGGAGCCGAGACGCGAAGCCAGGCCCTCGAGCAGGAGCAGGTCCCGACTCGAGAAGGGCATGCCGTCGAGCCGATTGTTGACGTTTACGACGGCCACAACTTTGCCCTCGCTCTTGATCGGGGCCGAGATCAACGAACCGGTGGAATAGCGACCGGCGGAACCGATATTCGGCAGCCCGCTTCCGGTGTCGTTCTCCTCAACGAGGATCGCTTCGCCCTGTCGCCAGACGCGGCCGGCGATGCCTTCCCCCCGTTTCAGACGCGTGTTCTGGACGATGTGATCCTCCAGCCCCATGGCCGCCTCGATCACCAGATGCTCGCCTGTGCGGTCGGGCATCATCAGCGACACGATCTTCACGCGCATCAGTTCGCCGATCCACTGGATGAGTCGTTCCGCAAAGTCCGAGAATTCCTCGAAGAAGGCACCCTGGCTCTCGTTGGAGCGCTGCACGATCTCGTCCTTGCGCGGGAGCAGGGCGTTGAAGCGCACACCGCGCGGCTGAACGCGCTCGCCCCAGATGCGTCCGCCATGCCGCGTGACGATGTCGCGGCAGATGGCCAGTCCGATGCCCTGACCACCGTGTTCCCGCGTCGACGAGCCGTCCACCTGGTAGAAGCGGTCGAAGATGTAGGACATCTTGTTGTCCGGAATTCCCACACCGTTGTCCTCGACGACGATGCGCACCGAAGAGACACCTTCGAGCAGCGACAGATGCACCGCACCACCGGCAGGCGTGAACTTGAAGGCGTTGTCGAGCAGGTGCCGCATGAGCTGACGCACGAGATCGGCGTCGACCCACAGGGGGATTTCCTTCTGGTCGAAGTGGACCGACAAGGAGATGTCCTTGGCCTCGGCCTGGCTCCGCGCCGCGCCTTCGAGGCCCCTGACCAGGGCCACGAGGTCTGTTTGATGGCGGTTGAAACGGACCTGGGATCCATCCATCCGTTCGAGGTCGAGCAGGTTGTTCACGATGCCGGTGAGCTTTTCGGCCTCGAGATCGATCACGCGCAGGAATTCCTCCTGGGCGCCCTGATCCATCTTGCTGCGGCCGTGCAGAAGGGCTTCGCAGTAGGCCTTGATGGACGTAAGAGGTGTGCGCAGCTCATGACTGACGTTGGCCACGAAGTTGTTCTTGAGGTCGTTGTGGTAACGCAGGCGGTCGGCTGCATGAACCAGATCGCGGTTCTGGCGGTGCAGGCGAGAATACAGCTCGGCCGACGAGATGGCCGTGGCGGCCTGTTGGGCGAAGATCTCCAGCCGTTCGATCGTGCGTTCGTCGGGACACTTGCGGTCGACGGGGTCGTCCACGCTCAGATAACCGCTGATCTCTCCTTCGGGAGAGGTCAACGGCACGATGAGCATGTCGCGTTCGTCCCAATCGCCTTCGTTGCGGTGGCCCAGGTCCGCAATATATCCGTCGGCCAGCACCTCGGCGGCACCCTTGGCGTCGTGCTTGATATAGTAGCTGTTGCTGATCTGGAATTGAGGCAACGTCATCTGTCGGAACTCGGCGAGACTCAGGGGCAGGTTGCGCAGGTACTCGCGACCCGCTTCGTCGATGCCGGCGTAAGCCCGGGCCTCGAACGACTTCTCGACGGAATCGTAGATCCGCAGCCGGACCATGCGGAAGCCCAGAGAACGGCGCACGGCGTCGGCCACTTCGGACAACAGATGATCGACGTCATGGAACGCATGCATGCGAGCGGAAATGCGAAGGATGCTTTCGAGGCCCTGAACTCGTTCCTGGCGCTCGTCCAGATCCCTATCGTGCCGGCGGAGGCGTCGCATCTGCCACACCATGGCCCCGCCGAGCAGAAGCACCAGCCCGCCCCAGAAGATCAAGCCCCCTGGCGCGGAGAGTACTCCAGGCCCGTTCAGAATCGCGGTCGTTACGGTCATCGTCCCACCATCCTCACAACGTCAGCGGCGGATTCCCACATGTTCTCGCACGCGTTCGATCAACTGTCCCACGACGAAAGGCTTCTCCATGTAGAGATCGGCGCCGGCCGCCATCATTTCCGCTTTGGTGGTCTCGTCGGTGCGGGCCGAGAGAGCCACAATGAGTGCCTTGTCCAGTCCCCGCTGCCTGCGGATCAGGCGCGTGGCGTCGATGCCGTCGAGCCGCGGCATCATGATGTCCATCACGATGACGTCCGGCCGAAACCCCGACACCTTGTTCATGCATTCGATGCCGTTGCCGGCGGTGGCCACCTGAAACCCCTCCTGCCGGAAAGCCTGCACCAGGAGGCGTACCAGAGGAGCTTCGTCTTCCACGATCAAAACGCGCGGTTCAGGCATGGGCCTTCGTCCTCATTCCATTCAATTCGAGTCACCGAACTTCACCGAGTCGCTACCGTGCGATACTTCCTCCTCGGTCGGGACCTCGCGGCGTTCTTCGACCACGATGCTGCCCGCCTGGGTCTTACCGAAGCGCTTCAGCTCAGCGGCTACGGCGTTCACCTGTCCGATGTGTTCGAGTTCGCCTTGACGATCGATCACCACGGCCACCGTCACGCTCACCGGCGGCATGCGGCGGATGGTGCCGGTTCGGTCCCGGATTTCGATCCAGCCACGGCTCCAGTCTTCGGGGTCATAGAGAAACCGTCTTCGCTCATCGAACTCGGCGACCAACTGATGGGCGATGGTCGACGCAACGTCGACACCGACGACCGCCACGAAGTCGTCGCCTCCCACGTGCCCGAGGAACGACTCTCCTTTTTGACCCTTCGTTGCTCTTTGTAATGATTCGGCAAGCAGGCCGAGAACTTTATCGCCACGGGAATAGCCATAGAAGTCGTTGAACGCCTTAAAATTATCCAGGTCCACGTAAAGGAAGCCAAAGGGCTCGCCCAGCTCCAGCCTGCGTTCGACTTCCTGGGTAATCGCACGGTTGCCCGGCAGACCGGTCAAGGGGTTGGCATCGCGTTGGGTTCTGGAGAACTGAAGCATGTTACGGACCCTCAGGATGAGTTCCTGGGGCACGAACGGCTTGACGAGATAGTCGTTGGCGCCTTCACGCAATCCCTGAACCCTGTGGAACGTATCGCCTTTGGCCGTCAGCAGGATCACCGGGATGTTGTGGGTTTGGAAGTGGCCTCGCATGCTGGCGAGAACCTGGAGTCCGTCCAGGCCGGGCATCATCACGTCGAGGATCACAAGATCCGGACACGAATCTCGCATCAGGTCCAGGGCGGATTGCCCGTCCGCAGCATGATCGACCGTGAAACCCTCCTGCTCCAGCAGATAGGTCAAGATCGTACGAATGTTGGCTTCGTCGTCGACCACGAGAATGTGTTCTGTGTCCTGCATAGTCTCCCGCCGTGCAGAATGATCGATGTATCCCCGCAAATGCGGAGATCAAGGACATTAGGCAAGTGTCATGCCACATACCGGACGACGAGGAGCTTGGAGGAAGGACAGGATCGTTGGAGGCGGGAGGATCAGGGCAACGGAAGCCATGAGGTCACGGGTTGGCGGGCGAAGCTGTCGACAGAAAGATCGTCACGGTAACCGACACGGAAACGGCAAAGGCCAGCCTGGGCGATCATCGCTGCATTGTCGGTGCAGTAGGCGCGGTCCGGTGCGACGAAGTGGAGCCCGCGCTTTGTCGCCAGCTCGGCGGTTCGGGTTCGCAGCAAGCTGTTGGCAGCCACACCGCCGGCCAGGTAGACGGCGCGCACGCCCTGCTCCTGTGCCGCCTGAAAAAGACGGCGGGTCAATACGTCGGTGACAGCCTCACGCAAGGCGTGGCAGACATCGGCGACGTCCTGTTCCGAGAGAGGGCGGGGCAGCCTTTCCACCTCGAGGCGGACGGCGGTCTTCAAGCCGCTGAAGCTGAAGATCACGCGGGGATCCTTGTGCAAGGGACGCGGAAACGTGAAACGGCCCGGGTCGCCGCCCTCGGCGACGCGATCGACAGCGGGGCCCCCGGGATAAGGCAACCCCATGAACTGGGCGCACTTGTCGTAGCATTCGCCGGCGGCGTCGTCGAGAGTCCACCCGAGGCGTTCATACAGACCGATCTCGCGCACGAGGATGACCTCGGTGTGGCCGCCCGAGACCACCAGGACCGCGGCCGGCAGTTCCATGGGCGCCGTCAGTTCGTTGGCGAGCATGTGGCCTTCGATGTGATGAACAGCAGCGAGGGGCTTGCCCGCCGCCCAGCAGATGGCCTTGGCCGTCGACAGTCCCACCAGCAAGGCACCGATCAGCCCTGGGCCGCGTGTCACCGCCACACCGTCGATGTCCGCGAGGTTCAGCGAACGCCGCGTCAAAAGCACGTCGATCAAGGGCAGGAGGTTGACCAGGTGGGCGCGCGAAGCCAGTTCAGGCACGACGCCGCCGAAATGATCGTGGAGGTCGATCTGGCTCGATACTAGGTTTTCCAGAACACCCTCGTGTTCGTCGAGCAGGGCCACGCTGGTGTCGTCGCAGGACGTCTCGATGCCCAGGATCTTCACGCGTCCTCCCCCCAGCCCAATCGCCAGGTCAGTTCGGTCATGGCTTCGCCGAGGTGATCGGCCACCTCTCGGGCCAGAACCGAACGGCGTGAGCCGTCGACCCCAGCCAACTCTCCGGCGCGGCCGTGGAGCCAGCAGCCAAGCAGAGCGGCGTCGAGGGCCTCCATGCCCTGCGCAAGCAGACCTACCAGCAAGCCCGTCAAGACGTCGCCGGTGCCGCCGTGGGCCAGGGCGTCGTTGCCCGTGGCGTTGAGGGCGGTAAAGCCGTCGGGAGCAGCCACGATCGTCGGCGCCCCCTTGGCCACAACCACGACGTTCCAGCGCCGGGCCAGATCGCCCGCCAGTTCAAGCCGCCGTGCGGCCGCTTCCTCCGTCGAAACGCCCCCAAGACGTGCCAACTCCCCCACGTGGGGCGTGAGGATCGTCTGCGCCGAGGCGAACGACGGCTCACAATCGAGCCGAGCGAAGGCTGACAGGGCGTCGGCGTCGACGACGGTCGGCAGATCGACGGCAGCCAAAGCCTCCACGACCCAGCGGTCGGTATCAGGATCGTCGCCTAGGCCGGGTCCAACCGCCCAAGCGCATTGACGATCGAGCAATGCTGTCAGGACATCGGGCGCGACAGGGGCAAGTCCCCCCGCGTTGCCGGTCGGCAAGGGATGCAGCAGCGCTTCGGGTACGAAGCCCAATGCGACTGCGGCGTGCTCCTGCGGCAGAGCCAAGGACACAAGTCCCGCCCCCGACCGCAGCGCGCCGAGGCCGGCCAGCAGCGCAGCGCCGCCAAAGCGGTGCGAGCCGGCCACCACCAAGGCCGTGCCGGCGGTGTACTTGTGCAGATCTCCCGGGCGGTCCGGCAGCAGATCGGCGATCTCCTCCATCAACAGGTAGTGCAGATCGGATGCGTGACTCTCGGTGATCTCGTCCGGGAAACCGATGTCGACCACCTCGAGAGCGCCGACGTGGTCCCGCCCCGGGGGCAGGAGCAAACCCAGTTTTGGTAGGCCTACGGTCACCGTGGCGTCGGCGCGGACGGCCACGGGATCGACGCTGCCGTCGTCGCCGGATACACCCGACGGCACGTCGAGACTCACCACGGTGGCCAGGCGACGATCACAGGCAGCGAAAAGGGCAGCATAGGCATCGCTCACCGGCGGGCGGATGCCGGTGCCGAACACGGCATCGATCAGCAGATCGTTCTCGGCGCAGAGCCGGCCCATTTCCCTGGCCCAATCCTCCGGGGCGGGTCGGACGATCTCGACCTCTTCGGGCAGACGGTCCAGATTGGTGCGTGCGTCCGGAGCCAGGTCCTCGTCGGCGGTCAGCATCATGACTGTGACTTCGTAGCCCAGCTGGTCGAGTTGACGCGCCACGACCAGACCGTCGCCGCCGTTGTTGCCCTTGCCGCAACACACGGCCACAGCCGCCGGCGGATCGAATTCAGGCATAAGATCGAGGATCGCCAGGACCATTTCACGACCGGCCCGCTCCATCAGTTCGAGGCCGGGCACGCCGCTGAGGATGGTATCGGCGTCGATGGCCGCCATCTGGGCCGAGGTCACGATCCTCATGCCTCAGCCCCGGCGTTGAGCGTGTCGAGGACCTCGAGCAGCTGCAGAAGGTCGTCGATCTCGTAGTTGGCTCCGGAGTGGGTGGCCCGCACACGGTCGCCTGTGTCGTAGGTGTCTCCGTAGCGGGCGTAGACGGTGTGCAGACCGGCTGCGTCGCCGCCGACGATGTCGCGCTCCGGCCAATCCCCCACGTTCACGGCACGCCCAGGCTCCACACCGAGGTGTTCGAGGGCCATGCGGAACGGCACCGGGCTGGGCTTGTGATGGCCTGTGTCGTCATGGCAGAGCACGACGTCGAACACGTGGTTCAGTCGCAGATACGTCAGGCGCAGCCAGGCCTCGAAGCGGGGGGCGTCGCTGACCACGGCCAGGCGGTAGCCCTCCTTCACCAGCCGATGCAGGACGTGCTGCACGTGGGGATAGGGCACGAGCAGGGATTCGCGGGCCCGGCGGTAGGCCACCACGGCCGAGGCGAGGATCCGATCGTCGACTTCGCCGGTGTGCTGTTCGAGAAAGCGGTTGAACACGCGCTGATGCTCGATGCCCACCTCGTCGTAGATGGCGAAGATGCCTGCGTGCACGTCCTTGGGGTCCATGCGCAGGCCGGCGTCGACCATGGCGTCCGCCGCGGCGCGTACGGCGCGGTCCTTGGCGGTCATGAAATCGGTCAGCGTGTTGTCCAGGTCGAAGACCACGGCCTGGATGCGGCGGTCCGCTGCGTTGGTGAGCATTGTATCTCCTGTCCGCGGGTCCGAGTCCGGTTTGCCCGCCGAATGGTAATCGCTGGCCCGTTTCCTGCCAAGGTCCCCGACATCCCATCGCCGTGGACATGATCCGGGCGATCTGCCAGAGTGGGTGCTGACCCGACCCCGGAGGATGCATGGATCACGATCGGCCCCCCACCCCCGAAGTCCCTTTACGCGACCCCTGGCTCACCTGGGGCAGCGGCCGCCTGTTGCTGCTGACCCTGGCCGCGCTGATGCTCAACGGCGGCGCTCAAGGCGCGGCCTACGGCATGACGAAAAACATCTTCTTCTCGGTGGGCGCCGGCGGGGTGTTGGTGGTCATCTTCGCGGGCTTGTTCTCCCAGGCCCAGGGAATGACCTCGGCCCAGGTGTTTCATCTCGACCGTCCCGGCTGGGTCGTCGCCGGACTCGCCATCGTCGCGTCGCTCTCGTCCCAGGTGCCCGCCGGTCTGCTCACATCGATCTCGGCCCAGCTCAAACCGCCCAGCGAACAGTGGATCGACTTCTACAATTCCCACCTGCCGATCGGCGGCCTTGAGACCGGCCTGGCCTATGCTTCGGTGGTGGTGCTGGGTCCTTTGGCCGAAGAGCTGATCTACCGCGGTCTACTCTACCGCATCTTCCGCCGCCACTGGGGCGTGCTGCCCTCGGCCGTGCTCTCCGCTCTGATCTTCGGCCTCGCCCACGGCGAACCGTGGTACCTCTTCGGACTGGTGGGCCTGGGCGTGCTGTTCGCCCTGGTCTACGAATACAGCGGTTCGCTGACCGCCGCTGCCGTAGCCCACGCCGCTCACAACGCCTTCGGCATGACCGTGATCATCGGCGACGGCGGCATGTCCGCTGATCTCCCCGAAGGACCCGTGCCCTGGGTCTGGCTCATCCTCTCTCTGTCCGTCCTGGCCGGCGTTCTGCTCAGGCTTCGCAGCTCCCGACGCCAAGCCTAGGTCTTTTGGGGTTTCTTTCGCGCCGCGGGAAAGAGCACGTTGTTCAAGATCAGCCTGTAGCCCGGCGACGTGCGGTACAGGTCCAGGTCCGTGGGAGGATCGCCCACCGCGTGCTGATAGTCCTCTGGGTCGTGCCCCCCCAAGAAGGTGAATGTGCCCAGGCCGCGCTTGCCGTGGATGTAGCGCACTTCTTCGGTACCCTCCACTTGCGCCAGGATCACGACGTGGCGTTTGAGGTTGTCTTTGCGGAAGCCCGTGGTCTGGCCCATGAAGCCGTTGATCACGTTCACATGGCACTGGGTGAGCATTGTGGGTACGGGGTCGTGCTTGGCGGAAAACCCGAAGAGGGTGAAGTAGTCGCCCACGGGCCCGCGCAGACGAGCGTAGTCGCTGGTGTCGATGGTGGAGAACTCGTACACCAGGGGATCGTTGATCAGAGTGAAGTCCCGGAAGGCCAGGGTGCGCCCGTCGTCGCGTTTGGACTCCCGTGCCGGGTCGAGGGGCGTGCCGTCGACGACCGAGGGCACGATGTCCGTGCCCAGATAGGCCAGCCCCAGATCGAACGTATCGGTCGCCGAGCACATGGCGAAAAGAAAGCCGCCGTTCTCGACGTAATCGCGCACCTTCAGCACCACCGCATGCTTCAGCTTCCAGACCGCGTCGAACCCCAGGGACTGAGCCATCTCCTCCATCATCGCCTGCTGCTCCATATACCAGGGCGCCATGCGGAACGCGGCGTAGAACTTGCCGAACTGGCCTGTGAAATCCTCGTGGTGGAGATGAAGCCAGTCGTAGTCGCCGAGCCTCCCGGCCAGGACGTCCCGGTCGAAGATCTGTTCAAAGGGGATCTCGGCATAGGTCAGTGCCAGGGTCACCGCATCGTCCCAGGGCTGAAAGTTCGGCGGGGCGTAGACGGCCATGCGCGGCGGTTTCTCCAGCAGGATCTCTTCCATGTTCCCGCTCGCCACAGTCGCCCGGATGGCCGCAACCTCGTCGTCGCCGATGGCTTCGAAGCTCACGCCGCGCAGCCGCGCCGACAAAGTCGTGCCCGCCGTTGCCCGCATCAGAAAACTCCCACCCCTGTAGTTGAGCAGCCAGTTCACATTGTCGCCGCCGGTCAGAACCTGGAAGGCGAGCCCGTAGGCCTTCAGATGATTGGCCTGGGTGAGGTCCATGGGCACCAGGAGCCAGGACTGGGCGGCGGCGCCGACGGCGCCGCAGCACGACAGAATCAGGACGAGGGACCAGAGGGCGAATCGACGTCTCACGGCAGCTCCCTCAATAAGGTGCGGGCGTCCTCGGCGGCGAGGTCGTCGGGGTACTGGAGCACCAGGCGTTCCCAGGCCAGGCGTGCGGCGACGGCGTCTCCGGCGGCGGCCAGCCAGCGCCCCTGAATCAGCAAAGCAGCGGCGGCCGAGCCGCCGCCGGGATGGTCGGAAGCGACCGCTGCGGCAAGTTCCGCGGCCCGACGATAACGGCCCTCTCCCGCTTCCAGGGCGCCCAGTTCAAGACGAGCCCGATCGACGAGGGCCGACTCGCCAACGACGCCGGGCATCGCCTCAGCCGTGCGCAACAGAGCTGTCAAAGCCTCCAGGCGATCGTCGTCGCGGCGGCAGAGTTCCGCCGCTACGGCGGGAGCATAGACATCGAGCAAGGTGGTGCCGCCCTCTGGGCGGTCGAGTTCCTCGGCCAGCAGCAGGGCGAGATCGAGAGCGTCATTGGCCTGGTCAGCCCGAGGATCGTTCAGGGCCACGGCGGCCAAGCGGTCGCGGGCCGACTCCCAGTGCCCCTGTGCCATGTCCAGGCGGGCCAAATGGAAATGGGCCGGCCCCGACGCCTCCGGGAACTGGTCACTCCGACCGAGTCGACGCAGCACGGTGCGCGCCCGGACGGTGTCGCAGTCGGCCAGGTGAGAGAGGCCCAGCTCCAGCCGACACAACGCCACGCCGCGCAACGGCAGTTCCAAATCCGTCAGCAACCGGGTCAGCCTGGCGGCAGCTTCTGCTGGGCGTCCCTGGACATCCCGCGTGTAGCGGGCCAGCAGGATCTGCGCCGAATACAGCCGCGACGATCCAGGACTTCCCGCGCGCACGCGGTCGAGCACCGATTCCAGCCGCGCCACTGCCTTGTCGGGTTCCCGGTCGAGGAGTCCGAGTTCGAGAGCGTCCTGGGCGGCCCCTGCCAACATATCGAGGATCTGCGGCCGATGGCCGGCATCGACGGCCGGCGACACCGACAGGGACTCCAGCACTGCCAGGAGCCAGTTCACCGTGGCACGTCGGACATCATCGTCCTCGATCAGGGGGGCTTCTCTGGTCAGGGCGGACACAAGCCGCATCACTTCGCCGGCGCTTTCCTTGGTGGCGACCAGAGGCGCAACGTCCCCTTCGGCCTCCTCGCCTCGGTCCAACAACAGAAGCAGATCGACCCGCATCAGCTTGGCGGCGATCGAAGCGGTGGGGATGTCGAGGGCTGCCGCGGCTTGTTCGGCCATATCCCGAGTATGCAGTTGGGGCAGGAATTCCTGGCGGAGGATCATCAAGTTCATGGGGTTGTCGTCCAACTCGTTCATGATCTCCGCTATTCCCTCATCCACCCGCCCCAGCTGGAGCAGGCAGGCCGCCCGGGGACGCCTCAAGAACATCGCACCGCCGCCCGCCTCGCGGACAGAATCGCAGAGAGCCAGGCCCCGTTCGGGATGCCCTCCCTCGCGCCAGAGTCCGACGGTCTGGATCACGACGTTCGTCTTGTTGGGGGAACCCGCAAGCAGACGTTCCAACGCCGCCTGCGCATCATCAAGACGTCCGACGGCCATGAGTCCCATGGCGTAGCTGCGCAGCAGGCGAGGTGAGTTCGGGGTTGAGGCCAGCCCCTCTTCACAGAGCTCCACGACCCTGGCTTGATCGTCGAGGGCAGCAGCCAAAGCGACCCACTGGGAAAGGGTCGCGCTACGGGGGGCGCCCGCCTTTTCGAGTTCCTCGAGCAGGGTGGCGGCGCGGCCATGGCTGCCGAGCTTGAGGAGATGACTCACTTGGGACAATCGTGTGATCCAGTCAGTACGCCCGATCGCGCCATGGACCTGGGGCTGAGGTGGCGGTTGATTCAAGGGCGGGCGCGCTTCCTGCGCCGCGGCCGTCACCGTCCACAGCATCAGGGCGGCGAAGATGATGCATCTGCTCATCGTCGCACCTCCCCGGGACGGCCTTCGTCCTTGGTCACCGAGCGGAAGTAACGACGCACGAGATCGCGGTAGTCCGGCGGCACGTGTTCCACCTGCTCGCGCTGACGACGCCGACGTTCGAGAAGCCCGGCATCGTCGTCTTCGGGCGTATCGCCGAGTTGGGCCCGCAGAACATCCCCGGCCGTGCGGCTTTCACGACGTTTGTCGTAGTCGCGGCGGCGAACGGAGTTGCGTGCGTCCAACAGGCGGCCGAGAATCCGTTCCTGTCGGCGCAGGGTTTCCTCGTCGAGCGTGCCCGAAGCAAGGGAATCGGACACCCGTTCCATATCCCTCGCCAACTCTTCGAGATCCCCCAGCAGTCGTTCCGCATCGGGGGACTCACGGGATTCTTCAGCGGCTTCACCCAGCCGTCCCGCCATCCCCTGCTGGTCCGACTGCAATCTCTGCATCCTGGACCGGGCTTCTTGGCTGGGCCCCTGTTCCTGAAGCTGTCGGTTGAGCTGATCGGCCAATCCGTTCAGCCCGGCCTGCTCCCGCGCCATCTGTTCGAGTTGCTGTCCCAGCGAAGGCATGGGGCAGCTCCCGCCGCCGCCGCCGCCCTGGCTCTGGGCGCTGGTCAGCAGATTCATCACCATATGGTTCATGGCGCCCAGACCGTCACGGGCCGAGGTCGCAGCTGGAGCGGCCCAACTCTCTCCGAGATGCCCCAGCGAAACATCGAGGTTCTCGACGATGCGGTCGAGCCCCTGCAGGAGCTGGAAGCTCAGGGTCGGTGACTTGCCCAGCACCTCTTCCAGGCGGTCCCGGATTCCGACCACGCCCCGCAGCAACCGCTTCTGGTCGCGAGCGAGGATCGGGGCTCGGACATCGCGCAGATCCGAGGGGATCGCGCCGACGAGTACCTCCTGCCGCCTTGAAAGGTCCAGAAGGTCCGCTGCCAAACGCCGCAACGCGTCGCCGACAAACTCTTCCATGGCCATCTGCATGGCCTGTTGTCCCTGTTTGAGCACGTGGTAGAGCGAAGCCATGCGGCGCATGGACTCATGCTGAGAATCATTCGACTCGGATGAGGGGCTGTCCTGCTTCATACTCTCGGCGGATTGGCGCATGGACTGCTCGGCACTCTCTTCCTTCATCTTCTCCAGGGCCTTCTCGAGGGCTTCGCGCATGGCTTCGGCGGCCGGCGATTCCTCGCCGCTCTGCTGTTCGGCGGCCAGACGCTCCTGGGCAGCTTCGATCTGCTCCCTGAGGGCAGCCATCTCCTCGGCAAGTTCCTCTTGCCGGCGGGCGGCGTCGGCTTCACTGCCTTCGCTCTGCTCCCCTTCGTCTCCTGCCTCCTGTTCGGCGCTCTGTGCTTCTGCCGACGGCGTCTCGGATTCAGCCGTCAGTTCCTCCTGGCGTCGCATCATCTCCTCGAGATGGGCCGCCATACCCGCCAGTTCCTGTTCCTTGCGCAGGTCCTCCAGCAGGGCGATGGCCCGGTCGAGCCGCTGTAGATAGTCTTCCTGCTGCTCGGAGATCTCGGCCATGGCGTCGCGGATTTCCTGCTCCGACAGCTGATCCATGGCTTCGCGCAGTTGTTCCTGCAGTCGGGCCAGCTCATCGCTGTGGATCTCTTCGAGGAGTTCGGCCACCCGCTCCATCTTCTCCAGAAGCTGTGGATCGGCAAGATTGTGCTCGGCCAGACGGCTGAGGTCTTGGCGCATGTTCTCGGTGAGTTTGGACAACTCCTCTTGAAGCCCCTGCTGTCGGGCCACCGCGTCTTCCAGTTCCTGGCGCCGGGCAAAATCGAGATCGGCGTTCTTCTCCAGCTCGCGTTCGAGCCGGTCGAGGTCTTCGGCCATGCGCTCTCCCCGCTCGCGCAGGTCGGCCATGTCGTCATGACGCTCTTCGGCGGCATCGTACTGTTCCGCCAGAAGATCCACAGCCGAAGGCACCACGAACCTCAGAATGCGGGATCGCGACCTGGCGGCCGGACCCGGCCGCCGGTTGTCGCGCACTTCAGCCGTCAACTCCAGCGCTTCGCCGGGCAGCAGATCGATCCCCGAAGCGTCCAGGTTCAGGGTCAGGGCGATCCTGGGCGATCCCGCCGTCCCGTCCCGTTCAACGATGGCCAGGGCCGCCGGCACATCATCGTCGTCGAGCCGTGCCGAAGAGGCCGCAGCAGGAATATCCAGCCCATGCCAGGCTGTATCGGAAGCCGCGAATCCCGCAGAGTTGCGGCGTAGCAGCAGGGTGATTCCCGCGAGGCCATAATCGTCCTCGGCGAGCAGGTCCAGGTCGATGCTGCCATCGGCGGGCAGCCGGCCATCGGCCGACTCACGGCTCGCCAGCCAGATAGCAGGTGGTGCATCGACGAGGCTGAGGATACGGCGGAGCACAGGGTCCGGATTCACGAGTCCGCGGGCGTCGATCACCGACGCGATGCCTTCCATGTCGCCGCGTATCACGACTCGGCCCCCGACCGTCAACCCATCTACGTCCCAGGGCAGAGTATCCCCCTCGGTTACGAATCCGGCGGTCGTGACCGGATGACTGACCGTGCCGCGCCAGACAACCGTTGAACCCTGCGGCACTTCCAGTCGCGATGGCCAAGGATTCAGGTCGCGGTGCGGCAGACCCGTATAGGCCGGGGGTTGCACCTCGACCGCGAGAGCCGTGAACAACGGGGGGTGATGCACCCGGATCTGGGCCTCCACGGACGTCATGCCGTCGCGGCGAAAGCGGTAGACGATGTCCTCTGCGAGATCTTCGACACGCACGCGGTAGCGGCGCAGAGGTGCGTCGGGAGGGCGCACATCTATCTCGACTGGCATTTCCCGCCAACCACCGTGCACCTCCCGCACTTCACAGACCGCTGCAGTCCGCGGCGTCCCCATATCGACGGCGGTGAGTTCGACGTCCTCTCCCGCCGTCACATGCTCGGGACCGCTTTCCAGATATAGCCCGGCCGCCGGTGTGTGGAGTGTTTCGCCGAGCGGATGCAACAGACGATGGGCTCCGGTTGTCACGATGTCGGGGACCAGCAGGACGGGCAAGACTACGAGCAGCACCGTCACCAACGCCGCACCGAGCGCCGGGGCCGTCATCGGCAGATCCAGATCGCGTCCGGGATTCGCCGCAGCCAGCTTCGGTTCGGCGGCCACGGTCAAGCGTTCTGTCAGGACTCTGCCGACGCCCCCGTGCGACCACCGGTCCGGTTGCTCCAGCGCCTCCGCCGCCGCAACCAGCAGGTTGCGATGCCCGCCGGCCCGGTCCAGGTTGCGCCTGAAACGATGTCGATCGCCGAGATCACGCCAGGGCAGGACCACGCGCTCGGTCCACAGAGCCACGACCACGATCGCCGCGGCCAGCAGAATCAGAACCGACCACACCGGGTACGAACCGGAGGTCCAACCGGCGGCCATGGCGGCGAACATTGACGTGAGCACGGTTCCCGCCAACGCTTGGACGGCGCCCAGCACACCCACGCGCGCCCGAGCACGGGCGTGGAGTCGCCTGAGCAGGACCAGAACGTCGCGGGTTGCGGGAGCGGGTGTCACCGGCTTCTCCTCATGGGTGGGTCAGGGCGTACATCAACACGTTCACGGCCATGCGTGCGGCGGCTTCCCGTACATCTGCCGGATCACCGTGGACCTGCGGATCTTCGAGACCGTCGCCGATATCGCTGGACCAGCTGTAGAACACGCGCAGACGGCCTCTATCGACGACACCATACCCCTGGGCCGGATCGCCGTCGTGTTCGTGAATCTTGGGCAGCCCCGGCAGATCGTAGTACGCGTGGTAGATCGGGTGTTCCGAGCCGAGGCGGGTCAACTCCAGGTCGGGATACACACGTCTGATCAGCTGACGGAACGATGCATCGAGTCCGTAGTTGTCGTCGGCCCAGAGAAATCCGCCCGCATCGAGGTAGCGACGCAGCTCGGTCACGTCGTCGTCGGACATGTCGATGACGCCGTGTCCGGTCACGTAAAGCAAAGGATGCCGATACAGGTCCTCGCTCTGCATGTCCACCACGTCCGGATCCGCAGCCGTAGAGATTCCTGTGCGTTCCCGGAATAGTCGCAGCCAGTTGGCCAGAGAACCGGGATCGCAGTACCAGTCGCCACCTTCGTACCGCAGCCGCGCCACTGAAAGCGGGGCGGCGACAACGGTGGCGGTTGTCGACAGGAGCGACACCATGAGCAGCATCGCGTACAGACCCGATCTTAAAACGCTGCGATGCGGAGTCATGCGTCCTCCCCGTTCCCGGGCGCGCGCCGCAGAACGAGGGTCGCTTCGGCGCCTGAACCGTCGGTGCGATTGCCCAGGGTGATCTGGGCGCCCATGCGGGACAGGAGGTTGCGGCAGATGGGCAACCCAAGTCCAGTACCATGGCTCTTGGTGGAAAAATACAAGTCAAAGAGGCGATCGGCCACGTCGCGAGGAATTCCCGACCCGTTGTCTCGCCAGATCATGGTCACCGAGTCGCTCTTCACGCGCCAGGTCAACTCGAGCACCAGATCGCCGCCGGCCCCTACGGCCTGCAGGGAATTCTCCATGAGGTTCGCCACGACTTTCGCCAGCGATTCGGCATGGGCCAGCACCGCAGGCGGTGCCGGATCGTCGTTCCGAACCTCGAAGCCGCCATCGGGAGTGCGGTAGCGCTTCAAGACATCGTCGACCAGCGCCGCCGGGTCCAGGGACTCGCAGACCAGTTCCTCCGGTCGGCCGAGCAGACTGAATTCCGTGGCGATGCGCCGCAGCAGTTCCACCTGCTCGAGCACCTGGGCCACCGTCGCGGTGAGGATCTCGTCCATGTTTTCGGCCTGGTCCTTCCAGGCCTGCTGAAGGAATTGAACCGAAAGCTGAATGGGCGTCAGAGGATTCTTGACCTCGTGAGCTACCTGACGTGCGAGCTGGGCGTTGATGGCCAGACTCTTGGTTTCCAGGAACTCGGTGACGTCCTCGAACACGATCATCCGATCTTGGCCGCCGTCGGGCAGGACCAAAGGCGCCATACGACCACGGAGCGTGCGGCCCCCCGTCGGTGTCGAAAGTTCGGCTTCGCCGCCGCGGGCGGACGTCACACGGAGGAATTCATGGAGCAGCAGTCGCGCCCGGTCCTCGGTTGCCGCTGCCGTCTCGGCGTAGAACAGATCGACCATCGAACGCGCTGCCGGGTTGAGGGTCACGAGGCAGTCCTCGCGGCCGAACACCGCCACACCGACAGGAACTCTCTCGAGCAGGCGGGCAAGGAACTGTTCCCGTTCCTCCAGGGACGTCCTGGCCAAGCGCAGATCGTCGCGCATGGCCCCGAACGCGGCGCTCAGGGTCCCCAATTCGTCCGCTGCCGGAGGCGGCAACGGGGCGTCGTAGTCGCCGGCGGCTAGGCGTCGCGTGGCGGTGACCAGGACACGGACGGGATCGAAGATACGCCAGGCAAGGGTCACACCCAGCACGGTCGCCAACAGGAAGATCATCGTGGCCAGGCCGGCCAGAAACAGAACCGTGCGCTCACGCTGGGCCGTGTAGTCCCGCCCACGAGCCGGGAAACTCGCAGCCAAGACCGCCGGAATCTCCCCCAAAACGAGGTTCTGCGTCCCCGGCGTGTTGCGCAGCACAGGCAGCGTGAGCAAGCCGGTCCACGACAGATCGTGGCCGGGATCGGCGACGACGTGGAGTCCCGACCCCCGCATGTCGAGGCCCGCCGCCCGCTCCGGCGGCAGGATCAGCTCGGTCCGACCCGAAAAGACGTGGTCCGGATGGCTTGAGAGCAGAGCCTCGCCTTCGATGTAGAGGGTCGCTTCGCCCTGAATCACCTCGGCGAGTCCGGCCAGCAGATCGGCGTCGAGCCGCTGACGATAGAAAAAGAAACCGTCGCGGCGGCGCGTGCCGGGGCCTGAGGCATTCCCCACCCGGCCTTCGAGCTCCGAGAGTTCGGGGCCGGATTCCAGATCCACGGGGATGACCGTGCCGAGGTACGTACTGGCGTCGTCACGCATCACCACCAGCGAGGAGGCTCGGGCCCGCTCGAGCAGCAGGGCTGCTTCGTCGCGGTCAAGATCGCTCAGGGTCTCGTCGAGCAGCAGTTCGCCGTCGGCGGAAAAGACCATGGCCTGCCGTGCCGCAAAGGGTCCGAGGGGCCGGTCGCCGGCGAGTCGGCTGGCCAGAAGCTCCGATATGTAATCGCTGCCGGCAAGGGCCCGCGCCTGTTCGGCCAGCAGGCCCTGCAACTGCTCCCGCGCAGTCTCGAGTCCTTCCCTGGTCTCGGCTCGGGCGTCATCGGTCAACCATTCGCGGTTGATGCGGTCGATGAACGTGCCTGCCATCAACAATGGCAGCATGCCCAAAAGGAACGACAGTGCCAGGAAGCGCTCCTGAAGTCCGAGTCTGGCCCCACGCCAACCTCCGGTCGCCAACCTCGCCGTCAGGGGCAGCAGGGACAGGACGGCCAACAGCAAAAGGTCCAGCAGAATCAGGCGGGACAGATCGAGCAGCCGGTCGCCGAGGCCCGGCTCCTCCACGCCGATGAGGATGCCGTCGTCCTCTCCGTCCTGATCGGGCAACGGGCCCCAGAGGCAGCGCCACGAAGCACCTTCGAAGCGCTGGTTCGCCGGTCCTGGGCCCGCCGATCTCAAGCTGGCGGCTACTTCACGGGCTGTGGCCTTGGGCGTCTGATCACCGCTCTGACCCCACCATTCCCCGTCCTCGGCGCGCAGCAGCATGACCGGACGGTCCACGTCCTGACGCGGCGCATAGTCGCCGGAGTTGTTCTCCCACGACGACGGTGCGATCGCTTCGCGCATGGTCCGAACACGACCAGTCCGGATCGGCAACTCCAAGGCGATCCACCCTTCGGTGCCCAATCGCGTCACCTCGCCACGGAGCACCCACTCGTCTCCCGTCGCATAGCGGCGTTGTTCATGCTGGAGATAGAGATCGAGCTTCAGATCTGGGCGCGGCGAGACTGGTCGACCCCGGGTCCACTCCGAGCGCTGGACGAGTTCATAGCCGAAATCGCGGAATTGCCCCGAGGCGAAACGGCTGCTCCCCTGCCCCTCGGAGTCGAGAATCTCCACAAGGCAGGGCATGCCCAGGTCTGCGACTCCGGCTCCCCGCCACAGGGCGTATGCCGGCCAGTCGCGCCACAGCTCGGCGGCTTCAGGAGCGTGGGCCGCCGGGGCATCCTGCAGGACGGCCTCGTCGGCGGCCATTTCCGCCAGGAGGTCCTCCATCAGGAACTGGATCCAGTCTTCTCTCGGTTCGGTCATTTCTTCGAGCTTCCGCTCGAGCCAGCGGCCCTCCACTCCCCGATAGGCATGGGAGAGCCCCAGATAATTCCAAGTCACCGCGGCGAACAGGGGCAACAACCAGGCGAGCCTGCGCAGCGCGCGGTCCGATCCCATCACCAACCCCGAGGTGACGCGGACGACGAACACCACGATCGGCAACCCCACCAGGCCGACGAGTCCTAAACCGAGTCCGAAACCCCGGACAGCCCAGCCGCCGATCAACGCCGCGACCAATGCGATCAGCAGACGTTGGGGACCGCGGCTGCCTCGTCGCCGCCCCGCCAGAACGGCCGCCAGCAGAAACGCGCCGCCCCCGGTGGTCAGCAGAACCAGATGCAGCCCCCAGAACGTGACGGCCCGGAACGGCGTCCGCGGACCGATGAGCCGAGGATGGGCATTGACCGCCAACTCCCCCGCCAGGTCCCAGAGCAGGGCCAGCACAACAGCCGCACCGAGTCCGTAGACGATCTCCATCCCCAAACCGGGCTCAGCCCGAGAATTCTTCTGCTGAGGATGCAGACGGCGCGCGGCCATCACGGCGGTGATGCTGATCAGAGTTCCCGTCAACGCCGCATCGAGGGTCGACGAGAAAAGACCAAGGCCCCAGGAAGAGGCGAAGTAAGTGGGATCGACCAGACTCCCGAGCTCTCCTGGGCGAGAGGGGCCCTCCCCACCGAATCCCGTAGACGGCAACAAGTGGAACAGATCCGTCACAGCCCATGCGCACCGGACGATCCATGCAGTGCCCAACACGAATCCCGGCCGCAGGATGGATGCCGTCCAGGCAGGTAAGACAAAACCGAGCAGAAGAGCGAAAATCAAACGGCGGCGTGCATCACGCCGTTCCACCTCACCCGAGAGGGGACGTCCCGAAATGGTGCTGCGCAATACGGGCAGCTCCATGTCGCCGGGAGCCGGATCCAGAACGACGTCGAACGAGGCCCGCAAACCCCTCTGTGCGTCGCCGAACCAGCGGGTCGGATTCGGTTCGGATGTGAACACGACCGAGGTGCGCAGTTCAGCGTCGGCGACCGATGGAGATGATCCCGGTGATGTGAGATGAATCTGCCACTCGAGAACGCCCCGAGCCGACGGGGTCGATCCGCGCCAGACCCAACCCGCACGCCCTCGCCGCACTTGATCGGATTCCTCTGCAGCAGGCAGATCATCGTCCGGGAAGGGCTCCAGATCGCCTCGCCAAGCGACACGTTCGCCGTGGCGCCACAGGGCCAACGCCAAGGGAAAGCTGTACCCGGCCCCGAACGTCGGTGTCCAACCCGCGGCCAGGTTCGTGAGATGGGCCCCATCGGATTCGGAATCGTCATCGACCGCCCTCGCTGCCAAAACCTCCAGCTCCTGCCGCAGCTGTTCAGCGGAGAGGCCGGTCCTGGTCACCACTTCGTTGAGGTGGTCTTTCTGGGACCTCTCCCAAGCCGCGACATCGTCGACAACAACCGGCTGTGCGGCGAACCAGGCGGCCAGCAGCAACAACGGGATCGCCAGGAGAAGCCAACCCGGCCGCCGCAGTCCCTCCCGGCGCCAAGCCGCGAGCATGAGCACGGCACCGACCAAACAGAGACCCGTCGTCACAACCGAGACCCGACCGGCAAGACCCATCACCACAAGCGCCGCCACCAAAATGGTGGCGGCCCAGGCGATCGATCCGGTACGGGTTGGTTGGCTCATGGCGGCTCCCTGCCTCAGTGTCCGGTGCGAAGCTCGGCCAGGCGCCAGCCGGCCCGCTCCCGCACCCAGGTCACGAACAGCCGGTCCGATTCCTCGCTGCCGCTGCGCCGATAGGTCCAGTCGAGAACGGTATGGACGATGTCGCCCGTCGCCCCCGGCGATACCGCAACGGTCTCCAGAACATGCCCTTCGGTGGCGCGGAACAGTGATTTGAAGACGTAATGGGCACGGGAGGGCGTCGTGGTTCTGGCGCCACGGTCGTCTCGAGCCAGGGACATCACCGCCCCCTTCTCGGCTACCAGCCGGGCCAGCGACGCGTGGTCACCCACCAACCAACGTGCTCGGAACTGGGTTCGAGCCATGGCCAGGGTTGGATCGTCTTCGACCGGAGAGCGTTCGACGGCGACGGCGCTTCCGCCCCAAGCCGTCAGCAACAGCACGACGACCGGCACGCCCGCCGCCCGCCGCAAGCGGCTCCCCAAGGTCTTGTGATGTCGGTGCATGGTCTTCATCCGTCTCATTGTAGCCCATCGTGCGCCCATGGGAAACGACGACCCTGTGGAGTTCGTTCCTCCGGACAAAGAAAAAGGGGCGTCCCGTTACCGGAAACGCCCCTTCGGATCCGAAAAGGAACCGTTACATAGCCGGCTGATTGCGCTTGGCGTCGGTGACGTTGCGCCTGTACCACCACACCAGGACGGGGCTCGCCACGAAGATCGACGAGTACGTACCGATGATCACGCCCAGGACCAAGGCGAAAGCAAAGTCGTGGATCACCGCGCCGCCCAGCACGAAGAGCGTGCCGGCCACCATCAAGGTGGTCAACGAGGTCACGAGCGTACGGCTCAGGGTCTCGTTGATCGAGCGGTTGATGATGCCCTCGTAGCTCTCCTTGCGCCGCAGCGACATGTTCTCGCGGATGCGGTCGAAGACCACGATGGTATCGTTCAGGGAGTAACCGATGATGGTCATGAAGGCCGCGATGATCGTCAGCGACACTTCCTTGTCCAGCAGCGAGAAGACGCCCAGGGTGATCACCACATCGTGGATCAGGGCCACGATGGCCGCGATGCCGTAGCGGAAGACGAAGCGTACCGTGATGTAAAGCACGATGAGCACCAGCGCCGCGAACAGCGAGTTGACCGCGGCCGATTTCAGCTCGCCGCCGATCTTCGGGCCCACCGACTCCTCGCGCCGCATTTCGACTTCGTACCCGCTCATACCCGCCTGGAGGGCGTGCATCATCTGCTCGGCGGAATCGATGCCCTCGTCACCGGTCTGTGCGGTTTCACCGCGGAACGTGATGAGGAACTCGTCCAGAGCACCGAAGTCCTGCACCTGGAAGTCGCTGAATCCCGCGGCTTCGAGAGCTCCACGAACCTGGGCCAGTTCGGGGGCGGGCAGCACCTTCACCTGCAGGATCGTACCGCCCGTGAAATCGATGCTCAGCTTCGGCCCGCCGTGCATGAGCAGCGAGACGACGCCGGCGAGGATCAAGATGATCGAAATCACCGACGTGTACCGTGTACGGCCCACAAAATCGATGTTGGTCTTGGTCAGCAGTTGCATTCCCATTCCCTCTCTCGGGGCGTCCGCCCCAGGAGGCCCGCACAGCGGGCCGGTTCCCGTGCCGAGCTAGATGCTCAGCTTGGCGTGGGCGCGGTTCCTGGTGACGGCTTCCATGATGACGCGCGTCAGCACCAGGGCCGTGAACATGCTCGAGAAAATGCCGATGGCCAGGGTCACGGCGAAGCCCAGGATGGGGCCGGAGCCGAAGTACCACAGGATCATCGCGGCGATCAGGGTCGTGACGTTGGCGTCCACGATGGTGCGCGTGGCGTTGGAATAGCCGGCGTCCACCGCCGCCCGCGACGTCTTGCCGCGGCGCAGCTCTTCGCGGATGCGCTCGTTGATCAGCACGTTGGCGTCCACCGCCATACCGATCGTCAGGATGATGCCGGCGATGCCGGGCAGGGTCAGCACCAGACCGAACTGGGCCAGCACGGCCAGCAGGATGGTCATGTTGACCATGAGCGCCAACACCACCACGAAGCCGGTGAGCCGATAGTACAGAAGCACGAAGATCACAACGAAGGCCAGACCATAGAGGGCTGCGTTCAGACCCTGGCGGATCGAGTCGGCGCCGAGGCTCGGGCCTACGGTGCGCTCCTCCTCGATGTGCACGTCCACCGGCAAGGCGCCGGCACGCAGCAGCAGGGCCAGATCGCTGGCCTGGTTGCTGGTGAAGCCGCCGGTGATGTCGCCGTTGCCCGAGGGGATTTTACCCTGGATCTGCGGGGCCGACTTCACCTTGCCGTCGAGGCTGATGGCCAGCTGACGGCCGACGTTCTCACCGGTCGCCTGACTGAAAACCCGGGCGCCGCGGCGGTCCAGGTTGAAGGTCACGCTGAAGTTGCCGGGGCGGTCGGTGTCCGGAGCGCTGCGGGCGCCGGTCAGATGGTCGCCGGTCAGAGTCGGCGTTTTGTCCAGCAGGAACAAGGGCCTGACAACCATGCCGCCACCGATTTCGACGTCGTCCATCTTGAACTGGAATTCCATGCTGCGCTGCAGGATGCGCCCCTGGGGCGACTCGATCATTTCGCGCACCTTCGCCACATGGCGGGATTCCACGGCCAGGGGCGTGCCCCACATGCGGTTGAAGTCGGCGTTGGCGAAGATGTAGCCGGAGAAAGGACGCTCGGCGAGCAGGTCATCGGTCACGTCGTCGGAACCGGGCTGGCCGGGCAGGTCGCCCAGGTCCAGAGCGTCGTCGGCGGCGGGCGCGGGCTCTTCGTCGACAACGGGCTCAGCTGCTGCAGCCACGACATCGAGACCGGCCTCGGCATCGGCTTCACCAGCGGCGACGGTCGCCGCGAAGGCTTCGTCCATGCGTTCGAGGATGGTCTGCACGTCCTCGATCGGACGTACGAGCCGGAACTCGAGACGGGCCGTCGAGCCGATCAAGTTCTTGGCCCTCTCCACGTCCTGCAGACCGGGCAACTGCACCACGATGCGCTGGTTGCCGATCGTCTTGATGTCCGGCTCGCTCACGCCGAACTGGTCGACGCGGTTGCGCAGAATTTCGGTGACGCGCTCCATGGCGTCTTTGGCCTCGGTGTCGGTCAGGCCTTCGACGTCGATTTCGAGCACGATGTACATGCCGCCCTCGAGGTCGAGACCCTTACGGATCGCTCGGCTTTCCCAGGACGCGATTTTGGCGGCAAGGGCGGGGTTGGTCTCCGCCTCGACACGCATGTCGTCTGTGATGCGGGAGGCCTGGATGGTAGGCCAGAGCCCGATCAGGGACAGGATGACGATTACGGTCACCACGATGGCCCTGGTGGTCAGGGATCGGTTCATGACACCTCTCCGGTGGCTGGACAATACGGCAAAACAACGGCGCGGACGCTGCCCGCGCTTTCAATCGGGAAACGAAGCGGTCAGCGCCGAAGCACGCCGCAAACCGCCCGAAATCATAGGACGTACGGTGTTGAGAGTCAACCGGGGAGTGAACCGGGAGCATGATCGACAAGCTCGTAGTCGCCGTTCCCCAGGCCGACCTCGCCGGCGTGGAGCAGCAGATGACGGGGATCCTCCGGACAGCGGCAAAGCTCTGCAAGCGGTGCGCCGAGGTCTGTTTCCACCAGATCCGCCGCGGCCCGCTCCACGGCCAGCGGGTCCGTCCCCACCAGGATGCCCAGGTCCGGCTGGGGAACGTGGTGACCGGCCATGGTGCTCCGCCGTGCCGGCTCGGGCATCAACACGGCGCCGTGCAGGGACCGTCCCCGGAAGCTGGCCGCCACCGCAGCCGCCGCTTCGGCGGTCCGCTCCATGAGCATTCTGCTGCCTCCGACCGGGAACTTCAGGGCTTCCATGAAGCACTCGGCCAAACAATCGCCGCAACCCAGACAATTCTCGGGTCGGATCACCGCCACATGCCCGTTGTGACGGATGCCCTCGTTGCCGCAATAGGTCACACACATGCCGCACCCGCCGCACATGTCGCGCTCCACATGGGGCTGAACGCCTGTCTGGATCTTCACCAGACCCTCGGCTGCGGCGCTGCCGATCGCCAGTCCGTGGAGCACGCCTTCCAGCCCGGATTTTTCATGGAGCGTGACGCGCGACAAAGAAATCAAGACCGCGGCTCCGGATACGGCGGCGCCGACCGGAAACGTCTCGAAGTGACGACCGCCGACCGGCAGCTCGGCGGCGGTCGACGTCGCTTCACGAGGGGAAGGCGCCATGGTCGGGATCCAGCCGGCCCCGTTCAAACCCGCGATGAGCGGCTCGCGCCACGCATCCCACTGGGCCTGGACACGTTGGCGGGACGGATGCTCGGTGACGAGAACCAGCGGGACTGCGTTGGGCTCACCCAAGCCGTCGGCGGCCTTGCACATCCATGCGGCGAGCATGCCGCCGATGCGGGCACGATCGTCTGATGCACTGCAACGAAGCAAGTCAACCCGGCTCAAGGTGCGGCCTCCCCATCTTCGGGCACACCGGCCGCGGCGGTCTGCTTCGCGGCGGCGGCGCTCCGCTCCTCTTCCAGGGCGATCAGTTCCGAGACAGTCACGAAACGAATCCCCTCGCGGCTGTAGCGAGGCAGTTCCCGGCGCAAGACCTCCACCGTCTCCGGATATGGATGACACAGGGCCACCGCCGAACCCGTCTTGCGCGCCGACGCCACAAGCCGCGCGAGCAGACGCTCGATCTGGGCCTGATCGGTTTCGGCCTGATCCAAAAACATACGGTTGATCAGGGTCGGAATCCCGGCGGCCCTGGTCGCTTCCGCGGCCACCGACCGCGACGTGGTCATGCTGTCCACGAAGAAGAGTCCCCGTTCGGCCAGCACCTCGGCCACCCGGTCCATGGTCGGCCGGTCGGCGGTCACCGCGCTGCCCATGTGATTGTTCACGCCGGTCACGCCGGGCAGACCGGCGAGGGCTTCGTCGATGATCTCCTCGATCACGGTGTGGGCCATACCAACTCGGACAGGATGCTCCCCGGGATTCATTTCGGGAAAGCCTTGGGGCTCCATCGGCAGATGCAGCATCACCTCGCGCCGCCTTTGGGGCGGCTTGATCGGGCGCAACGGCCCGAGAGCGATCTCCTCGTCGCAGCCCCGCTCTCGCCGCCACCGGCGGGCCTGGACCGTGTTGGACACCGCACCGACCTGATCGTCGTCGGGAAGAGCCAATTCCGTGGCCGCCAGGGCGAACCGCCGCGAATACCGCAGCCCAGGCAAAACGGACAGGGTCAGCGGTACGTCGATCTTCAACATGGTGCGGGTCGACGGCGTGTCGCCGTTGCCCCAGTCGTCTACGATGATCGCCACGGTGGGAATGTCGAGGTCGCCCAGCAGGTCGCTGGCCGTGAGGGCCCGCTGGTCGCCACCCCAGCGTACATCGGGGATCTCGGTGCCGGCGGGGTGGATCAGCAGAACATGGGTCGCCTTGTCGTGAACCCCGAGATCGAGGCGCAGGAGATCGCGGTCCGCTCCGTCGTCGTCTGCATAACGGCGGCGCGGACGCTCAAGACGTTCGCCCCACAGAACCCGCCCTCCGACAGCCTCCAGGTCGGCCAGCAGCTCCGCCTGGGTCTCCCAAAGCGTACGTTCGGCAGGAGCCTCCAGCACATGACGATGGAGCGTGTCGGAGCTGTCGCCGACGGCGGCGTTGAAATCGGGAAACCGCGCGGCCAGCACGCCGTCGACATCGGCCACGACATCATCCCGGTAACCTTCCACACCGAAACGCAGCAGCGTGGCGTGGCCTTCTGGGCTTTGGGCCCAGTTCAGCACGCCCAGCACGACGAGGGCGACGGCGGCCACGCCTCCCCCCAGCCACATCAGACGACGTGAACGTACGGTTGTACCTTGGCCCTTGCCGCGTCCCTTGCGGATCTTCGATTGACGTCCTGGAATTCGCATGCCGTCACGATAAGCGGGGCGTTGGGGAATGCCAACAAAAAGGGGGAGCTATGGGCTCCCCCTCTCCAAACATGGCTACGGTATGGCTCACTTGGCGATGTCTTCCTGCCCGAGCAGCTTCCATTCAGTCTTGGTTTCGCCGTCCACAATGATCTGCAAAGGCACAGCATAGAAAAATTGTGTCGAAGTCACAGTGATGGTGCCGGCGTCATGGTGGAAAATAAATTGCACATCGTAAAACCCACGCTTAGCACCCGAAATCCCACCGAAGTCGGGATGAGACGCTGATACGTTCACCCAACCCTCGAGGGGCAGGATCTTATCTACGTTGACCGATCGAATACCATTGTTGGTGCTGCCATTACCCGGATTGGTCGGTGGATCGCCCGAGAACATGTTCTCGGCGATCCGCACCTCGGTGTTGTAATCGTGATCTGTGCCGTCTGTGTAATAGAACTGGAAGCGCGTATCCAGCATGTCCCGGTAGGTAGCGGCATCAAGCCGGGTGTAGGCGGTCGAGAAATTCTGCATGAGCTTCTCGGCTGTACTGGCGAACACATACTCCGGGGGGTTCGTTGGGTTCGTATCCCCCGTGTCAGGAGAAAAAATGCAGCCCGGTGCAGCGAATGCCAGCAGAGCCAGTGCCAGCACGAGCAGTCGGGCGGTGGTGTCTTTACGCATGATGACCTCCAAAAGGTCGGTACCCATAACGGGCGGATCGTCGTTCCTAGCTGACTATCGTTCGTCACATCATAGGCTAGCAATATCCGATCAACTACCTCCCGAAGCTGCGTAGGCCCCGCGGCGCTGGCCCAAAGAGGGCAACAGGGCGCCGGAATCGGGGTCGGTCTCTCCTTGCTCATCCGTCCAACGTGTCAGGCGCCATTCGGTGCCGTCGATATGAAACTCGAGAGTGGCCTGGGCCCGATAGAGCACCTGGCTGTCTCCGATTTCCGTCACGGTCAGGGCGTAGACGTAACGGAGTTCCGCGCTGCTGGTGCCCGGCTCGTCACCGAACTCCTCGGCCTGAAGATCGGCCGTCACGCTTTCGACATTACCCAAAAAACTGCCGACCCATGCGACTTCCTGATCCTTGCCCCAACCGTCCCAATCGACGTCGGGGTAGTTGGACAGGGCGCCGCTGTCGGGAACAAACACGAAATCGTCCGAGAGCATCCTCTCGTATCCGCTCGGATCCCCTCCCGCCAGGGCACGTTCCAGGTTGCCCAGCACGTTGTCCGTGCTCAGCGGCGGCAGGTAGTCGATCGTGTTCGTTCCGGGCAGTTCAGGATCGCGGGGCTCGAACAGGCATCCCGCACATAAAACAACCGTCAAAAGTATAGCAAAGATCAGACCGCGGCGAAAGAGTATCATCAGAACCCCCAATTCAGCTGGAAATCGGCGTCCCAATAGTCTTTTCCCTCATCGCGGACGCTGGGGCCGTGGGCGTAGATCTTGCGAACGCTGAGCTTCAGGTTGCGCCCTTGGCCGAATCCCTTGTCGACGGAGCAGCCTACGCCGATATCGCCGCTGTAACGGTCGGTCACGGTGATCCTGTCCCCGTACGACTCCTTCAGATCGCGGCCGCTGTAGGTGGTCCCCTCGAGGGAGAACCAGTCGTTGACGCGGTAGGCCAGACTCACGTTCAACTTGTCGACGCGCTGATCGGATTCGAAGAAGTAGTAGCTGTTGCCCACCACGTCGTCGCTGATCTTCTTGCCGTTGAGCGTGATGCTGTGGTTGTGACGCATGGTCACGCGAAGCCTCTGGTTGGGATGCAGAATGACCGAGGTCTCCAGGTTGCCGCGCTTGTTGAAGTCGTCCTGTTTGTTCACGGCCTCCAGATCCGAAAACAAGAAGTCCGTGTACTGGATCCAGACCCGGAAACTCTGCTCGAGATCGAGCCAGCGCGCCACAGGCCAGCTGTACTGCGGACTGATCTCGTAGGTGTCCTTGACGCTGTTGTTGGCCGAGCGCGAACTCCGGATCGAAATATCCTCAACCCGCCGCGCATCGAAGACGAGGTCGACGGACACGCCGTTGTCCCACAGCGTGCGGAGCTTGAGGTTGGCACTGGCGTCGATGCGGTCGCGGTCGTTCTGGTTGAACATGTTCTGGGCGATGTCCTGGCTGATGCCGTTGTTCAGATTGAGCACCAGGTCGGTGTCAGCGAAGAGCTGATGGACCCAGAGGGCCTTGACCGTTTGACTCGTCGTGACCTGCCGACCGCGGGGAATCGTGGCCCCCTGATAAGTCTGGTCGCTCCAGCCCCAAAGATACTTGTAGGACAGCCGCAATGAATCCGCAGATCCGAGGCGAAAGGAGAGGCTGACGTCGGCCATGTCCTGCCGCCGCTCCTTGACGCCCACGCCGCTCCGCAGATAACTGTTCTCGGATATGTCGCGGCTTCCCAACACCTTCAGCACGGCCGAACCGGCGTGGACTTCGTTGCTCCACTCGAATGTCACCGCATCGTTACTCTCAAGCTCCTCGACAATCTTCTCGGTGGCCCCGATGGTGTCGATGACGCCGTTGGCATTGCGGCGGTAATCCAGATACCGCTTTTCGAAATTCGAATTCTTGACCGTGACGCTGCCGATCAGCCGGCCCCGCCTGTAGCCCACCCCCGCCCGCAGCGTATCGCCGTTGGCCGACGAGGGATTGGTCTGCACTCCCAGGGAGCGCTCACCGGACTCGGTCATGGTGAAGGCGCCCGTCTTGAATCGCAGTCCCTCCAGCGGCTCCCACGAAGAGCGCAAGGCGCCGGCGAGACTGGCCTCGGAAAAATCGTTGCGCTGGTTCTGCTGCACGCCCGCCTGATTGGTGGTGGCGCCCGTCAGGTCCAGATCGTGAGTCACACCGCCGAGGACGATGTCCTGGGCGCCGATCCCGGCCTGTGCCTGCTTGAAGTCGCGCCGGTTGATGGTGGTCTGGCCCGTGGTGTTGGTGATTTCCTCTTCGTTCCAGTTCTCGAGGAGAGTGAGGTCGTACGACAAGAGCTGTTTGCCCGGCGAGCGGTATGTGACCGTCCCATCGCGTTTCGAGCTGGTCGTCTCCTTGGTGCGGTAAGACTCATGAGACAGCGAGCCGGTCTGGGACATCAGGCTGCCGTCTTTGAACGAGAAGGTGTTGTTGAACCCGCCGCTGAAGATCACGCTGCGCAGAGCCGCGTTCGCCGACGCGCTGGGGCTGCGGGTCCAGCTAGTGATCAGAGGAACCCTTGGAGTCAACGTCTGCTGTCCACTCTGGGCCAGGGCCATGGCCCTTTCGATGCCTGACATGACCGCAGGCTCCGTCGCGGCGCTGGAATCGGCCGCCGCCGCTGCGACAGTATCGGAAGCCGCAGACGATTGGGCCGATGCCGTCCCGATCGCTGAAGACAGAATCACCCACAAGACGCCGATGATCAATGGCATGCGGTATGGCCTACGGTTCACGCCTGCTCCCACTCCGTAACCCTGCGAGCCAGCTCACGCAGCCGACCGCGGTCCACCTGCTCGGGTCGATCCCCCGGGGCGATGCCCGCCTTCGACAACACATCGAGTGCCGCGTCGGCGTCGTCGTTCAGACGTGTGCGGAGGATCCGAGACAATTGCTTGCGACGATGAATGAACAGGGACTTGATCACGTCCTTGAACGCCAGAAACTCATCTTGTTCCCAAGCATCTGCTCTGGGCTTCAACCTGACGATGGCCGACTTAACATCCGGCCGCGGCCAGAATACGCTGGACGGTACCTGCCGCACCAGTTCGATTTCGAACAGGGACCCCAACAGAACCGAGAGCACGCCGTACTCCTTGCCGCCCGGTCCCGAAACGAGACGCTGGGCGACTTCGCGCTGCACCATGAATACGCCGCCCGACGTCCGCTCCCTGTGATCGGCCAAAGCGAAGAGAACTTCACTGGTGAGCACGTAGGGCAGATTCCCCGCCACCACGGGGCTTGCTCCCGCAACGGCCAGCAGAGCGGCCCAATCGAGGCGGGCGATATCGCCCTCATGAAGGGTGAAGCGCGGTTCCGCGCCCAGTTCGCTGCGCAACAGTTCGCAGAGCCCGCGATCGACCTCCACCGCCAACACGCTGGCGCCGGCGTCGAGCAGAGGGCGGGTCAGGGCGCCGCCGCCGGCTCCGAGCTCGAGGACATCGGAGCTCAAGGCCAGAACGTCGCCCGCGACGGCGCGGGCGAGATTGCCGTCGATCAGAAAGTTCTGGCCTCTCTTCTTGGTGGGCTTGACGCCGTGGGCGCGCAGCAGCTCCTGCTGACTGAGACGGTCGTCCGCGGTCACGGCGCCACCTCCATGCCCAGCACTCGTTCGAGATTCACCCTGACCTGGAATGCCAAATCAGCCTCGTTCAGACCAAAGACCTCGGCCACCCTCGCCGCGGTCAATGCCAGATAGGACGGTTCGTTGCGCCGCCCCCGATGGGGCACAGGCGGTAGCCAGGGGGCATCGGTTTCGAGAACCACGTCACGAGGGGTGACATGGGTCAGGACCTCGGGCAGAAGGCTCGTCTTGTAGGTGACCGGACCGCCGATCCCGAGCAGAAAACCACGCTCGACGCCCCAGCGGGCGACCTCTTCATCGCCCGCAAAGGCGTGCATGATACCGCGGCGGGCCGGCAGACCATGGTCCGTCAGCTCGGCGATGGCTTCGGCGTAGGCATCTCGGATGTGGAGGATCACCGGCAGATTCACGCGGTCGGCCAAGACGAGCTGGGCCCGGAACGCAGCATGTTGAGCGGGGCGCGGCGACAGGTCGCGAAAATAGTCGAGGCCGATCTCACCCACGGCCACCACGCGGGGATGGGCCGCCAAAGCCTCCAACCTCTCCAGAACGCGTTCCCCTGCCGACGTCAAACGGCCATCGGCGCCGGCGAGGTCGAGAGCGTCGTGGGGATGCACTCCCACCGCCGCCAGGATCTCCGGATGGCGTTCGGCCAGGGCCACCGACGCCTCGCTGCTCTCGAGGTCGTAACCCACGTTGAGAAAACGGGTGACACCGGCTTCGCGAGCACGGGCCAGGACCTCGTCCAGATCGGCCGCAAACTCGTCGCGGTTCAGGTGCAGATGGGTGTCGGTGAGCAAAGGTCCCCCGTCAGTGATTCTTCTTGCAGCAGCCGCCCGGGCCCTTCGCACGAGGCTGTGGCAGGTCGTGATGACGCTCCCAGTTCAGGTCCGCGACGGCCATGGTCACCATGTCGGCGGCCCCTTCGAAGGAAATGAGCGCCATCTCGCGCAGGAGATCCACCTTGCGGATCCGCCCCTGCTTGTCGCCGACGCGCACCACGGCCCCCACCTTGGGCATCCGCTTGAGGACTTCAGCATATCCCTGGTTCTCATAAGCGAGGCAGCAGCGCAGACGCCCACACAATCCGGACAGTTTGTTGGGGCTCAGTGGAAGCTGTTGGGTCTTGGCCATCTTCAGCGTCACAGGTGCGAAATCGTGCATGAAGGTGCTGCAGCACAGCTCGCGGCCGCAGAGTCCGAGGCCGCCCTTCATCTTGGCCTCGTCGCGCACACCGATCTGGCGCAGCTCGATACGGGTGCGGAATATCGCGGCCAGGTCTTTGACCAGCTGACGGAAGTCCACGCGTTTTTCGGCCGTGAAGAAGAATGTGATCTTGTTGCGGTCGAACTGGCGCTCCACACTCACCAGCTGCATTTCGAGGTGCCTCATCTGGATTTTTTCGAGACAGGTATCGTAGTCGTCCCACTCGTCGCCGCGGTTCTCGTGGAGTCGCTGGAGCTGGTCGGGCGAGGCCTTGTCGAGCACGCCCTGTCGCTGGGCCTCACGCCACCACTGGGGCTTGCTGGCACCCACATAGCAGACACGGCCCATGTCGCGGCCACGATCGGCCTCGACCAGGCAGTAATCACCCGTGACGAGGGGAACAGCTCTCTCGTTGTGGTAGCACGCTTTGCGGTGTCCCTTGAATTGGACCATCACGACTTCGACGTCGGAGCTCGGCATGTCGGCGACTCCCCGACCCTCGACAGCGGCGCGGCGTTCGTTCACAGACGGATCGCTCCTGTCGTGACTTTCCCCGTCCCGGGAACGTTCGCGGGACGGTTGGTCAGACGAGGGTGGTCCTGTCTTCTCTGGCATGTCGACTCAGCTCCTGGAAGAGCACGGCCGTCACCAGGCCGATGTTCAAATTGCGTTCGATGTCGCGACGCACACGTTCTAGGGACCCGATGTCGCGCAGCAACGATTCCGGGGATCGATCCGCGGCGAGCGAGGCGATCCAAGGGGCGTCGGCGGGTTGAGCCGGGCGCCAATCATCACCCCGCACACGACATCCCATGATCTCACTGTAGATCAGATGCAGGATCTCGCATAGCAGGATCGCGCGTTCACGTTTCTCGGCCAGCTCCTTGACCGGGGAGTTGCGCAGGGGCGTACCGGCCCCTCCGTCCTCGTTGATCCTCTCCACGAGTCCGCCAGGCAGCACACCTTTGTGCAGAGCTTCGGCAGCCAGCATGGCCGTGCCGCACCGGTCCTCATGGACCGATTGTATCAGTTGCTGACCCCAGGCGCTCAGAACGCGGGCCAGAGGCAGGCGCAGCCGCGCGGCCCGGCGGGCGTTGCCACCCCCGCGTCTGGCCAGAGTCGCGGCGTGATCGGCGTCGAGATCATAGAGTTCGCCGAGCAGGGCTGCGAGCTCCTGCTCTGTGTACGGCCCGAAGGGAATCCTCTGACAGCGCGACTGGATCGTGGGCAGTACTCCCGAGCGCACCGAGGAGAGCAGCAGGATCAAGGCGTCGGACGGCGGCTCCTCGAGCACCTTGAGGAAGGCGTTGGCGGCTCCGGAGCGCAGCCGGTGGGCGTCGGCCACCACCGCCACCTTGGTCGTGCCCTGGAAGGGCTTGACGCGCAGGAATTGGAGAATGGAACGGACGGTCAGCGGTGCGGGGCGGTCCGGGTCGCCGATCAAGACTTCGCTGCTCGAGGCCCAGGCAGGCTGATGAAAGGGATCTTCCTGCTTGGCTGCGAACAATCGGGTGGTGTCGGCTTCTCCGGTCGACGCGGGCGCCGGTCCGATCCAGCGGATATCCGGGTGCTGGAAGGTGACAGCCTTGAGACAGCTTTCGCAGTTGGGAATGTCGGCGCAAGCGTCCGGAGTCGGACAGTTGATCAGGCGGGCGACTTCAAGGGCCGTCAGCTCCTTGCCGCTGCCTTCTGGGCCGAGAAAGAGGTAGGACTGTCCCAGATCGCCGATCCGGTACAGGTGCACCAGGCGGTCGATCACGTTACGGCGTCCGGCGAAGCGACTGGGCACGATCCCCCCTTCTCCCGCGGGCGGGTCAGTCCTTGATGTCGACGACGAAGCGTGAACGCAGAGCGGTCACATAACTGGCCAGTTCGATCTCCATCTTCTCCGACTCGACGGCCTGGCGCACTCGATCGCGCACTTCGTCGAGGGTGAAGCGGTGCCCGGCGACCCGGTCGCGGACCAGGAAGATGTAAAAGCCGGCCGGCGTGAGGAACGGCGGTGTGAGCCCCCCCGCGGCGACATCGGCGAGCTGCGCCTGGATGGTCTCAGAGAGATCGGTCATGGCGAAGGTGCCGAGGCGTCCCCCCTGGGGCGCCGACGCCGGATCGGCGCTCGTCTCAACAGCCACTTTGGCGAAGGCTTCCCCGCCTATGAGACGGGCGTGGATCGCCTGCGCGGCGGCGTGGGCCCGCTCCACATCGGCCTCGCCGAGCTGGAGGGGGAAGAAGATCTGGCTGACCACACGGCCGTCGCCGTCCGCTGCGTCCACGCGCACGATGTGGATGCCGCGTTCGGTGACGACGGGCTGGCTCGATTCACCGACGCCCAGGGTGAAGACGGCATCCTCGAGGACGCGGCTGAACAAGTCGCCCTTGCTAACCTTGCCGAGGCGTCCGCCCTTGGAGGCCGCCGGTCCCTCGGAAAGATCACGTGCGACGTCGGCGAAAGCCACACCTTCGCCGAGACGCTGCAACACGGCACCCAGCTTGCGCTGCACCTCGCGCTGGACTTCGACATCGGGCTCTACGGGCACGAGGATGTCGGACAGGGTCAGGCTGTCGGGCGTGGCGGGAATCTCGTCGAGGTGCGCCTGATACCAGAGGTCGACCTCTTCCTCCCGAACCTCCACCTTGGGACGGATGAAACGGTGGATGACCGCCCGCATGTAGTGTTGGTCGCGGAGTTGGCCGCGGGCGCGTTTGCGGTAGTCGGTGAGATTCATGCCTTCGTCGCGCAGCGCCCGGTCGAGAGCGGCCTCGGAACCGTAGTAGCGGATGAGCTGATCGATATTGGCCTGGACCTCGCGGCCGATGGCCTCGTCGGAAATCTCGATTTCCTCCTGCCTGGCGGCGGCGATGATCAGCTTGCTCTCGACGAGCCTATCGAGCACTTCGGCACGCACTTCGGCCTCGGATTTGTCGACCTCCTGGCCGGCGTTGCGCGCCTCCAGGAAGTAAAGAGCGACCTCGCGATCGATCTCGCTCTGCAAAATGGCCTCTTCGTCCACGATGCCGAGAATGCGGTCCACCAGGACGGGAGCCCCCTGGGCCTCGGGAGCAGGCTGGGCGAACCCCGGCGCCGACAGGGCGGCGATCGAAACGATCGTCGCGATGGAAACAACGATCCCGCGGGCGAGGATCGACGGAATAACGGATCTCGACATGGACAATGTCCTTTGAAGCGAACGCCGGAGGGGTCGACTCCCCCCCCGGCGCTCAGGATACGCGGGGGCCTACTCGGCGCTCGTCAACGTCTCCCAGGAACGGGTGGCGTTCAAAGCATCTTCATTGATCTTGACTCCGTATTCCAAAGTCCACTGGGCCAACAGATCGTTCAAGGCGTCGTTCTTGCGGATCGTCTTGATCCGCGTGCTAATGGCATCGATGGCTTCGGTGAGCTCCATGTTGCGGCTCGGCTCGATCTCGTCGAGTCGCACGACGGCCCAGCCGCCCTGCACCGGGAAGGGCTCGGAGATACCGCCGATTTCGTTCATGGCATAGATGGTGTCGTGGAGCGATCCGCTGGCGTTGGAGTTGACCTCGATCTCGCCGTTGGCCGCCTTGTTGTCGGGATTGGCGCCGTGAGCCGAGAGGATCTGCACCCAGTCCCTGCCGCTGCGGGCGTCGGCCAGAGCCGCCTCGGCCGCAGCCTTATCCAGGGTGAAGACGATCTTGCCGCGGCGGATCTCGTTCTTCACGTACTCCTGCTTGTGCGCCGCCCAGAACTCGTCCATCTCCTCGGGCGTGATCTGCTCCTTGAACGTCACGACTTCCTCGTGGAGCTTGGTGATCATCGCCTGCTCGGACCTGTTGCGGGCCTCGCCCACGACCTCTTCGCGTTCGTAGTAGCCACGCTCACGGGCTTCGGCCGTCAGCAACGAGCGGTCGATCATGTCGGCGAGGATCTTCTTGCGGACGCCGCCGAGCAATTCGCCTCGTTTGGGCCGCTGGAAAACGCTCATCTGGTCAAAGGCGTTCTTGTAGTCACCCACCGTCCATGTCTCGATCTCGCCGTCGAGGTCGAATTGGATGGTGAAGAACACGCGATCGTATTCCGTGGTCGGAACGTCGAGAGGCTGCAGTTCTGAATTCGGCACCGGCTTCTTGGTCACCGGGTCGAGAAGATCCTCGGACTCGGGCATACCTTGATAGATGGTCCAGAGAGCGGTCTCGTCCATGGTGAAGCCATGGCGGGCACGGCTTTCGGCGAGGAAGGTCGACCTGCTCAGGTTCACGGCCCTTGCGATGATCGTTTCGCGGATCTTCTGGCGCAGCGCATCGTCCATGGGGGGCCGCTTGTAGTCGGATACGGCATCGAGGCGCAGCAGCCAATAACCGTAGACCGTCTCGAGAGGTTGGCTGATCTCGCCCATCTCCAGATTGAACAACGCTTCCTCGAACACGTCTTCGACGCGGCCGAACTGCATGCGCAGCGTGTTGTCGTTGTTGGGACCCCTGGAACCGTCGTTGTACTCGTCGGCGACGTCCGCCCACAGTTCACCGGTCAGAAGTTTTTCGCGGGCCTTGACGGCGTCGTCACGGAAGTTGCAGATGATGAAGTGATAGTCGCGCTGGGTGCCCAATTTCTCGTAGTACGCGTCGATGTCTTCATCGGACGCTTGTTCGGCGGGCGCCTTGATCAGCTCTTCGTGCATGAGCTGGCTCGCGTTGTACTCGATGATCGCGGTCTGAGTGCCCGTAACCATATCATCGGCACCGAAGCCGAGGTCGTAGGCTTTCAGGGCCATCAATTCCTTGTTCACGATGATCTGCAGGAAGGCCATCTTGCCTTCGCTGGTGGCGGTGTCGACGATCAAACCGTCTTCGCCGAAGGGGAGTTCGTTCGCCTGTAGCTTGGAAAGACGGTCCTCGAAATAGGCCGCGGTGATTTCACGGTCCCCAACGGTGGCGACCACCGAGGTGTCTCCACCCCCGCCACAGCCGGTGAAGAGGACGGCGGCCAGAATCGGCAGCAAAACGAACATCGGGACCAGCCGGGATGAAACAGCCGGTCGGGTACGGAAGAACGAGGTCATGACTTCTCCTTGCGGGATGATTCCCCTGGACCGATCGACGAAACCTGGTCGGCACCCGCCTCCGAGCGGAGGCGATCGACCAAGTCGAGCACGGTGAATGCCGCGGCACCGAGCTGATCACGATCAGCGGGGACCTTCATGACGAATTGATCGACGGCCTTGAACTGCAGGCCCTTGGGCCCGGTTCCCATCAAACCGCGAATTATAGTTGGGGAAGGCTCCCGACCGCCAGCGAAAAAGAAACTTAGCCCCGCCCGGCCCGCCCGAACCTCTTCCACACCGTTGCGGGCAGCCAACAAGCGGATGCGCGAAATGTCCAGGAGATTGGTCACCGGAGGGGGCATCTGGCCGAACCGGTCCTGAATTTCGTCGCGGAGCCAGCCGAACGCCCGCTCTTCGCGGACTCTCGCCAAGCGCCGGTAGAGCTCCATCTTGGTTTCGGGATCGTTGACGTAGTCGTCGGGCAGGTATGCCGGCAGACGCAGATCTACCTTCACGTCCAGCAGGGAGCTCGCCCCGCCCCCCTTGAGGTCGCGGATGGCCTCGTCGAGCAGACGACAGTAGAGGTCGAAGCCGATGGCCTCAAGATGGCCGTGCTGCTGCTGGCCGAGGATGTTGCCGGCACCGCGGATCTCGAGGTCGCGCATGGCGATGTGGTAGCCCGAGCCCAGGGCCTGGAACTCCTGCAGGGCGGCCAGCCGGCGACGGGCGTCCGGGGTGAGGACCTCCCCCGGCGGCGTCGTGAGGTAGGCGAAGGCACGCTGGCTCGAGCGGCCCACACGGCCGCGGATCTGGTAGAGCTGGGCCAGCCCGAAGCGGTCGGCGCGGTCGATGATGATTGTGTTGACCCGCGGCATGTCGAGGCCCGACTCGATGATCGTCGTGGTGACCAGCACGTCGTATTCGTGGGCGAGAAACGAGCGCATGATCTTTTCGAGCTGGTCTTCCTTCATCTGGCCGTGGGCGATGCAGACCCGCACGTTGGGCAACAGCTTCTTGAGTGTGGCGGCCATGCCCTGGATCGTTTCGACCCGGTTGTGCACGAAGAATACCTGCCCGCCGCGGTGCAGTTCGCGCAGGATGGCCTCCTTCAGAACATCTTCGCTGAAGGCGCATAGTTCCGTCTGGATCGGCAGGCGATCCCGCGGCGGCGTATTGATCAGAGACATGTCCCGAGCGCCCATGAGCGACAGGTACAGCGTGCGCGGAATGGGCGTGGCGCTCAGGGTCAGCACGTCGACCTCCTTGCGCAACTGCTTGAGCCGCTCCTTGTGCCGCACACCGAAACGGTGTTCTTCGTCGATGACCAGAAGGCCCAGGTTCTTGAACTTCACGTCACGTGACAACAGTCGGTGCGTGCCGATGAGCACGTCCAGCTTGCCGGCCGCGATGCGGGCCGTGATGGCCTTGAGCTCCTTGGCCGACTTGAAACGGCTCATGACGTCGACGCTCGCGGGAAAGTCGCGGAACCGCTCCCCGAAGGTCTCTCCGTGCTGGTGGGCGAGCAGGGTCGTGGGACAGAGCACCGCGACCTGCCGGCCCGCCTCGACGGCCTTGAAGGCCGCCCGCATGGCGACCTCGGTCTTGCCGTAGCCAACATCGCCGCAAACGAGCCGGTCCATGGGGCGGGGCGCCTCCATGTCCTTCTTCACGTCGGCGATCGAGGTGAGCTGGTCGGGTGTCTCGTCGTGGATGAACGATTCCTCCAGCGAGCGCATCAGATCGCCGTCGGGCGGAAACGCATGGCCGGGTTCGCTCTGACGGGCGGCGTAGAGTTCGAGGAGCTCCGCCGCCATGGCCTGGATGGCCTTGCGCGCCTTCTTTGTGACCCGCGCCCACGAAGCCGTTCCGAGCCGGCTCAGTCCCGGCGAAGCCGCGGTGTCGTTGCTGTAGCGTTCGACAAGATCGATGTTTTCCACCGGCACGTAGACCTTGTCGTCGTCGGCGAAGTCCAGCAGCAGACACTCGCGTTCGCTGCCTTCGACAGCGATGCGCCTCAGACCCCGGTAGCGGCCGATGCCGTACTCCACGTGCACAACGAATTCGCCCGGGCGCAGATTTCCCGAATCTTTGACCACGGCCTCACCGCGGAACCTCGTCCGCGTCGGGCGCTGATAACGATCGAAGAACTCATGATCGGTCACCACCGCCAGCTGCATTTCGGGCCAGACGAAACCCTCGGCCAGACGGCCGACCGTAGGCAAGGCGACAGGCACCGGTCCATCCTGCTCCATGATCAACTCGCCGAGGCGTGTGGCCTGACCGGCGTTGTCGCATAGGATGGCGGTGAGGTAGCCTTCAGCCTCGAGACCGCCCAGGGTGCTGCCCAGGACAGCCACGTCGCCGCCGCGGAGCGACGGCCGGCGAGTGTCGTGGACCGTCAGCAGATCGGGAGTACGATCGAGCCAGACGGCCGCCGACGCGTCTGCGACCCAGGCGTCGGTCAGCCAGAGCGACGGCCGCTCCGGGGCCGCGAGCTCCTCGAGGTCGGCCACCAGAGCCGACCGCTCGGGAAGCCAGGGATCGTGCCGAAGGCGGGATTCGCGCAGGCCGTCGAGCTCTTCGTCGAGCAGGTCGGCCTGCTCCGCCAAGCCCACGGGGTCGAGCCAGATCAGGGGAGCGTCGGGGGGCAGATAGGCGGCCGGCAATGCAGTCGGGCCATAGAGCGGGAGAAAGCTTTCGATGCCGCCACCGTGAATGCGTTCCTCGATGCGCGCTTCGAGATCGACGTGATCATCGCCGTCGATCAGCCCTTCGGCCTCGGCTTCCTCGAGGCATCCGAGGGCTTCGAGCACGCCGTCGTCGTCGACGATCAGATGCGAGACCGGGAGCAGACGCAATGTTTCCACAGCGCCGGTCGAACGCTGGTCGGATACGCTGAAACTGCGGAGAGACACAATCTCGTCGTCGAAGAATTCGATGCGCACCGGCGGACCGCCGGGAGCCGCCACATCGACCAGACTGCCTCGTACTGCGAAGTCTCCGGTGCGGCCTACGGCACCGACGCCCTGGTAACCCATGGCTGTCATGCGTTCACCGAGGGTCACCCGATCGATGCGCGATCCCGCCGTGAGGCCCAGCGCCTGACCCGCCAGCCGTTCCGGGGCGATGCCCCGGTGGCGAGCACCGTAGAGAGATGTGACGACCAGAGCCTTTTCCCCCCGCGCGAGACGGTCGAGGCCGTGGATGACGCCGCCGACAAGTTCGGGATCGGGAGCGTTGCGATCGAAGGCCGGGACCTCCTGCGGGGGCAGGTAGATCACATCGTCGGGACCGAGCCAGGCTTCGAGATCGTCGGCGAGGCGGAGAGCTGATTCGCGGTTCGGGGCGACAAGCAAAGCGGTGCGGCGGTCGGCGGCGAACCAGGCGGCCAGCAGCAGCGAGGGCGTGGAGCCGTGGAGTCCCGAAATCAGAGGCGTCCGGCCAGCCGTAGGCTGGGCCAAGGCGGACCTCACCCTCGCGACGCCCTCGTTCAGGACCTCTTGGGGAATGATGCGGCCGAGCAGGCCGCTCAATGGAAGAGGCCGGTCTCGGGACCGGCCCCGGTGTGGTCGAGCATCTCTTCCTCCGTGACGGGCTGGCGGGTCAGAAGGTCTGCCGCTGCTTCCCGAAAGGCGTGATGGCGCGCAGGCGCTCGACGATGCGCGGGATCACCTCGACGGTGTAGTCGATGTCCGCCTCGGTGTTGTAACGGCTCATGGAGAACCGGATCGAACCATGTGCGGCGATGAAGGGCACACCCATGGCCTTGAGCACATGGGAGGGTTCCAGCGAACCACTGGTGCAGGCCGATCCGCTCGATGCGGCCACTCCGCAGCGGTCGAGCAGCAGCAGGATACCCTCGCCTTCGATGTAGTCGAAACTGATGTTGGCCGTATTCGGCAGCCGACGTTCGGCGTGCCCGTTGAGCCGGCAGTCGGCAACAGTGCCGACGATGCGTTCGGTCAGCCTGTCGCGCAGGCCGCGGACGCGTGTGTTCTCGTCGTCGCGGTGGGCAACGGACAGGTCGCAGGCCACGCCCAGGCCGACCAGACCACTCACGTTTTCGGTGCCGGCCCGACGTCCCCGCTCCTGGTGCCCGCCGACGATCAACGGGCGCAGCTTGGTGCCGCGACGTACATACAGGGCGCCGACGCCCTTACAGGCGTGAATTTTGTGTCCGGATATGGAAACGAGATCGGCGGTGGACCGCGCCACATCCAGGGCCAGCTTGCCCGCCGTCTGCACGGCGTCGACATGGTAGACAGCGCCGTGCTCTTTGACGATGGCCCCGATCTCTTCGGTGGGGAAGATCACACCCGTCTCGTTGTTGGCCGCCATCACGCTGACCACGGCCGTATCGTCGCGCAGGGAGGCGCGCAGTTCGTCAAGGTCGAGCATGCCCTCGCCGTCCACGCCGAGATAGGTCACCTCGTAGCCGTGCCGGCTCTCCAGTTCACGACAGAGGCCGAGCACCGCCGGATGCTCCACAGCGGAGGTGATTAAATGACGTTTTTCGGGATAAGCGCGCAGGGTGCCCGTGACACCGAGGTTGTCGCTCTCCGATCCGCCGCTGGTGAATACGATCTCTCCGGCCGACTCCGCCCCCATCATGGCAGCCACCCGATCTCGGGCCAGATCGAGGGCCCTGCCGGCCTGGGCACCGAAGCCATGCATGCTCGAGGGGTTGCCGTAGAACTCCGTGAGGTAGGGCAGCATGGCCTCGACCACTTCAGGGGCGACCGAAGTGGTGGCGTTGTTGTCCAAATACACGCCGCGTTCGGGGCGCTCGGGAAGGCCTTCGGCAAGGTTGAATCCGCTCACGACCTCTCCTCGACGACGTCGATGTCTTCACCGAAGTGCTCACGAAGCTGGGCCTCGACCCAGCCCTTGATGGTGGCCTGGCTGGCCGGACAACTGGCGCAGGCGCCGGTCAGACGCACGCTCACCGTTTGGTCCTCCACGGAGATCAGCTCGATATCGCCGCCGTCGGTGCGCAAGCCGCGGGCGATGTCGTTCTCGATGAGGTCCCGGATCCGAGCGGTACGCTCTGAGTCCGCCGCCGCAACGGGCAGGCCCTCGATGGCCACGGTGCCGTCGCCGCGTTCCTTCTGCTGCCAGAAGTCGTCGATGATGTGGCGGATGTCGTGGTGGCACTGGCTGCAACCACCGCCGGCCTTGGTGTAGTGGGTCACATCTTCGATCTCGCGCAGCCCGTACTGTTCTACGGCCTTGACGATGGTCGACTTCTTGACCTGAAAGCAGTGGCAGATCTCGACGTCCTGGGCGATCAGGGTGCAGGGCACGGCCTTGCCGAGCCTTTTGTAGTAGTCGATCATCGCGGCTTCGAGGGCTTCGCGGCCCATGACCGAACAGTGCATCTTCTCGCGGGGCAGGCCGCCGAGTTCCGCGGCGATGTCCTCGTTGGTGATCTGGGCTGCCTGTTCGAGGGTCTTGCCGATGACCATTTCGGTGAGCATGGACGACGAGGCGATGGCGCTGCCACAGCCGAAGGTCTGGAACTTCGCCTGGGCGATGTGTTCGTCGTCGCCGAGCTTGAAGGTGAAACGCAGCGCATCGCCGCAGGACATCGAGCCCACTTCACCGACGCCGTCGGGGTTCTCCACTTCACCCACGTTGCGCGGGTTCATGAAATGATCGAGAACTTTTTCCGTGTAATCCCACATGACACGCCCCTGGGGTCGAATCCTGGCCGAAAGGGGACCAACCCGGTCCGTTGACAAGAGTAACTCATCGGAAGATGGAATCAAGTCCTGCGGGAGCTGCGCCTGGGCGCCTCGCCGCGGGAGTACCACGTCTCGATCAAAAGGGCCAGGGCCGCCGCGAGAAAGCACCACGCAGACAGGTCGCGACCGGCCAGCAATGTACCAAGATCCCCTGCCGACCCAGCTTCAAGATGACGATCGACCTCGAGACCTGCGGCCTGCATTCCGGCCTCGAACAAAGAGGGGTCGCCAGGCGAAGGATCGCTTTCCGCCGCAGGAACGACCGTGGTCGCCGCTCCCAGCACAGCCAGGCCGTCTGTGAGGATCCAGGCACCGGCACCGGGAGCCGCCGGGCCCTCCACCCTGGGGCGACCGTCCGACCAGATGAGGGTCGCCCGCTCATGGAACGCGGACCGCGTCGCATCGGCGGGATTGTAGACGAGTTCGAGATCGCCGGAGAGGTCCCGACCATGCGAGGTGGCCACGGGCAGACTCAGAGGTTCGCCGGCCGACAGAACCGCTCCTCCCCCTTGGCCGGCGCCGAGCCAGACGGCTGCTCGTTGGACCAGGGGGGGGAACATGGCGTTGTCGGCCAGGGTCGTGGCGCCGCGGTCGAGTCCCGAAGCGAGCAGCAGCAGGCGCCCTTCGCCCACCTCGCCGGCCAACAGCAGAGGGTCGCCGCCGGCGAGTGTCGCCACCGGATTCATCAGACCGGCCCGGACACGCCAGCTGCGATTCCACTCGGCCTCGCCCAGAGTGGCCAGAGCATCGCCGGGCAGTCCTTCGAGCAGCGCATGCACAGGTGTGGGAACGGCCATGCGCTCGGCTCCGTCCTCGCCCCGAACATGGAATTGCCCGATGACGGTCGCGGGCGCCAGGGAGGACAGCAGATGATCGCGGAGGTAGCCCCCGCGGGCCGGATCGCCGCTGACGATCCAGCAGCCGCCGCCCCGTCGCAGCCAACTCGACAGATCGGTGAGACGGTCGCGGCCCAGGGGTTCGGGATCGACCAGAACGAGCACGTCGAAGCGATCAAGATCGCCACCGCTCCAACCGGCATGATCGGTCACGAGCAGATCGGCAGTGGACTCGCTGGTCTCGGCCGAGTCGAAGCCGGGTGCAAGGGCGTGGGCGAGAAAACGCCAGTCGTCACGGCCTGTGCCGTGGGCGAGCAAGGTCCGCACCCGGCGCCGCACCTCCAATACGAACGCTCGCTGGTCGTCGGCGGGGGCCCGATCTCTCGCCATGGTCACCCGACCGGGATGAAGCCCTGCCTCGGGAGCAGCCAAGGCGAACGTCACCGTCGCCTCCCCGTCGGCCACGGAGCCGGTCACCGATTCCCCCACGACCCGGCCATCCAATTCGAGGCGCACGATCTGCCCGTCGCGGGCCGGTCGTACACGGGCCGTCACCCGCACCGTTTCACCTGCGAGAACCGTGCGGACCGGCAGTTCGACGCCCAGCACCGCGCCGTTGAGGACCGTCTCACCCACGGGCAATGCCTCCAGCCCGTGTACCCCCACCGCGACAAGCTGAGCGGCTGCGGCCTGCAGGGTGCGGTCGTCGGCGTCGACGGCCTGGTAATCCGAAATCACGACGACCAGAGGAGGACGGACGCAGCTGCGGGCGGCATCGGCAGCGCCTCTGAGCAAGGCCACGGCATCGAGGGTCCCGTCTCCGGGCGACAGCGTTTCGGGAACGCCGTCAACGGCGGCGCGGGCCGGCAACCACGAGCCGAAGACTGCCTGGGTCGTAGCTTCTGCCCGCAACCACTGGACCTCGCTGCCGTCGGGCAGGCCCGCGGTCAGATCGCGTGCCGTCTCAAGTGCCTCTTCGAAGCGGGTCCGACCTTCGCCGTCGACAGCCTGCATGCTGGCGCTGGCATCGAGGATCACCAGCAAGGAGACCCGATCGCCCGCCGCAGGTGCGATACCATCCAACCGTGGTCTGGCCGCGCCGCCCGCCAGCAGCAGAATCGCCAGCATCCTCAACAGCAACAGCAGCCAGCGCCGCAGACCCGCCGTACGGGAACGGCGCACTTCGACTCCCCGCAAGAACCGCAGATCGCTGAAGGGTACGCGGCGTACTCTGCGATTGCGCAGCAGGTGCAGGATCAACGGCACCGCAGCGGCAACGCCGCCGAACAAGAGTCCGGGATTGAGGAAGCTGAAGGGCACGCAGATCTCCTCGGTGCCGCCGGGCTAACGCATGCGGCGACGGCGGCTCAAGTACGCCAGCAAGGCGCGGTCGAACGGTGTATCGGTGGACAGCTCCACCAGATCGATCCGCCGTGACCTCAGTTCGCGGCGCAGGCCGGACCGCCAAGCTTCGAACCTGTCCAGATACGCGGCACGCGCCTGGGCCGGATCGAGACGCAGGGATTCGCCGGGCGCTTCGAGATCCTCGAAACGGGAATCGTGACGATAATCGAAATCGATCTCCCGCGGGTCGAGCACCTGGAACACCAGCACCTCGTGGCCGCGATGTCGGAAATGCTTGAGGCCGGCGATCACATCGTCGGGATCATCGAGCAGATCGGAGAACAGGATGACCAGGCCTCGCCGCGGCAGCCGCTCCGCCACTTGGTGCAGCACCGGTCCGATGCTCGTGCCCCTCCCCTGGGGAAGTTTGGACAACGGCGCCAAGAGTCGGAACAGGTGGCGACGCACCGCCTTGGCGGGCACCGAAGCCAACCGGGACTCATCGAAAAGCTCCAAGCCCACTGCATCGTTCTGGTGCAGCAACAGGTACGCCAGACTCGCTGCGAGCATTCGGGCGTACTCCGCCTTGGTCACAGCAGAACCCTCGGAACGGAACGACATGCTCGCCGAACAGTCCACAAGGATGGTCGCCCTCAGGTTGGTTTCTTCGGCGAAGACCTTCAGGTAGTGGCGGTCGGTCTTGGCGAACACGCGCCAATCCACGTGGTTGATCGGTTCGCCCGGGATGTACTGGCGGTACTCGGCGAACTCGGCCGAAAACCCATGGTAGGGACTGCGGTGCAGACCCACGAGGAAACCCTCGACCACCAGGCGCGCCACCAGGTCGAGACGACCCAGGCCGGCGACCTGATCAGGGCTGAGGGTTGCGGCGTTCATGCGTCGACCTCGGCGAGGATGCGGTCGATGACGGCGTCCTTGCCCACCTCCTCCGCCTCGGCGTGGAAGTTGGTCACCAACCGGTGGCGAAGCACAGGATGGGCTAGGGCGCGCACGTCATCGAGATCGGGGGTCGGGCGGCCGTCGAGCAGGCACCGCGCCTTGGCGCCCAGCAACAGACACTGGGCGGCGCGGGGGCCGGCGCCCCAGCTCAGGAACTCTTTCGCGGCAGCCACTGCTTCGTCCGTACCCACCCGCGTGGCCCTGGCCAATCGTACAGCGTAGCGGCTCACGTTTTCGGCGGCGGGCACCTGATGCACGACGTTGCGGAAGTCGAGGACCGCGGCGGCGTCCAACAGCCGCGACGGCTCGACGCGCACGGTGCCGGTGGTGCTTTCGACGATGGTGATCTCCTCGTCCAGCTCCGGATATTCGATCAGGATGTTGAACATGAAGCGGTCGAGCTGGGCCTCGGGCAGCGGGTAGGTGCCCTCTTGTTCGATGGGATTCTGGGTCGCGAGCACGAAGAACGGCGCCGGCAGATCGTGGGTCAGGCCCGCCGCGGTCACCTGACGCTCCTGCATGGCCTGCAACAGCGCGGCCTGGGTCTTCGGCGGCGTACGGTTGATCTCGTCGGCCAGCACGATGTTGGCGAACACCGGGCCCCGCACGAAGCGGAAGCTGCGTCCGCCGGTGGTCGCATCGTCCTCGAGGATCTCCGAGCCCGTGATGTCGCTCGGCATGAGGTCCGGTGTGAACTGGATACGGGAGAAGCTCAGGTCCAGCACCTGGGCCACCGTACTGATCAACAGCGTTTTGGCGAGGCCGGGCACGCCTTCGAGCAGCACGTGGCCGCCGGCGAACAGGGCGGTGAGCATCTCGTCCACCACGCGGCGCTGCCCCACGATGACCTTGGCGATCTCGGCGCGCATATCGTCGCTGGCGCGCATCAGTCCGTCGATCCTGGCGTTGTCGTCCAACTCGTTACTCCCTGGTTCGTGACGCGGGTCGGCCCGGATCAATGTAGCCGAGCCGGCCTTCCTCAACAACGATTCACCGAGTTTTCGCCGACTTTCCCCGGAATACGGGTTGCGGGCTGCGCAGACGGAGTTCATTCTGGTCCTTCAACCTGGAGGCATAGATTGGTCAAGAGATACTACAGGGACATCGAGAAGGTCCTGCACCGCATCGACGGGACCCTCGCACCCGAAGCAATGCTGCGGGCCACCATCAACGCCATCATCGAAAGCTGTGCCGAGAATTACGGCATTGAGAGCGGCCGGTTGTATCGCGACCAAGGCGCCTACTTCGAACTGATCGCCAGTGTCGGCGAGCATGGCGAGACGATCCTGGGCAAGACCGTCGGCCGCGACTACCCCGTCATCCGGGAACTCGAGGCCGAGAACCTGGTCATGATCACCGCCGACACGCCGGGGTTCGATCCCGACATCGAAGCCCAATTCACCGACTTCGATTACGCCGCCATCCTTGTGGGCCGCGCCCCTGAATACATCATGAGTTTCGGCGTACGCCGCGCCGACGACGTGGCCGACCGGCTGCACTTCGTTCTGGAATCGATCCGCACGGTCGTGGATTTGAAGCTGCGCCAGGCCGGCCTCGAGGATCAGCTGCGCCAGGCGCGCCAGATCCAGATGAGTCTGCTGCCCCGCTCCCTGCCCGACCTGCCGGGCTTCCAGCTCGCGGCGGTGTCGATCCCCGCCGACGAGGTGGGCGGCGACGTCTACGACTGCCAGCCCATCGACGCCGACACATATGGTTTGACCATCGCCGACGCCAGCGGCCACGGCCTGCCCGCCGCTCTGCAGGCCCGCGACGTGATGACCGGCCTGCGCATGGGCATCGCCCAGGAGCAGAAGATCCACACGACCATGAGCAAGCTCAACCGCGTGATCCACCAGAGCGGCCTGGTGAGCCGTTTCATCTCGGTGTTCTACGGCGAGCTCGAGGAGACCGGCAACCTTGTCTACGTCAACGGCGGCCACTGCCCGCCCCTGCTGTTCAGCACCAGCGGGCGGGTGTTCGAACTGGCGAGCAACGGTCCGGTGCTCGGACCCCTGCCCGAAGCGACCTACCGGCGCGGCTACGCCTCGCTGTATCCCGGCGAAGTGCTGGTGCTGTACACCGACGGCCTTCTGGAGCGGAAGCAGGCCGGCACCCAGGACGATGCCGACCCCGTCGAGTACGGTCAGGAGCGCCTGATCGACACCGTCCAGGACCACATGATCGATTCCGCCGACGATATCCTCCACGCCATCATGGGCGACGTGACGGTCTTCGGAAACGGCCAGAGCTGGGAGGACGACGTGACGGTGATGGTGATCCGGAGATTGACGTCGGCAGAGTTCGAGCCCAAGCATCAGCTTGAAGCGGTCAAGCGGGATCGGGGCAAGCAGCATTCGGTCGTCAGGGACTGAACGTCACTGTCAGCGGCTCGTCGCCGCCGAAGTGATGACCGTCGGAATGATCACCGACATCAACACCGCCGCCTGCACCGCTTCGACGGCCTGCTTGGCGGCGTCCCCCACGAGATCGCCTTTCATGATCTTGTCGAGGCGCGCCTTGCGCTCCTTCAGCTTCTTCTTCTCGAAGATGCGGGGCAGGATGCCGCAGCCGTGGGACAAGGCGATCACCACGCCGGTGCGGGGATCGACCGAGGTGCCGTTCAGGAAGATGGCCCGGCGCATGCGCTCGCGCAGTTCCTTCTCGGGCTTCGGATCGACCTCGGGATACACGCGGCGACGGAAGAAGAGCAGCACCTTGCCTTCGTCCGCCTTGAGGATCTTCCTGCGGCACAGCGCCACCGCGACCCGGTGCTTCAACTGCTTCGTGTTGGCGAAGCGGGTGACCCAGGTCTGAACCGTTTCCCGGCGGCGCGAGATCCGCACCCGCTCGAGACATTCGGCCAGCAGTTCGTCGGTGGGCGGAGTGGCGTCGTCGACCTCGAGGAAAGTCCTTTTGCCGTCGACGGCGGCGGCGAGGTGGCCGTCGATCATCAACTGCGCCACGATGGCGCCGCCGACGGCCAAGCTCCAGCTCGTACCGAACTCCATGGTGCCCTCCTGCTCGCGGAGGGACAGCAGCATGATCTCCTCGTGGAGACCGAGATCCTTCGCTCGTGTCAAGAACCACTCCTCGTGATGGTGTCAACAGCAGGGTGCAACCGGTACAGAGCGTACGTCCAGGGCTGGTCCTCGCGCAACCCCACGCCGTCGACCACACAGGTCGCCACCAACTCGAACACCGTGCCGTACATCTCCACATTTTCCCAGCGTGCAGGCCCCTGCGTACGGTCGTACACGTAGTCCGGCACTTCGGCCGTAAGCCACACGCCGCTCGCGACCATGGCCTCGAAACCCATCTCACGCCCGAGCTCGAGGATCTCCGGGCTGACAAGACCCGCCAGGTCGAGGATGCGGCGTTCGCTGGCGTAACCGAGAGCCCCGATGTCGTGGGCTGCAATCACGGCGTCCGCGGGCGTGTTGGCCGCCAGCCACTCCCCTGTGCCATAGAAACAAGTCTCCACTCCGCGCGAGAATGCCACGGCGTGGGGACGCACCAGCTGGTTGAGCACGAACGCGTTGATCGTCAGGGCCATGACGGCGCAAACGAGAAGCACGCGTTTCGCGCCACGGCCACGCCCGGCCGTCCTCGGAACCAGCAGCCCGGCCCAACCGGAGAGTACGAGCAGCAGCGGCACCAGCAACGGCGACACGTAACGCGAGATGATCCAGACCTGCTTGACGGCGAACCCGCCGGCGAGGATCGCCAGCCAGGTCAGCGTCACGCCCGTCAGGGCCGTCAAGCGCGTCCCGGGATGAACAACTCCCTCGCGGCGGCGCCACACCGCGAGGTAGCGCACTCCCACGTAAACGGCCGCCAGCCACAGGAAGCCCTGCACCATGGCCAGCTGCTTGAGCGTCCGGAACAGATGGACGGCGAGGAACACGGGGTCGAAGGTCAGGCCGTAGCTCTTGGCCGCCGCCGTCTCGGGCGTGAGGCGGCCGAAGGCCGTCCAGGCATAGGCGAGCCAAGGGCCGTAGATCAGCGCCCAGCCTGCAATCGCAAGGGCTGCGCCCCGCACCGCCGATGCATCGGCGTGGTGGCGGCGCTCACGCCACAACAACCAGGGTGCGGCACCGAGCGCCAGGAGGTTGAACTCCGGGCGGCACAAGGCGGCCAGGCCGGCAGCCGCTCCCCAGGCGAGCCAGGGCACGCGTGTTCGGCTCAACACCGGCAGCAGCAGCACCAGCAGGAGCGCCCCGGCCAGCGGCGTCTCCATTCCCGAGAACGTCCAGCGTTGGAACCAGGCATCGAGTACGACGAGTCCCATCACCCAGCCGCTCCACGCCGGCGGAATGTCGAGCTTCTGAATCAACCGCGAGGCAAGGAGCATGGCCAGCAGAGCCGAGGCGAGGCCCAGGATTTTCGTACTCAACACCGGTGCGATCCCGAGTTTCAGCAGCATCACCAGCCCGAAGATCCACAGGGGCGACGTGGCGCCGTAGGTGGGCAGACCGGGATTGAACGAAAGCTCGCCGCGTTCGATCAGATGCTTGGCGTAGCGCAGATGGATCCAGGTGTCGTCGGTGACGTAGCCCCACAGCATCGTCCCGGCGAAACCGAAAACGAGCACGACGGGCAACCAGCGCTGGACCAGAAGGCGGGACGGCATTTAGGGACCTCCATGTGAAGACACGGCCGAGCATAGTCGCCCGGCCGTATCTCGTCGCCTCTATTATGCGCAACCTACTCCAAGAACATCGGCATCCCCGACACGTTCTCAATGCGCGCCCGGTACTCCAACGGATCGTAATACCGCGGCACGTTCACCCGCTTGGTACCCTCGACGATCGAAGGCAACGGCACCGCCGTGTAGCGGCCGCCCTGCAGCGCACACATGAAGCCGCTGAGTCCCTTGAGCAGGTAGTCCATGGCCAGGTTGCCGAAGTTCATGGCCACCATGCGGTCCAGGGCGTCGGGGGCCCCGCAGCGCATGAGGTAGGCGAGGTTCTGGTACATGATGTCCTCGCCGGTGCGGCGCTTGATCTCGTCGGCGGTGTGCTTGCCGATGCCGCCCAGCTTCTTGTGGCCGTAGGCGTCGGCCTCTCCCACCTGGTGGATGTCGCCGTCGATCTCGGTGGCGCCCTCGCTGATGGTCATGATGGCGTAGTTGCTCGGGTTGTTGGCCTTGTCGGCCTTCAGCTTCTCGGCCAGCACGTCCATGTGGAACGGCACCTCGGAGATGATCGAGCGGTTCACCCCCGCGAGGTAGCTGACGATCAGGGCCGTCTCACCGCTGTTGCGGCCGAACAGCTCGATGATGCCGATGCGTTCGTGGCTGCCGATGGGCGTGCGCAGCTGGGTGATCGCGTCGACCGAGCGGGTGACCGCCGTGCTGAAGCCGATGCAGTAGTCGGTTCCGAACACGTCGTTGTCCATGGTCTTGGGGATGGCCATGATCGGGAAACCGGTGCGGTGCAGGCGCGCCGAGTAGCTCAGGGTGTCGTCGCCGCCGATGGTGATCAGGGCGCTCACGCCGAGGTCCTCGAGAGCCGCCACCACGTGGTCGGTGATGTCGGCGGGATAGGTCATCCCTTCGGTCTTCACATGCTCGAACATGTCCTTCTCGCGCATCTTCGCCGGGTTGGTGCGCGAGGAGTGCAGGAAGGTGCCGCCGGAGCGGTCGATGGTGCGCACCGTGTTCCACACCAGGGGCTGGATCCAGGGCTTGTTGAACTCGGGGTCGCCGATCTTGTAGGCGGCCAGGGCCTCCCAGCCGCGGCGCAGGCCCACGACCTCGTAGCCTTCCTGCAGCGCCCGCCACACGACCTGCTTGATGGTGGCGTTGAGCCCCGGCACGTCGCCGCCGCCGGTGAGGATCGCGATCTTCTTCTTGCGGTTCATCACGTCTGTCCTTCCTGTCGTCCCCCGCCGAGCCAGCCGGCCCCGAGGAACGTGCCGTCGCCGGACATGCACGCGAGCCGCCGCATGTCGTCTTCAGTGTAGTCGAAAAGCTCCATGGCGAGCTCGTACTCGCGCGAAAGCGTGGTGCTCGAGACGGTGGGGTTGTCGGTGGCCATGCTCACCCGCACGCCGGCGTCGAGGAACTTCGGCAGGGGGTGATTGCGCAGGTCGTCGATGGCCCCGGTCTGGATGTTGGAGCTGAGGCACACCTCCACGATCACGCCGTCGGCGGCCAGCCTCTTGATCAGCTCCGGATCGCGTCCCGCGCTGGTGCCGTGGCCGATGCGCTGGGGGCCCAGATTGTCGAGGGCCTCCCAGATGCGCTCGGGGCCCTCGCTCTCTCCCGCGTGGACGGTCAGCCCCAGACCCATCTGCCTGGCCAGGGCATAGGCGTCCTTGAACAGAAGCGGCGGAAACGGCGCCTCCGGTCCGGCAATGTCGAAGCCCACCACGCCCACGCTGGAGTGGTACTCCTCTTTTTCCCCGAGCACCTCGCGCAGCAGGATCTTGGCCATGTTGCCGCCGTGGCTGCGCATGGCGATGACCACGATGCCGCTCTGAAAATCGTCGTGCTCGCGCTGGAACTGCTGCAGCCCCTTGCGCGTGGCGTTGAGGACCTGGCGGTTGCTCAGCCCGGCGCGGCGGTGGATCAGCGGGTTGATGCGCAGCTCGAGCAGACGCACGCCGTCGGCGTAGGCGTCCTCGGCGATCTCAAAGGCCACCCGCTTGATGGTGTCGTAGAACTGAGTGTACTGCAGCGGCACGTGGAACTTGTCGAGGTAGTCCATCAGGGACTTGTCCTCTTTGTCGTCCCACTCCAGATAGCGCCGGAACGATTCGTAATCGAGGCCGGGCACGGCGCTGTAGTACTTCTCGGACATCTCCCATAGCGTCTCGGGACGGATGGAACCGTCGAAATGGCGGTGCAGTTCGGCCAGGGGCAGGGTGGTGATAAAGGAGCGGCGATCTTCGGGAGTCATGGCGTCCTCCGGAAACTTGGGTGTTTCCGGCGAGAAGGTAACGCTTCGGAGGTGGAGTGTCCACTTTGGGGAGGGGTGATTCTTGGGTATTGATGGATATGATCGCCCGTGCGTGGATCCACGCACGGGCGGTATGGTTCATCAAGAGGACGGAAAGGAGGATCCTCTCGGCCCCGTGGCGATGAGTTGATTTCATACGGCCGACCAGTGCTCCAAGGCAACAACTCAATGTCTCCCAAAAACGGTCGACACTCCCTCCTCCCCCCCGTACCCTGTACGGGATCTCACCACTCACGGAGGAGCCCCATGACCGAATTCCACAAGAACGTCCTCGACATAGACCTCGACGCCGCCGTCGACCACATCTCCGCCCGCCTGCGCGAACTCGTCTCGAGGACCATGCTCCGCCGCGGCGCCGTGGTCGCCATGAGCGGCGGCATCGACAGCAGCGTCACCTCGGCCCTGGCCGTCAAGGCCCTCGGCCCCAAGAAAGTCTTCGGTTTGATGCTCCCCGAGCTCGACTCCAACTCCGAAAGCGGACGCCTCGGCGAACTGCTGGCCAAGCACCACGGCATCGACTACGCCATCGAGGACATTGCGCCGGCCCTGCACGGCCTCGACTGCTACGCCCGCCGCGACGAGGCCTACAAGCAGGTCTTTCCCGAGTACGGCGAGGGCTGGAAGGCCAAGATCGTGCTGCCCGGCGGCCTGCTCGATTCCGACCGCATGAACGTCTACCGGTTGGTGGTGCAGGACCCCGACGGCAACATGCACGAGGAACGCCTGCCCATCGGTGCCTACCTGCAGATCGTCGCGGCCACCAACTTCAAGCAACGCATCCGCAAGACCATGGAGTACTACCACGCCGACCGCCTGAACTACGCCGTGTTCGGCACGCCCAACCGGCTGGAATACGACCAGGGGTTCTTCGTGAAGAACGGAGACGGTTCGGCGGACATCAAGCCCATCGCCCACCTCTACAAGACTCAGGTCTACGCCCTGGCGCGCCACCTCGGCCTGCCCGACGAGATCTGCAGCGTGATCCCCACGACCGACACCTATTCGCTGCCCCAGGGCCAGGACGAGTTCTACTTCGTGCTGCCCTACGCCCAGATGGACCTGCTGCTGTGGGCCCACAACCATGGCGTGCCGGCGGTCGAGGCGGCTAAGGTCATGGATCTCGAACCGGTGCAGATCGAGCGCGTGTACCACGACATCGAGCGTAAGCGGGCCACGACGCGTCCGCTGCACCTGCCGCCGCAGCTCGTGGAGAAGGTCGGGGAAATCTCCCTGTAACTTACAGGGACTTGATCCGTCTGACTGAAAGGCTATCATTGGAGAAATGAATCGATCGGATGCGGGGAGAAAGGACGGGACGCCGTGAGAATCACCACCAAGGTCCGTTACGGGCTCAGAGCACTGCTGCAGATCGCCGTGACCTACGACGGCACTCCGGTCCCTTTGAGCGCCATCGCCGAATCCCAGGAAATCAGCCGCAAGTACCTGGAACAGCTTGTCGCCTCACTGCGCCGCGCCGACCTGATCGGCAGCCGCAAGGGCGTGCACGGGGGCTACTTTCTTACGCGCGAGCCCAAGGACATCTCCTTGTGGGATGTGTTCTGCACCCTTGAAGGCTGTACGCCGCTTGTAGAGTGCATTCCAAACCCCGAGTCGTGCAACCGTGCGAACTTCTGCACCACCCGTGGCATCTGGGAGCTCCTCGACCAGAAGCTGCAGGAGTTCTGGGAGAGTTTCACGCTGCAGGATCTGATCAACCGCCTGCCAGAAATCGAGCAAACCCTCGAGAACGAAACACATCTGCCGTTGGTCAACACGGAGCGCTGATTTTTTCTTACGATAAAATATGGATCATAAAATCCGAGACGGTCGCTGCAAGGCGGCCGTCTTGCATTTTCGGGCTGTCCTGTGGTTTTCCCGGGATTATCGTGTGTTTCAACCCTGTTGAGCGGTTGACAACCCTCCGCCCGGTGACAACCTTTCGACCAGAACCGGCTGCCACGCCCATGTCCTGTGAGGTTCCATCATGGAGTTCATCCGCCGCCTGCGTGAAACCGCCTCCCGAGTGGGTGCCACCATCGTTCTGCCCGAGATCGAGGACGAACGGACCCTGCGGGCCGCTGCGATGATCCGCGACGAGAACGTGGCCAAACCCGTCCTGCTCGGCGCCTCCGACGTGGCCTTGAACGGTCTGCGCAACCTGGGCATTGCGGCCGACGGCCTGGCCTTCATCGACCCCGCCACCGACGCCGTCCGCGACGAACTGGCCGCCTCCTATCACCGCAAGCGGGAACACAAGGGCATGACCCTCGAGGCCGCCCGCGAGGCCGTACGCGATCCCCTGCTCTACGGCGCCCTGATGGTCGACGCCGGGCGCGCCGACGGCATGGTCGCCGGCGCCGTGAACAGCACCGGCGACGTGCTGCGCGCCGGGTTCCAGGCCATCGGCACCGCAGCGGGCTGTTCGATCGTCTCGAGCTGCTTCGTGATGGTCAAGCAGGGCTGGGAGCTGGGCACCGACGGCATGATCGTGTTCGCCGACTGCGCCGTGAACCCGAGCCCCGACGCCGCCCAGCTCGCCGACATCGCCGTCGCCACCGCGGCCACGGCCCACGCCCTTTGCGGCTTCGAGCCCCGCGTGGCCATGCTCAGCTACTCCACCGGTGCCAGCGGCGCCGGTGCCGACGTCGAAAAAGTCGTCGAAGCGACCCGCCTGTTGCGGGCCAAAGCCCCCGACCTGGCCGTCGACGGTCCCCTGCAGGCCGATGCCGCCCTGGTGCCGGCCATCGGCGAAAGCAAAGCTCCCGGCAGCTCCGTAGCCGGCCGCGCCAACGTGCTGATCTTCCCCGACCTCGACGCCGGCAACATCGGCTACAAGCTGGTTCAACGCCTTGCGGGAGCCGAGGCCGTGGGCCCGGTCATGCAGGGCATGGCCCGTCCGGTCAACGACCTGTCGCGCGGCTGCAGCGTGGACGACATCGTCAACGTGGTCGCGATCACCGCCCTGCAGGGGCAGGGCGTCCGCACGTGAAGAATATCCTGGTCATCAACTGCGGCAGCAGCTCGCTGAAGTACCAGCTCCTGGAGATGGAGCATGAAACGCTGCTGGCCAAGGGCCTCGTCGAGCGCATCGGCATGGACGACGGGCATCACGCCTACACACGCCCCGGCAGCGACGGCGTCGACCAGATTCAGCCCATCCCCGACCACGAAACCGGCATCCGGCTGGTGCTCGCGGCGATCGCCGATCCCGAACACGGTGTCGTGAACGACCTCAACGAGATCCACGCCGTGGGCCACCGCGTGGTCCACGCCGGCGAGAAGTACGCCGCGAGCGTGATGATCACCGAAGACGTGGTCGACGCCCTCGAGGAATGCATCCCCCTGGCGCCGCTGCACAACCCGCCGAACATCGTGGGCATCCGGGCCGCGCAGGCGGTGCTGCCGAACATTCCGATGGTCGGCGTGTTCGACACCGCGTTCCACCAGACCATGCCCGACACTTCGTACATCTATCCCCTGCCCTACCGGCTGTACGAAGAGACCAAGATCCGCCGCTACGGTTTCCACGGCACGAGCCACCGCTACGTGACCCTGCGGGCTTCGCAGCTGCTCGGCCGCGACGCTTCCGAGGTGAACCTCATCACCTGCCACCTAGGCAACGGCGCCTCGGTGGCCGCGATCCGCAACGGCAAGTCCATCGACACTTCAATGGGATTCACACCGCTCGAAGGCCTGATGATGGGCACCCGCTGCGGCGACATCGATCCCGCCATCGTGGGCTACCTGGAGCGCCACGAGGGCATGACCGTGTCCGAAGTCGAGAACGTGCTGAACAAGCAGAGCGGCATGTTGGGCATCTCGGGCGTGTCGAGCGACCTGCGCGATGTGGAACGCGCCTACGCCAACGGCAACGACCGCGCCCGGCTCGCCCTCGAGGTCTACTGCTACCATATCCGCAAGTACATCGGAGCCTATGCTGTTGCGCTGGGGCGGGTCGACGCCTTAGTGTTCACCGCAGGCGTGGGTGAAAACGACTCCCTGGTGCGCGAATGGTCGTGCCGGGGGCTCGAGATCATCGGCGCGCAGCTGGATCCGTTCAAAAACGCCACCAGGCGGGATGAGGCCATCATCAGCAAGATGTCGTCGCGCGTCGCCATCATGATCGTGCCCACCAACGAAGAGCTGATGATCGCCCGCGACACGCTGGCCCTAGCCTTTCCCGCCGCAGCCCAGGTCTGAACTCCATGCACCGACGTTCTCTTTTAGCGGGCCTTGTGCTCGTTGCCATTCTCGCGACGTGCGCGGCCGCCGCGCCCCCCGATCCCGTCCGCGACCTGAGCGCCGCCCTGCGCGACGGCGACCTGGTGGCCGCCCGCGAGGCCCTGGTCCGCTGGATTGACATCAGTCCCAACAACCCTCGGTTGCACTACAACCTGGCCTGCCTCGACGCGCAGCTCGAACAGCCCGAAGCCGCGGTGGCCTCTCTTGCCACCGCATTCCGACTCGGGTTCGACGACGTCCGCCGCGCCGCTGCCGACCTCGACCTGGTCACCCTGCGTGAGCGCGAGGACTTCCTCGATCTGATCGAGGGGACGACTGCAGACCTGACCCTCGCCGCAACGCAACACACTCTTCATCTGCCCTGGGGGGCGAGCCGCGATGTTCGCTTCATCAACCAGAGCGGCGGTTCCTCCGCTCGCCGCACCGCTACCATGTCGATCGACGAGACCGGTCTCAGCTTGACGATCTCCGTTCCCGCCGGCGACATCGTCGCGGGTTCCGCACCCTGGTACGATGGCGGCGGCGTTATCCTGACCCTCACCTCACCTCGTCCCGAGGAACCATTCGACAGCGACCGCGCCTGGCGCTTCGGCTACGGACTCCGCGACGGACTGGCGACCGGGATCGTCCTGAGTCACCCCGAGCGGATCATCGACCAGGTCGTACTCGACCTGGCCCCTGTCATGGAGTGGAACGCCGGGAGCGGCACCCGAACCTTGGCCATCCGCCTGCCCTGGTCCCATGTGGCCCCTTACGCTCCCCCCGCCGACACGCTCTTCGGCCTGAACATCGAGATCGTCGGACCCGGAGGCGTGCGGACGGCAACTCTGGTGCACGACCCCGCTGCCGGAATCAAAACGCCGCGTGCCCGCCGCTTCCTGCCCCTCATCGTCGAACCGGGGCCGAACACGCCGACATCGCTGCAGGGCCGGGTCACCGATACCGTGGTCGGCGACCGCCCCCTGGCCATCGACCTGACAGCCTGGTTCCCGACCGCAGGCCACAGCGAACTGTTCACCGAAATCCAGGACAACGAAGGCAACTCGGTGGTGACATCCGGTGAAACCGCCGGCGGCGTCGATATCGTCGCCGGCCGAAATGACTGGCGCCGCTGGGCCGACCTCTCGCGTCTGCCCGACGGTCCCTACCGTCTGCTGGCGACTCTCGACCTCAACGACGGCACAGTGCTGACCTGGGGCGCTGGCCTGTTCCGCTTCGGCGGCAGTTGGCTGCCGCGTACCCGCGACCTCGTCAAACCGCTGCCTGAAGCTGAAAAACCCACGATCCTCTGGCGCCTCGATCTGGTGACCGACGCCCTCGTCGGCCGCGATCCTCGCCGTTCGCCGGCACCGCTGATCACCACGGTGGCCGAGACCGACCGCATCCTCTCCCGGTTCCACAGCATGGGCACGATCCTGCCTGTGGGAGGGGCCCTCGACGCCTATGTACCCAATCCCGACGGGCCGGGCCACGCAGTTGTGATCGTCACTCCCGAGGGCTGGACGCCGGTCACACCCTCTACAGTCGTGTTGATCGACGGCCCCGACGGCTTGACGACAAGGCTGAGTGACGACGGGGCCTTCACCGGCGATCCGATCCTCGTCACGCTCCCCAACGCAGCCGCAGGCGAATCCACCGCCGTCGAAGCCACGGTGATCTGGCTACGCGCCCTGCTTCCTGGTTGTCGAATCGTACTGGTGACTGCGAACCCGCAGATTGCCGGCGGCCCTCAGGCCGCCGACGTGCAGGTGAAGTGGGAGAGCGGGGATCCCGCAGTAGCCGCAACGGTGCGTGCGGCCGTATCAGACGGAGATCAGTGACCGAAGAAGTTGATGTCGTCGAAATCCTGGGCGTCCTCGCCGTATGCCTCGACATCTTCGCCATCGACGATGAATGTGGCGTGTTCTCCGTAAACGCGGCTGAATTCGACCTTCGACAACGTCGAATCGCCCTGATCCAACAACACTTCTATGAAGTGGTCGTTGGTCGGCGAAGTCAGACTCTTCGCACAGACGGGGCAGTGGAAGTTCACAGTCTCACCCTCGTTCAACGGAAAATCCGGATCAGCGATGAACCCATAGTCGCCTGGCTTCGCGTTGAAGAGCATCAGGCCCCGATGGGCGCCCTTGTGCACAGAGAAGACGATCTTGATGTTGGGATTCAACACCACGCGGCAGAACGGGCATAGATAGCGCTTTTTCATCACGGATTCCTCCTCGCCACTGCATGTTGATCATTGGCGAAGTCGCAACTTTCCGTCTACGATCACGTTGGTGATGCTGGCGGGAACCTGTGTTCTAACAGATCCGAAACCTAGGAGTCAAGCCGATGCGTTTATCGATGCTGATCGTCCTGTTTGCTGCCACCGCCGCATTCGGCACCCCCCACGTCGCCAACGGCCCAGAACCGGCCGAGGGTGTTGTCGATCTGCGCCTCGAACCCGTATGGGAAGTCGGCGGCGAAGACGACGAGGAGACCATCCTCGGTCTCATCACTCAGATCATCGAAGACGCGGACGGTAACCTCTACCTTCTCGACCGTCAGCTTTCCCAGGTCAGCGTATTCTCCCCCGATGGAGAATTCCTGCGAGCGCTCAGCCGCGAAGGCGACGGCCCCGGCGAAGTGCGCGGCCCCAACGACATGTTTTTCACGCCCGAGGGCGACCTGGCCTTGATGCAGATCTTCCCGGGGCGCGTGGTGCTGATCGACACCATGGGCGAGCCCCGGGGCACGTTCCCCTACGCCACCGACGGTTCGAGTTTCGCGGTCCTCGTCCGCGGTGTGAGCAGCGGCGGCACCCTCGCCCTGGCCGGCATCAACCAGAACTTCGCCGGCGGCCAGCTGACCCAGGCCTACTTCCTGTCCAGCTTCGCCGCCGACGGTTCGGTCGCCACGACCTTCGTCGAGAAGGCCAATACCATGAACTTCGGGGCCATGGTCCTCGACGAACGATCTGTGGACTTCCCCTGGAGCCGATTCGACATCGATGCCTCCGGCCGCTTGATCGTGGCCCCGAGTCGCGACGACTACCTCATCGAGGTCCGCAACCCCGACGGCACCCTCGCCCTCAGCTTCGACCGCGAGCTGGAACCCTGGGCCAGGACCGAAACAGACGAACGCCGCATCCACCAGGCCCTCGAAGCCCAGGGTCGCAACTACCCAGCACCCCCGGAAATCACCTATGAGGACACCGAACCGGCCCTCAACAGTCTCACAGTCCTTGAAGACGGCAGCATCTGGACGGTCACCAACCGCTCTCTGCGCTCCCGCGCCCCAGGCGTGGCCATCGAATGGGATGTTTTTTCCGCTGAAGGCGGATATCTGCGCCGCGTGCGGCTGCTCGGCGACGCCGACGGCCTCGACGACCTGATCCGGATCCTCAGTCCCGATCGCGCCATCGTCGTGAGGAACTTCTGGAGCGCTCTGGCCTCGAGCCGCGGCGTCGAAAACGACGGCGACGAAGACCCTTCCCCCATGTCCGTCATCTCCTGCCGATTGGTCCCCTGACATCTTGCAGAGGATTCCGGCCGCCCGTGCGTTCTGCCGGGCGGCCGAGAACCCCGTCCGGAACCCGTTGCCCCCCCGCGCTCCAGACGGTATCCTGCGACGATAAATTGAAACTTCCCGGCCCCGTCCACGTTCACAACCCGTCCCCTGCCGGGACTGACCCTTCTCTACGGAGATCGCACCCGATGTATCATGCTCATCCCCTGAGTCCATCGCGATCCGTACGCGTTGCTGCGTGTGCGCTGTTGCTCCTAATCTGTAGCGTCTCGACCGCGTTCTCCTCTTCAGCACCTCCCGACCGCGTGACCAATGGTGACATCCCCGACCATGGAATCGAAACCGTGGTCCTCGAGGAGCGTTGGCGGCGCGGCAGTGAAGACGACGACCTGTTCTTCGGTCTGATCATCGCGGCTTTGGCCGACGACGACGGCAAGGTCTATCTGCTGGATGCCCAACTCAACGAGGTCATCGTCCTCGACCGCGACGGCGGCCTCGTCTCTACATTGGGCCGCAAAGGCGAAGGCCCCGGCGAGTTCAGCAACGTCGGCGCCCTGACCTGGATGCCCGACGCCACCCTCGGCGTGGTCCAGAGGTTCCCCGGCCGTATCGTGAAGCTGGCTCTCGACGGCACTCCCGCCGGCAACGTCCTGCCCGCCGACCCTGTCGGCGGCGGACGAGACATCCTCAATGGGGCCCGGGTCTCCGGCGACGTCCTGATCCTCTGCGGAGCCCATCTGACCCGCGACGGCGACACCCAACTGCGCCGCTGGTTTCTCAGCAGCTACGATGAGAATGCGACCCCGGTCGTGAACTACCTTGCCTCCGACGTTGTCTTCGCGTCCACCGACCGCCGGGTCCGCGAGATCGACTCGGACTTCGTGGGCAACGGGCGATGGGACGTATTGAGAGACGGCGGCGTGGTCGCCGCCCCGCAACGTGATCGCTATGCCCTGATGCTCTACGGGCCCGACGGCACCCCGCTGCTGGAAATCACCCGCCCCGCCGAGCCGCCCCAGAGGCCTCAGGACAAGCTCGACGAAATGGAAGCCCGCTACAAGGCCTCGGGTCGCTACACACGCATGGGCATTGAGCAGGAGTTTTCTCCCTACAATCCCATGATCCAGCAGATCGACGCCCGCGACAACGGCGAGATCTGGATCCTCCCGACCGAGGGCACCCGCCCCCAAACCGAAGGCGTCTTCCAAGTCTGGGACGTATTCACCGAAACGGGGACTTGGGACCGCCAGGTCGCCATCTCCGGCCCAGGCGATTCCGAACGCGACCAGCTATTCCTGATGAACGACGGCCGCGCCCTGCTCGTCTCGGGCTTCCAGAACGCCCTCGACGCCATGAGGGGACAGTCGAGCGATGACGAGTCGAACACCGACGATGCCGAACCCATGGAAGTGATCCTCTACGAGATCCGATGACGAGGTCCTGAACGACCCACGGGAGTACACGATGACGAAGCGATTCATCCCCATCTTCGCCGCCTCGGCCCTTCTGATCCTCGCCCTGGGCTGGTTCGCCGGCTGCGGCGGAGGAACCGATGCCGATGTCACGGCCGCCGATTCGACCGCAGTCGCGGCCGACGACTCGACCGAAGCCGAAACCGTCAAGAAAGAGAAGGCCATCAAGGTCGATGCCGGCCTGGTGCGCCGGGGCGACCTGGTCCTGCCGGTCTTCGCCGACGGCGTCCTGCGCACGCCGCGGGCGGTGGAGATCCGCAACAAGGTGACCGGCCAGATCACCCAGGTTCTGGTGCGCGACGGCGACCGCGTCCGCGCCGGCCAGCTCCTGGCACGGATCGACCCCCGCGAGTACGCCCTGAGTCTCGAGGAGAGCCGCTACCGTCACATCCAGGCCCTGAGCCAGATCGCCGCCGAAGACGAGGAGCAGATCGACGACAGCGAGGCTCTGGCCGACTTCGTCGCCGCTCGCGCGGGCCTGCAGGCCCGCCGCGGAGACCTGTCCGACGAACAGTTCCGTTCGCAGCTCCTGGAACTCGAGCTGGCCGCCCTGAAGGAGGGCGCCTTCCGTCAGGACATGTTCGCCCAGCGCACCGGCCTGGCCGACGCCCGCGTGGCCGAAGAGCGCGCCCAGCTCAATCTGGAGTATACCGAAATCCGCGCCCCCTTCTCCGGCGTTGTCAGCGGCCTGGTGGCGGTCAAAGGCGAGAACGCCTCGATCGGCCAGGTCATCTGTTCGGTTTACGACAACCGAAACCTCGAGGCCGTCGTGGACGTGCTCGAGGCCGACCTCGGCAACTTGGCGCCCGGGCGCCCCACCCTGATCGCGGTACCCGCCACCGGCGACACGATCCGCACGACCGTCGATGTCATCAGCCCCATGCTCGATCAGGCCAGCCGCACCTGCCAGGTGATCGTGCGCTTCGAGAACCCGGATGACAGGTACCGTCCCGGCATGTTCGTCCGTGCCGAGATCGCCGCCCGCATCCATCCGGACAAGCTGATGGTCCCGCGCGAATCGGTGCTGATCCGCGACGACCGCCCCCTTGTCTTCAAGGTGACCGACGAACCGCGGGCCCAGTGGCTGTACGTAGACATCGGTCTCGAAAACAGCGAATGGGTGGAAATTCTGGCCGTGCACAGCGGCGGTTCGCTGGCGTCGGGCGATAAAGTCGTGGTGAGCGATCACCTGACCCTGGCCCATGAAGCCAAGCTGAGCATCCGCAAAACCATTCCGCCGCGCGACCGTTGGGCCGCCGGGACGGCGGAGTAAGTCATGATCAAAGCCGCCGTCCAGAGACCCGTCGCCGTCCTGATGATCTTCACGGGTCTCGTGTTGATCGGAGTGCTGAGCTACAACCGCCTACCGGTGGACCTGTTGCCCGGCATCAACTACCCCAACCTCACGGTCATCACCAACTACAGCGAAGTGCCCGCCGACGACCTCGCCCGCCTGGTGACCCAGCCCCTCGAGGAACGCATCACAGGCCTGGCCGGAGTGCGTCAGGTCATCTCGCGCACGCGCGAAGGCGTGAGCACGATCACCGTGCAGTACGAGTGGGGCACGGAGATGGAGTTCGCCAACCTCCACCTGCGCGAAGCGGTGGATCAGGTGGCGAACCGCGACGACTTTCCCGAGGTCGCCGAGCGGCCGTTGATCCTGCGTTGGGATCCGAGTGCGCGGCCGGTGTCGATCCTCGTGCTCGAAGGCGACGATCCCATCGACGAGATGACCGAGTTCTGCATCGAGGTGGCCAAACCCGCCCTCGAACAGATCGACGGCGTGAGTCAGGCCGAGGTCATCGGCGGCGCCGACCGCGAAATCCTCATTGAGCCCGACTTCAGCAAGCTGCGCCTCTACGGCCTGACCATGGCCAACTTGCAGCAGGCCCTCGCCCTGAGCAACGTGAGCTTCCCGGGCGGCCGCGTGCGCAAGGGCCCGCTCTACCTGCCCCTGCGCATCCTCGGCGAGTACGAATCCCTCGAAGAGATCGCCGACACCGAGATTCCCGCCTCCGGCAACCGCGTGATCACCATCGCCGACGTGGCCGTCGTCCGCGACACCACCAAAGAGCCCGAAGGCGCAACCCTGATCGACGACCGCGAAGTCGTCTCGATCCTGCTCTACAAGGAAGTGGGCGCCAACACCATCTCGGTGACCGCCGAGGTCGACATGGTGCTCGGCCTGCTCCAGGGGCAGTATCCCGACCTGTCGTTCGACTATATCTATCGCGACGCCGACTACGTTCAGGAGAGCTTCACCGGCCTGCGCAACTCGCTGCTCTACGGCGCCGCCCTGGCGTTCCTGGTGCTGCTGTTCTTCCTGCGCGACTGGCGCAGCCCCATCGTCATATCGCTGTCGATACCAGTGAGCATCGCCGCCACCTTCGCCTTCATGTACTTCGGGAAGGTAAACCTGAATCTGATGTCTCTGGGCGGACTTTCGCTCGCCGCAGGCATGCTCGTGGACAACGCCATCGTGGTGCTCGAGAACATCAAGCGGCATCTCGCCGAGGGTAAGGAATCCGGTGCCACGGTGGGCGAGATCTGCGCTTCGGCCACCCAGGAGGTGGCCTCGCCGGTCATCGCCGCCACGCTGACGACCATCGCCGTGTTCTTTCCGGTGATCTATGTACCCGGCATCGCGGGCGAGTTCTTCCGTGACCAGGCTTTGACGGTCACCATCTCGCTTTCCGTGTCCATCGCCACGGCGCTGATCCTCCAGCCCATGATCTCGGCGCGCTTCCTGCGCAAGGGCGTCGTTCAGCCCCGCGGCATCTTCAAGCTCTCCGACGCCATGTTCACCGGCCTCTACAACGTGTACCACCGCGGCCTCGTCAACGTGCTGCGCCACAAGACGGCGTTCCTGGCGATCCTGGCCCTGGCCATGGTCGGCGCGGGCTTCATCGCAGCCGGCCTGCCCCGCACGTTCCTCCCCGACCGCAACAACGGCGACTTCACCATGCGTCTGGAGCTGCCCAACGGCACACCCCTCGACGGCACCCGGATCGTCACCGCCGACCTGGCCGGCTACATCGCCTCGATGCCCGAAGTGGCGACGGTGTTCTCCCAAGCCGGACAGACCGAACGGACCGTCGCAGCCCTCAAGGAGTACACGGCGGCCAACACCGCCCGCGTGCGGATCATTCTGCATCCCTCCCGCGAGGGCGCGGCACACCTGGCCAAGGTCAAGGAACGCCTGAGGGTGCGGCTGGCCCAACTCGAAGGAGCCGTCTACACCTTCCAGGATGAAGGCATCGGCCTGGGCGAGCTGCTGGCCAGCGGCGAATCGCCCTTCAACCTGGGCATCGTGGCCGAACACCCAGACGACGCCCTGCGCACGGCGGAGATTCTCCTGCCGCTGCTGCAGAACGTCGAAGGTCTGACCGACCTGGAAATGGACCGCGTGCTCGGCAATCCGGCCATCGAGGTGATCATCGACCGCGAGGAGGCCCTGCGACACGGCCTCGACGCCGAGACCCTCGCCCGTGAGCTGCAGGCCCGCGTCCAGGGCGTCGTCGCCACCACGTACAACGAAGTGGACCAACGCATCGACATCGCCGTGCGTCTGCCCCTCGACGAACGCCGCGACCTGGACGGTGTCCTTTCGTCCCCCGTGTCGGTGGGCGGCGGCAAAACATCTCCGTTGAGCAACTTCGTGGACTTGAGCGAGGGCCGTCCCGTGCGCGAGGTCGTCCGCCGCGACCAGCGCCGCCAGATCACCTTGAGCGGCGACGTCAAGGACCGACGCATCGGTCATGTCTGGGACGACGTTCAGATCGTTCTGGACAGCCTCGACGTGCCGGCCGGCGTAGCCTTCGTCGCCGGGGGCGAGCAGCAGGAGATCACGAGTTCGTTCCGCGACCTGGGCTGGGCCCTCATCCTCTCGGCCCTGCTGGTCTACATGATCCTCGCGGCACAGTTCGAGTCGTTCCTCGACCCGTTGATCATCTCGGCGGTGCTGCCCGTGGGCGTGCTCGGCGCCGCGATGACCCTGGCCCTCAGCGGCCACACGGTGAACATCATCTCGCTGATCGGTCTGGTGGCTCTCCTCGGAATTGCGGTCAACGACGCCATCGTGAAGGTCTCGACCATCCGCCGCCTGCGCCTCGACGGCATGCCGGGCCACGAAGCCATCCTCGAAGCCAGCCGGCTGCGGTTCCGCCCGATCCTGATGACGACCCTGACCACCGTGCTGGCGATGATCCCCATGGCCATCGGTATCGGCACCGGCGAGCAGATCCAGCGGCCCCTGGCCGTGACGATCCTCGGCGGTCTGACCATGGCCACGATCCTGACGCTCTTCCTCACGCCGGTCGTCTACGAGATCCTCCACAGCCGTCTCGACAGCCGCTTCCACGAGGAGTCGACACCATGATCCGGTATTGCGTGGATCACCCCGTCACCACCTGGATGATCTTCACCGCTCTGGTGCTGCTGGGACTCTACGCTTTGCCCCGCCTCGAGATCGAGGCCATGCCCGAGACGGAGCTGCCGTCGCTGACCGTGGTCACGAGCTGGACGGGCGCTTCGCCGGCCGCGGTGCAGCGTTCGTTGACCATCCCCATCGAGGAGGCGGCCCACAAGGTTCACGGCGTGGAGAAGATCACGTCGCGCTCGCGCCCGGGGCGCAGCGAAGTGTCGGTCAGTTTCCTGCGCGATGTTGACATGGAGTTCGCTCAGCTCGATCTGTCGGAACAGCTCGGCGGCATCAGCCGCACCCTGCCCGCCACCGCCGGCCAACCCCAGATCGTCCCCTTCGTACCGGAGGAGTTCCGCACCGAAGACTTCATGACCATCAGCCTGATCTCGCCTCTGACAGCCAACAAGCTGAGGGACAACGCCGAGAGCTGGCTGAAGAATAGACTGCTGTCCATCGAAGGCGTCGCCGATGTCGAGCTGCAGGGCGGCGCCCTGCCCCTGACCCGCGTGCTGCTCGACTACCAGATGATGGACCAGTACGGCCTGCACGCCGACGAGATCTTCTCACAAATCGACGCCCTCGACGACATCCTGCCCGCCGGCACCATCCGCCGCAACGGGCGCGAGATCGCCGTGAGCCTGCAGGACTCGGTGACCATCGAAAAGATCCTCGGTTCTGTCGTCGCCAGTATCGGCGGGCATCCGTTGACCCTGGGCCGTATCGCCGAAGTCGTGCCCAGCTTCGACGACCCGGTCTACTTCGTCCGCAACAACGGCGACAATGTGATCCAGGCCTCGATCGCCAAGCGCAGCGGCACCAACGCAGTAACAGTCAGCAAGCGTCTGCGCGCCGCCCTGCCCCTGATCCAGGAAGAAGTGCCCTTCCCCGTCGAATTCGAAATCGACACCGACCAGGGCAAGGAACTCGAAGACAAGCTCAACGAGCTGATCTACCGCTCTCTGGCCATCCTCGGCCTGCTGTTCATCCTGCTGGCGGCCGCCCTGCGTCGGGTCAGACTGACGGCCATCGTGGTGGTGTCGATCCTCTTCGCCATCGTGATCTGCCTGACGATGTTCTACTTCTTCCACATCTCGGTGAACTTCATCACCATCAGCGGCCTGACGGTGTGCTTCGGCATGCTGCTGGACAACTCGATCCTCGTGCTCGACGCCATCCACCGCCGCCTGGTCCAGCGCAGGCACCACGACCCGAAAACGATTCTGGTGCGCGGTACCCGCGAGGTGGCCTTCCCCATCACCGCCACCACGCTGACCACGGTGGTCGCCTTCCTCTCGTTCATCTTCCTGAGCGGTCGTCTCGCCCTCTACTACGTGCCCCTCGCAATCAGCGTCGGCATCGCCATGCTGGCGAGCATCTTCGTGGCTTTCGCCTGGATCCCCGTGGCCCTGCGCGGCACCGCCGAGAGGGAACTGGCCAAGCCTGAGTCCGAAACCGTCGCCGAAGTCGAACCCGAAGGATTCAGCCTGCTGTGGCGCTGGGCTCTTGCTTCAGCGGTGATCGCAGTCATCGGTTTCGCGGCCATCGGTTTCGTCCAGGGCTGGAACTCCGCCCAGGACCTGTGGGCCTGGTTTGTCGGCGCCACGGTGATGATGGTGCTGGTCGGGGTCTTTTCCAGCTTCGTGGAGAAGTTCACGGCCTTCCATCTGCGCTTCTGGTTCTTCCCCGTGCTGCTGCTCTTCGGCGCGCTCTTCGGAGGCTGGCACCTGTACAAGAACGAGGTGTCCGAGGGCGGCTTCTGGCGCCAGCCCGACAAGGAGAAGCTGTACCTCATCATCCGCCGCGCCGAGGGCACGGAAGTCACCCTCACGAACGCGACGATGGTGCTCTTCGAGTCGGAGCTGCTGCCGCTGGCCGACGGCATCACCATGAAGACGTACTGCCAGAGCAACTACGCCCAGATGGAACTCGACTTCGACGAGGACATGCTCAGGACCGCCTACCCCGAAGACTACCGCAACCGCCTGATCGTCCTGGCCGAAGAGCTGGGAGGCATGCGCATCATGGTCTTCGGGTTCGGGGACCCCTACTTCAAAGGCGGCTTCGGCGGCATGGGCGGCAACTCGACCGTCAAGATCACCGGCTACAACTCCAAGGAGCTCGAGGGAATCACCGAAGGCGTGACTTCGCGTCTCGAGCGCAACCGACGCGTGCGCAACGTACAGCTCACCGGCGGCGAACGGTTCACCCGAGGCAGCACGGACGAAACCATCATCGTCATCAAGCGCTCCGCCCTGGCCCGCTACCACATCTCGGTGCAGGAGGTTGTGGGCTATCTGCGCCGCCTGCTCGGTATCGAATTCCCCTGGCACATGCTCGTGGAGGGACGCGACCAGCGCCTGCAGCTGAGCTTCGCCGACGCCGACCGGATCCAGTACGACCAGATCGCCAACCACGTGATGACCACCCGCGAAGGCGATCGTGTCCGTCTGGCCGACCTTGTCTCCCTCGAGGAGCGGCAGGTCGTCTCGACGATCCACCGCGAGGACCAGCGCTACTCCACCCATGTGACCTGGGAGTACATCGGCACCGACAAGATGCGCCAGCAGTACATTGCCGACATCCTCGCCGGAGTGGAGCTGCCCTACGGCTACACGGCCGAAGACACGTCCGGCGAACAGCTCACAGAGGAAGAGGAGGAGCAGATGAACAAAATGCTCATCTTGACTTCCATTTTCATCTTCATGACCCTGGCGGCGCTGTTCGAGAGCCTGTCGCTGCCGCTGCTGGTCCTGCTCGCCCTGCCCATGGCCATGTGCGGCGTCATGGCCATCTTCTGGCTCACCGACACCGCCTTCGACTCCTCCGCCAAGATCGGCCTCGTGCTGCTGTTCGGTATCGTCGTGAACAACGCCATCCTGCTGGTCAGCCGCTTCCGCCTGCAGCTCCACGAACAACTGGACGAACGCCCCGATCTGCAAAGCGTATTGCCGGTCCACGGCCGCCTCGGCGGCAGCGACCTGCGCCACCTGCCCAAGGCCCTGCGTTCATCCCTGCTGCACAACGCCATCTGCAAGGGCACGAGCATCCAACTGCGCTCGATCCTGTTGACCAGCGGTACGACCATCGCCGGCATGCTGCCCCTGCTCGTGAAGCTGACCGACACGGAGGGCAAGGACATCTGGGAGAACCTCGCCCTTTCGTCCATCGGCGGCCTGGCATCGAGTACGGTGTTGATCGTCAGCGGTATTCCGGTGCTGTACTGGATCTGCGTTAAGATCGGTTGGCGCTTCTCAGACCTGTGGAACCGCATCCGCGGCCGCCGTCCGACCACGCTGTTCGACGAGGTCGAGCCGGCCACAGGGTCTTGATTTTTCAGTCCGTTGTGGCATATTCAACCACCTGACTCACGACGGCCCCGGCAACGGGGCCGTCGCCGCAGAACGACCCGGAGGAGAATCATGGCCAAGCATATCGACGTCCTGTTGTTGACCGCCCTGCCCGCCTCGGGCAAGTCCGAGGTGCGACGCTACCTCGCCGGCCTCACTCCCGAGCAGTGCGAACAGCAGTTCGGCATCGGCCACACCGTCCAGCTCGACGACTATCCCTACGTGCACATGATGCGCCGCGTGAGCCAGGAACTGCGCGCCCAGGGCGAGGACCCCGTGTTCTTCGACTCCGACAACCTGCCCATGAAAAACCCACTAGATTGGGGCACCCTCATGGAACTGCTCAACGAGGACTACGATGACCTCGTGAACAAGAACCGACCCGCCCCCGAATGCGCCGTGAGTTGGTTGATGGATCGCTTCGATGCAAACCGCGAGAAGGTCGGCGCTCCTGCATTCTGGAAGGTTCTGTCGGACAAGTCCAAGACCGCCGTTACCGAGCCTCTGCGGCCCGAATCGGAGAAACTGCTGGCCGACAAGGTAGCCGAAGTGCCCGACACCCTCGAGGGCAAGACCGTGGTCGTGGAATTCGCCCGCGGCGGCGCCGACGGCTCGACCATGCCGCTGGCCGACCCATGGGGCTACCAGTACTCGTTCCGCATGCTCTCCGATGCCATGCTCGAAAAGTCCTGCATACTCTACATCTGGGTCAGCCCCGAAGAGTCGCGCCGCAAGAACGACGCCCGCACCGACCCCGACGATCCCGGCTCGATCCTGCACCACGGCGTGCCCATCGAGGTCATGCTCGGCGACTACGGCTGCGACGATATGGTGCACCTGCTCGAGACGTCGGAAAAGCCCGACACGGTGACGGTGAAGGCCCACGGCAAGACGTTCCACCTGCCCCTCGGGCGTTTCGACAACCGCGTCGACCGCACGACATTCATCCGCGAGGACGAAGCGAAGTGGTCGGACGAGGACCGGGAGAATCTGCAGAAGGGTATGGGCGAGGC
>ERZ890953.8-NODE-8-length-165259-cov-23.632321_pt1 | contig 165259 bp, 131 predicted proteins | sample MGYA00521264_ERZ890953 | MGnify/ENA primary metagenome ERZ890953 (study PRJEB32303, sample SAMEA104408629) | aquatic metagenome | biome: Brackish water; feature: Chemocline; material: water | place: Baltic Sea | collected 2014-10-26T21:54:00 | depth 200 m ...
GCACGCCGTTGACCTTCTCCTGGGGCATGTCGAGGGCCTTGGCGATCTCTTCCGGCGAGGGATCGCGTCCCAGCTCCTGCACCAGCTGACGCTGGACGCGGTTGACCTTGTTGATGGCCTCGATCATGTGCACCGGTACGCGGATCGTGCGCGCCTGGTCGGCGATGGCCCGAGTGATGGCCTGCCGGATCCACCACGTGGCGTAGGTGGAGAACTTGTAGCCTTTGCGGTAGTCGAACTTCTCGACCGCGCGCATCAGGCCGCTGTTGCCCTCCTGGATCAGGTCCAGGAATTCCAGACCGCGGTTCGTGTAGCGCTTGGCGATGGAGATCACCAGACGCACGTTGGCCTCGATCATCTCGCGCTGGGCCTCGTCGACCTCGGCGCGACCCATCTCGATCTTGGCTGAGATGACAGCGAGGGGCTTGGACTCCAGACCGACTTCGCGTTCGATGTCGTGGATCTGCTTGCGGAGACCGCGTACGGTGGCCGTCGCCGACTTGCTGGTCCGCGCTTCATCAACGCGTTGATTGAGATCGGCGATCTTCTGGTTGATCAGCCGGATCCTGTTGGCGAGCTGATCGACCAGCGACGGCGAGAGGTGGAGGTCGCGGATCGCTTCCTCGACCTTGTTCTCGCGGGAGCTGATCATGCGGGTCAGCGTGGCGACCCGGGTCGGATCCTTGCATTTCGTCAGCTCGGCCTTATGCTCCTTGAGCTCCACCCGCCACTTCTCGATGTTGTCGACGGCCCGCTGGATGCGCCGACCCTCCTTCTTCGGCGAATGGTGGACATTCCAGGTGCTGCTGTCATGCTGGACGACGTCGTCGACCATGATGCTCTCAGACACGAGCTGGGAGGCGTACACACGCAGCTCCTGCAGACTCAGGTCGGTGGCGGCGATGGCGTCGAGGACGTCGTTGCGGCCGTCCTCCATGCGCTTGGCTAGATCCACTTCGCCCTGGCGCGTGAGCAACGGCACGCGGCCCATCTCACGCAGGTACATGCGCACCGGGTCGTCGTACTTCATGTTCGTGCGTTGGACCTTGCGCTGCAGCTGGAACTTCTTCTTCTGCTTGGCGCGGTCCTTGGCCTGCTTGCGCTCGGCGTCGTCGACGGAGTCGAAGAAGTCGATCTTGATCTCGGTCAGTTTCTCGTACACCTGGTCGAGAAGATCGACATCGACGTCGTCGTCCTCGATCATGTTGTTGATCTGATCGTGCAGCACGTAGCCACCGTTACCGCTGGCGACCTTACGGATCTTATCGATAATAGTGGCGAGCTTAGCTTCACTCATGGGCTCTCGCTTCCTTCCTTGCCTCGGCCGAAAGCCCTGAGGGCGTCCAGTTCCCGGCGTCGGTTGCGGACCATGTTCAGTCGTTGATGGCATTCCCGGACAATGATCTCGTGATCGGTCGACGATGCTCCTTCCGCGTCGGCGAGGATCGCCGAAACGAGTCTACGGTAACCTTCAGGTCTCTCGTGCCAAAGAGATTGCACGTACACCGCCGGTTTCGCTGCCGTTCCCGATGCCGATCCGGCGACCCAATCGGTCAGATCCCGGTACAGTTCATCGGCATGGGGAATCAGAAGATCCTCAAGCCGATAGAGTTCCAAAAACAGACGCGCCGCGCCGCCCCGGTCGTCCTGCAGGACATGGACCAGGAGAAAACGTTCGTCGTTCCTGCGGTCGACGTTGAGCAGGACTTCGTTCGCCGGCTCGGGGACAGGGTCCGGCTCCGACACGGATCCCGCACTGCTCTCAGCCTGCGCAGCGTCGCGGAAACGTCTGGCGCCGCTGCGTTCCAGTTTCTCCACTTCGTCGGCCAGGATCTCCCGGGGCAGGGCGAAGACTTCCGCCGCTTCCTCGAGGAGAAAAGATCTCCGGATGGGATCGTCCACCGCGGCCAGAGTCTGTAGCCCTGTCTTCACGGCGCGCTCCATGCCTTCTCGTCCGAGGCCGCTCTCGTGGGCCAAATCCCTCAGCAGAGGCAGGTATCCGGCGGCCTGCTCGAGGATGTGGGCCATATCGCCGGGCTCGTGGCTCTGAAGGAACGAAGCAGGGTCCTCGCCTTCCGGGAGCCGGGCGACCTTGGGCTCGAGCCCTGCGGTCAATGCCATGCCTGCGCTGCGGACCGCAGCCTTCAGTCCGGCGCGATCGCCGTCGAACAGGACATACACCGAACGGCAGCCACGACGCAGCAGTCGGGCCTGCTCGGTCGTGAACGCCGTGCCACAGGTGGCGACGCTGTTGGCGTAGCCGGCTTGGGCCAGGGCCAACATGTCGAGATAGCCCTCCACGAGGATCGCCATGCTGTGACGGGCGATGGGAATCCTCGACAAGGCGAATCCGTACAGGATGTCGCGCTTGTTGAAGTAGGAACTCTCCGCCGAGTTCAGATACTTGGGCTCCCCGTCGCCGAGGGCCCGACCGCCGAATCCAGCCACCCGCTGGGCGATGTTCTTGATGGGAAAGATAATCCTGTTGCGGAAATAGGCAAAAGGTGAACGGCCCTCGTTCTGCCTGAGCAGTCCGGCGCGCAGGGCGAGGTCGCGGCCCACGCCGCGCTTTTCGAGCTCTTTTTCCAGGCCGTGGCCGTCCCTGGCGAATCCGACCTCGTAGCGACGGAGGACCTCTTCGCCGAATCCACGGTCCAGGAGATAGGTCTTGGCTTCCGCGCCCTCATCGCTCCAAAGGTCTTCCTGCCAAAGGGTCGAAGCTGTTTCCTGAGCCCTGAAAAAAGCCTGACGCTCTCCTTCCGACTCGTCGTTGTCGGTGAGGTAGCGGGCAAGATCGATGTTCAAGGGCCGGGCGAGCACTTCGACCGACTCGGGAAAACTCATGCCCTGAAGCTTCATCAAAAATGCGATGGCGTCGCCGCCCTCGCCGCAGCCGAAACACTTGTAGATCTGGCGCTGCGGATTGACATGGAAGCTGGGCGACTTTTCCCGGTGAAAAGGACAGAGTCCCTTGAAGGAGGTTCCAGCAGGTTTGAGCGAGACATACTCCCGCACCACCGACACAAGATCGGTCTCCTCCTTGATGCGGGTCACGATGTCCCGGGGGAGGACTGGGGACACAGGCGCCACTCTCCCGCTCTATGGTCCGTCGGTGCTGGACCCCTCAACTTATCAGAATCCCTGGCAAAAGTCCAATCGGCTGACTAAACCAGCTCGATAAGCTGGATAATTGTGCGGCCACTGCTGCCGCCGTCTTCGGGAGCGTCCCGGAACGATGCCACACGCGGATCCACAAGCAACCGATGACGCAGATGATCCCGCAGGCGGCCGGTGCCGAGGCCGTGGATCACACTGATCTCCAGGGTACCGGCGGGAATGGCGCGATCGAGCATGCGGTCAAGGGCCTCCCAGCCTTCGTCGGCCCGGAATCCACGCAGATCCATTTCCTGTACGGCGGGACCGTCGGCGCGACGCCAGGACCAATCGGTTGTCGGGGCGGGAATGCTTGCCGAATCCGGCACCTTCAAATCTGCACTCGAACCGGCGGCTGGGCCTGCAGGGGTTCCATCGAGGTGTTCCAGAGCATCGCGCCCCAAGGTCAGGCGCATGCCGTTGGCGTCGGCGACGATCTTATCTCCCCGCACCTCCACCGCCACCCCGATCCAACCGAGGTGCGGGATTCTGATGCGGTCGCCCGTCCGGATCTCGATCGGTGTCGCGGACCGTGCCGGTTTTGCGATCTTGTCGCCAAGGGCGTCGAGGGCGTCCCGTCCGTAGCGGATGGTCCGCGAATCGGCCCCGGAGGACTTCAGATCGCGCACCGTGGACTCGAGCGTACGCCTGGCGTCGTCCAGAAAGGCTTCACCCTCGCGACGCGTGGCGTCGAGCACACGGTTGCGTTCGGTGTCCAGGCCCTGCAAACGCGTAGCGAGTTCGGCTGCATGCTGTTCGGCAGCCTGCGATGCCCGGCCCAGTTCTGTTTCCATATCAGCCAGGTGCCGACTCCGTGTACCCAGTTCCGTGAGCAGACGTTCGATGCGGAAACGGTCCTCCCCGACCCGGGCGCGGGCCCTGTCCAGGAGGTCGGTTGGAAAGTTCATGCGGGCGGCGATGTCGAAGGCGTGGCTTGCGCCCGGCACGCCCACCCTCAGGGTGTAGAGAGGCGTGAGAGTCTGTTCGTCGAAATCCATGGCGGCGTTGGTCATGGCTGGATGGTCGTCAACGGCGGCTTTGAGCAGCCCGTAATGAGTCGACGCCAGCACGCGGGCGCCCCGCTCGATCAAGGCCTCGAGGACGGCAAGCGCGAGAGCGGTGCCCTCGTCGGGATCGGTACCGCTGCCGATTTCGTCGCTGAGGACAAGCGTGTCTTCATCCGCCCCTGCCAAAAAGCGGCCGAGATGATCGAGATGAGCGGAGAAGCTGCTCAGGGAGCGGGCAATGGACTGGTCGTCCCCGAGATCCACATAGAGACGCCTGACCAGTGGCAGGCGGGTGCCGGGTGCCGCAGGGATGTCCCAGCCGCACTGAGCCATCAACACATGCACGCCCACGCCCTTCAGAGCCACCGATTTTCCCCCGGCGTTGGGACCGCTGATCACCAGGGCGCGGCACCCTTCAGGCCATTCCAGGTCCAAAGGAACGACGTCGGCGGGGTCGGCGGCCTGAGCCAGCAACAGCGGATGGTACGCCCTGCGAAGTTCGGGACGGGCTCCGGATTGGAGGTCGGGTCGGATGCCGCCGACACGGCTGCTCCAGCGCAGCACAGCCTGCCATTCGTCCACTCGGATGAGGAAGGCGCAGGATTCGCGGTAGGCGTCGGCGTGGAGCTCGACCAGGGAGCTGAGACCCAGCAGCAGACGTTCCACCTCCGCCGCCGCTTCGATGCGGCATTCGGCAAGGTCGTTCTGAAGGGGCACCACGGTGGCCGGTTCCACGAAAACGGTGCCGCCGGTTGCGGAGCGGTCGTGAACGATGCCTGCGATCTTCCGCTTCGAGCCCGACTGCAGGGGCAGGCAGAAGCGGTCCCCGCGCAGCGTTACCTCGGGGCCGTTGACCCAACCCTTGGCCTGGGCCCTGGCGAGCAGTCCGGTCATGGTGCTGCGTACCTGGCGCTCCTTGTCCCGGGATTCGCGCCGGAGTTTGGCGAGTCGAGGACTGGCATCGTCCCGCACGCGTCCGTCGCGGTCGAGGATCCGTTCGACGGGATCTGCCAAACCGTTCAGGGGCGACAGGGAACGGGCTCCGTCTGCCCATCTCGGCATGGACTCGTCACGCCGCAGCATCCACTCGCGCAAGGTGTCGAGGGAACGGGCGATCACCGCCAGGTGGAGCAGGTCGCTCCCCTCGAACCGCCAGGGTCGTGGCCGTTCCAGGAGATCGAGTGCATCGCCGATTTCGAGCAGGGGCGGTGGATCGTCGGTACCCAATGCGGAACGGAGTTCGTCGAGAAGGTCGTGGCGAAGACGGATGGCATGAAGATCGGTCAGGGGACGGCGGCTGCGCAGAGCCTCGCCCGAGCGTCGGGAGCGGCAGCCGCTCGCCACAAGATCGGTGATCCGCCGCCAGGACAGCAGGCGCAATGAACGCTCGTGTTCGGGGTCGTCGGACAGAACACAGCCGTGTTCGGCGGCTTCGAGTTCGGTCAGCAGCGGGTTCACCAGCTCACGATCCTTTTCCGTCGGTAAGGTCGTCGGCCACCTCGCCGATCTTCTCGGCGGCGTCGATGGCGTCCTGGCCCAGGTCTCCGGCCTTTTCCACAGCCGATTCGACCGCCGAGTTCAGGGCTGCGTCGCGGGCCTTGACCGCGGCGTCGGCGGCGTCCCGACCCAGGTCGCGGGCGGCGTCGGCCGCAGCGTCGCGGGCGTCGCGCCAGTAATCCGCCGGATCACGGTCCTCTCCCGCCACGACGGTCCACAGGGCCGGCGCAGCGCCGTGGATCAGACGCGGCAGAGGCTCGTCGCGGATCATCGCCCGCAGATCCTCGTTGGGAGGCAGGTTGGCGGCGATGATCAGCAGCACGCTCGACACGAGCACACCGGCGAGCATGCCGAAAAGCGCGCCGCCCACCTTGTCGAGCCAACCCAGCACGGTCAGGCGAATGAGCTTCGCCACGCCCCAGGCCACCAAGCGCGTCACCACGATACCGAGTACGACCACCAGGATCCAACCTGCCGGCGTGGCGATCCGCGGCGGCAGACCCGTACTCGCATCCAGCCATCCGCCGACCGGGGCGCCCCATTCGGCGGCGACCATGATCGCCACGGTCACGCCCACCAGCTCCAGGACCCGGCGGATCAATCCGGCGCGCCAACCCATGGCGCCGGCGAACAACAGCACTCCCGCCACAGTCATCGTCAGCCAGGACATGGCACCCTCCTCAACCGGCCAGCAGCTTCTTGACCGCGGCGCTCACCCGGCCGCCCTCGGCCCGGCCGGCGATCTTCGTCATAGCGGCCTTCATGACCTGCCCCATCTCCTTCATGGATACGGCGCCGGTCTCCTCGATGGCTTCGCGGACGAGCCCCTCGAGGATCGCGTCATCCATTTCGGCGGGCAGATATTCCTGGACCACCGCCATCTCCGCCTCGAGGGCCGGAATCATCTCCTCGCGGCCGGCGTCGCGGGCGCCCTGGATGGAGTCCTTGATCTTCTTGGCGTAGGAACGCACGACCTTCACGACGTCGTCGTCGTCCAGCTCTTCCCGGGTGTCCACTTCGATCTGCTTGATCGCCGCGGACATCATGCGCAGCACCTGGAGCCGGTCTTTGTCCTTGGCCTTCATGGCCGTCACCGTCTCGAGTTTGAGACGATCCGCCCGTTCACCCTTCGCCATCACACACCTCCGCGGAGGGTCCACCCTCCGATTCGTGAACCAGGCCGCAAGCGGCCAGATACCGTTCCCTCATGGACACCAAGGGCACCAGGCCCGCTATCGCGGCGGTTTCGGCCCGAAGGCGATGTGGTCCCAACCTGACGGCGCGACCGGACTGATCGAGTCGCGCCACTTCGTCGTCGCTCCAGCCGCCCTCAGGGCCCACGCACCAAACGATCTCCGCGACGCAAGACGCTCCGGCGCCGAGCAGCAGAGCCGGCTCGGCCAAGTCACGAGGCTCAAGCACTTCGTCGGCGCCCGGCGCTTTTCCGCGGCTGCGTGCCAGACCATAGCAGACGAGGCGGCGGACGTCCTGGTCGAGGTATTGCGCGGGCGGAACCGGCTCGGCCAGCTCTGGACACCACGTACGCCCCGACTGCTTGACGGCCGACTGCAGGATCGTTTCCCAGCGGCGCTGGCGGCCGGCGCTCGGGTCGACTTCCGCGAAGCGCGACGTCAGCGGCACGATGCGGTGGACACCCAACTCGGTCGCCTTCTCGAGCAACCACTCCCAGCGCTTGCTCTTGATCACGCCGCAGGCCAGCACCAGACGCGGAGCGGCGAGTTCGACCTCGTCGCGTTCCATGTCCAGGATCTCGAGGGCGGCCCCGTCGGTTCGTGCGTCCCGTAGGATCGTGCGGAAGCGGCGTCCCCGACCGTCGGTGACCAGGACCTCCTGGCCGACCTCCGTACGCAGCACTCGCAGCAGATGTCGGGATTCTTCGGCGGGCAGGCGGAGCGACGCTCCTGGGATAGGGGCGTTCGGGATCATCTCGGGATGAACATGGAACTGTCGCATGGCCCTCCCGCAACGGAGCGTTTAGGAAAAGAGTTTGCGTCCCGGAGCTGGGACACTGCGGCTCAGGCCTTCCCGCAGTTTCTCGAGGCTCTCCTTGTCTTCCTTGGAGAGGGAGTCAGGAGTCCAACCGATGACGCGCACGAGCTGGTCGCCCGCACCGCCTCGATTCAGACGCGGCAGTCCTTTGCCTCGCAGACGGAAGATCTTGTGGCTCTGGGTGCCGGCGGGAATCTTCAGGGCCACCCGGCCTTCGATGGTCGGCACCTCGACCTTGGCGCCGAGGATCAAGTCCAGGGGCGAGACTGGCATATCCACCAGCACGTCGTCGCCGTGGCGTTCGAAGACGTCGTCCTCGAGCACCTCCATCACCACGCGCAGGTCGCCGTTGGCGCCGCCCTGATGACCGGCGTCCCCCCGGCCGGGAAGCTCCATGAAGTTGCCGGTGCTCACGCCGGCGGGAACGCGCACTTCGACGGTCTCCTCCCCGCGCAGCGTGCCGGTACCGTGGCAGTCGTGGCAGGGGTCGGACACGAGGGAGCCGCGCCCCTGGCACTGGGGGCAGGCGCCCTCGCTGACCATCTGGCCCAGGAGCGTCCGGCGCACCTGGCGGACACGACCCATGCCATTGCACTGGGTGCACGTCGTCGCCTTGCTGCCGGCCGCGGCGCCGTCGCCGCCGCAACCGCTGCAGAGGACCTGCTTGCGGACTTTGAGCTTCTTGGTGGTTCCGTCGGCGACTTCCTTGAGGGTGAGCTTGAGCTTGATCTGCAGATCGTGGCCACGGTTCGAGGGACCGCGACCCCCCGTCCCGCCTCCCATGCCGCCGCCGAAGATGTCGCCGAAGCCGCCGAAGTTGCGCAGAAAAGACTCGAGTGCATCGTTCAGATCGAAGTCGCCGGCGTAGGCGCCGCCGCCGAAGCCCGCACTCTGCTGGAAGGCGGCGTGCCCGAATTGATCATACTGGGCCCGCTTCTGGGAATCCTTGAGCACCTCGTAGGCCTCGGTGGCCTCGCGGAAGCGTTCGGCGGCGGTGGGGTCGTCCGGATTGCGATCCGGATGCTCCTTCACCGCCACCTTGCGGTAGGCCTTCTTGATCTCCTGCTCGGTGGCGTCGCGGGACACGCCCAGGGTTTCGTAGAAGTCTCGTTGCGTCGCCATGGTTTCCTCCGGCCCTACTGGGCGACAATCACGCGTGCAGGTCTGAGGACCATGTCGCCGAGCTGGTACCCGGCTTGGGCGATTTCGAGAACGGCTCCACTGTCGAGGTCGCCGCCGGGCACCTGGGCCACCGCCTCGTGAAGACGGGGATCGAACTCGTCGCCAACCGCCACCTCGATGCGCAGCAGATTGCGACGTTCGAGGTTCTCCTGCAGTCGGTTGTGAATCAGTTCCACGCCTTGACGGAAAGCGACTTCGCCGTCACCGTTCTCGTCGGTCTCGGCGGCCAGCGCACGGTCGAAACCGTCGAGGACATCCAGAAGGTCGCGCATGACGTCGGCCACGGCGAACACGCGGGCTTCGACGACTTCGCGGCGTGTGCGCTTGCGCAGGTTGTCCTGCTCGGCGATCGATCGCATCCAGCGATCCTTGTAATCGTCGCGCTCGCGGGCGAGCTCCCCTTCAGGGGACAGAACGGCGGTCTCTTCCGCACCATCGGCTACGGCGTCGCTCGTTTCCTCCACGGCACCGGCGACGACCGCTTCCTCAGCGACGGACGGTTCTTGCGTCTTATCGGAACTCTTCTTCTTACTCATGCGCTTCGGGTCTCCTGCTCCGCGGACAGCGGTCCGCTTAATCCAAATTCTTCAAGGTGCGAACCAGGACCTGCATACCCTGGATCGCCCGATCATAGGACATGCGCCGCAGACCGAGAACCGCCAAGACACCCCGCCGTCCGTCCATGGCGAAGGGCGACGAGACAAGACTGAAGGCCTGCAGCTCGTCGACCGGATTCTCCGACCCGATCCAAACCGCAATTCCCTCGTCGTTCTCAGGGCTGAGCCTGCGCAGAGTCGAACGGATCGTCCGCGGCGACTCCAGGAAACGCACGAGGTTCTTCAGACGGTCGGGTTCCGAGAACTCGGGTTCGTCCAGGACATTGGCTACGCCCATGAGCTCCAGCTCCCCCTCCTCAACGTCCGAGAAGATGTCCCCGCTTTGACGTGCCAGCTCCTGGGCACAACGCCCCACTTGATTGTCGCTGGCGTCGAGACCTTCGAGGGCGCCGTCGCGGATTTCGCGGATCGTCCGTCCGCTGATCCGTTCCGAGAGGATCCGCGCCGCGTCGTGCAGGACTTCAGGGGTGAATTCCTGCTCCACGGCTATCGTACCTGTCCGCACCAGGGCGTTTTCGAGCACCAGCACCATCAGGATCCGCCGACCCTCCTTGGGATAGAGGTCAAGACGTTCGGCTCTGACCGCATCCCAGGTCGGGCCGAGGATAATCCCGATGCTGTCGGTCAAGCGGCTCAGCAACGCAGCGAGGGCTTTGACCATCGCCGGGGAACCATTGGTACGCTGGAGCTCCCTGACCACCGTGGGGATCATGCTCGACGAATCGTGACTCGGCTCAACAGCCTGATCGAGAACTTGATTCACGAAGTGCCGGAACCCCTTGTCAGTAGGGACTCTACCGGCAGACGTATGCGGTTTGACGAGGAACCCGGTCTCCTCCAAACGCTGCATATCGCCCCGAACGGTCGCCGACGACACCGCACCACCGAGCCAGCGTGCCACCAACGTGGAGCTGACCGGCACTCCCGCCTCGCTATAGAGGCGGACCACGGCCGCAAGGACCCTGGCTTCCCTGTCGTCCCTGAGATTCATGCTCGGGTCGTTCCGTTGGGATGGTGCTGTTTCGAGTCGCGACAAGGTAGTCTGCCCTCGCCGGACGTGTCAACCCGTGCGCACCGCTCCGGTACGATCACATGCGAGGACAACCAGGACTCGATCGCGTCGATCCTGAGGAATCCGCGGGTGGTCAGACGCAATCGGTGACGGTCCAGGACCCAGAGCTCCTCTGCGCATCCCGCCGCCAGGGCCTCCTCGCTCACCGCGAGCCGATCGAGGTCCACACCCTCGCAGGTCCGCAACGCGAGGATGGCGGCTTCGAGCCGCCCGGCGGCCCCGTCGAGCAGCTCCCACGACGCTTCGGGCAATCGACCCGCGTCGATCGCAGCGAGGTACCGATCCGTCGCAGCATGGTTGGCATGGCGGCGGCGCCCCCAGAAACCATGAGCTCCCGGTCCCAACCCTAGGTAGGGTCGACGTCGCCAGTAAGCACTGTTGTGTCGGGATTCCTGTCCCGGCAGACAGGCGTTCGAAACCTCGTACTGTTCATATCCCAGGGCGTTCAGAGCCGAGAGAGCCGCCAGATACACCGCCTCGACTCGTTCATCCGGATCGGGGGCGATGCGCCCTTCGGCTGCGGCGCGCGTCAGAGCGGTCCCCGGATGCCATTCGAGGATGTAGAAGGAGATGTGCCCGACTCCCAGTGCCCTCGCCTCGGCGAATTCGGCGGCCAGCGCCTCGGGAGTCACCCCCGGGGCCAGGATCCAGTCGGCCGACACGCGATCGAAGTGCGCACAGGCCCGTTCCAGGGCCGCACGGGTCGTTGCAGCATCGGCGGCCCGGCCGAGCAGATCGAGAGTGCCGTCCCTCAGGCTCTGCACGCCGAGGCTGACGCGGTTGACCCCCGCTTGAGACCACGTGATTGCCGTATCCTCGTCGAAGCTCTCGGGGTTGGCCTCTGCGGTCACCTCGGCATCGTCGGCCAGGTTCAGCCTGCCGCGCAACCCGTCGAGGAGATCCCGGAACAGCTCGGCTTCGAGGATGGACGGAGTGCCTCCCCCGATGTAGAGCGTGTCGACCGGGCGCAAGCCGGCCCTCAGCACGGAACTCTGATCCCTCCGCAAGTCGAGTTCTGCCAGGGTGGCCTCGACCGTACGACGCCTCAGCTCGGCGTCATGGTGGTCGGTGCGGGCGAAGTGACAGTACGAACAGATGCTGGCGCAGAAGGGCACGTGGACGTAGACGCCCCCGCCCCGGGCAGGTCGGGACGGGGGCGTCGGCTGCATTCCCGGTGCGGTCACCGGATCAGATCGCCGAGGCGACTGAAGCGGGGCAGTGTCCGCTCCTTGTCCCACGACCAATAGAGGAAGATCGCCTTGCCCTTGATGAGATCCACGTCGAGGGGTCCCCAGTAGCGGCTGTCGGCGCTGTTGAAGCGGTTGTCGCCCATCATGAACAGAAAACCTTCGGGAACCACGTAAGGGGCCCTGATCTCCTTGGCATGATCTCGCAGAGCCTGCAGGTGGGGCAGCAGCCTCGGCATGGTCAGAATCTGCTCCTCGATCACATGGCTGCGCAAGGCTTCGAGGTGCGGACTCACGACCGCTGCGTCGAGACCGGCGCCGCCGGCCAGGGCCGCCTCGAAGAGCTCGAGAAACAGCCGCGGCGTCATGCTGCGCACCGCCAACGACTCCGCGAGTCCGAACTCCTGGTTGAGCACCTGGGTCGCCCGCGCCGGATCATGGTTCGTGTGCGGTTTGACACGCGCATCGTCGGGGCGCATCGAGGTGTCGAGCCCGGGAGAATCGAGGTCGTCCTCGTACTCCTTGCCGTTGACGAAGAGCAGCCCGTTGCGCACTTCGACCCGGTCTCCCGCCACGGCCACACAGCGCTTGATGTAGTCCTGGTCGCGGTCCAGGGGATATTCGAAGACGATGATGTCGCCCTGCTGAGGTTGGCGGATCGCCGGGAACTTGAAGACGGGCAGCCCACTCAAGAGCGTCCAGTTGACCAACGGCACGCGGAGACGCTCAGGCGTTTCGGCGCCGTAGAGGAACTTGTTGACGAAGAGGAAGTCCCCGACCAGCAGGGTTTTCTCCATCGAACCTGTCGGAATGCGGAAAGCCTGGATCACGAACTGACGGATCAGCAGGGCCACCATCACGGCCGTAAGGATGGGCTTGATGTGGTCGGCCCACAATCGGCGCCAGGTGCCGAGACGAGCGGTCGCGGGTTGCGGCTGCGCCGTCTTGCGGGCTGCGAACTTGGCCATGTCGTCCTCCTCCCCCTTCCGGGGATGCCTGTTCAGCGCTCTACCTTCAGCACGGCCATGAAGGCTTCCTGGGGAATTTCCACTGACCCCACCTGCTTCATGCGGCGCTTGCCTGCCTTCTGCTTCTCGAGCAGCTTGCGCTTGCGGGAAATATCGCCGCCGTAACATTTGGCGGTCACGTTCTTGCGGAACGCCTTGACGTTCGTCCGCGCGATCACGCGGTTGCCGATGGCGGCCTGGATCGCCACCTGGAACATCTGACGCGGGATGAGCTCCTTGAGCTTGCGGCAGATCTCCATGCCCCAGTGGTGGGCCTTGTCGCGGTGCACGATGAAGGCCAGGGCGTCGACGGGCTCGCCGTTGATCATGATGTCGAGCTTGATCAGGTTGCCCGCGCGGTGCTCGGTGTACTCGTAGTCCATCGAGGCATAGCCGCGGGTCACCGACTTGAGCTTGTCGTAGTAGTCGACCACCAGCTCCGACAGCGGCAGGTCGAACTCGATGTTCACCCGCTCGGTGTCGATGTACTCCATCTTGCGCTGGGTGCCCCGGCGCTCGAGGGTGATCTGGATGATTGCGCCGATGAACTCCTTGGGCGAGATCACCGACAGGCGTACGAAGGGTTCGCGGACATCGGTGATCTCCTGGGACGGCGGCATCAGCGCCGGGTTCTCCACCAGCAGGATCTTGCCATCCTTGTCCACGACCTCGTACTCCACATTGGGCAGGGTCGCGATGAGGTTCAGGTCGTATTCGCGCTCGAGACGCTCCTGGATGATCTCCAGGTGCAGCAGCCCGAGGAACCCGCAGCGAAAACCGAAGCCGAGGGCCGCGCTCTTCTCGGGCTCGAAAGTCAGGGCCGCATCGTTGAGCTGCAGCTTCTGCAGGGCGTCCTTGAGGTTGTCGTAGTCGTCGTTGTCGGTGGGATAGAAGCCGCTGAAGACCATGGGCTTCGCTTCCGAATACCCGGACATGGCCTCGAGACAGGGATCGTCCACGAGGGTCACGGTGTCGCCCACGCGGATGTGGCGCACGTCCTTGGCGCCGGTGGCGATGTACCCCACCTCCCCCGCGCTCAGCTCCTTGCGCGGGACGCGGCTGAGTCGGAACCAGCCGATCTCCCCCACCTCGTGATCACGCTGCTGCTGGATCAGACGGATGCGCTGCCCCTTGGCAATGGTGCCCTGCATCATGCGCACGTACGCCACCGCACCGACGTAGGGATCGAAGATGGAGTCGAAGATGAGGGCCTGGGCCTGGGCCTTCACATCGCCTGCCGGCGGCGGCACCTGGGCGACGATGGCCTCGAGCAGCGCGTCGACGCCCTCTCCGGTCTTGGCGCTGACCCTGATGACTTCCGAGGCATCGCAGCCGATCAGATCGACGATCTGGTCGGTCACCGCATCGGGGTCGGCGGCCGGCAGATCGATCTTGTTGATGACCGGCAGGATCGTCAGGTTGTGTTCAACGGCCAGATAGAGGTTGTTGATGGTCTGGGCCTGAATCCCCTGGGCCGCATCGACGACCAGGATGGCGCCCTCGCAGGCTGCAAGGCTCCGGGACACTTCGTAGTGAAAGTCCACGTGGCCGGGCGTGTCGATGAGGTTGAGCGTATAGGTACGGCCGTCCTGCGCTGCATACTCCATGCGGATCGGATGGCTCTTGATGGTGATGCCGCGTTCCTGCTCCAGGTCCATGGAGTCCAGCACCTGAGCCTTACGATCCTTGCCGATGACGGTGCCTGTCAGCTCGAGCAGACGGTCCGCCAGAGTGGACTTGCCATGGTCGATATGCGCGATGATGCAAAAATTGCGGTACTGGTCCATCGTTTCACGATCGTTCAGGTGTCAAAAGCTGGTACGCCAGCTCATCAGCACGACGCCGACAGGCGATGCGGTCGGCAGTTCCACTGGTTGTGGTACGTCGGCGGGGTCCCAGCCCTCGGGAACCGGCGCATCGTCACGGTCGAAGTTCTGCAAGTGCGCGCCGACGTAGGCGTCGAGGGCGGCGATCAACAGGATGCTGCCGGCCCACCAGAAGTTGTCGCGCATGCTCTCGATATGTTCCTTCACGTACACGGTGCCTTGTCCCGGCTTGTCGTGATAATAGTCGTTGAAGCCTCCGGGATCCAGGTGAGCCAGACGCGCCCGGGACCTCTCGGCCTTGCGGTCGTGCATGATCGCCCTGGTCATATAGAACATGTCGAAGGCGAAAACTGCCACCGAACGCCAGCCGTTGTCAGCGGCCATCTGACCCCAACCGGGGAAAACAGGTGTCATGAGCACCGCGGCAGTCGGCGACACATTCGGCCGCAAGCCGCCGATTTCGACGGTGCCGCCCATCAAGGTCAACGTCGAATCGAGGACCGCCACGGACGGTTCCTCCCCAGCAGGTCCACTCTCGACCTCGGTCGCGCACACGGCGACGGAACTGCAGAGCAGAACGATCACCGACATCATGCGAACCAGGCTCATGACTTCGCCTCCGGTACCAGGACCCGCAAGGCTGCGGGTTCAACTTGAAAGCGCCACGTGCCCGCCGGAATCCTCGCCGCCTCGCCGTCCCAATGGACGGCCAGGGACGTCTCGGTAACGACCTCTGCCGCCGTGGCCCTGGGGTACAACACATAAGGACTGGCCAGGTGCCCGCCGTCGATCGTCTTCGGCAGGGTTCTCAGCAATGCATGCAACGGCATGGCGCGGACCATGCAGAAGTCCAACCGGCCATCTCCTGGATCGGCGTTGGGTGTGAGCCGGAAACCGCCGCCGCACTGCACACCGTTGCCGGCCTCGACGAGGGTCCAGTCGTCCTCAACGACCAGCGGCCCGTCGTCCGTTTCGAATCGCCACGTCGCCCGTACAGTCCGCCGCCGGCCGATTTCGACGAGCGTAGCAATGGGATAACGCCACCGGCCCCAGATCCTGGGCACGCCAGCCGCACGCAACGACACCTCACCGTTCATGAACAACCCGCAGGAGTTCACGAAGAAGCGGTCTGCAAAGCGTGCCGTATCCACGAAGATCTCACGCCCGCTTTGAATGGCTGCGACGCCCGCGGCGATATCGCGGATCCCGAGTCCCTGGGCAAAGTCGTTGCCGCTGCCGCAGGGCAATACCGCCAGCGGAGTCCCGGTGCCGTTCAGGCCTCGGGCCACTTCGCTGACCGTGCCGTCGCCTCCGGCCACGATCACCAAAGGATGGTGCCCCGTCGCCGCCGCCGCATAATCGGCGGCCTCGCCGGCGGCGCGAGTGGCCAGGATCTCGGCCTCGATTCCCAGTGGTTTCAGGAGTTCTCGGAGCCCAGCAGCGTCAAGACGACCCCGCGCCGCGCCGGCGATGGGGTTGAGGATGACCGCAGCGCTGGACATGGATCTCCCCGGATCGTCGCAAGGGCTCAGCGTCAAAGGACGCGGCCTGGGCCGCGTCCATCTCGGGCGGTGCGGACTGGCGGGAATGTGTGGGAATCGAACCCACCTCGGACGGTTGTCGCGCCCGACACAAGGATTTGAAGTCCTGGGAAGCCACCAGGCCCCATCCACTCCCACGGTCTCGGCATCATAATACACGGATCCGGAAGCGACCAACCGCAATATAGGTCAACCGCGGTGGGCAATCATCTCGATCTCGATCCGGGCGTCGATGGGCAGCCTGGCCACTTCAACGGCTGAGCGGGCAGGCGGTGCAGCGTCGAAATATTCCTTATAGATCTCGTTCACCGCGGCGAAATCATTCATGTCCGCCAAAAACACCGTCACCTTGACGACGTCGGCCAGGCTCATGCCGCCGGCCTCGACAACAGCCTTGGCGTTGTTCAGAGCGCACCGCGCCTGATCCTGGATGCCGGGTCCCACGAACTTGCCGGTGGCCGGGTCCAGACCCAGCTGCCCGGCGGTGAAGAGCAGGCCACCCGAGACGATGCCCTGGCTGTAGGGGCCGAGGGCGGCGGGCGCATGTTCGGTGGCGATCACTTTGCGGGACATGGGCGTCCTTTCGCGGCGGGTCTATTCGACCGTCACCGACTTGGCCAGGTTGCGGGGCTGGTCCACGTCGGCACCGCGGAGCACGGCGATGTGGTAGGCCAGCAGCTGCAGTGGCACCACCGCAAGCAGCGGGGTGAGCATGTCCGGCGCCGCCGGAATGCGGATCACGTGATCGCTCATGTCTGCGATCTCGGTCTCATCCTCGGTCACGATGCTGATGATCTTGCCGTTGCGGGCCTTCACTTCCTGCACGTTGCCCTTGATCTTCTGGTAGCTGCCGTCGCGGGTGCAGATCACCACGACCGGCATGTCCGGATCGATCAGGGCGATCGGACCATGCTTCATCTCCGCCGCTGGATAGCCCTCGGCGTGGATGTAGCTGATCTCCTTGAGCTTCAGTGCTCCCTCTAGAGCGATGGGGAAGTTGTAGCCGCGGCCCAGGTACAGGAAATTGCTGTGATCCTTGTACATCTTCGCGATCTCGAGGATAGCGTCGGACTGCTCCAAGATGCCGGCGATCTTGGCCGGAATCTTCTCCAGCTCGGCCAACAGACGCATACCCCGCTCGCTCGACATGGAATTGCGCCGCGCGAGCATGATCGTCAGCAGAATCAGGATGGTGACCTGGCTGGTAAAGGCCTTGGTCGAAGCCACACCTATTTCAGGACCGGCGTGGATGTAGATGCCACCGTCGGTCTCCCGTGCAATGGTCGAGCCCACGACGTTGGTCAGGCCGAGCACCTTGGCGCCGCGGCGCTTTGCCTCGCGCATGGCCTCGAGGGTGTCGATGGTTTCGCCGCTCTGGCTGATGGTCAGGCACAGGGTGCCCGGTTCGATCACCGGAGAGCGATAACGGAACTCCGAGGCGTACTCCACCTCCACCGGAATGCGGGCGTACTCTTCGATGAGATACTCGCCGAGCAGGGCGGCGTGCCAACTCGTGCCGCAGGCCAAAATGATGATCCGGCGCACGTTCCGCAGTTCCCAATCGGTCAAGCGCAGGCCGGCGAGCTTGACGTCGCCGGTGTCGAGCAGGATACGGCCGCGGTAGGCATCGCGGATAGTTTCCGGCTGCTCATGGATCTCCTTGAGCATGAAGTGCTGAAAACCACCTTTCTGAATCTGGTCCAGGTCCCAGCTGATCTCCTGGATCTCCTTGTCCACCTCGATGTTGTCCACGGTCGTGGTCTTCACGCCTTCGGGGGTCAGCGTCACGATCTCGCCGTCGTCGAGATAGATGACCTGGCGGGTTTCACCCAGAATGGCCGCCACGTCGCTGGCCAAGTAGTTGCAGCCGTCCCCCACGCCCACGACCAGAGGCGAGCCCTTGCGGGCGCCCACGATGGTGTGGGGCTCGTTGCGGTGGATCACTGCGATGCCGTAGGTACCCTCCACCAGACCCATCACCTTACGCACCGCGGTTTCGAGGCAGCCGTGATAGTGATGGCCGATGAGATGGGCCAGCACTTCGGAATCGGTTTCCGAGATGAACGTGTGGCCCTGGGATTCGAGCTGAGTCTTGAGCACCTTGTAGTTCTCGATGATTCCGTTGTGCACGATGGCTACGTCGCCGTCATGGTCGGTGTGGGGATGGGAGTTGATGGTGTTGGGGGCGCCGTGGGTGGCCCATCGCGTGTGGGCGATGCCGCAGGTGCCAGGTACGACCTGCTGGCTCAGCGCGGCCTCGAGGGCGCTCAGCTTGCCTTCGCGCTTGATCACATGAAGACCGCCGTCGACCACGGCGATGCCGGCGCTGTCGTATCCCCTGTATTCGAGACGGCGCAGCCCCTCCACCAGGATGTCTGCGACCTGCTTGTCACCTGTAATGCCAACGATTCCACACATAGAGTTGCCCCCGTTCTCAATCCTTGATCAGCGCACGGGTCCGCTCGATGAGCGCTCGCGCTTCATGTTCGGTTGCCGCTTCGGCGATGATACGGACAATAGGTTCGGTGTTCGATGCACGCACATGAACCCAGGCGTCAGGCCCCTGCCAGCGCACGCCGTCACGGCCGTCGATCGTACCGACGCCCAGCGCCGCCATACGATCGGTGACAATATCGGCCGCCAGCGGAGATTCTTGATCGAACTTGTCTTTTACCATCGCGACGGGAGGATATCCGTCGACGATCTCCCGCAGCGACTTGCCCGTATCGGCCATCTGCTGCAGAACCATGGCGATACCCACCAGAGCATCGCGCCCCGGATGTAAGGCCGGGTAGATGATTCCCCCATTGCCCTCGCCTCCGACCACGGCGCCGTGGGAAAGCATGTCCGCCACCACGTTCGCTTCGCCCACCGGAGTCCGGCGGACCTTGGATCCGTGACGGGCCGCCACGATCTCCACCAGGCCTGTCGTCGACAGGTTGATCACCACGTCGCCCGGCTCCCGACCGAGCAGGAAGTCTACGCAGACCGCCAGGGTCAGTTCTTCGCTCAACACCGTGCCCTCGTGGTCGACCAGGACCAACCGGTCCACATCGGGATCCACGGCGAAGCCCAGGTCCGCCCCGGCGGCGGTGACGGCTTTGCCGAGGCCTTGCAGATTGGCGGGTGTGGGCTCTGCGGGATGGGGGAACAGCCCCGAGCATCCACAGTAGAGCGGCACACAGGTGCAGCCCAAGCGTTCGAGCAGAGCCGGCACGATGAAGCCTCCGGCACCCTCTACGGCATCGACGGCCACCGTCAGTTTCTTGGCGGCGATCGCATCACGGTCGAGCCAGGGCAACGCCATCAAAGCGTCGAGATGAAGGTCGTCGGCGTCATCGCGTTGGACGATCGCGCCGAGACAGTCCCAGGGTACATGCCCGGCCAGGTCGTCGATATGCAGAGCCACGAGCTCGCGATTTTCGTCGGCGCTGAGGAACAACCCCTCGTGCTGAAGCAGCTTCAGTGCGTTCCAGGGCTGGGGATTGTGGCTCGCTGTGATGATCACGCCGCCCACGGCGTCGGACTCCTGAACCATCATCTCGGTGGTCGGCGTGGTCGCCAGACCGATGTCGACGACCTGATGACCCGTGGACATCAGCGAGGCGGAGACGGCCTGGAAGATCATCGGGCCGGATGGGCGGCTATCCCGACCCACCACCACGGGTCCCGGCGGCAGCCAACGGCCGAAGCTCGCAGCCCAACGGGCAGCGACCACGGCGTCCAAACCGTCGCCGATGATACCCCTGATCCCAGAAACACTGATTTTCAAGCCCATGGAGGTTCCTTCCAATGAGACAGGCGGCCAAAAGCGCAAAAAGCGCTACCCGGGCCGGGCGTCCACATAATCCGTCAGTCAAGGGGGGGAATGTGGAGCCGATGTGGGGACTCGAACCCCAGACCTGCTCATTACGAGTGAGCTGCTCTACCAGCTGAGCTACATCGGCCCGATCAAGGTGGGAAGTGGTGCCTGGGGGCGGATTTGAACCACCGACACCCGCATTTTCAGTGCGGTGCTCTACCAACTGAGCTACCCAGGCATGTTCCCTTGTCCCGCGCGGCGGCGGTCCGGGAATAAAACACTCCGGACTCCCCCCTGTCAAGCGCCGCACGGTTGTTTTTGAACCGCAGGATCATACATCGGAACCGGCGATGTGACCACTCCCATCACCATCATCGATCGTCGTAACCCCTTGGATGTTCTTGGTGCCAGCGCCAAGCGTCGCCCAGGATGGTCTCCAGGTCGCTGGCGACGGGACGCCAACCCAGAACAGCTTCGGCCTTGGCGTTCGAGGCCACAAGGCGCGCCGGATCTCCGGAACGTCGGCCTCTGACTACTGGAGCGAAGTCCTCTCCCACGACCCGTGATGCCACATCGATGATCTCACGCACCGACCGGCCCGTCGCCGTACCGAGATTGATGGGCGTCAGTCCGGGGCGGTCCACCGCCTCGATGGCCTTCACGTGGGCTTCAGCGAGGTCCCGCACGTGGATGTAGTCGCGGATGCAGGTGCCGTCTGGGGTCGGATAGTCGTCGCCGAAGATCTGAAATTCGAAGTTGGGATCGATTCGGGAAAGCAGAATCCGCGGAATCAGGTGTGTTTCCGGTGCGTGGTCCTCTCCCAACGCGCCGTCGGCGCCGCAGGCGTTGAAGTAACGCAATGCGGTGGCGCACATTCCCGTCTGACGGGCTGCGTCGGCGAGAGCCCACTCGATCGCCAACTTGGTTCGGCCGTAGGGGTTGACCGGGGCAAGACGCGCATCCTCGTCGATGGTCTCGACGTCGGGCTCGCCGTAGACGGCGGCCGATGACGAAAAAACAAAGCGCGGGACACCCGCCTCGAGAGCGGCGCCTACCAGGTTCACGCTGCCGGCCACGTTGTTGCCCCAGTACTTTAGGGGGTTCGCCACCGACTCGCCCACCAGGCTGAATGCGGCGAAATGCACCACGGCGTCGAAACGACGAGCCAGCACGATGGCCAGGGATTCCGGATCGAGGAGACTGCTGTCGTGCAGTGGGAGGCCAGCAGGGACGGCACTGCGGTGCCCGGTGCTGAAGTCGTCGAAAATCTCCACATCGTGGCCGTGCTCCAGCAACCGCCTGACGGTGACGCTGCCGATGTAACCTGCGCCGCCGGTAACCAAGACCTTCATGCCTCGCCGCCTTTCCCCACCTTCAAGCGTTCGAACCGGGCCGCCAGGTGTCGTCCGGTCACCGACGCGTCCATGGCAGCCAGCGCCTCTGGTGTACCACAGCCGACCACGCGGCCGCCGTCAGCCCCGCCGCCGGGTCCCAGATCGACGATCCAGTCGGCCTGCGCAACGAGATCGAGATTGTGCTCGATCACGATCACCGAGTGCCCATGATCCACCAATTCGTGGAGAACCAGGGCCAGCTGGGCCACATCGTGAATGTGCAGGCCCGTGGTCGGTTCGTCCAGCAGGTAGAGGTTGCGCTTACCCGACGGCGTTCCCAGCTCCCTGGCGATCTTCAGGCGTTGGCTCTCGCCGCCTGAAAGGGTCGTGGCGGATTGACCCAGGGTCAAATACCCCAATCCCACTTTGCGCAATATCCACAGCTTGTCGCGGATGGCGTTCTCGCCTTGGAAAAAAGCCAGAGCGTCTTCCACGGTCAGTTCGAGGATCTGGGCGATGGTCTTGCCCCGAATGCGGACTTCAAGGGTGGCGGGATTGAAGCGAGTGCCGGCACAAACATCGCAGGGCACGCTGATGTCCGCCATGAAGTGCATTTCGACCCGATGCTCACCGAGTCCCTGACATTCCGGGCAACGGCCGCCGGCCGTGTTGAAGCTGAATCGTCCCGCCTCGTAACCGCGGGCCCGGGCTTCGGGCGTGGCGGCGAAGAGTTCTCGGATATGGGTCAACACCCCGAGGTAGGTGGCAGGATTGGAGCGACTCGACTTGCCGATGGGCGTCTGATCGACCCGGATCACCTTGTCGATCCTGCTGGCTCCCTGGAATCCGGTGAACGGCAGACCGCGCTCGGGTCCGCCCTGAGCCTTACCGGTCAGCCCGTCGTAGAGGCAGTCGTTCATCAGAGTGCTCTTGCCCGACCCCGAGACCCCCGTGAAGCAGACCAGCCTGGCGAGGGGAATCGCCACATCGAGCTTGTTCAGATTGTGACGCCGGGCGCCCTTGACCACGAGCATATGCGTGTCGTCGGGCCGCGCTCGCTGACGTTCGGGGAGACGGCGTCTGCCTGTCAGATAGTCGGCCGTCAGGGTCTCGCCGTGGTCCAGCAAGCCTTGCAGGGTTCCCTGATAGACGACTTCACCGCCACGGGTTCCTGCTTCGGGGCCCAACTCCACCATGTGATCGGCGGCGCGCAGGACCTCGGGATCGTGCTCGACCACGACCACCGTGTTGCCGATGTCCACCAAGTCGCGCAGCGTGGCGATCAGGCGGTCGACATCTGCGGGGTGCAGCCCCGTGGTGGGCTCGTCCAGAACGTAGAGCGTATCCACGAGACGCGACCCGAGAGCGTTGGCCAGGTGGATGCGCTGGGCCTCCCCTCCAGAGAGGGTGCGCGTGAGCCTGTCGAGGGTCAGGTATCCGAGCCCAACGCGGGACAAGAAACTCAGACGGTGCAGGATTTCCTGCTGCACGTCCCCCGCTGCGGCCCGGTCCGTCTTGGCCAAGCGGAGGGCCTCGACCTTGCGGAGAGCTTCGTCCAAGGACATGTGCCCGATCTGACCGATGTCAAAGCCGCCGACACGGACCGCCAGCGCCTCGGCGCGCAACCGGCTGCCACCGCAGGTGCGGCACTTCGTATCGCCCATGAAGCGACGCGTGAAAAAACGGTGATGACCCTTCTTCATCTCCTTGCGCATGTCCTCGAGGAAGGCGACGGCGCCGACGAACTTACCCGCCCGTCCCTCGAGCACCTCTCGCCGCTCCCCCTCCTTCAGCTTACGCCAGGGAACGTCGATCGGGATCTTCCTGGCCCGGCAGTGACGGATCAGGGCCGTGAAGCAATGGGCGAAGGTGTCTGTCCGCCAGGGCTTGATCGCACCGTCCATGAGGGTCAGGCCGTCGTCAGGAACGATCTTCTCCTCGTCGAATTCGAGCCGGTTGCCGAAACCGTTGCAATCGGGGCAGGCACCTTGCGGCGAATTGAACGAAAAGAGATGAGGCGTGGGTTCAGGAAAGACGCGGGCGCAGCCGTTGCAGACGCGCCGATCCGAGAAGGCAATCCTGCCGCCGAGGTCGCCTCCACGCAGCACGACCCAGCCGTTGGACTGCTGAAAAGCCAGTTCGAGGGCCTCGCCGAAGCGGGCGCGGGCTTTGGGCGCCAGGGAAATGCGGTCGACGATCACATCGACGACAGCGCCGGCCCCAGGCCGGGGCGCATCCTCGTCCTGAGCCTCGTCCAGACGGACGATCACGCCGCCGTCGGCGCCGCCGACCACGGCCCGCAGGAAGCCCTGGGCCAGCAAGGGTTCGGCCCAACTGCCGTCGGCGCCTTCCTGGCTGACATCTTGGGGGTAGGTCACCAGCACCGCCTCGCCTTCGTCCCAGCGTGCACGGGCGGCCTTCCAGACCGTCGACGGTGATTCCGGTTCGACACGCACTCCGCAGCCGGGACAGACGATCCGGCCGATCCGCGAGAAGAGTACGCGCAGGTAGTCGTTGACCTCGGTAACGGTGCCCACAGTGCTGCGGCCGCTGCGGGCCGCATTGCGCTGTTCGATGGCGATGGCGGGGCCGATGCCGTCGATCCAGTCGACATCGGGCTTGGGCATGCGCTCGAGGAACTGACGGGCGTAGGTCGACAGCGACTCGACGTAGCTGCGCTGGCCTTCGGCGTAGAGAGTGTCGAAAACCAGGGAGGATTTTCCCGAGCCGGAGAGCCCGGATACGGCGGTCAGTCGACCACGGGGAAAGTCCACGTCGACCGACTTCAGGTTGTGCTGGCGGGCGCCTCGGATGCGGATCACGTCGTCCATCGACCTCTCCTGCGAGCGCGGTCAACCCACGCGGATATGCGACCGCCCATCTTACCAACACTTTCAGATTCCGCCCAGGACAATTACCATGGAGGAGACCCGATCCAGGCCTGACGCCGACCCGGAGGACCCCGATGCCGCTGCCCGAAACCCGCGCCCTGCTCGATACCATCGCCACCCTGCGCGCCCCCGGCGGCTGTCCCTGGGACCAAAAGCAGACCCTCCCCGACGCCGCCCGCTACCTGCTGGACGAAGCCGGCGAACTCATCGACGCCGCCCTCTCGGGCGACCAGGACCACGTAACCGAGGAGCTGGGCGATCTGCTCTTCATGGTGGCCTTCTGTTGTCGGATCCACTCGGAAACCAGCGGCGCCGACTTCGAAGACGTGGCCCGCTCCGGCAACGACAAACTGATCCGCCGCCACCCCCACGTCTTCGGCGACGAGAACGCCGACGATCAGATCGAGAGCCAGGTTCACTGGAACGCCATCAAGACCGCCGAAAAGGAGGCCAAAGGCCTCGTCGAAGAGCCGACGGTGCTGAAGGATCTGCCCGCCTCGAGCTCTCCGTTGCGCCAGGCCCACGTCTACCAGAAGAACGCCGCCGAAGTGGGCTTCGATTGGCCCGACAACCACGGCGTCGTCGCCAAGATCCACGAGGAGCTCGCTGAAGTCCACGAGGCGGAAACCTCAGGCGACCATGACGCCCTCGTCCACGAGGTCGGCGATCTCCTGTTGGCCGTCGTCAACCTCGCCCGTCGCCTCGGCGTCGAGGCCGACGACGCCCTGCGTCTCGCCAACCGCCGTTTCCGCTCCCGATTCCGACACGTCGAAGGTCAATACGCCGACCACGACGCCATGCACAGCGCCTCACTGGACGAATTGGAGGCCCACTGGCAGGTCGCCAAGCGGGCCTCCTCCGATTCCTGATTCGGGCTATTCCGGGCACCCGTCCTCGTCCTCGACCCCGTCGTAGTCTTCGGGCTGGTCGGGACAGGCGTCGAGAGCATCGGGAATGCCGTCGAGGTCGTTGTCCAGATCCGGGCACCCGTCGTCGTCACGGTAACCGTCGAGATCCTCGGCCTCGTCTGGGCAGACATCGTCTTCGTCGGGAATGCCGTCGCCGTCGGCGTCGAAGAACTCCTCGGGGCAGCCGTCGTCATCCTGGTGGCCGTCGAAGTCTTCGGCTTCGTCGGGGCATTGATCGTTGACGTCGAGGATGCCGTCGCGGTCGTTGTCGGGATCGGGGACACCGTCGTGGTCCTTGAAGCCGTCGTGATCCTCGGGCAGCATCGGCGCCTGATCGATGACGTCGGGCACGCCGTCCTCGTCGTTGTCCGGATCGGGGCAGCCATCATCGTCGCGGAAACCGTCGAAGTCTTCGGCGTCGTCGGGACAGGGATCCACACGGTCTTTGAGACCGTCGCCGTCGCGATCGCGGCCGCCGACTGCGAAGCTCCATCCTACTCCCAACCTGACGACGTGGTCGGCCATGAGCGGACGGAAGGCCGTGGCGGGATCATCCAGCGACGTCGGCACATCGTAGGCGAGAGTCAACCCAGGACCCGTCTCCTCTCCCCAATGAACTGCGGCGGACCACCAGGCCGGCTCCTCTCCGGATGTGACCACGGCGTCGGGATAAAAATGACGCGTATGTTCGACGGCCAGAGACACGTTCCCTTTGCGGAACTCGAGGGCAGCGGAGAACTCCAGCGGATCGTTGTCGCCGTCATCGCCCCCGTCCGGTACCGCCGGCACGGGATTGCCCCAGGCCGCGAACCGGCCGGCGCCGGCACCGCCGTATCCACCGCCCTGCACGTTCTCCCGTCGACCGAAGTTGGCGTGCAGCCGCATTTCCGGCACCGAGGCATCGGTCCAGGCCCGCAAGGTCACCGCCGCACCCAAGTACGTCGACCGTTCACCGGCTCCTAGGCCCAGCGCTTCGTCGCCCGTGGGCCACGTGGTCCGTACGTCGAGTGCCGTGGCCAGCCAGCGTCCCAGATGCAGGGGACTGAGCACCAGGCCCGCACCCGCATCGCCGAGACCCGAACCAGAGGCGTCGAAGCCCCAGGCTGGCAGAGCATCCGACCACGCATGGAAGGGCAGATCCATATGGAGGCGAAGCCACGAATTCAGGCCCGCCTCGACACTCAACCTTGTCGTCGTAGCAGAGACCAGATTCTCGTTCTCATCACCCGACACATCCACCGTCACCGGCGAGATGTCCAAGCCCAGAAGCACCAGTCCGTCCGGAGACGGCAGGGCGCTGATGGTCCTGTGGATCACGACCGAACGTTCGGCATGACGGCCCGTCGCGGGCCCCGCGATCATCGCCAGCAGGATTACCAAGACAATCGAGAGCCGCAGGTCAGGCTTCCGCATCGTGAGTCTCACCCTCTTCGGGAGGCGATGCTGCATCTTCGGCGGCTTCGGCGGGAGCTTCGGCGGCCTGGTTGCTCTGTTTGGCTTCATCGGTATAATTGAGTTGCAGTTCCATCACGGCACGGTCGAGCAGAGTCGAAACGTCGGGCACGAGATTGCCGCGGCACTTGGCCTGGAGCGCCTCGAGCAGATCGATGGAAAAGCGAGCGGCTTCGAGGTCGCGCTTGATCCCGCCGGCAGAAGGGTCGACCAGCTTACCCATCTGCACCATGGCCGTGGCCTGTATGTTCATCACGAGTCCGAGCAACACATGATCGTGGCGGTCGAGTTCCGGAGTCGGTGTATCCATATCATCCTCCTAGGTCTGGGGCCGCTCGTCGCCAGCCCCGGTCAAATTCGTCCTCGATGCTCCCCACGAGCATCTCGAGCAGGTCTTCCAATGTCACCAAGCCCACCGAAGTGCCGTATTCATCGGTCACGATGGCCATCTGTTGTCTGTGCCACCGCATCTCCTCGAACAGGGCCCACGGCGACATGGATTTCTCCACAAAGGGACACGTGCGGATCAACTCTGAAGGTATCCGCGTCCATTCAACATCGGGCGGATTGAACAGCAGATCCCTCACTAGGATCCACCCCTCCGGATGCAGCGGATCCTCGTGGTGGACCGGCAAGCGGCTGAACCCGGACACGGCGGCTGCATTACAGCACTCCTGGTACGAAGCGGTCAGAGGCAGGGTCACGACCCGGTCGAGGTGTGTCATCAGCGATGTCAGGTTCAGGTCCGACAACTCGAGACAGCGGCCGAGCAGTTCATCGAACAGCTGAGCTCCCTCGCCACCGGCATGGGCTCGCAGCAACGAAGCCAGTCCCTCGCGTCCAGGTCCCTCGCCGTCTCGCTTGCCTGTTCCAGGCAATACCTTTTGCAACAGACCTGAATACAACAGGAGGAACGCGCGGAGCGGGGCCATCAGCACCATCACCGCACGGAGGGGGCGGACCGAACGGAGCGTCAATGATTCTGCATACTCGCGATAGAGGATTTTGGGGATAATCTCACCCAATATGATCACCAGCACCGACATCAACGCCGCGGCCATCACGTCGCCGCGGGGGCCGAAACGCACGATCATCGCGGCGGTCACCAACGAACTCGCCAGCACATTGAACAGGTTGGTGCCGATCAGGCAGGTGAGGATAGGATCCTCCACCCTGGTCAACATGCGCTGCAGCAAGGCGGCGGAGGCGCTCCTCGACCCGCGGAGTTCTTCCCTGAGCCGCAGTCGGCTCACGCTCATCAGTCCTGTCTCGGTCCCCGAAAAGAACGCCGACGCAAGCAGACAAAGCCCGGTGGCGACAGCGACCGTTCCGACCGACAGGGTACCCACACCCCCTACCGCCAGGGAACCGACAGCAAGAATGGCGGCGCCATGAATCATGACCGGGCCTCCGTGCCGTTCAGGACCTGAATCCGGATCCGTGCGACACGACGCTCGGCCATCTCAAGAACCGTATAGCGAAAGTCGTCCTCAACGAAGCGATCCCCGCGCTCGGGAATCCGGCCGAGATGGGCCATCACGTAGCCACCCACGGTGACATAATCGTGGGACGCCTTGAGGCGTGTTCCGACCAGCTCGTTGAGTTGGCGGAGATCCACCTGGCCCAGGACGATCCAGTTGCCGTCCGCCACGGCGACCACGACCTCGGCATCTCGATCCGTCTCGTCGGACCATGGCCCCGTGAATACCTCCAGGCAGTCCTCGAGAGTCACCAGTCCCACATAGTCGCCGTGTTCATCCACCACCAGAGCCATGTGGGACGTCCCGACCTTCATTTCGCGCAGCAGCGATGCCACCGATTTTGTCTCGGGAACGTAGGTCGGATCACGCAGATCGTGGGCCAGGGGATTCCGGTCATCCCGTCCGAGCAGATCCTTGAGGTGGACAACGCCTCGCGGCCGAGCGTCCTCCTCGTCCATCACTGGGTAGCGGTTGTAGCCGGCTCTCCGTGCGAGTTCCAGGACGGCATCGCGGTCGAGGCCTGGGCTCAACGACGTCACCGCGGGGCGGGGGGTCATGATCTCGCGCACCTCGAGCTGCTCCAGCATCACCAGCCGAGAAAGAAACAGACCCTCGGTCTCGGTCAGCGAGGCATCGCTGACCGCGAGGCCGGCCGCGTCGATCAGCGCCTGCTGAGACAGGGACCCGGAACTTCGGCCGTGGGCCGGCAGGATCTTCATCAACGCTTCACTGGAGGCGGCGACGAGGGATAAAAGGGGCCTGATGATCCAGAGCCAGACCCGCAAGGCCGGTCTGACCGCCAACGCGATGCGCGGCGGCGAGCGCAGTGCGATCAGCTTGGGCGTAATCTCCCCAGCGAACAACAGCACGATGGTCATGACCGGAACCGCCACCGCTACGCCGGCCGATCCGAACCAACGTACCAGGGCCGAGGTGGCCAGCACACTCGCAGAGATGTTCACAAGAAGGTTGCCGATCAGCAGGGCTGCGAGCAGACGTGTGGGATCGCGGAGCAGATCGACGACGTCCTTGCCTTCACGACCGGGCGCCGCAGCCAACGCGGCGCGGTCCTTATCGTCGAGAAAAAAGTAGGCCGTCTCGGTGCCCGAAAAGGCGGCCGAGAGAATCAAGAACACGACCAGCAGCAGAATCTCCAAAAGCAACTCCCTCCACGGTCTCTGATTGAGCGAGAGCATAGCCCCTGCCTTGACACCCTGCAAGCTCCTCACTAGGGTCTGCCTATACCGGAACATCGTCCACGATGTCGTATCCCGAATCTGAGCCACGTCTGCGGGAAGGAACCGCGTTGACCGCCACCCTCGTGATCCGCTTCGGCGCCCTCGGCGACCTCTGTATCTGCAGCTGGTTCCTCGCCGGCCTGTCCCGACGTACAGAGGTCCATCCCCTGACGCTGGTCACCAAGAAGCAATTCCGTGGACTCGCGGCCGAAATCCCCGGCGTGGATCATGTCGCCACCCTGGAAGCCTCGGGCCCGGGCAGCCTCCTGCGGCTGGCCTGTGAAGTCCGCACCCTCCGTCCGGCGACGGTCCTCGACGCCCACGCCGTCCTGCGCAGCCGCCTGCTGACTCTGCTTGCGGGACGGAGTGCAGAGAACCGCCTCGTCAAGGATACCGCGGCCCGACTCAAGCTTCTGCGGCATCCCGGAGCCGAAGCCCCCGACGCACCCCGTCTCCGCCGCCATCTGCTCGACCGCTTGGACGATCTGGCCGAAGGAGCCCCGGGGCGCTCACTGCTCACGCCGACGGTCACTCCACCCTTGGCTCATCTCAGACCAGCCGAGTCAGGGAGGAAACGCACGGTGGGTATAGCCCCCGGCGCCCGTTGGCCTACCAAACGCTGGCCCGATAAGTTGTTCCATGCGGCTGCCCTCGAACTGCTCGAGGAGGGTGTCGACTTGAAGATCTTTCTCGGTCCCGGGGAAACGGCCTGGTTTGATCATAGCCCGCTTTTCAAACTCACCGCCAACAGCAGTGTCGAAATCATCCGCGACAGCGACCTCGTGACGGTGGCTCGCAGCCTGGCTTCGTGCCGCGTGACCCTGTGCAACGACAGTGGACTGCTGCACCTCTCCGAGGCCGTCGGCACTCCCGTCGTATCCCTCTTCGGTCCGACGGTCGCGGCCTTCGGCTACGCGCCTCTGCTGCCGGAGAGTTGCCTGGTCGAAACCGATCTGGACTGCCGACCCTGCTCAAGAACCGGATCACGACCATGCCACCGGGGCGATCTTGCCTGCCTCACCGGCATCGCACCGGCTGTGGTCGTCGCCCACATCCGCAAGATCCTGGAGGTCCCCTTGTGAGCCGCAGCGTCGGCATCCAACTCGGAGCCTACCGCGCCCTCTCCCCTCTGCTCGCCGTTGCGGCCAGAGCGGCGGTGCCGTTCTCGTCCAAGCTGGCCCGTGGTTGGAACGGTCGGAACGGCCTCCTCGAGCGCCTGACAGCCGCAGCAACCGACCTCGATGGCTGCCTTTGGTTCCACGCCGCGAGCGTCGGCGAATACGAGCAGGCGCGGCCGGTGATCGCAGCCCTCCGCGTCGCAGGATATGGTCCGCTGGTCGTCACGCATTTCTCACCGTCAGGTCTGGAGTACGCCCGCCGACACCCCTGCGCCGACTTCCACGACTACCTGCCCCTCGACACTCCCGACGCCATGGCGCAGTTGGTCGACGCCTGGCATCCCCGCTGCCTCGTCTGCGTCAAGTACGACGGTTGGCCCAATCAAATCCTGGCCGCCGAAACCGCCGGCGTACCGGTGATCCTTGTGTCGGGCAGCCTGCCCCACGGCTCGGGGCGGCTGTCACCCGCAGTCCGACCGCTGTTCCGCGACGTGTACAACCGCTTCACATGCCTGGGTGTAGGATCGGAAGCCGACCGTGTCCGTTTCGTCGATGAAATGGGAGTCACGATCCCTGTGTCGGTCACCGGCGACACACGAGCCGAACAGGTGATCCGCCGCTATCAAGAGTCCTGCGACGGCGACGTCGCCCGCACCCTCGCCGCCTGGGGGGGCCGCAGGATCGTGCTGGGCAGCACCTGGCCCAAAGACGAGGCCCTTTGGCTGCCAGTCCTTAAAGACCTCCTGGCAGCCAGGCCCGAACTGAAGATCGTGATCGTTCCACACGAACCCACCCGTGACCGTCTCGAAGCCCTCGCCCGTGACCTCGACTCCCGCGGTTTGGCCCACGGCACGCTCACCGACCTGGAATCCGGCGGCGCCCGCACGGCGAACTGTCTGCTGGTCGATCGTGTCGGCGTCCTGGCCGAGATCTATCATGCCGCGACGATCGCCTACGTAGGCGGCAGCTTCACCACTGGAGTCCACAGCACTCTCGAACCGGCGGTAGCTGCCCTGCCGGTCCTGTTCGGCCCACGGATCGGCAATGCCGAAGAAGCCCTGACGATGGTGGCTCGGGGGGGAGGATTCGTGGTGACGACGCCCGGCGCTGCCCTCGCCAAAGCGACGGCGCTCCTCGACGATGACGACCTCAGACTGGCAACCGGGCTCTCGGCCGCAGAAGTCGTCGCCGACCAGGTCGGAGCCACGGCACGCAGCGTCCGTCTCATCATCGAGGCGATGGGTGATCAGCGGTAAGTGATGGGATCTTCGAAACCGGCCCGCTCGAAGCCACGCAGTCTCAACTGACAGCTTTCACATGCCCCGCAGGCAGCTTCGCCGTCCACATAACAAGACCAGGTCAGGTGAAGGGGCGCGGCGAGTTCGTGACCTCGACGCACGATCTTCTCCTTGTCCAGGTTCAGCAGCGGGGTGCGGATCACGATGGACGTGTCCGGCTTCGTACCCGCAGCCACCGCGGCGCCGAAGGCCTCATAGAACTCCGCAGTGCAGTCGGGGTAACCGCTGCCGTCTTCAGCAACTGCACCGATCCAAAGCTCCCGGGCACCAATGACCTCAGCCCACGACACTCCCACCGCAAGGATGTGGGCGTTGCGGAACGGCACGTAGGTCGACGGCACAACACCCTCGTTGGGCAATCCGGTTTCCACCGAAACTGCGGTGTCGATAAGACTGCTGCCGCCGATGCGTTCGAGATAGGAGATGTCTGCGACGAGGCGCTCGCCCACATGGTAATGATCGGCGACCGCGTGGAAGGCACTCAGTTCTCGTTGTTCTGTGCGCTGGCCATAATTGACGTGAAGGACGGCGAGGTCGCGGTCTCGGGCGGCTTCAGCGAGGCAGACACAGGAATCGAGCCCGCCGCTCAGCAGGACAATGGCTTTGCTGCGTGTCGTCATGATCCCTCCCTAGACCCCGCGTTCACGACCGGGCCAGACCACCTTGTGGAGCTGCACCTGGAAGCGCACGTCCAGGGCGTCCTCGACGATCCAGTCCGCGAGGGTCGCTGGCTCCAAATCGCCCTGTGCCGGTGAAAGGGTAAACCCAGGGCCTGCGGGTAGGCGAACACCGGCACGGATCAGATCGCGGGACCACTCGTAGTCATGACGGTCGACGCACACGAACTTCAATTCGTCCCGGACGCCGAGGCAAGCCAACCCGTCCCAGTCGATCTCCGACTCGGGGATGCCGCTCCCCGGTGTCTTCACATCCACGACGCGATGCACGCCCTCGGGCACGGACGTCAGAGGCTGCGCCCCCTTCGTGCCGCTGGTCTCGAGCACGACGTCGCGGCCATCGTCAAGCAGCGCCTGCATCAATTCGGAACAATCCTGCTGAAGCAGAGGTTCACCACCGGTCACGAGAACCAAAGTAGATTCCAGATCCCATACGCGAGCGACGACATCTGCGACGGTCATGCCCTCCCCGCCCTGGAAAGCGTGAGCGCTGTCGCAATAATGGCACCGGCGATGACAACCCGTCAGGCGCACGATCGTACAGAGGCGACCGCTGTCCCGCGACTCGCCCAATACGCTTCTGTAGATTTCGCTGACGATGGGCACCCTGTTCCTCCCCGGCTCCGGCTTGGCAAACTCGGGAAACATGTTACAATGCTCAGCCTGTCCCGTTCAGGAGGCGTCGATGAGTAAGATAGTCCAGGCCGCCATGCGTTCCAAACGTTCAACCGTTCTTCCGTGGTTCCTTCTCGCAACCCTGGCTGTCTGGGGATGCGGCGGCGGCGACCAAGGTTCCGGCAACCGCGACCAAGCCGACGGCAACCTGGCCAGTTCGTCGGAAACCGTTGCCGATCAGGCCCCTGCAGATGCCGCGGTCTCCGAGACCGTGCACCCCAAATACGAAATCCACTCACCGGCGTTCTTGTCCTGGCTCAACACCGTGCACCACCTCCAAGCCAGGCAAACCGTCCGTTCAGACGAATATGAGCGCATCTTCGCTCTGCCCGCCTACCGCATGACTTATGGCGACCAGGGCGGGGCTGATTTCAACCCGATCATCCTGCGAAAAGTCATGGAGTACGTGTTCGCACCCGACCTGAATGGCTCCGACCGCGCCCCAAAAAAGAAACGGTTCGTCACCAATTACCAGTACATCAACGGCCGGCTCGACGCTGCCATCAATCTGGCCGACACCCTCAACACTCTCGGCACCTTCAGCCGTGCGTTGGCGCGGGCCTACCCCTTCATCCCGGAGTTCCGACGTCCTGAGACCCTGCACATACACTTGACGGCGTCTTCGCCCCAGATGACATGGTTCCCTCCCGACGCCTTGATTCTGGATGTGGGACTCGCCCTCGCCGCCGGTCCCAGCCAGCTCGAGGACATGATCGCCGCGACCCTCATCCGCAGTCTTGCACCACCTGCGTCGCCTCTGCCCCATGAGGCGGAAAGCGGCCGCGAAGCACTGCGCTCCACATTCCGCAAACTTCACCACGAGGGCATCGTCAATCTCATCGAACAGTATCCGACGCTGCGGCTCGATGTGGCACACCCGACTTATCAGACCCCCGACGTCAACCGTCCTCGCGCCCTGCAACAGGCCGTCCTGGTGCTCAACCGCATGGGTCTGATGCTCGAAACACTTCTGGATCCCGACTCCGACACCCTAGAGACCACCGGCTCGTCGGTCGACGACCTGATGCGTATCGGACGACAGTACGAACCGACCGGCTATGCCATGAACCGATTGATCATCAATCGACTCGGCCCCGACCGCTTCCAGGAAGCCGCCGTGTCAGGTCCTGTCGCCTGGCTGTCCGCCTATCAGGAGGCCGCCCTGCAGGGCGACGCCCGCGGCGAACTCGCAGACATGCCCCCCTTCGGCGAAGTCGTGTTCACACGGCTGCTTGACCTGATGAACCGTTGACGCCAACGTCCAAGGAGTTCCCCATGAGCCGCTTCGACCCCCATTCCTGGTGCGACGACGCCCAACCAGCCCAATGTCACCTCGACCTCGAACTCGAAGTAGATTTCGAAGCCAGGGTTCTCAGGGGCCGGGCCGTCATCAAGTTGAAGGTCCCGTCCTCCGGGGCCCTGGACCTCGACGGACGCGGACTCGTGATCGACTCGATGACCACCGATGACGGACGTGCTATTCCCTGGTCCGTCGCCGAGACGGAAGACGTCCGCGGCGATCGCCTGCACCTCGACCTGCCCACCGGCACCAAAGCCATCGTGGTCGAGTACGCCACCGGAGCCGACGCCGTCGCCCTCGGCTGGCTCGACCCTCCCCAGACCGCCGGCGGCGTCCACCCCTTCCTGTTCAGCCAGTGCCAGCCCATCCACGCCCGGACCATGGTGCCCTGCCAGGACACGCCCCGGCACCGCGTCACCTACACCGCAGCGATCACTGTGCCCTCGCCCCTGCGCGCGGTCATGTCCGCCGCCGACGCCGGCTCCGGCGACACCGGCGACGGCCGCACGATCTGGCGCTTCGACATGCCCCAGGCCATCCCCACCTACCTGCTCGCCCTCGCGGTGGGCAACCTTGCCAAAAGCGACCTCGGCCCCCGCTCCTGCGTTTATGCTGAGCCGGAGACACTCGAAAAGGCCGCCTGGGAATTCGCCGAAGTCGAACACATGATCGCCTCGGCCGAAAAACTTTTCGGCCCTTACGAGTGGGACCGCTTCGACATGCTGGTCATGCCCCCGGCCTTCCCCTACGGCGGCATGGAGAATCCCCGTCTCACTTTCCTGACGCCCACGCTCATCGCCGGCGACCGCTCCCAGGTCAACGTCGTGGCCCATGAACTGGCCCATTCCTGGACCGGCAACCTGGTGACCAACGCCACCATGGAGGATTTCTGGCTCAACGAGGGCTTCACGGTGTACGCCGAGCGGCGTATCCTCGAGGAGATCTACGGCACGGAGTACGCCGACATCCAGGGCGTCATCCGCCGCAACGCACTGCAGGTCAACCTCGACGCCTTCGGTCCCGGCCACAAGTACACCCACCTGCGCACCAAGCTCGAGGGCGTCAACCCCGACGACATGTATTCCCTGGTTCCCTATGAGAAGGGCGCGCAGTTCGTCATCCTCATCGAGAAGGCCGTGGGCCTCGAGCGCTTCGACGCCTTCCTGCTCGACTACATCAAGACCTTCCACTTCCAGTCCATCACCACCGACGAGTTCCTCGCCTTCATGGAGGACCGTCTGCCGGGAGTCTATGAGCAGATCGACGGACCGAGCTGGGTCGACGGACCGGACATGCCCGCCAACGAGCACCCCATCGCTTCGGCTCGGGTCGACCGCATCCGCGACCTGGCCGCCGGCTGGGCGGAGGGCGCGCGTCCCGAGGCCGCCGTCACCGAGACCTGGTCCCCTGAGGAATGGCAACTCTACCTTCAGGATCTTCCCCGCAAGCTGAGCACCGAGGACTGCAGCTGGCTCGACGAGACGTTCGGCCTCACCGCCCGCGGCAACTACGAAGTCCTGGTGGAATGGCTGACCATCGCCGCCGGTTCGGCCTTCGATCCCGCCTTGCCGCGGGTGCGCGAGGTGCTGACCGACGTGGGCCGCATGAAGTACCTCAAGCCCCTCTATTCAGCCCTGATGAGCAACGAAGCCACACCGCCGTTCGCCAGGGAGATCTTCGCCGAGGTTCAGGAGAGCTATCACCCCCTGAGCCGCGGATCGGTCGCGGGCCTGCTCAAGGTTTAACAGGCCGGGGGTGTCAGCGGAACGAGGCCGGAGCCCCGGAGCTCCGGCCTTCCATTTTTAGTGACAACATCATGACATTGGAACGAGGATTGCTTGAGCCCGATCACTGGCGGATCAGCGGAATGCAGTCCTTTGGGGAATGGGTGTCAATTTCATTGACAATAGGAATCGACATCAATTGATAAACCCCTAACATTTCCTTAGCAAATCCGCTACTCGTCCGATAGTATATCGGACAGCCACTCTCACTACCGGTCTTTCATGGAGGTAAACCGGTGAAAATCTCACGTCTCTTCCTGCTGCTCTTCCTGGTGATCTTCGCGCTCGCTGGCTGCGAAGGTGAACAGGGCCCGGCCGGTCCTGCCGGCGCCGACGGCACCAACGGCACCGACGGCAACGACGGCACCGACGGCAGCGACGGCGCCAACGGCTACACCCCGGCCATGTGCCTGGACTGCCACAACACGGCCCCCGACCTGGAAATCCAACTGGCCTACGCAACGTCCGGCCACAAGGCCGGCAACTACGTCGCCTATGCGGGCGGACGTGCGAGCTGTGGCCGCTGCCACTCCAAGCAGGGGTTCATCGAGTTCGCCGTGATGGGCGAGGTCTCAGGGGACATCAGCGATCCCGCATCCATCGACTGCGCCACCTGCCACACGGTGCATCCCGGTGACTTCGGCATCCGCCTCAACGGCCCCGTCGACATGATCTTCGACGCCGCCAAGTACACCCTGGACCTCGGCGACAACAGCAACCTCTGCGCGAACTGCCACCAGTCGCGTCGCGCCGAGCCCAACATCACCGATCCTGGCACCGAGTTCGCCATCACGAGCACCCACTACGGCCCGCACCATGGCGCCCAGGCCAACGTCCTCGGCGGTATCGGTTTCGCCGAGATCGCCGGTTCCACCAGCTATCCCGCTCCGGGCGCCAGCCACCTTGGTGCCGGCATGACCTGCGTGACCTGCCACATGGGCGACGGCTACGCCGATGAGGCTGGCGGACACAGCTGGCATCCCGCCATCGCCGTCTGCCAGGGCTGCCACGCCGGCGTCGACGACTTCGACGTCAACGGCTTCCAGACCGATATGCAGGCGAAGCTCGACGAGCTTCGTGACCGCCTAGTGGTGCTGGGCGTCGTCGAGTACGTCGATGCTGACGAAGCTTATGAGCCTGTCGTGGGGACCTACCCCATGGCCCAGGCCCAGGCGTTCTTCAACTGGATCGGCCTGGCTGAGGACCGGAGCATGGGTGTGCACAACCCGAGCTACTTCGAGGCCCTGTTGGACAACAGCCTCGAGGCGATTGCGGAGTAGATCTCCCGCATCACCCGGCAGAACGGAACGGCCGGAGCCTTCGGGCTCCGGCCGTTCTCATCGTGGATCAGAATCTCAGGGAATCAGGACCCGAAGGCATACTTCGGCAGGATGTCCACCGGCACGCCATCAAGACGCGCCAGGCCATCGGCCAGCACCTGCGGCATGCCACCATACTGCTCGATCATGGCCACCGACGCTGTATAGTCGCCGTGAGCCTCAATCATCAGGATATCGTGCACCATCTGCTCGATCGCGGCGGGAAACGCCTCCACATCGATCCGAAAGCGTCCCTCTTCCGCCGTGATCACGCCCTTCTCCAACAGGTAGTTGAACTGGATGGCGTTGGCCTGCCCGTGGGCCTCGCCGATGCCAAAGCGCACCGATCGGAACAGCCCCGCCAGGTAGGTCACTGCCTGCTCTTCGACCATCTCCGGCGGGAAATGGCCCTTGTCCACCATCCTGAAGATGCACCAGGGCCCCATGGCGTCGGCCTTGGCCTCCTCGATGGTGGAGTAGGTCTCCTTGAGCTCGAGCCGCACTTCCGTCTCGCGGCCGTCCAAGGTAATCCGGCCCGGCCCGAGGCCGTGGCTCATCTCGTGCCACAGGGTGTGCATGAAGAAGCTGTCGGCGGCGAGGGAGCCGAGCTGGTCGGGCACCACCAGAACGTCGGCGATGGGCGTGAGGATCTGCTCGAACTTGGCGTTCATGATGTTCCGCAGCAGGACCTTCTTGCTGCCCTTGGCCTCCCGCACCCGCTCGTCGTTGGGCAGGTTGAAGGCGATGGTCTGGATGCCGCTGCGCGTGTCGCCGGCGGTGAAGACCTCGTCGACCACGCGGATGGGCGAGTCGGAGCCGCGGTTGGGATTTTTGAACTCGTCAGGGATCGGCAGATTCGCCTCGAGGGCGGGCAATTCGCCCTTGAACGCGGCGAGTTGCGCCGACGCACCAGGGTCGGTCACCGTCACGAAAGCCTCGAACGAAGCCTTGTAACCGAACAGGCCGTCCTCGTAGGTCTCGTAGGGTCCGATGGTGATCTCGACCGGACTGTCGAGGTCCATCCACAGCATGTCGCTCTGATAATAGTCATCGCTGAGGAAGGCGTCGGCGCGGGAATTCAAGAACGCCCTCAGCGAGGCGTTTTCAGTCAACTCGGCGGCCTTGCGCAGATGAGCTGCGGCACGACCGAGATCGTCGGCAAAGAACTCCGAATAGGGAATCACTTGCAATGCACCGGCGTCGTCCCGGCGCACCATGGAGAACAGACCGTCGGCGCCCTCGATGCCCTCCTCGAGAGCCGTCTTCTCCAGTTCGGTCAGGTCGGTCGGATAGAAGTTCGCACCGTCGGGATGGATCCAATCGCCGCAGAACGGCTCGTAGTGATGGCGACGGTCCCAGGGCCCGGCGTTGATGGCCACGTAGGTGCGCAGCGCGTCGGCCTCGGCGCCGTCGTAGGCGTCGATCGCGGTGGAGATCCCGTCCCGGTCGGGCCAGGCCTGAACCAGGAAGATCTCGTGCATGATCTCTGCGGCCTTCACCAGTTCATCCAGGGCTGCGCGTTCTCCTGGCGGGAGGTGCGACACGTCGGCGACGATGTCGGTGGATGCATACTCGGACACGCGCACGGCGAGATCGTCGACAACGGACATGGCCTGCTCCCCTTCTCCCGCGCAGCCCATGCAGATCGCAGCAATGATCAGCGGCATCAACGGGCGGTGAACGCTCCGAACGTAGCTCAGCATGACAGATCTCCCTTCAGAGGTGCGGGGCGCCTCGGACGGGCGCCGCTCCGGCGGCGGATTCTAGCACCGCGCCGGGAGACTCTCAAGCCGACAAAACGAGGGTCCGCTTCCGAAGGGAAGCGGACCCTCGTGCCGTTGGGCTTTTGCTGCAGCCTAGCGGAACAGAGCCTTCACACCCGAGAACGAAAGGTCTTCGTTGCCGACGGCGTTCTGGCAGATGTCCAGCACACCGATCTCGGCGTTGCCGTTGGCATACACAGCGGTGCCGTAGGCGGGGTGAGCCGTGACCTGAACCTCGATGTGGGCCGGGGCCGGGAACACCGCGTTGACCACGACCAGCTCGGCGACGATCACAGGAGTCCCCAGGAAGCCGTACTCAGGATTGGTCATGCCGATCTCGACGCCACCGACGAGAGGGTCACCGATGTGCAGGCCTTCGGGATACGAAAATCCCGCGATGAAAGCCTCGGTACCGATAACGTTCAAACCGAAGGACGCGCCGGAGACGACATCCTCAACGAAGACGATCACATAGCCGGTATACGCGGCCTGAGGAGCGTTTCCATTCTCAATGCCAGAAGCATCCTGGATCGTGCCGTCGACGTCCCAGTACACACAGACATTTCCAACCTGAGCCATTGCGGTCGTTCCAACGAGCAGCGCAAGCATCACAAACAGCAGGTGCCTTTTCATCAGTCCCCTCCTAATATTCTGGAGTTGAGGCTTGGGTGAGTGACCTAAACACCCGCACACTATAACGCAAACCGACCACCAAGTTCAACCCGCTTCTTTACTTTAACTCCATAATTCTTTTCAAATCATTGTGATCTGGTCGTGATATTTAGGGATGATGTGATAGGTTCTAACCACTTATAGCACAAAAAAAGACCCGCCGAAGCGGGTCGATCAGGTGTTGTGGCGGGAGCGACGAGACTCGAACTCGCGACCTCCGGCTTGACAGGCCGGCGTTCTAACCAAACTGAACTACGCCCCCGCTGACAACGGAGACGGAATATAGTCCACTGTTCGGAACATGTCAACCGAGCGCCGAGGCCTTTTTCACCGTCCGAACCAGGCCGCAAGCTCCTCTACAGATGCATCATACCCCGCGCTCAGGTGATGGATTTCAGGCAGCTCGCTGGCGAGATCTGCCGCGAGTGTCGGATGCCCGAGCACGAGGACTTGCCCGCCACCGGTCGCACCACCGAGCCAAGCGACTTCTTGCCCAGCCAGCGGGCGATGCGACGTCACCAGCAGCACTTCGCCAGCCCCCAGCGGGTCCAAAGACTCCCCCGACCTCGCTCGCCGCACAACACCCACATGACCGGCACGGTCCAGAGCGTCCCGGGCGAGGGCTCCCCAGCGGTGATCATCCGTGAAATCGAGCCAGCAGACCGATGCGTTGCGGTCCAACGGGCGATCTACACCCCGCTGCCTCGCTTCCCGCCACGATTCGGGTTCGTCAACAGCGGTCGCTGCCCACGGTGGCGCAGCCGACGCGGTGTCCCGCGCGACATCCAGCGGCAACGCCCGCCAGGGAATGCCCCGGATCAACAGGCGCCCGCAATGTCGGGCCGCCTCATCCAGCCATGAGGCAGGATAATGGTCCGTTTCCACCATGCCCTGCCCGCCGGGGTCTTCACCTGTTCGAGCGACGAGGCAGTTGCGCACCGCAGCCATCGTCATGTCGTCGCTCCAGGTCGCCGCGCCCGGGAACCGGTCGGCGACAAGATCCAGTGCCCCACGATCAAGACTGGCCGGAACACCGCCGTCGGTCAGCGGAAGATGCCCCACCATCACGGCATCCGCCCCCTGCCCGACGGCCGCGGCATAGATGCTGAAGTCCGGCGTCACAGCCCGTAACACGCCGTCGAGGTGCGTATCGATGCGCGTCCCGCCATGTCCTGGCCAATGCTTCGGGCATGAGCGCACACCGCCCGCGATCAGCCCCCGTACCGCTGCCCCGACATGGGCTGCGACCCTCCCGGGATCCGATCCGAACGAACGAGCCCCGATCACGGCGTTCCGCGGTTCGCTCAGGACATCGCAGCAGGGAGCCAGTGCTCGATCCACACCGGCGGCCGACAGCAGCGATCCAGTGTCGCGATGCACGCGTTCGGTGAGGTCCGGGTCGTTCAACGCTCCCAGCGACGCCGCCGCAGGTGGACGTCCGACCGCCGCGGCCAACACCGACACGGGTCCACCTTCATGATCCGCCACGATCTCGCAGTGCTGACCCAGGATACGCCGCACATCGGCGCAGAGGTTCTGCAACCGACTCAGATCGACGACGTTCCTCCCGAACAGAATGACACCTGCAGGTCTGTAGTATTCCAGCCAGGCGGCTTCGTCCCCACCCAGAACGGCACCACGCAGTCCGACGATCAGACGCTCCGCAGATGTGCCGCGGTGTGCGTTCAACGCAGCCATGCCGTCTCCAACCTGGCACCCGGATAATAGTGCTCGAGGATCGCTCGGTAGCCGTAGCCCAACTCGGCCATGCGCAGGGCTCCGACTTGGCACAATCCAACGCCATGGCCGAATCCCCGGCCGTCGACCCTGAGGCCCACAAGGCCCCCCTGTCGATCCCGTTCCGAAGCGACGTCGAACCAGGCGCTGCGCAGAATCGAAAAGCGGCCCGAGGCCGGCGCCAGCACCCAGCGGGTTCGATCGCCGCGGATCCTGTACATCCCGGCCGTGGTCACCAGTTCCAGGACATCCACCCTTCCCGATGTGGTTCTGCGCTTCACGCGGACGTCGCGCAGGGCTCCCGGAGTCCGCGGATCGGCGCCTCTGATCGCCGGTTCGAACACGCGCCCCGCCCATTTCTGACGGGAAGGCGAAGCGGCCACCCAGTCCAGATAGGCGGGCAGACTTTTCTGCAACACCGTTTCGAGTTCAGCCCGAGCCCAATGCTCCTGCCAGGAAAATTGACTCGAACCCGCGCAATGGACGCGGCCGTCGCGCCCCCGATCGTCGTGGCTGCGAAGATAAGGGCGGGCGGCTCTCTGCCATACTTCGTGCACGTTGCTCGTCACGCCGCCGCAGGTGGAGCTGTAATAGGCTTCGATCTCTGCGCCCCCGTAGCGCAGCACCAGGCCCTTCGTATTAGCGATGGCCTGGTCACACCAGGGATCCCCCCCGTCGCGTCCTTTGTAGACCTGATCGCGCGTGTCGGCCCACACGTCGCAGCCGTGCTCTTGACGCTCGGCGAGATGGGCCACCGTATACGTCCGGGCCGCCACAGCCTGGGCCTCAAGGGCGGCCAGGCCTGACTCGCCCGGCCGTCCGATCTCCCAGGGCACCACACCCCTCAAGTAGGTCTCGAGGTCGATGACGTTGACGAGAGTCAACGAATCGCCGCGCAGCAGGACCAGGACTTCGCCCTCGTAACTATTCCCCGCGTAGGACAAGACATGCCTCGGATCGAGAGGAACCAGATGAAGAGCCACAGCCCCCGACTCTCCACCAATGGTGGTCGCAGCTCCTCCCGGAACCGACCAATGCAACTCCCCAGCAGAGGCCGCGCAGGTCAACGTCCCGGGTACCGACACCGTCCCGAGACTGGCACCCGAGGCGTCCAGCAGGCGCACCGGGCCGGAGAGTTCCAGCTGAACGGCGGCCTGGCCGTCGCACAAGCCCACACGCAACAGTTTGGGTCCGCTGGCCCATTCGCCGAGCCGTTCCAGGCGCGCCCTATCCCGCATGTCGGAATGAACAGCGACCCGTCGCCGGTGCGGGGCACACCCGGACAACAGGGCGGCCAACTCCAGCAGGAGCAGGCCGCCCACGATCCAGGTCAGGATCCACGTCCTTGTCGATCTCATGGACCTCGTTCTCTCGCTCGGAGCGCCTGACGGCACCCGGTTCCTAATTCATGATCACCAGTCGCTGCATGTCGCTGGCCACGCGGCCGGCTGCGGTGTCGAGCTCCACTCTGTAGAGATAGACGCCGTTGGCGGGCCGGTCACCTTCTTGATCCCTGCCATCCCAATCCACGATCACCGCGCCGCCGCCCTGGAAATCCGTCGTCCTGACGGGCAGTGAGAGAATGCGATGTCCAGCCAGAGAGTAGACATGGATCGCCCCGGGAGCCGCACCCGTGCCCGTGCGGAACAGGAAGCGCGCCTCGTCCGCCACAGGGTTGGGGTACACGTTGAGGTCCGAAATGCCCGAGCGAACCATCGTCGCATCCGTAAGGGCAATCTCAAGGGGACTGCCGTCGATCAGCAACGTCACTGCAGGCGCCGGCCCGGTGACTTCGACGGTGAACTCCATGTCCACTGTGTGTTCATCCACTCTGGTCAACACGACATCTGTGAGTGTCAGATCCGTCGGGGTCATCACCAGATCGGCGTCGGCAGCCACCCAGGCCGATGTCACGACGCGTCCGGTCAACGCCTGCGGCTCCCCTCCCGACAACGGCGTCACGCCCGGCACGAATTGCAGTCCGTCGAGATAAAGAGCCACGGTCGTCGGCATGACGATCGAGACCGTCGCATGCGGTGCGTCGTCGTCGACGTCGGCGGTGTCGTAGACGTGGAAGACGACCGTGCGGTCGTCGGTCGTGAAGGGCAGCCGCACATCCCAGGACACGTACTGATCGTCCGGGGCTCCGTCAGGAGTACCACCGGACACCGTGACCGCCACAGCGTCGCCGTTCTGATCGCGCACGGCCAGTCGGTCCACTCCCGCTTCATCGAAGGCTTCGATGGTCACGACGAGTTCATTTGTGGCGTCCGGAGCCTTGACCACCGCACCGTCGGCGACGGTCTCCCAGCCGATGGACATATGCGTGCGCGGCGGCGCCGCATCCAGAATCATAAGTCCGTCGCCGAGCAGCGCATACTGAGCTACGAGACGTCGGGACAGCTGGTCGGCTCCGCCGGCGAGCATCGACGTTTCGGCCGCGAGAAAGATCTCGCCCAACATCCAGCGGGAACGACCACTGCTGCCGCCCCGGGGCGGTGTCCCGAGCCAGGCTCCGCTCAACACCGTGGAGAACCGGGCGTTGGTATGGAGGAACTCGAATCCCGAGCTCGCATAGGTGGCCATGGCGCCGCTGTTCGGTTTGAGGAGCATCTTCTCGGACAAGGACGGGTATCCCCCCCAGATGAGGTACTCGACTTTGTCGCGGGCCCAGGTCGCTAGATGGCAGCCGAGGCCGACGAAGATGAATGGTCGTCCCGTGTTGCTGAAATTGGAGATGTCGTACCGTGTGATGACGGCAGCTGCCTGGAAGCCCGGTGCGGTGTAATCCTGGATCAGCCACTCGTCGGCGAAGGTGTAGTCGTTGGCGTGTCCCTGATACTGAACGAACATGGCGCCCTGGGCGATCTGCGACAGCAATGGCGGCAGAGCCAGATGCTCAGAATGATCTCGGAAGTCAGCAGCTTCGCGGGGACCAGGGTGGGGTGGCGAAAGGGGTTCGAGATATGTGCTCAAGTAGATGCGAGCTGGATTCAGGCCGAGACTGTCACACCAGTCCACGTCGTCGCAGCCGAGCGTTTCCCAGGCCATGGCCTGAGCCTCCTGATTTGTCTCGAACTCCTCCTCGTAGGAGTTGTAATAATGGTCGCTGCCCTGACTCTGATAACCGTTGGACCAGGCGTCGTCGGCGATGAAGATGCTCCGTCGCTTCCACTCACCCTGTGAAGCCTCGAAGGCGATGACCTTATCGATCATCGTCGCGGCCTCTCCGCTCGAGTTGCAGGGGAAGCGGGCGACGATCATCTCAGGCGGTGACCAGGTATCGTCAGGATAGCCGGTGCCAGCCGAGGAGTTTGCAAACCACTTGTCCGACGGCAACAGAGCGTTTGCATAGTTGTAGTAATCCCACACGTGCCAGCGGGACGGTACCCAGTCGCGTTGACCGGAGGGGTCGGAGAGGGTGCGTGTGTTTTGATAGGCGTCCCCGAAGATCTGGAGCGCCCAGGTCCCCCAGTTCGCGGCAGCGTACTGGGTCATGGCTTTGATGGCGTCCGGGTGCTTCATGCCGCCGCTGAACCAGCCGTAGAGTTGGTTCACATCGACGATGTGGATGTCGAGAGGATCCGGACCGCGAGTCGAGCGGTAGGCTGCCCAGCGTTCCGCTTCGATGCGAAACTCTGGGTGGGTGACCACCAGAACGTCCGGGGTTCCCGCGACGATGGTCGGGTCGTCGTCATGTTCGACTCTGGTCGCGCGGAAGTATTGGAAGGTCGGCAAAGTCGTTGCGAAGTCTCCGGCCACGGCTTGGAAGCGGCGATTCCGTGGCGCACCCTGATCCGCCTGGATCGAGAGCGTCCAGGTGCCGTCCGTCTCGGCGAGGACGTTCGCCTCGGACAAGGCACCCAAACGCGGGTGCCTGGGATCGGTCAGGTCGAAGAGGTGGACATCGGGGTTGTCGAAGTCCGTGACTGCGATGTTCACGGTCCCGACATCCTCTCCCAGATGAAAATCGAGGGCGTTGCCTACGGCTGCATAGGCCGCTTCGTATGATAACTCGAACCAGTCCAGGTAGCCGAACATCGGGCCTGTCGTGCGGGCGATCACCAAATCGGAATCCACGAGCCAGTCGCTTTGAATCGGCGATCCTGACAGGGCGGAGTCGAACGTACCGCCGATGTGATCGACATCCAAGATCATGCCGAGAAGATGGGAGGTCGTGGCCTCGACGAGATCGAAACGGTAGTCCCTATCCGCCGTGCCCAGACCGAACAAACCGGCCCTGATACGAACATCGCTGCGTCCCGCGAGGGGGCTTTTCACGACCAACGGCATCCGCACGTCCGTCGCCGCCACCCTGTTCCAGCGGAACCGATCATCATTCACGGTCGCAGGCGCATAGGTGTGGTAGGTGTCCTCCTCGAAATAATCAACGCGACGGTAGGATGGCAGAGGCGAGCCACTCGAAGCCTCCAGTGGCATGGGCTCCATCCTGGCCCACGACTCGCCGCTTTCCGGCTCGCTCGTCGCCAGGTAGTAGATATTCCCCCCACTCACCGGATCTACGACCGAAGGAGCGTACTGCTCAGCCTGATCGGCGTTGGCGACATGGGTTCCATCATCGTCGGTGAAGGCGCCGTCGTCCCGCGCCCTCAATCCCCAGAACACAATGGCGTCGTCGCCGGAGAAAGCTCCCCCGTCGCCGTCGAGCATGATCGGCACTTCGATCTCCTCGTAGAGACCGGGACCGCCTGGAGTTGCTCGGCGCTGATAGAGACGGACATGCCGCTCTTCGATTCCGTCGAGGTCGAGCAGGCCGGACGCACTCAAACCCGAAGCTTCGAGTCGGTACAGCCGAGTCTTGGTTACGGGAACCCGAACTTCCGGCTGCAGGAGGGTCCCACGTTTGTCCACTCTCTTGACGGGTCCGGCCGCCGGTCGCCTGACGGACGGATCGGTGGGCAGGGTTTTCATCAACTCGCCATTGAGAAGCAACGATGCGAAGGACTTGTCACCCCGACCCGTTGCCGGGTCGGCAACAGCATTCCCGTCGGTCAGGAACGAGATCTCCAGGGTTGCACTTTCCAGAACCCGGCGAGCGACTCCGGCTGCATCGATGTCCAGGGGCCTGACCGACAGCGATGCGATTCTGTGGCCGCGCCACCCGGTCGGCAGGCCGAGGTGAAATGCAGACTGCGGCTGCTCTGCCTGGAGCTCAGCCAGCACGCTCTCTGAAAGTACCGGCACGCCGGCGCTGATTTTCTCCCCCGCCAAAACCAGCTCCTCCCCCAAGATCGGAAGATCGGGGTTATCGGTGGCGTAGAAGACGGGCATGGGCACCGGTGCGATACGACGAGGTGTGAGGTCCCTCCAGACCGCCTTGACGATCTTCAGCTCCGCCCTGGTCCCCGGAGGCACAACGAGCCACTGTGCGGCCACCAAAGTCTGGGGAGTCCCTGGAGTGCCGCTCAGAGCGAATCCCTCCATGCCCGGCAGATTCAGGATGGTCCGTCCATCGCGGTACTCGAACTCGCGCCATGTCGGAGCAGCCGGCCTGACCGTCACACGAAGTGATGATGAACTCGAATCGACCACTCGCAATGGCTCTGCGGCAGCGAGCGCGCTCAATGAACAGATACTCAAAAGCAGGGTGACAGCTAGGCAGAAACCCATCGCACGACGGCAAGACAACATGCCGATCTCCTCACCAGGGGGCAGGTGGCGGATCGTCAGGGGGATCAGAATCATGATACGAGTGAGTCACGGTATGGTCAACGTCCGGACGGAAACAAACAGGAGGACGGGATGGTTCCCGTCCTCCTGCCGAAGATCCGAGGATCAACGTTTAGCGGAACAGTTCCTTCATGGAACTCCAGGTCCCGTCTTCGTTGCCGACCAAGGCGCAGTCCTGGTTGATGCAGAACACCGCAGTATCCGGACCACCCGTAGACGGATAAAGACTCTGCAGCAGACCAGCGTTGCCCGGGCTGGCATAGCCGGAGCCGTCAGCGAAAGAGACCGAACCGGGAACGCGCTTGATGAAGAACGAGATGGCGTCGGCAGTCGAACCGACAAAGCCCGTCCAGTCGGCCAGGATCACCGAACCGTTGGCGTTGGGCACGAGAGCCAGCGGGGTCAGGCCGATGCCGACCTGGAAGTAGTTGGGATTGGAGTCAACATCCAGGCCAGCGGTCAAGGTCCATGCCGGAGCAACCGCGGTACCCTGCACATCGATCCAACCTTCCCAGCCGCTGACGCCGCCGAGGGAGGGATTGGTGATGCAAAGATAGATCGTGACCGACTCGAACGGAGCACTTGTGTTGATGGAAAGATCAGCACCAGCCACGCTGGGAGCGTTGCCGTCGACATACAGCCCGATGCTGTCCGGTCCGGGATAAGCCAAGGCCGGCACGGACAGAGCGAGTACAGAGAGAACGATGAGCAAGGTCTTCATGGGTAAAAGTCCCCTTTCCCTGGGTAACGTTGGATCCTCGCGCCCTCGATTCGCTCACCCGGCACGCGGTAGGCGAATGGTCTGGACGCACTCGTGACAGAGTACCGTGTCCGCGACAGTGACCCCTGCGCGTCCCGCCCCCCGGACGGGACGATCAGGCGGGGACGGAAGTTCGCATCAATATCCGGGTGAATCGAACCGGTGTCAAGTCAGCAGTGTGTCCCAAGTTTCCTGGTCCTGTCCATGTGTTTTTACCATGAAGAAAACCGGCCCGATCACAGAGGATCGGGCCGGCTCTCAAGGCGCCGAAGCGCCACTCTCAAAGAAGACTACTGGAACAGGGCCTTGACGCCGCCCCAGCTCATGTCCTCGTTGGCGACAACGTCGCAAGCATTGACCTGGGCACACACCGTGTACGGGAAGCCCGAGCTCACGGTCGTGGGGATCAGCGTGCCGGCGTTCGAGCCACTGGCATAGCCGGGGGTGCCGGCGAACGACACGGAACCGGCGACATTCATCACCGTGAACTCGACGACGTCCGTCGGAGCCAGAACGTAGCCGACCCAGGTGGCCAACATTACGGCGGGGGCGGCGGGCAGAGCCATGGGCGCAACGCCGATACCGACCTGGAAGTTGCTGGGGTCGCCGTCGACATCCAGACCAGCGGCCAGAGTCCACGCAGGAGCAACAGCGTTGGGGGACACCACGACGGTGGCTTCCCAACCGGACACGCCGGCGGGATCGGACGGGTTGGTGATCATCAGGTAGGCCGTAACCGCTGTAAAGGGAGCGGCCGTGGTGGTGCAGGTCTGCGTGGCACCGAGGTCGAAGTAGATGCCCATGCTGTCAGCATCGGGATCGATCTGGGCGAACGCGTTGACGCTCATCAGAAGCACCAAGATGGTGAGCAGTGCAGTTAGCTTCTTCATGGGGCGAAGTCTCCTGTCAAGAGTGTTGCGGGTTGAGACTGACGAGAGTCTCGTGAATCAAAAAAAGAGCCAACCTTGACTTTCAACAAGACAAAGCCGGCTAGGGAACCATCGTCCGGACCGCCGAGGCGGTCCGGACGACGATAGGAACTACTGGAACAAGGTCTTGACCTGGCCCCAGTTCATGTCCTCGTCCGCCACGACGCCGGTGCCGTTGATCATCGCACAGGGAGCTCCGTAAGGATAACCAGAGCTGACCTGCAGAGGAATCAAGACGCCCGCGCTGTCGCCACTGGCATAACCCGGGCTGTCCGCGAAGGACACCGAGCCAGGCACAGGGGAGATGACGAAGGAAATCATGTCCACAGGGGACATGACAAAGCCGACCCAAGTCGCCAGAAGCACCGTCGGGCCCGCGGGCAGAGCCAGCGGGTTCACGCCGATACCAACCTGGAAACTATCAGGGCCACCATCAACATCGAGGCCGGCCGAGAGAGTCCAGGAGGGAGCAACAGGTGATCCCATGACACTCACGAGGGCTTCCCAACCACTCACGCCCGAGCTGTCGCTCGGGTTGGTGATCAGCAGATAAGCAGTTACCGAAGCGAACGGAGCAGCCGTCGTGGTCTCGAACACGGTTCCACCCATGTCGAAATAGACGCCCATGCCGTCCGGATCCGGATCAACCTGAGCCATGGCGCTACTAGCGATCAGCGCGATGGCCAGGAGTGCTAACAATTTCTTCATGTTGCATCTCCTTAGGGATGAGAACGATCCTACCTGACCGTTGTTATGTCCGCCCCGGGGGTTACCCCACCGGGGCGGCCACTGAATCTAGCTGTCGTTCCGCAGGTAGGCTCTCGTTAGACGAGAGAAACCTTCCAGAGCCTCTTCTTCGTGACTACGGGCAAGCGGTGTTCAGGCCACCTGCATACAGCACGAGGTCGGACAGGTTGATCCCACCATCAAAGAAGAAATCGATACTGTAGTTGTACACGCCACCCGTGTAGAGGGGCACGAACGCAACGGTATCGGGCAGGCCGACCTGCAGGTCGCCGTCGATGTCAGCACTGTTGAACAGAATGTCCATGTCGCTACCGACAAGGGCGGTTCCGTTCACGATGACCTTGCACTTCTCGCCACCGACACGGTCACTGGAACCGCCGGCGTAGAGAGCTGCACTGAAAGTGGTCTGGCCGTTGATGTCGGTGCTACCGTCGGAGACGGTTCCACCGTTACAAGGAGCCAAACCGCCGGCACTGGTCTCCAACCACATATCCTCGAAGGGATACAGGAAGATGGGGTTACCAAGTGCGTCAACGAGGGTCACAGTGATCGTCGCATCAACTTCGCCGCCAACTTCAACCTTGGCCTCATTGAGGCCCTTACCGTTTCCGTCGGGCAGAGTGAAGACAGAGACTTCACCGGCCGTAGCCGCAACTGCGCCCGACAGGATAGGATCGGGCTGACCGGCGTAGCTCAGGGTTGCAGCACCCAAGCAGACGATGCAGACCATCAAACCCAAAATGTTCCTACGAAGCATTAGGACACCTCCTAAAAGGCATGACCTTGCGAGGGTGGCAAACCCAAGCGAGAACGAGTGCAAACTACGCTGACCCTCCTTCCACTCCTCATAGGTCCTTAACTTGACTCACAGATTGTACCATGGCCTACCTGACGGTGCAACCCTATTTTTTAGGGCGTCAATCAGTTGGTTGACGAATAGTCATGTCCGGAGCGGAGGCAATCGATCCGTCCATCAAACAAACGTGCCCGCTGAAAAACGGGCACGTTTGCATGGATCTGGTGGGCGAAACAGGATTCGAACCTGTGACATCCGGCGTGTAAAGCCGACGCTCTAACCAACTGAGCTATTCGCCCCGTTCGCCTCGAAAACCCTTCATAAGGGCTATTGGGACGAAAATACAATAGCCGACGACCAAAAGTACGGGCGCGATGGTGATATTCCCCGCTCCCAGGGTGACATATCCTACAATAACGGTGGCCATACCAGCCAGGAACCAGAGCGATCCTGTATTCGACTTCATGATGTTTCCTCCGTGTCCTGACCACCATCGGGCCGACGCACTTTAATTCACTTAACGGGAATCGTCAAGATCCGCCCCCGCTCCTTCTCCGCTCCCGGTAGGCTCGAACCGCTTCTTCGTGCTCGGCCCATGTGGCTGAAAAGACATGCCCACCTCTTCCGTCGGCTACGAAATAGAGAAGATCGGGATCCGGATCCGGATTCAGAACCGCTCTGACGGCGGCGGCACCGGGAGCTCCGATGGGACCGGGCGGCAGTCCAGCTCGACGGTAGGTGTTGTACAAGGATTCACTCTCGAGATCCCGGTAAAGAATGCGTTCGCCTTTCTTCCCGAGGGCGTGGGCCACCGTCGGGTCGGCTTCCAGGTTCTTTCCCCTCATCAGTCTGTTGAGATACACGGCAGCGACGCGGGGCATCTCTGCACGGGAAGGTGTCTCGGCTTCGACGATGGATGAGAGGACGAGGATCTCATGGGGCGTCAAGGACGCCGAGCGGGGATCGGGATGGATCGTCGCGACGATCCCAGCCAAGGAGTCGAGGCAAGCCGCGACGGCTGTCGACGCGACTTCCTGGGCGAGTGCTCCCTCATCCCAATGATAGGTCTCGGGGTAAAGATATCCCTCGGCGATGGAGTGCACGCACAGATTGGATTCCGAGTCGAGTAGGCTCACAAGTGCCTGCGGCGTGAGGTCACCGGGGAGCCAACCGGCCTGCATCATCGCCTTTTCGACCTCGTGTTCCGCGGCCCGGAGGAAATCCCGGGCACTCCAGGGAAAAGCATCGGCCAGACGGGCCGCAACCTCTTCGGCGCTCAGCCCCTCTGGAATCGTCAGACGCAGCAGTTCGCTCCGTCCCTTGACGAGCCTGCCGGCAAGGTCCCGAGCTGAGATACCGTAGGGCAGAAGGTAGCGGCCTGCTTTGAGTCGTCGATCCAGGCCATGCATGCGACAACCGAGCAGAAAGATCCGGCGGTGCTGGAGCAGGCCGTGCGCCATCAGCGAGTCGGCGATGGCCGCCGGTCCGGCCCCGGCGGGAATGCGGACCATAGCTTCCGAGGTGGTGCCGCTCCTAGGCCCGGGCGCAGTCCACAACGTCCAGCCCCAACCGACGACGGAAAGCGCGATCACGAGGAGGGCTGCTGCGGTGATCAGCCAGATGCGCCGGTTCGAGAACAGAGGAATCATGCCTCCCCCCTCGCAGCACTGTCGAGGTACTGCTGCAGTATCAATTCGGCGGCGACAGCATCGCGTTCGCCCTTGTCGCGTCGACGCGTGTGCCCTAGCCGGAGCCAGCGGTCCGCTTCCTGGGAACTATAACGTTCGTCGACGAGATGGACCGGAAGTGACAGCTCGGCACCCAGGTGTTCGGCCAAGGCGCGGGCACGGAGAGCGAGTTCGTCGTTTCTCCCGTCCGCCGTCAGAGGCAACCCGACGACGAGGGCCGTGACGCCCCGTTCGGCGATGATCCTGGACAGGAAGGGGGCGACGGCGCCGTCTTCAGGGGTTCTGTGACACCCCCAGGCGGAGGCGATCGTCCCGCTGGGATCGCTCACAGCGATCCCGATCCGGCGTTTGCCGTAATCAAGGCCCAGGACGACGGTCATGAGCGCCTCAATCCGCAGGAGCGATGTTCTTGCGCAGACGGACACGGAAGCGGCCGTCGGGCAGTAGGTCGAAGAGAAGCTCGTCGGTGAATTCACGCATGATGGTGATGCCCCGTCCACGTTCACGGAGCAGATCGGTCGGAGGCCGCCAGCCCTCGTGATCGAAGCCGCAGCCGTTGTCCAGCACGGTGACGTCAATGCGGTCAGGTGAGAACTCGAAATGGATCTCGACAAAACGGTCAGCTTCCATCCCATTGCCGTGTTCCATGGCGTTGGTGCAGGCTTCGATGACCGATGTGCTCAGCTCGTCGATCTCCTTCTGGGATGCCGGCAGATCGCCGGCCAGTTCCATGAGGATGGCGTCGGGCACACCCAGATACAGGAGCTGACTGGGAATCCTCAGTTCTACGTGCTGGCTCTGTGCGGGGTCGGTCATGGGACATCCCGTGCTAAGCGAAGCTTTGAACCGCCTCGTCCTCGTCGGAGAACGATACGAAGACCGTGTGAAGCTTGGAAACCATGAAGATGCTCTCGATACGGTCAGACACGTTGAGCAGTTTCAACTCGCCGCCGTTCTTTTTCACAGTCGAGTAGCCAGAGATCAGAATACCGAGGCCGGTGCTGTTCACCCAGCTGACCTTGCCGAGATCGACGATGATGTTCAACGAGCCCTCATGGATCAGAGTCTTGAGGGTATCGCCGAAAGCGATGGCGTCCGGTCCTCCCATGAGCTTGCCGCCCAGCTCAAGGATGGCCACACCATCTCTCTTACGCTCCTTGATCTTCACGCTGTCTCCTCCCGGTAATCGTGTCCGGACATCGCGAGGATAAGGAAGCCTCCCGTCGATGTCCAGAGCCAAACCCTCAGTTCGGGCAATGGTTTCGCAAGCCTATCAGGACCGATTCCATGTCAGTCGGGGGCGGTGATTCGAAATGCAGTGTCTCGCCGGTGCCGGGATGCCGCAGCTCCAGTTGCCAGGCGTGCAACATCTGACGGCCGGCGCCACCGACCATGGCCAAAGCCGCCGGCCGGTCCAGAGGATGGACCTGCTTGACCCGGGCGTCGTCGCCATATTGCCGGTCGCCGACCACGGGGTGCCCCGTGGTTGCGAACTGGACGCGGATCTGATGAGTCCGCCCCGTCTCCAGCTTGACGTGAGAGAGCTGACAGAACCCGTAGTCTTCCACGACTTCGTAATGGGTGACGGCGGCCCTGCCGCCGCTGGGCACCACCGCCATCCGCTGGCGTTCGGTGGGATGACGCGAAACCTGGCCTGTCAACAGGCCGGTGTCAGTGCGCCACTGTCCCCAGGCCAGCGCCTGGTAGGTACGCCCGAGGGTCCGATCGCGGAGCTGGTCGGAGAGATCGCGGTGGGCTCGCTCGGTCAACGCCACGACCATGACCCCGGAAGTGTCTTTGTCCAACCGGTGCACGATCCCCGGACGCAGCTTGTCACCGCCGGGAAGATCCTTGAAGTGGTACAGCAGGGCGTTGACGAGGGTGCCGGTGTAGTGTCCCGGAGCCGGATGCACCACCATGCCGACGGCCTTGTCCAGCACGAGGATCTCCTCATCACGATACAGAACCTGGAGGGGGATGTCCTCGGGAAGCGCCTCGCTGGGCAGGGGCTCACGGGGTTCGAAGATGACGGTCTGTCTCGACGAAACTCTGTAGCTGCTGGGCCGGATCTTGCCGGCTACGAGTGTGGTTTTGTCGGTGACGGCTTTCTGGATCTGACTGCGGGAAAGGTCCGGGCAGCGTGCCGCAAGGAAATGGTCGAGACGCATATCGTTCTCGTCGTCGTCGACGACGAACGTGCGTCTGTCAACAGGATCAGACGTCATGATCATCCTCACGAACTGGAGTGGACGGTGCGGCCTCGGATGCCTTCGATTCACGCCATAATGAAAGGAACAGTGCGGCGCCTCCCAGGGTCACGCCCATGTCCGCCACGTTGAACGTCCAGAAACGATGGGAACCAACACCGATATCTATGAAATCAACAACCAGGCCATCGTAGAAGATGCGGTCCACCAGGTTGCCCAAGGCGCCCCCGGCGACCGCAGCCATGGCCATGCGACGGATGCCCATGTGAGGCGGAGTCCGCCGGTAGAGATGAATCAACAGGGCTGTGGCCGCGACACTCACCGCGATCAGGAAGGGACGCCCACCCAGGGCGAGGCCCATCGCAGCACCTGGATTCCTGACGTAGGCCAGGCGCAGGACGTCGCCGATAAGATCGATTCGGCTCGACAGATGCTCCACGTTGGCGAGCACGAGGCGTTTGGAGACGAAGTCAAAAACCAGAACCAGTGGAGCCAGGATCCAGGCGGGAAAACCGCGCAGGGAGCTCAATACTGATCCCTTTCCTCTTTCTCCTTGCACTCGATGCAGAGACGGGCATCGAGCTTGGCCTTCAGGCGTTCCAATCCGATGGCTGTATTGCAGTTCTGGCACTTGCCGTATGTACCGTCCTCGATCCGTTGCATGGACTGGTCGAGCTGGTACAAATAGCGACCCTCCGTCGAGGCGAAGTGGATCGTGGTTTCGTACTGGAACTCGTCGCTGCCCTGATCTGCCATGTGGTTGGAATGGGCCTTGGCGCCTTCACCGCCGAAGTCCTCCCCCTCGTGGTGGATGATCTGGGTGTGTTTGGCGAGAGCCCTCTCCACCCGGGCCCGTTCATCGCTGATCAGAATCCTGAAACGATCCAGTTCGGTTTTGCGCATGGCCGCCTCCCTTTATGCCTTGTCCCGCCGCGCAAGCGTCACGTGGATATCGTGACCGTCCACCTCGAAGGTGTCCGCATGCGGCAGATGTTGGGCCGTATCGATGATTGTCGCCAGGGTCTCGCCTGCCAGGCGGTCGCCGTGGGTCTGCAGAACTCGGGCGACATCGTTGTCGCCAGCCACGTGGAGCAGGATGCGGTCGGAAACCTCGAGCCCGCTCTTCTTGCGCAGGTTCTGCACCTTGTTGATGATCTCCCGACACACGCCCTCATCCACTAGCTCAGGGGTGAGCGTCGTGTCGAGAGCAACGGTCAAGCCTCCTTCGGAGGCCGCAACGAAGGGGGCGATACCCTCTTCCACCACTTGGACCTCGTCGTTGGTGAAGGTGACATCATCGCCTTCGAAATCGAGAGCGACCCGCCCTTCCCGTCGCAGTTCCAGCAATTCGGCAGGCTTCATGGCGGCGATCACGGCCGCCGCGATCGGCGCCTTCTTGCCGAAGCGCGGTCCGAGCGCCCTGAAGTTCGCCTTCCCCGCCAGCCGGGCCACGTTGCGGGGGTCGTCGATGAGCAGCAGCTCCTTGACGTTGAGCTCCTCGAGCAAGATCGCGTTGAGATGCTCGTCTCCGAGCAGGGTAGACGCCCGGCCGTCGTCGGCGTGCAGCAGGAGTTTGCCCAAAGGCTGCCGAGTGCGCAATCGAGCATCCTGTCGCAGCGAGCGGCCGACCGTGACGGCGGCCTGTGCCGCACCCATCCCCGCCTCGAGAGATTGATCGATTCTGGCCTTGTCGGCAACCGGATAATCCTCGAGGTGGACCGAAGCCGTAGGATCACCGGCGTGGAGTGAGCGCCAGATCTCCTCGGTTGTGAATGGGATCATCGGCGCCAGCAGGCGCAGGGTGCCGCACAACACGTCATGCAGCGTGGCATAGGCCGCTTGTTTGTCTGCGGTCATTTCACCCTGCCAGAAGCGTCGCCGTGAGAGACGGACGTACCAGTTGCTCACGTCGTCCTGCACGAATGTGGCGAGGGTTCGGCCGGCCTTGGTGAAGTCCATGGCTTCCAAGGCCTCCCGGACTTCCGTCGTGACCGTGTGGAATCGGCTTTGGATCCACCTGTCGAGTTTCGTTGCGTCGCGATTCTCGGTGCCGCCAGCCTGCCAGCCGTCGAGGTTCGCATACAAGGAGAAGAAGGCGTAGGTGTTCTCCAGAGTGGCGATGAGCTTGCGTTGGGCTTCGCTCACGCCCTCGATGTCGAAACGGGTGGGCGTCCAGCAGGGCGAGACGGTGAGCATGTACCAGCGCAGCGGGTCGGCGCCCTGTTCCCGCATGATGGCCATGGGATCGACGGTGTTGCCCACGCTCTTGGACATCTTCTTGCCGTGTTTGTCGAGGATCAGCTCGATGGTCAGGCAGCGCTTGTAGCTGCTCCGCCCCCGCAGAAATGTGCTGATCACCAGCATGGTGTAGAACCAGCCGCGGGTTTGGTCGATACCCTCGCTGATGAAGTCGGCCGGGAACTGGCTCTCGAAGAGTTCCTCGTTCTCGAAGGGGTAGTGGTACTGGGCGAAAGGCATCGAGCCGCTGTCGAACCAGCAGTCGATGACTTCAGGCGTACGCCGCATCGTGCCGGCACAACCCTCGGCCGTGCAGCCGAAGGTGATGTCATCGACGAAGGGGCGGTGCAGGTCGAGATCCGACTGGTCCGTTCCTGTGAGCTCCGTGAGGTCCGCCCGGCAGGTGGGCACTTGACTGTGCCCGCAGTCTTCACAGATCCATACGTTCAGAGGCGTACCCCAGAATCTATTGCGACTGAGAGACCAATCGACACCACCGGCGAGCCAGTTTCCGAAGCGGCCGCTGCCGACTTCGGGCGGTGCCCAGATGATGTCTGCGTTGGCGGCTACGAGCTTGTCGCGCAGTTCACTGGTACGGATGAACCAAGAAGGCGTCGCGTAATAGATGAGCGGGTTGCCGCAGCGGTCGTGGAACGGATAGTCGTGGCGGTACCGCTCGGCACGCAGGAGGTTTCCCGCAGCCTCGAGGTCCTTGATGATCTGCTTGTCGGCCGTCTTGACGAACTGGCCGGCATAGGGTGCGGCATCCTCTGTGAACTGACCGGCTGCATCGACGGGGCGGAAGAACGCGAGGTTTTCCCGGCGGCCCACCTGGTAGTCGTCTTCACCGAAAGCCGGCGCCATGTGCACGATGCCGGAGCCGCTGTCGAGGGTCACGAAATCGGCCGCGACGACCTTGAATGCCACCTTGCCCTCTTCTGGCTTGCAGAAGGGAAAAAGCTGTTCGTAGCTGCGACCGAGGAGGTCGCGGCCCTTGAAGGTGTCGAGGATCTCGTACCCGATCTCCGCATCGAGAATGGACAGACGCGCTTCAGCAAGGATCAGAATCCGCTCGCCGTGACGGACCCGGACGTAGTCGAAGTCCACGCCGACGGCCAACGCCACGTTGGACGGCAACGTCCAGGGCGTGGTGGTCCACGTCAGGAAGTATTCGTCGGCGTCGGCGGCCTTGAGGGTCACGTAGATGCTCGGGTCGTCGACTTCCTTGTAGCTGTTGGCCATCTCATGGCTCGACAGCGGGGTGCCGCAGACCGGGCAGTAGGGCACGACCTTGTGCCCGCGGTAGAGCAGGCCTTCGGCGTCGAAGCGTGAAAGGATCCACCAGACCGACTCGATGTAGCCATTGTCGTAGGTGACGTAGGGGTCGTCGAGATCGACCCAGTAGCCCAACAGTTCAGTGAATTCGTCCCATTCGGATTTGCAGGACCACACGCTTTCACGGCACTTGGAATTGAATTCGGCAAGGCCGTACTGCTCGATGGCCTGTCGGCCCTGGATGCCGATCTGCTTCTCGACCGAACGTTCGACAGGAAGACCGTGAGTGTCCCAGCCCGCCTTGCGCACGACCCGGTGGCCGGTCATGGTCTTGTAGCGGCAGGAGATGTCCTTGGTCAGGCGGGCCATGACATGGTGAACGCCAGGCATGCCGTTGGCTGTGGGCGGCCCCTCATAGAAGACCCATGTCGGCGCGTCCCTGCGGGCGGCGATGCTGCGGCGGAAGGTGTCGTCGCTCTGCCAAAACCCGCTGATGCGACGTTCAGAGGCAGCATCGTGCATCTTGCTCAACAGCGGTGGGTAGAGGGCGTGATCGCGCTCCATGGTCATCATCGCTCCGATGTTGCGCCTGCGACCCTTCAGGTCCGGGCCGGCATCCTCTGCAGGAGTTCGGTGACGAGTCGGCAGAGCTTGGGCTCGACCGTCTGGGCCACGCGGATGATTTCGTCGACATCGGCGGGTTTGAGCGCGTCGGGGAAGCAGGCGTCGGTTACAGCCGAAAAACCGACGACCCTCATGCCGCCGTGCAAGGCGGCGAGGCACTCCGGAACAATGGACATACCCACGGTGTCGGCACCGACCGCTCGCAGGAAACGATATTCCGCGGCGGTTTCGAGGTTGGGTCCGGCCACGGCGCAGTACACGGCCCGCTTCAGGGAAAGCCCGAGCTCGAGGGCCGTCTGCTCAGCGAGTCGGACGAGGTCCTTGTCGTATGGTTCGCTCATGTCGGGGAAGCGAACACCGAGACGGTCGTCGTTAGGCCCGATCAGGGGGTTGTCCCCCATCAGGTTGATGTGATCGGTGATCACCGTCATGTCGCCGGTTTCGAGATGGGGGTCCATGCCGCCGACGGCATTGGACATGATCAGGGTATCGGCGCCGAGGGCTCGCATCACACGCACCGGCAGGGTGATCTCCTTCATGGAGTAGCCCTCGTAGTAGTGCACGCGGCCCTGCATGGCGACCACGTTCCGACCGCCGAGGACTCCGAACACGAACTGACCGTGATGGCTCTGGACAGTCGAGGCCGCGAAGTGCGGAATCTCGTCGTAGGGGACCTTGAAGACCGGGTCGATACTCTCAGCCAGATGACCGAGTCCCGTACCCAGAATGAGGCCCACTTCAGGAACGAAGTCGGAACGCTCTCGCAGAAACGAGACGGCTTCCTGGATCTGGGTCCAAACCTCGTTCACGGGCGACCTCCACTGAGGATACGGAGACAATGGCCGAAAGGAGCGGAATCCACCCTCAGGATCCGCTCAGAGGGCTGGAAAGGTAACACGGAGACACGAGACCGGAAAGGGGGAATTCCCATAGCCCGGACGGGCTCATTCACGTGGTCCGAACACGGAAGATCCGATCCTGACAAGCGTGGACCCTTCGGCGACAGCCGCCTCGAAATCCCCGCTCATTCCCATGCTCAGGTGCGGCATGGGCAGAGCCGTCTGCTGTCGCAGGTCATCGACCAGACGTCTCAACGTTGCAAAGGTCGTACGAAGCTCCGCTTCAGCTGCGCCGGCAAGGGCCATGGTCATCAAGCCCTGCAGGTCGAGATGGGAAGCCGCAGCGAGTTCGCAGGCCGTGTCGGGGACGGACTCAGGACTCAGTCCGTGCTTACCCATTTCACCAGTGACATTGACCTGAAGCAGGATCGGTTGGCGGACATTCTTCTGCTCGGCGATGTCGGCGAGACGTCGTCCCAGAGCGAGGGAATCCACACCGTGAATCAACTCGAAGGCCCCGACCGCCTTACGCGCCTTGTTCGATTGGAGCGAACCGATGAAATGCCAGCGGGGCAACTCGTGGTCGAGTTCCGCAGCATGGAGGGCAGCCCGAAGTTCCCCTTGGCGGGGAACGGCATCCTGGAGCCGATTCTCTCCAAAAACGGACTGACCCGCGCGGCAGGCGTCCACCACGCGGGTCAGAGGAATCCGTTTGGATACGGCCACCAGGGTGACCTCGAGCTGGTCGCGGCCGCAGCGGGCGCAGGCCTCGGCCAGGCGCTCACGGAGTCGGGCCAGGTTGGCGGCGACCTCGCTCACAACGCATCTCCCGCCGTGGTTACCGCCAGCGCAGCAGCAACGTTTTGGGGTCGAGCTCCATCTTCACTTCGGGAGCCTCGGCCTTGTCGTGATCCTTGAGGATCCTCACGCGCACGTGGTCGTTTTCCGGCTCAAGGTAAATGATCACCTCAAGGAGGTCGTCGTACCGGGTAACCTCAAGGGGAACGCCGCGGGCGTCCAGTTCCTGGCCCTCGCGGTGGGTCTTCGAAGCCGTCCAGATCTCCGCATTCCACTTACGGGCCAGGTCGCGAACACCCTCGACTTCCCAACGCTCGGTCTGCTCGAAACGCGGGGTGCCGTCCATGATCAGCACGTCGGGCGCGAAATGGGCGATCTCACGCAGAAAACTCGCCGATTGCTCCAGCTTCTCCAGCGAGAAGTCCTTGCGGTTGAACACCAGGATCTGGCGGTTCCGCTCGAGGTCCAACTGTCGCTGGAGCTTGTTGTCGAGCTGGGAGTTCTCGACCATCAGGCCGAAGATCTCATCATAGAAGGCGCGCAGCTTCTCGACCGATTCCTCGGTGGAGATGTGCATGACCTTGCGGCCCTGCAACAGCGCATCGACGGCTACACCCACCAGGAACGCCGTCTTGCCCACGCCGGGACGGGACAGCACGACGCCGATGTTGCCGCGGCCCACGCCGCCTTCGATGGCCTTTTCGAACACCCGTAGCGGGCTCTGGAATCGGTAATCCTTCTGAGGCATCATCACTCCTCCAGTCCTACTTGTTTCCGGCCGCCTTCTTCTCGGCGAACTCCTTGACCAACTTCTCGGTGAGTTCGGCGGGAGCCGGAGCGTACTTGGCGAACTCCATGGTGTACTCGGCCTTCCCCTGGGTGCTCGAACGGATCACCGTAGCATAACCGAACATCTCCGAAAGCGGCACATGGGCGTCGATGCGTACGAAACCATCATCTTCGGTCGTGCCCTGGACGATGCCGCGACGCTGCATCAGAGTGCTGAGGATTTCGCCCTGGAATTCTGAAGGCCCCTCCACCGACACCATCATCACCGGCTCGAGGGCGATGGGCTTGCCGCGGCCGTACTGTTCGCGGAAGCAGGCTCGGGCCGCAGACTGGAAGGCCTGATCGCTTGAGTCGACGGCGTGGGAGTTGCCGTCTTCGAGGATGACCCGCAGACCCTGCACCGGGTGGCCGACAAAGGCTCCCTTGCCGAGCATGGACAGGAATCCCTTTTCGACAGCCGGAATGTACTCCGTCGGAATGTTGCCGCCGGAGACCTTGTTATCGAAGTGGAACTCGCCGTCGTCGGAAGGCTCCATGGTGCCGACGATCTTGGCATACTGGCCCGAACCACCCGTCTGCTTGCGGTGGGTGTAGTCGAAAGGCGTGCTCTGAGTGATGGTCTCCCTGTAAGAGACCTTGGGCTTGCCGGCGGTGACCTCGGCACTGTACTCCCGCTTCATCCGCTCGAGATACACTTCGAGATGCAGCTCGCCCATGCCCATGATCAGGGTGTCGCCGGTCTCTTCGTCCTTCATGGTCTGGAAGGTCGGGTCTTCCTTGGTGAAGCGGTTGAGGGCTTTGGCCATGTTGGCCTGGGATTTGTTGTCAGCCGGCACCACGGCCAGAGAGATCACCGGGTCGGGAACATGCATGGACGAGACCGACACCGGCGTGCCGTCGGAGAACGAGTCACCCGAGGCGCAGTCCACACCGAAGAGGGCGACGATGTCGCCGGAGTGGGCGACCTCGATGTCCTCCATCTGGTCGGCGTGCATCTGGACCAGACGGCCGACCTTCACCTTCTTACCGGTGCGGCTGTTGTAGATGTTGTCGCCCTTGCGGATCGTGCCCTGGTAGAGACGGATGTAGGTCAACTGGCCATAGGCCCCGTCTTCGAGCTTGAAGGCGTGGGCCACCATGGGATCGGCGTCGTTGTTGGAGAGGATGAAGGTCTCCTCCTCGCCGTCCTTGCCCACGCGGAAGGCCTCGTTATCGACGTCGGTCGGATCTGGCAGGTAACGGACAACGGCGTCGAGCAGCAGCTGCACGCCGCGGTTCTTGTAGGCGCTGCCCATGAGAACAGGCGTGAGGTCGCGGGAAAGCGTCCCCTTGCGGACGGCGACATGGATCATCTCCTCGGTGACTTTGTCTTCGAGGATGGCTTCCATGAGCTCGTCGCTGAACATGCTCACCGCATCGAGCATCTGCTCGCGCCTGGCTTCGGCCTCAATCTTGTACTTTTCAGGGATCTCGCCCCAGACGATCTTCTCACCGTTCTCGCCTTCGAACCGGCAGGCCTGCATCCGGATAAGATCGATGATGCCTTCGTGATCGTGTTCAACGCCCAGAGGGATCTGAATCATCACAGCGTTGTGCTTGAGCTTCTCGCAAAGCTGGTCGGTGACACGGGCGGGATTAGCGCCCGAGCGGTCGCACTTGTTGACGAAGGCCAGGCGGGGCACCTTGTAGCGCTTCATCTGGCGATCCACGGTCATGGACTGGCTCTGGACGCCGGCCACAGCGCAGAGCACCAGCACGGCGCCGTCGAGCACGCGCAGCGCCCGCTCCACCTCGATGGTGAAGTCCACATGTCCCGGGGTGTCGATGATGTTGATGGGATGCCCGTTCCACTCCGTATGGGTGGCCGCGGAGGCGATCGTGATGCCGCGTTCGCGCTCGAGTTCCATGGAGTCCATGGTGGCGCCGACACCGTCCTTGCCGCGCACCTCGTGGATGGCGTGGATGCGTCCGGTGTAGAAAAGGATGCGCTCGGTCAGCGTGGTCTTGCCCGAATCGATATGGGCGCTGATGCCGATGTTCCGCAGCTTGCTGATCTCTCGACTCATGACATCCTCCCGGCTGAGCGCGGTCCGCGGTTGCGGGACCGGACGGCCAGGTTCTGGGTGGCGGCGGGGTTCGGAGAGAATGCTCCCGCCAGCTCGTGACAACGCCGACGCCCGCCAATCCTGGCGGGCGTCGGGCGGCAAAGATAGTCCGAAAGCGGAGGAGCGCAAGCCGTTTTCGACATTTCACGCACCTTTCAAGCCGTTATTCCATGGCGTCGGCCGACGGTCGCGAAGGCTTCCAGACAGCGGTCCACATGAGCAGGCGTATGGGCCGCCGAGACCTGCAGACGGATCCGGGCCTGCCCCCGGGGAACCACCGGGAAGCTGAACCCGATGCAGTAGATGCCTTCTTCGAGGAGATCGGCGCTCATTGCCTGGGCCAGTTTAGCGTCATATTCGTGTTTCCGGAAATGGACAGGCACGATGGGATGCTCGCCGGGATTCACGTCGAAACCGAGTTCTCTTAGGCCTGAACGCAGCCGCCGCTCGTTTTCGCGCAGCCGGTCGAGGGGGCCTGTGTCTTCACGCAGGATGCGCAGAACTTCGAGGCTCGCCCCGCAGATCATCGGGGGTATGGAATTGGAGAATAGGTAGGGCCGGCTCTTCTGGCGCAGCCACTCGATCATCTCGCGTCGGCCACTGGTACAACCGCCGAGCGCACCGCCGAGAGCCTTGCCGAGAGTCGTGGTGATGACATCCACCCGTCCCATCACGCCGCAGCGTTCGTGGGTGCCCCGGCCGGTCGGGCCGGTGAAGCCTGTGGCGTGGCTCTCGTCCACCATGACCATGGCGTCGTGCTTCTCGGCGAGATCGCAGATCTCGTCGAGCTTGGCGTAGTCGCCGTCCATGGAAAACACGCCGTCGGTGACGACAAGACGCAGACGGGCATCGGCATGGAGTTCCAGGGCTGCTTCGAGCTTTTCCATGTCACCGTGCTCGTAGATGGCGCGGCGAGCCTTGGCCAACCGTACACCGTCGATGATCGAGGCGTGGTTGAGCTGGTCGGTGATGATGGCGGTGTCTTCGCTCATGAAGGGTTCGAACACACCGCCGTTGGCGTCGAAGCAGGCGGCGTAGAGGATCGTGTCCTCGGTGCCCAGAAAGTCGCTCAACTCCTCTTCGAGCCGCTTGTGCAGCGAGGTGGTGCCGCAGATGAAACGCACGGAACTCAGTCCGTAGCCCCACTGATCCAGGGTTTGCCGGGCGGCCTCGATCACGCGCGGGTCCGAGGCCAGTCCCAGGTAGTTGTTGGCGCAGAAGTTCAGGATCTTGCGCCCGCCGACGACGACCTCGGCGCCCTGAGGACTCTCGATGATGCGTTCGGACTTGTAGAGTCCCTGGCTGCGGATCTCTTCCAGCTCGCTTCTCAGGTACTCGCCGTAGGAACCGTACATGGGGCCTCTCACTCGGAAGGGAAGGACCGGAAAGAGGCGGCACAGAGTACCGCCCCTCCCCTTTTCGGTCAGACGTAGTAGGTCTTCATCTCCGCCAGGGTCTTCAGGGGCACGCCGCCGGCGTGTCCGGCCTGCCCGAAGGCCACCATGCGGGCCTTGACGACCTCGGCCATGGCCTCGCGTGCGGGCTTCATGTAGTCGCGCGGATCGAACTTCTCGGGATGCTCGGCGAACACCTTGCGGATCGCACCGGTGATGGCCAGGCGGTTGTCCGTATCGACGTTGATCTTGCGCACGCCGTGCTGGATGCCCTTCTGGATGGCTTCGACGGGTACGCCGTAGGTTTCGGGCATCTTGCCGCCGAACTCGTTGATGATGGCGATGAGTTCCGCGGGCACCGAGCTGCTGCCGTGCATCACGAGATGGGTGTTGGGCAGGCGCCGGTTGATCTCCTCGATGAGGTCCATCTTCAGCACGTCGCCGCCGGGCTTCTTGGTGAACTTGTAGGCGCCGTGACTGGTGCCGATGGCGACGGCCAGGGCATCGCAGCCGGTGTCGGCCACGAAGCGTTCAGCCTCTTCGGGGTCGGTCAGATGGGCCAAGGCTTCGTCGCCGCTCAGACCGGCGCCGTGACCGTCCTCGATGCCGCCGAGGCACCCGATCTCGGCCTCGACCGTCACACCGAGCGAATGGGCGCGTTCGACGACCTGCCGGGTCACCGCCACGTTCTGCTCGTAGGTGGCCGGCGTTTTACCGTCTGCGAGCAGCGAACCATCCATCATCACAGAAGTGAAACCCTGATCGATGGCGCTGAAGCAGGTTTCGGGGCTGTTGCCGTGGTCCTGGTGCATGGCGATGGGTATGTGAGGGTGCAGCTCTGCAGCGGCGAGCATCAAATGGCGCAGATAGTTGTCCTGAGAGTAGGAACGCGCCCCACGGCTGGCCTGCACGATGACCGGCGATTCGGTCTCGGCTGCAGCCTGCATGATCGACTGGATCTGTTCCATGTTGTTGACGTTGAAAGCGCCGACGCCGTAGCCGTGTTCGGCGGCGTGGTCGAGCATGACGCGCATGGGTACCAGGGGCATGTTGGTCACTCCTGTCGGGGACGGTCGGAACGGTAGGATGCGGAACGTGCCTCTGGAGGCCGCCGGAGCCAAGATAGCGCGTTCGGCTGCTGGTTTCAATCTTCGACCGCGACGATTCCTGATCGCCCCGGACACGCCGACGCTCCCCGTTCCCGGGGAGCGCCATCATCGATCTTGGTGGAGGCGCCGGGAATCGAACCCGGGTCCAAAGCCGGTACCCTGCCTGCGTCTACATGCTTAGTCGCGAATTAAATCTCGCCGCTGTGCCGGTCTCGCGACCTTACCTACTCAGCGACCAGTCCCCGTCAAGAATTCACCCTTCACCAGAGGACACGGATCCGGGCTAGGCTCCAGATGACGGCGCTCTCTCGACCAACCTGGAGTCCCATAGGTCGGAGAACGCGCTACCTAACTAGGCAGCGAGAGCGTATTGCTCGTTGTCACTTGTTTGTTTTTCCAGGGTTTAACGAGATAACTGGAATCTCGGCATGCAGCTGACAGTCCCCCGACCCCGTCGAAGCCAAATCGCCCCCACAGAGGTGGAACTCGCCCATCATAACCTCGATGGAGGTGTGTGTCAAAGCATGCAGGCCCGCTCCAGGCTCGCGAAAGGCAAAAGCTGCGCGTGGAGCGGGCCTGCATGCTTTGACACACATCACTACCGAAGCAGGGCGAGTTCCACCTCTGTGGGGGCGATTGGGAAGAAAAGGGAGGGGCCGCGGAACTGGCCCCTCCCTCTTCATCCCTGGAGATGCAGCGTCGTGACTAGACGACGCCCATGTCCAGCATCGTATCGGCGACCTTCATGAAGCCGGCGATGTTCGCACCATTGACGTAGTTGCCCGGCGTGCCGAATTCCTTGGCGGTCTCGTAGGACGCCTTGTGGATCGACTTCATGATGCCCAGCAGCTTCGCATCGACTTCTTCGCGGGTCCAGCTCAGCCGCAGGCTGTTCTGGCTCATCTCGAGACCGGAGACGGCCACGCCGCCGGCGTTGGCTGCCTTGCCCGGACCGTAGAGGATGCCCGCGTCGATGAACTGATCCACGCCGGCCGGGACCGTGGGCATGTTGGCGCCCTCGGACACGACGTAGACGCCGTTGCTCAGCAGGTTGGCGGCATCCTTGGCGTTGACCTCGTTCTGCGTAGCACACGGGAAGGCGCAGTCGGCCTTGTGGTTCCACAGCGGGTTGTGATCAGCGTTCGGGTCCGTAGCGGTGAAGGGCACGCCGTACTTGTCCGCGTATTCCTTGATGCGGCCGCGCTTGACGTTCTTCAGGTCCATGATGAAGGCCAGCTTCTCGCGATCGATGCCGGCTTCGTCGAAGATGTAGCCCGACGAATCGGACGCCGTGAGGACCTTGCCACCCAGATCCAGGGTCTTCTCGGCGGCGTACTGGTACACGTTGCCGGAGCCCGAGATCAGGCAGGTCTTGCCTTCCAGGGTCTCGTTCCGGGTTGCGAGCATCTCGGCGGCGAAGTATACGGTACCGTAGCCCGTAGCCTCGGGACGGATGAGGCTGCCGCCCCAGTTCAGGCCCTTGCCCGTCAGCACGCCGACGAACTCGTTGCGCACGCGCTTGTACTGGCCGAACAGGAAGCCGATCTCGCGGCCGCCCACGCCGATGTCGCCGGCGGGCACGTCGGTGAACTGGCCGATGTGGCGGCAGAGCTCGGTCATGAAGCTCTGGCAGAAGCTCATCACTTCATTGTCGCTCTTGCCCTTGGGGTCGAAGTCCGAACCGCCCTTGCCGCCGCCCATGGGCAGGGTCGTCAGGCTGTTCTTGAAGACCTGCTCGAAGGCCAGGAACTTGAGGATGCCCAGGTTGACGCTGGGGTGGAAGCGCAGGCCGCCCTTGTAGGGTCCGATGGAGCTGTTCATCTCGATACGGAAACCGCGGTTGACCTGAACCTCGCCTTTGTCGTCCCGCCAAGGCACACGGAACATGATCACGCGCTCGGGCTCGACGATGCGCTCGAGGATCTTGCCCTTGCGGTACTCGGGGCGTTTCTCCAGAACCGGCCACAACGAGGTGACGACCTCGTCGACGGCCTGGTGGAACTCGGCCTGCTCGGGGTTCTTCGCGATGACCTGATCCATGAAGGCCTGTTTATCCGCCATGTCCGTTCTCCCGTGTTGGGTCCAGATCCAGGCAATCCCGGGAACGTTCTGAATTCCCAGAATGCACGCAAGTTCTGTGTTCTAATCTAGGAAACAGAGTGAGGGGCGCAAGGAAAATCCCCTCTGATTTGAAGGGCTTTATCTTGTTGTGGAAATTGATGTTAGACAAATCGAGAACGGCGTGGTGTTAAAGACTTGACAGGGGATGTGCGGAAAGACCTGTTCACGACCTGAGAATCACTCCCCGGCTGGTGCGGCCATCGATCAACACCTGCAGAGGTTCGTCGAGCCGCAATCGCCGCAGAAACACGGTCTCCTCAACAGGCCCTTGGCCCTCGAGCCAATCCCAGTCCAAAATGCCGCCCCCAACGCTCGAATTCACCGTCAAGTAGCCGACCTGGAACGAGGTCAGGTTCTGGAAGAAATGCGTACCCTGGCTCGGAGTCACCTTGAAATTGTCGAGATCGCTCTCGACGATGACCGAGGCGCCATTGATGTCCGCCCAGCTCACCGGAATGCCGAGCCAGCGGTCCGACGATCCCCAGCGCCCCGGCCCGATGAGCAGATAGGGTCGCCCCTCGTTGACGAGGGTCCGGTTCATCCGACCGACCTCCGCCGCGATGTCCTGAGTCTTGCCGCGATCGAAACGGCCTCGGGGTACGAACACCACGTCGCGGACATCGTCGTAGATGCCGTTGCCCAGAGCCACCTTCGTCGACACCAGGGCACACGGATCCTGCAGGAGATCCGCCCCTACATCAGGGGACGTGAGTTCAGCCATCAGTGGACGGATCTGGAGCAGGCCGAAGTCGTCGGGACGGTCGCCCTCGTTCAGGTTGACCGCGAACTCGATCTCCACCGCGCAGCTCAGGCAGCGGCTGCCGAGCTCCAGGAGGAAATGGAGGATGTCCGACAAGGGGAAGAGTCCTGACTTCAGGACGTGGGCGAAGGTCACGACCCGGGGCCCGTTGCGTCCGATGCCGTCGTACACCGCTTCGTTCTCCGGTGAATAGGTCGATCCGACAGCGGCGAGGGTGCCGTGCCGTTCCGCATCGGCCAGATCGAGCCAGGCCACGTTGTCGGACTCGCCCGGCGTGGGGTAGCGCGCCGGGTCGCTGATGTCGATGGCCTGGAAGCGGGTTTGGGAGTTGTTGAGCATGTCGTCGACGGTGCCGAACTGCAGGAGGTATTCGGGATGGTTCGGCGAAAAGCGCAGGCACTGTCCGCCTTCCACGACGATACGCCCGAGACCCAGAGCCACCAGAGCGACGCCGTCTTCGGGCAAGATGTGCTCTGTTGGATAATGGTTGGTGGAATGGGCGACGCCCGCGAAGTCGGGATAGACGAACTGCTCGTGACGTCGGCCGACGACCTGTTGGATGATCACGCCCATCTTCTCCTCTTCCACCCGGTTGTCGGTGGCTGTGAGGTAGGACTTGGCGTCCTGGTAGAAGGTGGAGGCGTAGACGAGCTTGATGGCGTCGCAGAGCTGGTCGAGACGAAGCGACAGGTCGTGATGGCTGTTGGGGATCATGTATGTGCGGTACACACCGGCGAAAGGCTGATGCTGGGCATCCTCGAGCAGGCTCGAAGAACGCACCGCCAGGGGATAGCGTACCGCTGAGAGAAAGATGCGCAGGTCATCGTAGATCGAGGCCGGTAGCTTGGCCTGGAGAAAAGCCGTGGCGATCTCGTCGTCCGACTGCGAGCGGATCGCGAGGTCGCGCAATCGGTTGACGTCGAGAAATTCGTCGAAGACGTCGGTCGCGAGCACCGCCGTCGGCGGCACCTGGAGATTCACGCCGGGGAAATGGGTGCGGACATCGTAGTGGTTGATGACGTGGTTCATGAACGCCAAGCCCCGCGCCTTGCCTCCGAGGGAACCTGTGCCGATGCGGGTGAAGCCGCTGCTTTCGTCCCAGTTGCCGCGGGAGAAATCCGCGACAATGCCCTTGTGGGAGTCGGCCCGGTATCGCGTCAACGTCTCCACGAGGAAGGTGCGCAACGTTTCCGCATCCTCGAATTGAGACGCCTTTAAAGGCTTGATTGCCGCGGCGAGGGCGAAGCGCGTGCGCGCCCGGAGCCAGTTCGAGAAGTGGTCGTGCTCCGCGTGAAATAGCAGAGATTCTGCGGGGACCCTGGCGATTTCCCTGATCAGCGCGCGGGTATTGTGGGCGCGCCCCACGAGGCGCCCGTCGGGCTGATGAAACACAAAGTCGCCGAAACCGAACTGGTCGCGAATGAACTGCCGCAGTTCCTCGAGCAGGCTCGGTGAATTCTTGTGGATGAAGGTGGCGCCGATGCGCTCCGCATGCTCGCGATTCACTTTCTCTGACGATTGCAGGACGGCGGGCATGGTCGCGTCGTCGGCGCGCAGCTTTTCGATGAACCTGATCCCTGCGTCCGCCACCCGCTCGCCGCCGAGGGGATACCTGGCGTCTGAAATCACACCGAGGACGTAGGGCCGGTACCGCTCGTAGTCGTCGATGGCCGCTTCGTAATCGGTCGAAAGGAGGATTTTGGGTCGGGCCCGCATGCGCAGGATCTTCTGGGAGAGATTGACGCTGTCCGCCATCAGGTCGTGGGTCTGATTCATGATTTCGGTATAGATGAGCGGCAGATAGGCCGAATAGAACCGCACCGAATCCTCTACGAGCAGGATCACGCGGACGTCGCCGTGGCGGGTATCGTCGTCCACGTTCCAACGGTCCTCGACATACTTGACGATGGCCAGCAGCAGGCGCACGTCGCCGGTCCAGATGAAGACCTGGTCGACACACTTGTCGGACGTCGCGGCGATGGCTTCGAGTTCGCGGGCGTTGTAGCCGAGCACGATCACCGGCAGAAGCCCGTTGATCTCCTTGGCCCGCGTCGCGAAGTCCACCGCCTCCATGCCGCCCACGCGGGTCATCGTGAGCACGAGATCGAAGCTCTCGCTGGCGATGGCCTCGAGAGCCTCCTCTCCGCTCGTCGCCCTCACGATGCGCGGTGCCGAACTCAGGTTGAGTTCGCGGTAGTCGGAGAGCATGAGTTCGGTGAGTCGACCGCCCTCTTCGAGGGTGAAGGCGTCGTAGAGGCTGGCCACGAGCAGGATGTTGCGGACCCGGTACTTGATGAGCTGTTCAAAGCCCGTATACCGTTCCCGGCCCATGGCGCGGAGCTGCTCCCAGATCATGTCGAGGGTACGATCGTCTTGCGGCATGGTCGTCATGAGTCCTCCCCGTCGCTGCGCCCAGTGTCGCACGGGATGGTTCCGACGACCAGCCTCAACAGCACGGGGGCCGAGGTCTTCTGACCCCGGCCCCCTTCATATCCCGTCGATCGATCGGTACCTAGGCCTTGAACTCCACGCCCTGGGCCAGATGCACTTCCCCGCCCCAGTTGATGGTGTTGGTCTGACGTCGCATGTACGCCTTCCAGGCGTCGGAACCCGACTCGCGGCCGCCGCCGGTCTCCTTCTCGCCGCCGAAGGCGCCACCGATCTCGGCCCCCGAAGTGCCGATGTTGATGTTCGCGATGCCGCAATCCGAGCCCTTGTAACTCAGGAAGCTCTCGCCCTCGTTCACGCTGTCGGTGTAGATGGACGATGACAGGCCCTGGGGCACGTCATTGTGCATCTTGAAGGCCTGCTCGAGTTTCTTGTACTTCATCACGTACACGATGGGCGCGAAGGTCTCGGTCTGAACGATTTCTGACTTGTTGGCAATCTCGATGATCGTCGGCAGCACGAAGGTACGCGCGCATCCCTTGCGGCGCAGAACCTTGCCTCCGTAGATCAGCCTGCCGCCCTGCGCCATCGCCGCCTTGACGGCCGCCTCGTAGTCGTTGACGGCCCCTTCGTCGATCAGCGGACCCATGAGGGTCTTCGGATCCAGGGGATCGCCGATGCGCACCTTCTCGTAGTTGGCCACGAGCTTCTTGAGGAACGTGTCGTAGATCTTTTCCTGGATGATCAGGCGACGCGTGCTGGTGCAACGCTGGCCCGCGGTACCCACGGCACCGAAGAAGGCGCTGGCCAGGGCGCCGGTCATGTCTGCCTTCTCGCTGATGATCATGGCGTTGTTGCCGCCGAGCTCGAGGATGCTGCGGCCCAGGCGTCCGCCCACGATGCCGCCGATGCGCTTGCCCATGCGGGTCGAACCGGTGGCGGAGATCAGAGGCAGGCGATCGTCGTTGATCATCTTTTCACCGATGACCGCACCGCGGCCTACGATGACGCAGCTCACACCGTGCTCGATGCCGTTCCGCGTGAACACTTCGTTGGCGATATTCTGGCAGGCGATGGCCGTCAGGGGCGTCTTGCTCGAGGGCTTCCAGACTCCCGTGTCGCCGCAGACCCAGGCCAGGGCCATGTTCCAGGCCCACACCGCGACGGGAAAGTTGAAGGCCGTGATCACGCCGACCGGACCGAGCGGATGCCATTGCTCCATCATGCGGTGCTTGGGTCGCTCGCTCTGCAGCGTCGGGCCGCTGAGGTTGCGGCTCAGGCCCACGGCGAAGTCGCAGATGTCGATCATCTCCTGCACTTCACCGAGACCCTCGGTCAGAATCTTGCCCATCTCGAGGCTGACCAGAGCACCCAGGTCGTCCTTCTTGGCGCGCAGGGCCTCTCCCAGCTGACGAACGATTTCACCACGCTTGGGAGCAGGCAGTTCGCGCCAGTTCACAAACGCATTGGTCGTGGCCTTCATCATGGCCTGGTAATCCTTGGCTCCGGCCTGTTCGACCTGGGCGAGGAGTTCACCGGTGGTGGGATTGAAAACATCGAGCATATCGCCGCTGGTGGCGAACCATTCGCCGCCGATGCTGGCGCCCTTCATCTTCTTGGACAGGCCGAGGGACCTGAATATCTTCGCGGTCGCGGACATGGGGAGCCTCCCTAGGTTCCTTGAGCAGGTTCGATGACTTCGGTGCTTTCTTCAAAGACGATGCCGAGTTCGGCGAGCTCGGCGAGAACAGGTTGGTAGATCTCGGCGCCGGTCGGACGCAGGACTCCGGCCGCAGTGATCCGCCCTTCGAGGATCATCCGCGATGCGATGGCCAGCGGCAGGGACACGGTGCGGGCCATGGAGGAATCCCCGCCGGGGATCCCGAAGTCGACCAGCTGCGACTCGATCCGTTCACGGCGGCCGTCGGGGTAGGCGGCCACGAACTCGTGCTTCATGACCAACATGTCACGCTCGCCCGCCTTGTAGGCGAGTCTGCGGAGCATCAGGGCACCGAGCACGTCCAGGGGTGCGAGCAGACCCTCTCCGGCCGGCGTCTCCTCGAACATGCCGAGCCAACGTAGATTCGCGATCGGCAGGGTATCAAGACTCAGCCCGAGATGACGGGCGGCGGCGGCGGCGGGGTCAGCTCCAGCGGGAGCACCGCTCAGCCGACGTACGAGATCGGCATGGGTCGATCCGGTCAGGTCGACGGGATCGAGGTCGAGCAGACCGAGCCTGGCGAAGTTGTGCAGGCTGTCGCACCACCCGACGTTGCGCAGAGTTCCGCGCACCATCGTTCGCACGCTGTCGAGCCCGAAGGTCTCGATGTACGCCAGCGAATCTCGGTTGGGATAGGCTTCGAAATCACCGGCACCCTCGACCTGCAGCATATGCATGTCGCGGAACAGCCGCGACCCGGGCGTCCGCACACGCCTGCCGTGATCCAGATATTCGGCGTCGCTGCGGCTGGCCATGAGCACGCCGCGGGGCGCCCAGGAGAACTTGTAGCCGAAGGGGTTGTCGACACACTCGGGGGCCGGCAGACCGCCGCAGTAGGAGCGGTAAGACAGGATCTTGCCGCCACGGGCATGGACAGCCTCGATCACCCTCATGGAACTCATGATGTCGATGCCGGGATCTGCGCCGATCTCGTTGAGCAGGGAGATCCCCTTCGCCCTGGCTTCGGTGTCGAGAGCAGCCATCTCCTGTGCTACATAGGACGCGGTGGTCATCGGCCGCCCCTCATCGAGGCAGGCGCGCGCTACGACCGGGTGGAACGGAGGCGGCACCAGGCTCACGACAAGATCGTGTTCCGCGATCATCTCATGCAGACCGCTGGCATCGGCGAGGTTCATCACGACGGCACGGCCATTCGCATGGCCTTCGATCATGGCCACGGCCCGGGCCACTTCGAGATCGGCCTGGGTCACTCCATAACCATGGCCCAGCAGGTATCTCACCAAAGGGCGCGCCACCATGCCGGCGCCCAGGATCAGGATCTTCTTCATCTAACCGTCCTCCAGGGCCGCAAGGCTGTCGCTCAGATAGGCATAGGCGGGCGCAAGTTTCCCGCCATGGGCGATGACAGCGGTCTTCAGATGCGGAGGAAGATCGAGGTCTGCGAAGGAAGCCGACCAGTCTGCGTCGCCGAGGGGTGCCACCATGTCCTTCAAAACGGAACTGAAGTGCTGCGACGACTCTCGGGGCAGCTCGCAGGGTAGGTTGTCCACGGCCATGATCGCCAGCCCGCGGCCGACCACCCCGTCTGTGATCCCACCGGTGAGGGGATCGTAGACAAAGCAGGGTTGGTCGGGATGGGTCGACTTGACGCTCATTTCGATACTGCCCTCAATGTCGATGCTGATGTCGCCGATCACCTGCAAGCGCGGTTCACGGCCGTCGGCGAAAGCTGCCGCCGCCCATTCCTTGGTCACGAGGCGTGGATACCGATCCGTCCAGAAGATCGTGTTGACGAGCAGGTCGAGATGGGGCAAGTGGTCCGAAAAACACCCCCGGTACCGTTCCGGGTGATCAAAGTAGTCCTGAAGAACGAAGTCGTGGTCGCCGGCCGGGCGCACCATATGATGTTCATGGAAGACCACCTTGGCCAAGGCGACACCCGGGGCTTTCAGCGCCGCATGCGGCAGGTCGGTCACAGCCAAGCTGACATCGGTAAGCCAATCCAGCACAGTCTGGGCGCCGAAGCTGACGTTGCCGTAGCCGGAGATGCCGATCACCAACGGCTCGCCCTGCCAGGTATCCGCCAGCTTGCGGCCGATCTCTCGGAGATGCAATTCGGCGGCGGCGATATCGGTATACTCGTAGGCCGGCTTCACTTCAGCCAAAGCGGTTTCACGTCCGCGGTTCGCCAGGCGAAGCCCCAGGGCCCGCAACGATTCGATCATGCCGGCATAGCCTGCATGGAGACTGAAAAAGATCAGTCTGCGTCCCGCTGCATCGACCACTCGCTCGTAGTCCACGAGAGTGGCCCCCACGTCCAGCAGCTTCCGCAGCATGGGCATGTTGTAGGATTGGCCTTTGATGGTGTGCGAGAAGCACACGTACACGCCGCCGGGACGGAAGAGCGAGGCGGGAATCTCCTTCACGGCGACCAGAACATCGGCCTTCACGGCGTCGTTGGTGACCCGAAGACCGGCGGCTCTGTACTCCTCGTTGCTGAAGATGCGGACCTCAGAAGGCTGGACGAGGATCTCGTGACCACTGGCGCTCTGCACGGCGGCGGCGTCGGCAGGGGTCAGAGGGACCCGGCGTTCCCATCTGTTCTTGTCCTCAAGTCTGATCCCGATCGTGGCCAAGATCGCCTCCCCAGAGAGCGTTGAGAGGGATGTTCATTAGAACGAAGCACTCGGGCAAGGGCTAAGCTAGATAGGGGCCGCAGGGGAGTCAAGGCGCGCTCCGCATGCAGGGCAGTCCAAGGCCCCGGGTCAGCCCCTGGACCAGACTGCATATACGATCGGCAGGAGGATCCCCAGTACCATCAGAACGCCGCCGCGGCCAGCCAATCCCTTGCGACCCGTCACCAGAAAGACGCCCGAAATCGCCAGAATGATCAATACCGCAGCATAGGCATCGGCGATACCGGTCCAGGGTGCTTTCCCCGTATTGAGGTGCATGAAATTCATCTCGAAGAGAAGCGGACGCCGCCGGTGACGGACCCGTTGCACCGTGCCGGTGTCGAGATCGACATCGATGGTGGCGTTCTCGGTGAAGACCTGCAGGACCGTCCCGGAGTCCCGCCACGTGTTCTTGATCGGCTCGGTCAGGGCGAGCCGTTCAAGAACGAGGGGTTCGATCTCGGCGGTGGGGCCGGGACCCGGAGCTTCGATGCTCCAGGTCTCGACCTCAGCTGAGTGGTTGGGGTCCCAATGGTGCACATGATTGACGGCGATGCCGCTGATGCCGTAGACAAGGGTCAGGCCCACGGCGAAGAACCCCAGCTCACGATGAAGCCAGCGGCAGATCCGTCGGAACAGCGTCACTCCCTACTTCCCCACCGTCACGGCGCCGATGCCGCTCACCTGGTAGGTCGTCAGGCATGCAACAGGAGCCTCGCCCGGCTTGGTGCGGTCGCATTTCTTCTCGGTGTCGGCAGCCTTGTTGGCCGTAAAAACACCCTCGACGCGCACGGTCTCGCCGATGATCTCCTTCGGGAAGACGATGACGCCGTCTTCGACCTTCACGCGGATGGTCTCGCCTTCGACGTCCGACGAGAGTTCGAGCCAGCAGCCGCGATGGGCGCAAACACCCACTGCAGTGCCTTCGACGCGAACGTTCTGGCCTACGAAATCGTCGGGACTGGCGAGGATGGCACTGATCTGAGTGACGTCGCCTTCGGAGACGCCCTTGCCGTAGGTCTTGTCCTTGGCGAAGGCGGTGATCCCGGTGGCCAGCAGAACGGCCAGAATGACAATCGTGATCTTGCGCATGGTGGTTCTCCCTCTTGCAATCTTAACGGGTTGGCATGGTCGACAATGATGGCCTTCTGAGAAGGCGAATGCAAGACGAGGAATTACCCGAGCGCCCACTTCAGGGCATCGGGGATACCATGTCGCCAATTGGCCCAGTTGTGCCCGTAGGGATGTTCGATGCAGGCATACTCTGCTCCTGTCACAGAAAGGGCGTGCTCGAGTCTGCGGTGGGAATCGATCAACCACTCGAGACGGCCACACTCCAAACGCCAGCGAATCCCGCCGCCATCGCCGGCTCGGAAGCGGGATAAAAGCCATTCGGAGCCAGCGTAGGGGTCGACCGGATCGTCGCCTGGAGCAATGAGGAACGCTCCCGATTGGGCGACGACCGTTCCGAACAGATCCGGCCGACCGATGGCGAGGTCGGCCGAGGCGAGGGCGCCGAGGCTGGCCCCCCAGAGAATACGACGGCCGTCGCATGGCAGCTCCAGTTCGACCGCGGGCATCAGCTCATCGAGGACAAACCTGCGAAAAGGCTCGTGAAAGACATACTCACGGCTTCGGAGTTCTGGTTGGATGAACACGTAGTGGGCGGCGGGTACAGAACCGTCGGCTGTGAACCGATCAACAAGGGATCCGACCCTCCCCCAATGCCAAAACGCCTTGCCGTCCTGGATGTAAATGAGCGGTCGCGGGCCGTTCGCAGCCACCGGCGAGTAGATGAAGTGCCAGCGGTCCATCCCCAGGTGCTCGGAGCGCAGACGGACACGGCGCAGTCTGGAGCTCGGTGAATCCGTGTCTCGGACGACATCCGGATGTTCGCGATGCCGCGGCCCTCTGATCACACAAGCAGCCGGCCACCAGGGGTTGCCGGCGTTTTCCCCGCCGGGGTCGGGCCGCATGGCACCGTCGCGGTCGAGCCAGGCATATTCGAACCAGGCATCGTCGGGAATCGTGAAACGATCCAGGTCGGCCACTGGAAGAGGCCGACGCTTCCAGTCGTGCAGATCACTCAACAGATGGGTGGCCCACACCGGGACCTCGAGACGGACTTCCATCAATGCCACCGATCAGGTATCGTGACGATATGGCCACATACGACAGATACGATCCCGAGCCCCCCGAACTGCTCGACTGCCGCCGTTGTTCCAGGCTGGTGCACTGGCGGGAACGGGTCGCCCTCGAAAAGCGGCGTGCCTATCTGGACGACGAGTACTGGGGACGGCCGGTCCCCGGATTCGGCGACTCTGGGGCAGCCATCCTCATCCTGGGACTCGCACCCGGTGCCCACGGCGCCAACCGCACCGGCCGCATGTTCACCGGCGACGCCAGCGGCGCCTTCCTCTTTCCCGCCCTGCACCGCTGCGGATTCACAGATCGCCCCCTCGCCGAACACCGCAACGACGGTCTGCAGGTCCGGGACATCTTCGTGACTTCGGCGGTGCGCTGCGTGCCGCCCCAGAACATCCCCACCCGCGGCGAAATCATTGCCTGCCGCCCCTGGCTCGAACGTGAGGTGCAGGGATTACCGAATCTCCAAGTCGTGATCGGCATGGGCAAGGTGGGGCACGACGCCTATCTCGACCTTCTCCGCTCCCGGGGGCGCACCGTGATCAAGACACGGCACCCCTTCGGCCACGCCAACGAATCGACCATGCCTGACGGCACGACCCTCCTCGACACCTACCACGTCAGCTTCCGCAATACGAACTCCGGCAAACTCACCGAGGCCATGCTCGACGCGGTTCTGCTGCGGGCCCGGCATCTCGTCGGGATCTAGGTCTCGAGCAGGTCCAGCCAGACCTGTTCGATGAGATCGAAGACCCGCGTCCAGGTGAACGGAGCCAAGGCACGTCCTACCCCGACTTCGTCGATACCGGCAGCGGATTGTTGAAGTGCTTCATCCACCGCCGCCGCCAAGGCCTCCGTGAATGCAGGCAGGTCTGGGGCGTAGGGAACGTCGACGCTCTCGAGCCGGGGCAGCGGCACCAAGGACAAGTAGTCTCCCAGTGTCGGCACGAGACGTTCGACGATCCCCGGCAGACGGGTGGCCACCAGTCGGCACCCGCAAGCGAGAGCCTCGACCAAGACCAGGGGCACGCCTTCGAAAAATGATGGCAGCACGCATACGGCGCACGACCGCATGAGTTCGGCGAGTTCGAGCTGGGAGACCTGACCGTGACGGACGACAAGATCCCCCATGGCCTCCATGCGCCGACTCAGCTTGTCGGCCTCCGGGCCCGCGCCCGTGCCCGCGACATGCAGCTGCAATGCGGGGTGGCGGTTCGACAGGGTTTCGACAGCGTCGAGCAGCCAGGGCAGACCCTTCGCCGCGCTGTACTTGCCCGTGTAGAGGATCCGCTGTCCACGGTCGGCGTCGGCGCCGCGGGCATGGAACACGTCGTCGCGGAACCCCGCGCCCACTTGCCGGACCCTCTGCTCCGGAACACCCAAAATCCGTTCCAACTCGTCGGCGTGCCCACCGTGGAGGGCCAAGAACATGTCGTTGCGGCGGCACCCCTCCCGCACATCGTACGCAAGGTGCTGGCAAAGATTCATCTGGCGAAATCCAGTGGCGTGGCAATGGGTCACGACCGGAATGTCGGGCCGGATGTCCTTGATCAGAGAGCTCAAAATCCAGACATGGTGGGAGTGGACGAGGTCGGGTTTGAACGCCCCCATCACATCGCTCAGGTGCATGTGCCAGGCATTGCGGTACTGTGCCATCTGTTCGGCATCGAGGTCGGAGAAGCGTGTGCTCCTGTAGGGCATCACATCGCTCATGCCCGGAACCGGGAACGGCAGATCCTTACCTCCGAAACGCAGAGGATAAATACGTTCCCGCCTCAACCCGCCGACAAAGGTATCCTGTTCGGTTGCGGGCACCCCCACGACCGCCGCCTGATCCCATCCGTCCACGGCGGCGCCCCTGATCAGGGCCTCGAGCGTCACACCGCTGCCGGTCAGACCGGGCCGTTGCGCCAACACATGCAGAATTTTCGGTTTCGCAGTCATAGGCCCTCCAGTGTCGGTGCGGCATGATACCTCTCCCTCCGTCTGGGGAAAAGAGCCGATCTCAGGGGAGCGGGACTGCTTGACCACTGTGAGCGGGGTCCGTAGTCTCATCGGGAATCTCAGACAATCCGGAGGAATCCATGAGCCGTCCCGTCCATCGACTCACCGTCATACTTACGATTCTTGCCGCCTTCTGCCTTATGTCCTGTTCTGACGACCCAGCAACCCCGTCCGGCCCGCCGCCGGCGGTGGCTGATCTGAGCGTGATGCTCACCGAAGTGGGTGCCTTGACGATGACCTGGACAGTCCCCAACCCGGCATCCGGCCAGGGGTCAGTGACTGGATTCGATCTTCGATACAGCACCGACAGCACAACCGACTGGTCGGGTTGGACCCCAGTAACCACTCCCGAGGCGCCGGCCGTGGGCGAACGTGTCACCCTCCGCATCGACGGCCTTGCTCAAGGCGCCACCTATCACCTGCGCATCCGCACGCGGGCCGCCGACGGCCAGCTCTCCTCATTGTCCGCTCGAGTGGCCGGAACGACCGAGATCGGTACGCCCTCGGCTCCACCCGTCGTGGACGATCTGGCTGTGATTGAGGTGGAGGCCGACGCCTTGACCGTGAGTTGGACAGTCCCCAGCGCCGAGGGTACTGAGGTCGACGTATCAAGTTACGACCTGCGACACACCACCGATCCCACAGCCCCTTGGGACGACTGGACCCAAGCTCCTGCCCCCCTGCCAGCCGCCGTCGGCACCCGCGACACCGTTCGCATCGCCGGGCTGACCACCGACGTCGATCAAGTGATCCGCTTGCGCACCGGTTCCGCCGACGGCCTCTGGTCGAATCTCTCCGGTGCTGTCTACGGTACGCCGGTCGCGGTGCCCGGACGCGTCTATCGAGTGGCTCAGGACGGCAGTGGCGACTTCCACAAGCTCCAGTCGGCCGTCGATGCGGCCCGTCCCGGCGACACGATCCTCGTGGCGCCCGGGCTGTACACATGGACGAACATGGTCACCCCCAGCGACCAGTTCGCCGTCAACCACGGCATGGTGTACATCCGACGCGACCTCACCGATGTTGTGATCCGCAGTGAAGCCGGCCCCCATCGCACGACCCTCGACGGCCAGGGCCTGGGACGCCTGTTCTTCGTTCAGGGCTACAATACAGGCTGCGTGATCGACGGCTTCACCATCATCAACGGCCGGGCCAACAGTTTCGATGCCTATGCAGGCGGCGGCATCGTCGGCCACCTTTCGTCGCCCACGATCCGCAACTGCGTATTCCGCGACAACATGGCCATCGGCGCCAACGACTCCATCGGACAGGGCGGTGCGATCTGGTGGGGCGGGGTCAGCGAGGTCAAGATCCGCGGCTGCGTGTTCGAGGACAACGAAGCCGAAATCGGCGGCGCTTTGCTGCTGGTCAACAGCTACGATACCGACGTCGTACAGGACTGCGTCTTCACGGGCAACGTCGCAAGGAATTTCGGCGGCGCGATCGCCGTGTACAACGCCATGGTCCGCATCGAGCGTTGCGTGATGGCCGAAAACGTGGGCGTCGAATCGGGCGGCGCGGTCTGGATCAACGGCTCGGATCCCGGCTCGGATCCCGATACGGTGATTCTCGATCACTGCACCATGGTCGGCAACGACGCCCCCGACGGCGCCGTACGCCTGCGCGACATCCACGACGGGCGCATCCTGAATACCATCATCGCCCACGGCCTTGACGGACGGACGCTGAGCTGGAACTTCGAGGGCGCCCTCACGCTGACCTGCAACGATCTGTACGGCTATCCCGACGGCAACGCCCCGCCCGTCGGTTTCACCGACGGCGGAGGCAATCTCCTGATCGACCCCATGTTCTGCGGCTGGGCCCGGGGCGGCGGCGCCGTCGGACTGCAGCTGGACCCGGCGTCTCCCTGCGCAACGGCCGCTTGCGGTCCCATAGGAGCCTTGGCCGTGGGATGCCAACGTTGAGATTGGGACCTCGCCACCCTGCGTGCTAAGGTCGCGGCCTTAGCTCCCGATTCAGGGTGTCGGAGGTCAACGTGATCGTCAGCGCCGTCAAGAACGCCATCCCCCAGTCGCTTATTCGACGACGCCTGCCGTCGACGGCGGGTGCATCCGTCTTGCTCACGTTCGACGACGGCCCTACCCGCGGCGTGACCGAAGGCGTCCTCGACCGTCTCGATGCCGTAGGCGCCCGGGCCATCTTCTTCCTCGTCGGCCGCAAGATTGCCGACGCGCCCGAACTGGCTGGCGAGATCCATCGCCGGGGCCATCTGCTGGGCAATCATTCCCATGACCACGATGCGCGCCGCTGGCCCTCGCCCTTTGCTTGGCGGGCCGACCTGGAACGCTGCCAGAAGCTCATCGTCGACCAATCCGGAGCCCCCTGCAGCCTCTACAGGCCGCCCGAGGGTAAGATCACACCCATGACCCTGTTCGGACCCCGCTTGGCGGGCCTGCATCACATCCAGTGGTCCCTCGACAGCGGCGACTGGAGCTGCCGTGAAGCGGATCAAGCCCGCGCCTGCGGACGAGCCGCTGCCGAACGTGCCGCTGACGGCGACATCATTCTGTGCCATGATTTCCACATCACCATCCATGATCTTCTCGACGAGATGGTGCCGCGCCTCATCGACAAGGGCTTCGATCTCGGCCGCGGCTGCTCCACCCTACCCGGAGGACTGCCGGGATGACCCCCGATGTCTCCATCGTGATCCTCACGTACAGGCGCAAGGATTCGGTACTGGCCCTGCTGAACGATCTGCAGCGCATCACCGATCCCGGCGTCGAGATCATCGTCGTGGACAACGGCAGCGACGACGGGACCACGGAAGCCGTGGCCGCAGCCCATCCCGAAACCCTCTTGATCAGCCAGCCGGACAACACGGGCGTCGGTGCACGCAACCGAGGCATGGAGAGGGCAGCAGGGAACATCATCGTCACTCTGGACGACGACATGCTCGACCTCGACAACGACGACATCGCCCATCTCCGCCGACGCTTCTCCGAGAGCCAAGACCTCGCCGGACTGTGCTTCAAGGTCACCTGGCCAGGCACCGACCGCGTCCGTGACTGGGTCCACCGTCCCCCGCCGAGCGAAGCCGGCGCCTGCTTCGACACCTACGAGATCACCGAAGGTGCCGTCGCCTACCGCACCGAGGCATTGCGGGTCGTGGGCATGTACCGGGAAGACCTGTTCATCAGTCACGAAGGCCTGGATCTGTCCTACCGTCTTTGGGATTCCGGCTGGCGAATCGAGTACGATGGCTGCATCGCTGTGGGCCACGCTCACGCTGCCGGTGGCCGCAAGAGCTGGCGACGTTATTATTATGACACTAGAAACCTGCTCTGGGTGTCCCTGCTCCACCAGCCGGCACGCTACGCCGTTCCCTATCTGATACGCGGACTGGCCGCCATGGCCGTCTACAGCCTCAGAGACGGGTTTTTTCTCACCTGGATGCGCGCAGTCCGCGACGGATTGCTCGGCCTTCCGCTGATTCTCAGAGAGCGCCGTCCCTGGTCCCCGTCCACCCATCGCGCCATCTCCGAGATGGACTCCCGACGGCCGCCGTTTCTGGAACTGGCCAGGCGGCGCCTGACCCAAAAGGATTTCAGCCTGGAATGATTATGCCGATAAGAATCCCAAGAGCGTCACAATGGCGCTCTGCAACCCATCGATACGGATGCTGACGATGATGACGTCTTCGACGCCCCCACCGAAGCTGAGCGTGATCCTCCCGGTGCGCAACGAGGAGCCGCATATCGCGCGCGTCCTGAACGAGCTGCTCGCCCAGAGCCTGCCCGAACAGGACTACGAGCTGTTGGTGGTCGACGGCATGAGCACCGACCGCACCCGGGAGATCGTCAGGGACATTGCAGAACGTCACGCCTGCGTCCGCCTCCTCGACAACCCCGGATGCCTGTCCGGACGCGCCCGTAACGTGGGCGTCGCCCAAGCCAAGGCTCCCTACGTCCTTTTTGTCGACGGCCATTGCCGAATCCTCTCCGACGACATGCTATCTTCGGTCCTCGCCGCCTTCCGCAACGGCGCCCGCTGCATCTCCCGTCCGCAGCCCCTGTTCGCCGAGACCGGCAACCGATTCCAACACGCCGTGACCCTCGCCCGCGGCACAGTTCTGGGCCACTATGCCGGTTCGGAAATCTTTCAGCCCGACGACCACTGGTGTTCTCCGCAAAGCGCTGGGTGCGGTTACGAAAAGGACCTGTACCTAGAACTCGGTGGCGTCGACGAGGATTTCGATGCGGCCGAGGACCTGGAATTCAATCTCCGCGTCGCCCAACACGGGATCCAGGCCAGACACTGTCAGACCTTCGCCGTGGGTTACATGGCACGCTCCGGCGTGCGCGACCTGTTTCGTCAGCTCTATCGATACGGCTATGGCAGGGCTCGTACGGCGCGCAAGCATCCATCCAGTTTTTCACCTCTGGTGGGTCTGCTCTCGCTGTTCGTGGTGATCCTGGGAGTGTTTCCGGTGCTGGCCTTGGCGGTGCCTCTGTTGGGGGTGCTCTGGTGCCTGACGGCGGGAGTCTATGCCGGCCTCGTCCTTCTTGTCTCTTTGTGGGGATCCCGTAGTTCCCTCATGGATTCGCCCTTCGTGGCCAGTGCCCTGGCGGCCATCCATCTCGGCGGCGGCCTGGGATACCTCATGGGCCTGCTCGGGGGGCCAAGCTGGTGCCACGCCCCCCCCGAATGCAGCGAGAGCGCAGCCTCACATTCCAGCTGACCCCCATCACTTCGACAGTTTTTTATGCCCCTCGATCAGGGTGTCGACGACGGACGGATCCGCTAACGTGGTCACATCGCCCATCCCATCGTAATCCCCCGCAGCTATCCGACGCAGGATACGACGCATGATCTTCCCGCTCCGCGTCTTAGGCAGTCCCGCCACGACCATGATCTTGTCAGGCGTCGCGATCGGTCCGATGACGTGCCGCACCTGTTCTTTGAGCACACCGGTCAGTTCATGGGATTCGGTAGCGACGTGTTCTGAGGTCAGCTGAACGTAGGCGAAAATGCCCTGCCCCTTGATCGCGTGGGGATAGCCCACCACGGCCGCTTCGGCGACGGCCTCGTGGGCCACCAGAGCGCTCTCGACCTCTGCGGTGCCCAAGCGGTGGCCGCTGACGTTGATGACATCGTCGACCCGGCCGGTGATCCAGTAATAGCCGTCCTCGTCGCGACGGCAGCCGTCGCCGGTGAAGTAGTAGCCCGGGTACTGGGTGAAGTAGGTCTCGTGAAAGCGTTGATGATCGCCGTAGACGGTCCGGGCCTGCCCGGGCCACGTGCGCTCGATGCACAGGTTGCCCGTCACGCCGTTGCCCTCGATGGGCTGGCCCTGCTCGTCCATCAGCACGGGCTTCACACCGAAGAACGGCAGGGTCGCCGATCCTGGCTTGAGAGGCGTAACACCAGGCAGCGGCGTGATCATGATGCCGCCCGTCTCGGTCTGCCACCAGGTATCGACCACCGCGCAGCGTCCCTCTCCGACCACGTCGTGGTACCACTTCCAGGTTTCTGGGTTGATGGGTTCGCCCACCGTACCCAGGATGCGCAGACTGGAACGGTCGTAGCGCCGTACCGGTTCGTCGCCCTCGCAGTTGATGGCCCGAATGGCGGTGGGCGCCGTGTAGAAGATCGACACCTTCAGGTCCTCGACCATCCGCCAGTAGCGACCGGCGTCGGGATAGGTGGGGATCGACTCGAACATCACCGTCGTCGCGCCGTTGGCCAACGGCCCGTAGATGATGTAGGAATGGCCGGTGATCCAGCCGATGTCCGCGGCGCAGAAGTAGACGTCGCCGTCGCGGTGGTCGAAGACCAGATCGTGGGTCAGCGAGGCGTAGACCATGTAGCCGCCGGTAGTGTGCATCACGCCCTTGGGTTTGCCGGTCGAGCCGCTGGTGTAGAGGATGAAGAGCGGTTCTTCGGCCCCCATCCACTCCACGGTGCTCGTGGAACGCTGCTTGAGACATTCCTCATCGAGCCAGAAGTCGCGGCCGGGGCGCATGGCGACCTCGCCGTCGGTGCGGCGGGCCACCAGGACCGTCGTCACCAGATCGAGCCCGTCCACGGCGCGGTCGACGGTTTCCTTGAGCCGCAAGCGCTTCCCGCCGCGCATGCCCTCGTTGGCCGTGACGACCACCTTGGCCCCGGCGTCGATGATCCGGTCGCGGATGGCCTCGCTGCTGAAGCCCCCGAACACGATGGAGTGCACCGCGCCGATGCGCGCACAGGCCAGCATGGTCGTGGCCAGTTCCGGGATCATGGGCATGTACAGGCACACCCGGTCCCCCTTCTTCACGCCGTGATGGCGCAGGACGTTGGCGACACGGGCCACGCGGTGTTTGAGCTCGCGGTAGGTGATGGTCTCGTACTCGCCGGGCTCGTCCTTGGCCCAGATGATCGCCGCCTGATCTCCGCGCTCGCCGAGATGACGGTCGACGCAGTTGTAGCAGGCGTTGAGACGCCCGCCGAGGTACCAGCCGAAGTCTACGTTCTGGTAGTCGTGGTCGAAGACCGTGCGAAAAGGATGGAACCAGGTGATCCGTTCGGCCTGCTTGGCCCAGAAGGTCTCCGGGTCGTCCAGGGAGAGCCGGTAGAGGCGTTCGTACTCCTCCATGCTGTTGATCTTGGCCCCGGCGACGATTTCTGGCTTCGGGGGGATGATAGCATCGGACATCGTTCTCTCCTCGACGTTTGGCCGGACGTTCATTGGAACGCTCATCATAACGGTCATCTATGGGGGCGTCACCCCTCCGTTGGTGAATTCGAAACCCGCATCAGCGATAAAGGAAGACTGAGTTGCGATTCCGACCTGATCAGAGTAGATTTTAGACAGTATTAATCCTTTTTTACCGTCGTGCCCCCGCACACGCAGATCAGAGGGGACTGTTCATGACCAATCCGAGGTCACTACGACCCATCGCCTTCAGCCTGCTCTTGTTGCTGGCGCCGTTGACTGCGGCAGCGACCGGCCAGGTGGGAGAACCCGGCGCCGATTTCACTCTGACCAGCACCACCGGCGATACCTACTCTCTGTCTCTTCATCAGGGCGAAGTCGTCTTCCTCTGGCTCATAGGCTACAGCTGAAGCTCTTGCATCGCTCAGACTCCCGGGGCGGAGTCTATGGTTCAGTCCTATAGCGGCAAACCCTTCCTGGCCCTCGGCCTCGAGATGTGGAACGGGTCCCTGGCTCAGGCGAATGCCTTTCTGAATACGACCGGCATGACGTTCCCCTTGCTGATGAATGCAGGAGCAGCAGGCGTCGGCACAGCCTACCAAGCGTCTTGGGACATCTCCTTCGTTCTCGACGCGGATCAGATCATCCGGTACCGCGGCAGCGGTTTCCAGGAGACCCGTGTGCGTTCGGCCATCGATGCGGCCCTCGAGCAGATCACCACCGGCGTGGATACTCCGACGAGGCTCGAGCCCTTCGAGCTCCATCCGGCCCGACCCAACCCCTTCAATCCGTCGACCACCATCGCCTGGACCATCGATCCCGACGTCGCCGACGCCGCGGTCCGGGTGGAGATCCACGATCTGCGCGGGCGCCGACTGACGACCCTCGTCGAGGGTCGCTATCCCGGCGGTCGTGAGCATCAGACTGTCTGGAACGGACGGGCCGCCGACGGCACCCCTGCGGTCAGCGGCACCTACATCGTTGTTCTGGAAGTCGACGGTCAGCAACAGGCCAGGTTCCTTTCACTGATCAAGTAACGATCGCAACAACGTACACGCCTCCGCGTAGGTGGCTGGTCTTCGAACCACCACCGCGCGGAGGTTTTTCATGCTCAGGCTTCTTTCGTTGTTCCTCGTGATGTTCTGCATCGTCGGCATTGCCGGCGCCGGTTCTCTCGATATCCCAGTCCACGGTTACGGCCTCAGTTTCGGCAACTCCACCGAGTTCTCCGGCCTGCGTTTCAACTGGCGCGACCACGACCTGCAACGCATCGACGGCATCACGGTCTCGTTCTGGGCGCCGGACAAGCACCCCACCGGCACCATCCGCGGTCTGTCTCTGGGGCTCTGCGGCACCGCAGCCGAACAGATCGAGGGCATCAGCCTGAACCTAGGGGGCATGGCCAGCGACGAGTTCAGGGGTATCGGCATCGCCGGCCTAGGGGCGGGTGTCGGGGACCTTGACGGCGTGATGATCACCGGACTGGGACTGGGTGCGAACGACGTGCGGGGCATCGTATTGGCCGGACTAGGCGGCGGCGTGGGTGATCTCGACGGCGTGATGATCGCCGGGCTGGGACTGGGCGCAGACGACGTGCGGGGCATCATGTTGGCCGGACTCGGCGCCGGCGCGGACGACATCACCGGCATCGCCGTGGGCGGTCTGGGCTTCGGCGCGGACGACATCACCGGCCTCGTCGTCGCAGGGCTCGGAGCCGGCTGCGACACCATGACGGGTGTCGGCATCGCAGGACTCGGATTCGGCGGTGATTCCCTCACCGGTCTTTACATGGCCGGACTCGGCCTGGGCGGTGATCATCTCACGGGTGTCATGGCAGCCGGCCTGGGCGTCGGCGGCGATACTCTCGAAGGATTGTTCGTCAGCGGCTTGGTACTCGGCGGCGACGATCTGCAGGGAGCCTTCTTCACCGGGGCCTATCTCAGATCGGAACGTCTGGTCGGCGTCGGCTCGGCGGCCTACAACCGGGTCCGCGAAGTGCACGGTCTCCAACTCGGCGTATTCAACCGGGCCGACGAACTGCACGGAGTCCAGATCGGGTTGATCAACTGGGCCGGGAACAATCCGCGGGGGCTGCAGATCACGCCCGGAATCAACGTGCATTTCTAGAGCAGGTCTTGCGCCGCAGTGACCAGCTCCGTAGCTTCATGTGCGTGAAGATCGCCGTGGACGATGTGCAACAGCTTCCTCCGAAACGTGAGTAAGGCGCATTCATCCCGACCGCGACAACGCAGGGAGGGTCCACCAGGACTCTCCCTTCCCTTCGCGGTCGGACATGCGACAAGAGCGGCCATCCAGGCGAGAGGATGGCCGCTTTCGTTTAGGCTGCAATGTCCGGTCAATCGTGGGTCAGTTTCCGATACTTGATCCGGTGGGGCTGATCGGCGTCGTGCCCCAGCCTCTGACGCCGGTCCTCCTCGTACTCCGAATAATTCCCCTCGTACCACCGCACTTCCGAATCGCCCTCGAAGGCGATGATGTGCGTCGCGATCCGATCGAGGAACCAACGATCGTGGGAGACGACGATCAGGCAGCCGCCGAAGTCGAGCAGGGCGTCCTCGAGGGCGCGCAGGGTGTCGACGTCGAGGTCGTTGGTGGGCTCGTCGAGCATGATCACGTTGGCTCCGCTCTTGAGCAGGTTCGCCAGATGCACCCGGTTGCGCTCTCCGCCGGACAGGATGCCGACCTTCTTCTGCTGAGTCGAGCCCTTGAAGTTGAAGCCGGAACAGTAGGCGCGGCTGTTGATCAGCACGCCGCCCAGCTCCAGTTCCTCCGCGCCGCCGGAAATGTTCTCCCAAACGGACTTATCGTCGTCGAGATCGTCTCGCGCCTGATCCACGTAGGCCAGCTGCACGGTCTCGCCCACCTTGAGCGTGCCGCCGTCGGGCTGCTCCTCTCCGGTGATCATGCGCAGCATCGTGGTCTTGCCGGCGCCGTTGGGTCCGATCACACCCACAATGCCGCCCGGTGGAATATCGAAGTCGAAGCCGTCGAAGAGCACCTTTTCGCCATAGGCCTTGCACAAGCCGTCGGCACGCACCACCACGCCGCCGAGACGCTGGCCGGCGGGAATGCGGATCTGGGCCGTCGAGTTCTGCATGCCCCGCTCCTGCTGGATCAGCTCCTCATAGCGCGAGAGCCGCGACTTGGACTTCTTCTGGCGGGCCTTGGGCGACGCCTGCACCCACTCGAGCTCACGCTCCAGGGTCTTGATCCGACGCTGGTCCTGCTTTTCGTTCTCCATGAGCTTGGCCCGCTTCTGATCCAGCCAGCTGGAATAGTTGCCTTCCCAGGGAATGCCCTTGCCCTGATCGAGCTCCAGGATCCAGCCCGTGATGTTGTCCAGGAAGTAACGATCGTGGGTCACGATGACGACCGTGCCGGCATACTCGCGCAGATGGCGTTCGAGCCAGGCCACAGTCTCCGCATCGAGGTGGTTGGTAGGCTCGTCGAGCAAAAGGATATCGGGCTTTTCGAGCAGCAATCGGCACAAGGCCACTCGGCGCTTCTCTCCACCGGACAGCGACGCCACATCCTGATCTCCCGGCGGGCAACGCAGAGCGTCCATGGCGATCTCGAGCTTGCGGTCCAGCTCCCAGCCTTCGACCGCGTCGATTCGGTCCTGCAGATTGCCCATTTCAGTCATGAGCTTGGTCATGGCGTCGTCGTCCATGGGCTCGCACATCTGCATGGAGATCTCGTTGAAACGGTCGACCATGCCCTTCACATCGGCGACGGCCGCCTCCACGTTGCCGCGGACGTTCATGGTCCCGTCGAGTTCGGGTTCCTGGGACAGGAAGCCCACGGTGACCCCTTCGGCTGCAAACGCCTCACCCCGGAAGTCCTGGTCTTCCCCAGCCATGATCCGCAACAGAGAGCTCTTGCCGGAACCATTGTGACCGATGACGCCGATCTTGGCGCCCGGGTAGAACGAAAGCCAGATCCCGCGCAGGATCTCCTTGCCGGGGGGAACGGTCTTGCGCAGATCCTTCATGGTAAAAACGTACTGGGGGGGCATCGTGGTCACTCCGTGGTTGCTTCGGGTTCGGTCGCCCGCTGTCGGGGTCCTGCATTGCATCTCGGGGGGAAATGATGATATAATAGACTGCGTTTATCCAGAATCCCTTCCAAGGTTCATCGAGAGATGGTCATGAATCTGCCAAGAATCAAGGGCCGAGACGCCTGCAGCCTGCTGATCGGCATTCTATGGATCCTGCCGTCTCTGTCTCAGGCTCAGCCCGGCGACTGGACTTTCACCGTCGCCGGCGACATGCGTCGATACGTCGATTACCAGGGCATCCACGGCTGGGATCAGGCGTGTGCGGCCATCGCCGCCATCGGGCCGGGGGCCTTCATGGCCTCTCCGGGGGACTTGGATCAACAATATACATCCAATCCGGGCGACTATGTCTACCAGATCGTCGAGCAGGAGATCGCGCCGGGATATCCCTTCTTTCCCGGAGTGGGCAACCACGAGTTCGACGACCCCGCCACCATGGCCTGGATCCGCGGCTTTGACCACGGCGGACCTGCCTACAACGTGAACCCTGGCCCCCCCGGCAGCGAGACCACGACCTACTCTTGGAATCACGGCGATGCCCACTTCGTGATGATCAACGAGTGCTTCGACGGTATCGACGACATCGGCAGCATCGAGGGCAACTGGAACCCCGCCCTGAACGCCTGGCTCGAAGCCGACCTTGCCGCCAATCTGCACCCCCTGACATTCGTCTTCGGCCATTTCCCCGCCTACCCCCAGCCCGGCCGCGACACAGGACTGCAACTGCACGCCACCGACACCGACTTCAACGCCTTCGACGGCGGCGTCTATCGCGATGCACTGTGGAGCCTCCTGGTGAGCCACGGTGTGACGGCCTACGTGTGCGGCCACAGCCACACCGCCAGTGCCGTCCAGATCGACGGCGTCTGGCAGATCGACATGGCCCACGCTCGCGGCCCGCGGGACCAGAACTTCCACGGTCCGAGCACATTCCTCCGATTCCTCATCGGTGCGGACGGCTCGGCCAACCTCGAGACCTGGCGACAGCCCTACACCTCCGGCGCCGGCAACGAAGCCCCCTACTCCCTCTGGCATACCGACACCCTGAAAGCCGCTCCCCCAGTCGCCGTCGAGCCGGCATTGCCCGTCGTCCGCGTCATCCAGGCCTGGCCCAATCCCTTCAATCCGACCCTGAACATCCAGCTCGAGATCCCCGACGCCACCTTCGGCCGAGTCGAAATCATCGACCTGACCGGCCGCATCGTCAGCGTCCTCCATGACGGCCCGCTCCCCGCCGGCCGCTCCCTCTGGACATGGAACGGCCGAACCGACAACAACCTCTCCCTCCCCTCCGGCTCCTACCGAATCCGCGCCACCACCAATACCACCACCACCACCAAACCCATCACCCTCCTCCGCTAACCCTCCGTTGAACAAGGCCCCGGGCCCAGCCCGGGGCCAATGTTGCCCCCCCCATTGAACGAGGCCCCGGGCACAGCCCGGGGCCAATGTTGCCCCCCCCATTGAACGAGGCCCCGGGCCCAGCCCGGGGCCAATGTTGCCCCCCCCACGTTCAAGGAAAACTGAAGGGCCGTCAGAATCGATGTCAGGCTGTTTCGATTCTGACGGCCCTTCTGTTTTCCTCTACTTGAGGAGCGTCATCTCCTTGACACTCCGGAAAGCCCCAGAAGAAAGACGCAGGAAATACGTGCCGCTGCCTACAGGCTGACCGCGGCCGTCGTTGCCGTTCCACTGAATGCTGTGAGTGCCGGCGGGCATGTCCTGGTTCAGCAGGACCTTCACCAGACGACCACTGACATCGTACACCTGCGCGGTCGTGCGGCCGGGTCGCGGCAGCTCGAAGGCGAATGTGGTCAGCGGGTTGAACGGGTTGGGATAGTTGGAGTGCAGTGCATACTGCGCCGGAGTATCGCCCGTGTCGCCGTCCTCGAGACCCGTCGATACGTCCTCGTTCAACTCGATGAGCTGATCGATAGGCACTCCGGAGAAGTTCTGGACCGTACCGGAGGGCCAGGTGATCACCAAGGACTCGACAGACGTCGCGGTCCCGAGACCGAACTCCACATCCAGGGAGTTCTGGGAGCAGTAACCCGAACCGGCGGTCACTTCCCTCCTCTGGGTCACTCCGCCTGTGGTGAGTTCGACGATCGTGCCGATGGCCGAAACGTTGGATGTCGTTCCTGTCAGCCGCAGATGCAGCCAGTGGTTTCCGTTATCCAGGTCGTTCTGCATCAGGACGTTCGAACTTCCGGCGTTGACCAGATAGAGATCCAGGTCGCCGTCGCCGTCGGTGTCGCCCCAGGCAGCACCACGGGCCGCGCCGCCGGCTTCGTCGATTCCCAGCGGAATCACGACGAAGACGCCGCCACCCTGATTCAGCAGCAGACGGTCGTACTGTCCGCTCTTGGCCTGGTAGAGATCGAGGTCGCCGTCGTTGTCGTAGTCGGCCCAGGCCACGCCGCGGGTGTTGGCTACGGCCGAAGCCGGCGTGCCGATGGCGGGCACAAAGGAAGTCCCCGCCATGTTGCGGACCAGGCGGTCCGACGAACCGTCGACGGCCGCATAGAGATCCATGTCGCCGTCGTGGTCGTAATCCGCCCACGCACAACCTGAACCATTGCCTGGATTGTTGATGGTGCTGTTGGAGAACTCATAGAAGCCGAAGGATCCGGCGTTCTCGAACAGACGATCCTGGCCCGAACGGGTCGTGAAGAAGAGGTCGGAGTCGCCGTCGTTGTCGAAATCGACCCAGGTCGGGCAGGCGCTGTTGCCGGCATCGTTGACGCCTCCGCTGGACTCCAGGAAGAGCCAGTCGAGGCCGAGAGGGCCATAAGCCTTGTACAGGACGTTGGCCGCTCCGGTGTTGCAGAGATAGACGTCGACCATGCCATCGAGATTGTAGTCGGCCCAAGCCACGCCGGCACCGGGGCCCGTGTTGCCGATGGTGCCCATGTTGGCGCCGACGAAGGAACCGCCGTCGTTGCGGACCAGCAGGTTGGCCTCGCCGTTCTTCGACAGGTAGTAGTCGAGGTCGCCGTCGTTGTCGTAGTCGGCCCAGGCGGCCGCCATACCGGCTCCGACGTCGGCGGTCACGCCCGCGGCGACGTTGGTGAAGGTATGCCCGCCGTCGTTCCGCAACAGCAGATCCGCTTCACCGGTGTTGATGACTTGGATGTCGAGGTCGGAATCGCCGTCGAAATCGATGATGGCGACGCCGCTGCCCTGACCGTTGTAGCCCAGGCTTCCGGTGGCCAACGCAGTGAAGGGACCACCCACGTAAGTACCGGTGAACGTCAACGAGCCGTCCTGAATCATCGTGTCGGTGAAGCTCACGGGGTCGGGAGATTCCCAACCGGGAACGTCGCCGTAAGTGACCGTGTAGTCGCCCTCGTCGAAAACTGCGAGGATGCGCCCATCGACGCCCACGATGTTGTAGCCGTTGGGGCCGGTCAGGGTCCACTCGGCACCGAGGCCGGCAGGAGCGGTGGCCACGGTGATCGTGCCGACATAGTTGGGCACGGCCTTGGTCGCCTGAACCACCTGTTTCTGACCGATGCTGCTCTGAACCCAGACGACGACTTCCACATCGTCGGGCTTCCAGCCGGGATCGAGGGTGAAGGTCCTGTTGATGGACACGGTTTCACCCGGGGCGGTGATGGTCAGCACTTCGTCGGCCAACATCATCCGCGCCATGTTGGCGTGGTTGTGCACATCGTCTTCGATGACACAGAAATGCACCACGTTGTTGGTGGTGGTCACCGACTGATCCACGGTGATCTGCACGTTGACCGAGGCGTCGCTGCCGCTCGCCGCATAGGATGCGATCATCACCAGGGGTGATGGGGTCGCCAGATTGCTCGACACGTGGGGATCGTAGTAGGGGAACATGGTTCCACTGGAGAGCCCGCCCGATTCCCGGTCCACGCCGTCGAAGCTGGCGGAAGGCGTGCCGGTAAAACCGTAGGTGCCGCTGAACTGGTTGCTACCGAACGGAGTCGTGTACGGTGATGTGAGGTACCAGGTGATCTGAACGAACTCGGAGCTGTTGTAAGCCGCTTCAAGACCGATGAAGCCCGCGACCGCGGACGGACAGTAGGGTCAGCCATCGGCGGTGAACAATTCACCGAGGACTGTTCGAGGAGCTGCGTAGGACGTGGCGACGAATCCAGTCAGCCCAAGGGCGAGCAGACTGAGTACGAGAAGCGACTTCCGCATGGAGGGGCCTCCGTTCGGATGTTTTAGGTCAGGCGGGGTCTTCTGTAATAATAGCATTATCCGGTAGGACTTCGAAAGCCCTATCTATCTTCGATATTATGAAAATGATATCCAGAATGGCGGCAGCACCAGTATTGGCAGGCTTTACTTGAGAACCCGGACGACCATCCCATAGCGGAACGGCTCACGCGGCGGGGTCATGTTCCACGACCCGAAGGCGTGACTTCCGTCGGTCCCATAGACGAGCCTATACTCCCCTGCCGGCAGATCCAGAACACCGTGATAGCGACGGTTCTTTTCCGCTCCTCCCGCAGGCTCCGTATTGGACCAGTTCATGGCCCAGACGACTTGACCATTGCCGCGATCGAGGATCTTGCCGCCATCGAACATCGAACGCCGGCTGCCCTCGCCGAGGGCATCGACCTGAATGCGTACGGGATGCTCGAAGGCCACATCGTGGAGCATGTCTGTGTCATCCCCGACGCGAAGCCAACGGACAAGAACGGAGGCATCGAGGTCGGGGTCGAAGGTGTCGAGAATCACCAGGGCATTCGCATCGACCGCATCGACGAGCAGACCCCATTGCCGGGGGTCAGCCGGTGGGCGATCATTCCAGTCATCCCAGGCGTGTGAGGAATCGGTGGCGTAGGATATGCGGTAGGTACCGGGATCAACAGGCACTTCCCCACTCCAGTGCGCGTTCTTGACGGCTCCGCCGGCGGCCGAGCATCGGGTCGCATCCATGACCCAGATGGGATCGCCGGTCACAGCGTCTTCGATCCAGCCCATGTCGAAGAGACCACCGTCGCTGCGCTCGCCGCAGACAGCAATGCGCAGGGTCGTCGGACTCAAGACCCGGACCAGTGATTCGCGGGTTTCCGCGTCTCCCACGGGCGCCAAGACTACCTGGGCCTCGAGAGGCGGCATGGCATCGATGAGCTGGATCACGCCCCCCGTGGTTTCGAGTCGGAAACTGCAGCGGGCGGCGTACAGATCCGGATTCTTACCTGGATCGTCGCTGCGAAGGATATCGGCCAGATCGTTGAAGACCCGACTCAGCTCCTTGAAAGGATGGGACGATCTCCCCCAGTGTCCCCCAGGATAGAGATAGGCCACATAGGCTCCGGCGTCGAGCCTCACCCTGTCATCAGCGCCGATCAGATAGCGTTGTCCTGCTGCAGGTTTCCAAGCAGACTTGTCCAGGGACCAGACCGTGCGGCCTTGATCGTCGACGATCCAGGCTGAAGCGTAGAGATCATTGCTGAATTTGCCTCTGATACCCACGGCCTCCACATCGACGTCGCTCACGCGGTCAAGATGAAAGGTCTGCATCTCGAGGACTCTGGCGCGACGGCCGACGAGTTCGACGCTGCCGGCCGTTGCCGTCGCGGCCGCGATGGTCAACAGTCCGATCATGCAGAACGTTTTCATTGCGGTCTCCTCATCGGTCACTTCGGTCTCTCAACACGTCGTCCCCATACGCCCGGAACGGGCAATCGTTGCAACCGGACGGAAGTTACCCTGGAAACCACTGCATGTCGACAGAGCTTGACGCTCGACGTGTCTTCGAGTATGCTCATTCACGGTTCGAGTCAATTCACGGCTTCCCGACAACCCGCGAGGTGGTCGGACAGGCCCGAGAGAACGAGGCGACTACGATGGACACGATCCGCACCAGCTGGCAGTGGTGTTGGCGATGGTCGAAAGACCACCGCCGGTTGGATGTGTCCGCCACTCGAATCGCGATCTGACTCAGATCACAAGCGAGACCCGGCGACCCTCCATCCGACGATGGGGGGTCGCTTCGTTCTATGCCGTTCACAGGGCTCCGCCCGTTCAACCGATCACGAGGTTACGATGACGCAGCCGACGCTCCAGGATTTCCGCACCGCAACCGCCGCCGGCCGGCGCCCGCCGCTGCGGCTGTGCATTCCCGCCGATCTTGAGACGCCGGTTTCCGCCTATCTCAAGCTCCGCGACCACGGCGCCTGCTTCCTGCTCGAGAGTGTGGAGCAGGGCGTGCAGAGAGGCCGCTATTCGTTCATCGGACTCGGGCCCTGCCTCGAGATCCGTCAATGCGACGATGTGGTGACCACGACATCCCCCGACGGCGATGTGACGACGGCTCCGGTGTCCGACGATCTGTTCACTGCGGTGCGCGAGGCGCTGGCGGCGACCGCCGCCGGCCTGCCCCGCGACGTGCCGGGCCCCTTCGGGGGCGCGGTCGGCTATATCGGCTACGACATCGTGCGTCATTTCGAACCCGTACCCATTCCGGACGGCGACGCCGAAGACGATTACCGCTTCCTCATTCCGGTCACCATGGCGGTCTTCGACCACGTGAAGTCGGAGATCGAGCTGCTCGTCCTGCCCACCGACGGAAGCGACGAGTCCTACGCCAAGGCCGAAGCTAGACTCCAGGAACTCCTTGCGGCCCTCGATACACCCCTGCGCCATACCGAACGCCGCGGCTCTGGCACTGCCGAACCGGCGGCCAAGGGCAACGTGACCGATGAAGAATACCAAGCCATGGTCCGGCGCGCCCAGGAGCACATCGCAGCCGGCGACGCTTTCCAGATCGTCCTGTCCCAGCGCCTGACGGGTGAGACCTCCGTCGCCCCGTTCCAGATCTACCGTTCGCTGCGGATCCTCAATCCCTCACCCTACCTCTACTTCCTCGACTTCGGGGACAGCCAGGTTATCGGCTCCTCGCCCGAGCTGCTCGTGAGCAAGGAGGGCGACATCGTCGCAGTCAACCCCATCGCCGGAACACGTCCTCGCGGCGAAGACGCCGCCCGGGACCAAGCGCTTGTCGGCGAACTGCTCGCAGACGAAAAGGAGCGGGCCGAACACGTCATGCTCGTCGACCTGGGACGAAACGATCTGGGCCGCGTGTGCGAAATCGGATCGGTGACCACGACATCGTTCATGGTCGTCGAGAAATACTCCCACGTCATGCACATCGTCTCCCGAGTGGAAGGGCGTTTACGCGGAGGACTCGACGCCTACGACCTGCTGCGGGCCACCTTCCCTGCCGGCACGGTGTCCGGCGCCCCGAAGATCCGGGCCATGCAACTCATTTCGGAGATCGAGGGACAGCGCCGGGGCGCATATGCCGGCGCTGTCGGCTACTTCGGCGCCCACGGAGACATGGACCTCTGCATCGGCATCCGCACGCTCTTCATGCAAGGCGGACACTACCATCTGCAGGCCGGGGCGGGAATCGTCGCCGATTCCGATCCGGCCAGCGAGTACCAAGAGACTCTGAACAAGATCCGCGCGCTGGCCAAGGCCGTCGCGATCGCCGAGGAAGGGCTGTAGCATGCATCTTCTCATCGATAACTACGACTCGTTCACCTACAACATCGTGCAGGCCCTCGGGGAGCTCGGCGCCGTCGTACGGGTCGAACGCAACGACGCCCTGACCGCGGCCGAAGCCGAGGCCCTGAATCCAGAGTCGCTCATCGTGTCGCCGGGACCAGGCACTCCGGACGATGCAGGCATCTCCGTTGATCTGATCCGCCGTCTGACGGGCCGCGTACCGATCCTGGGCATCTGCCTCGGGCACCAATCCATCGTGGCGGCCAGCGGCGGCGCCATCACCCGTGCCGACCGCGTCATGCACGGCAAGACGTCCCACGTGTACCACGACGGGCGGACCATCTACGACGGGCTGTCGAACCCCTTCGTGGCCACGCGCTACCACTCGCTGCTGGTGCGCGAAGACGACCTGCCCGACGACCTCGAAGTGGCGTCCTACACGTCAGCGGGAGAAATCATGGGCGTGCGTCATCGCTCGGCGTTCGTCGAGGGCGTCCAGTTCCACCCCGAGTCGATCCTCTCGGTGGAGGGGAAGGACCTTTTGGCCAACTTCCTGCGCCGCGTCGCAGCCGTCCCCGGAGGAGTCCGATGATCCGTGAAGCCATCGAGCACGTGCTCGCCGGCAACGACCTCGACCGCTCAACGGCACGGGCCGTCATGGACCGCCTGATGTCTGGAGAGGTATCTCCGGTACGGATCGCCGCCCTGTTGACGGCGCTGCGCGCCAAAGGTGAAAGCGTTGCGGAGATCACAGGCTTCGCCGAGGCCATGCGCGGCCGCGCCGAACGTGTGACCCTCAAGCGCGGCGACGCCGTCGACACCTGCGGCACCGGTGGCGACGGCGGCGGCACTTTCAATATTTCCACGGCAGCGGCTTTCGTGGCGGCGGGCGCTGGAGCCGCGGTGGCCAAGCACGGCAACCGGGCCGTCTCGAGCCGCAGCGGCAGCGCCGACGTCCTCGAGGCCCTGGGCGTGAACCTGAACATCTCCCCCGTCCGCGCCGGTGCGCTGATCGACGAGATCGGTCTGGGCTTTCTCTTCGCCCCGGCTCACCATCCGGCCATGAAGCACGTGGCGCCGGTGCGGCGGGAACTCGGACTCAGGACTGTCTTCAACGTCCTCGGCCCACTCACCAATCCGGCGGGTGTGAAGCGGCAGGTCATCGGCGTGTTCGCCGGCGGCCTCTGTGAGCCTCTGGCGCGTGTGTTGGCCGAACTGGGTGCCGAGCGTGCGTTTGTGGTGCACGGTCAGGACGGACTGGACGAAGTCTCGCTCACGTCGCCGACCCTTGTAGCCGAACTGAGGGACGGCGAGGTCAAGCTCTCCACGTTCCAACCTGAAGACATGGGCCTGACACTCTGTTCCGCCGCCGATTTGACCGGCGGGACGCCGGAACAGAATGCCACGATCCTCACGGCGATCCTCGACGGAGAGAAGGGGCCGCGCACCGACGCCGTGCTGCTCAACGCGGCCTTCGCCCTGACAGCAGCCGGCGTGGTGGACGGTGTGGCGGACGGACTGAATGCTGCCAGGGACGCCGTGGCCGATGGCCGCGCCGCTTGCGTGCTCTCCGCACTGCGTGAGGCTACGAACAACGATACGGAGGTCGGTTCATGACGGGATTTCTCGCCGCGGTAGTGGACGATAAGATCCGCGAAATCGCCGAGCTCACGGCGTACGAACACAGCGCTGCGTTCACCCGGACCGGATCGCCTCCTCGAGGCTTCGCCGCTGCGGTCGCCGACGGTGGCATCATCGCCGAACTGAAGCGGCGATCCCCGACGGTCGCATCCTTCCCCCGCGGCGACGACCCGTTGGCCCAGGCGCTGACCTATGCGGCCCACGGTGCTGCTGCGGTCTCCATCGTCACCGACACGCCGCGCTTCGGCATGGTGCTTGCCGAAGTCGCGACCGTCCGGGATGCAATCGCGCTGCCGGTGCTGGTGAAGGACTTCCTGATCGATGTGGTGCAGGTGCGGGCCGCCTGGGCCGCCGGCGCCGATGCTGTGCTGCTGATCGCCCGCATCGTCGACGATGCCCGCCTCGCCGAACTCCATGCCGAGGCGAAGGCCCTGGGGCTCGACGCCCTGGTCGAGTGCCACGACGAAGCCGACCTGGAGAAGGCTCGGCGCCTGGGCGCGCCGCTGGTGGGCATCAACAGCCGCGACCTCGACACCCTGCACATGTCCGCTGGCGGCATGGAGCGGATGATCGCCCTGAAACCCGAAGGCTGCCTGATGGTGGCCGAAAGCGGTATGACCTGCCGCGACGACATAGAGACCATGGCGGCCCTGGGCGCCGACGCCTTCCTGATCGGCAGCGTTCTTCTTGCGGCCGACGACCCCGGACACCTGCTCGACCAACTGAGGGGAGCGACACGATGACGGACGTGAAAGTGAAGATCTGCGGTGTGACGACGGAAGCCGACGCCAGGGCCTGTGCGGAAGCGGGAGCCGACTTCATCGGCTTGATCTTCGCGGCCAGCGATCGACGTGTGGCCCGAGATCGGGCCGTGGCCATCCGCCAAGCCGTGCCAGACGCCAAGCTCGTCGGCGTGTTCGCCGGCCACGATGCGGTGCAGATCGCCGAGATCTCACGCCTCGCTGGACTCGACCTGCTGCAGTTGCACGGAGGCGAGCCCCTGCCTTTGCGCACGACGGTGAAGGAACGCACGGGTCTGCCCGTGGCCAGAGTCGTCCATGCCGAGACCATCCTCGAGCCGGGTTCACCCTTCGCCGACGACAGCCTGCTCTATGACCTGCCCAAGGGCCGCCCTCACACCGACAACGACCTGCAGGCCTTGTGGCAAGCCGCCCGCCTCGGCGCCGAAGCGCACCAGCAGGTGTTCCTGGCCGGTGGCCTGAACCCCGACAACGTGGCCGCGGCCATCGCTGCGGTGCGGCCTTTCGCCGTGGACGTGAGCCGCGGCGTCGAGAGCGCTCCCGGGGTCAAGGATCTCGAACTGGTACGCCGCTTCCTGGCGGAGGTGCGCGGTGCCTGAAACACCCCTCCACCGCCCGGGCCGCTTCGGCCCCTACGGAGGGCAGTACGTGCCCGAGACCGTGATGCCCTGCCTGCGCGAGCTCGAAGCGGCCTATGCCGCCGCCCGCGCCGATCCCGGTTTCGAGGCCGAGCTCCAGGCCCTCCTATGCAACTACAGCGGTCGGCCCACCCCCCTCGATCTGGCCGGCAATCTTTCGCGCGATATAGGAACTGAAGCCCGCATCTACCTGAAAAGGGAGGACTTGAACCATACGGGCGCCCACAAGATCAACAACTGCCTGGGCCAGGTGCTGCTGGCCGTACGCATGGGCAAGTCACGCATCGTGGCCGAGACCGGAGCGGGCCAGCACGGCGTGGCGACCGCCACGGTGTGCGCCCGGTTCGGGATCGGTTGCGTGGTCTACATGGGACAGGAGGACATGCGCCGTCAGCGGCCCAACGTGGAACGTATGGAACTGCTGGGCGCAGAAGTAAGAGAAGTGACCGCTGGTTCACGCACTTTGAAGGACGCCACCAGCGAGGCCATCCGTGACTGGGTCACCAACGTCGCCGACACCCATTACATCATCGGCTCGACCGTCGGCCCCCACCCCTATCCCCTGATCGTCCGCGACTTCCAGTCGGTGATCGGACGAGAAGCCCGGGCGCAGATCCTCGAGCACGAGGGACGCCTGCCCACCGATGTGGTGGCCTGCGTGGGCGGGGGCTCCAACGCGGCCGGTATTTTCGCCGGTTTCGTGGACGACGCCGACGTGCGCCTGCACGGCGTGGAGGCCGCCGGCTCCGACGCCGGCCACTCTCTCGCCCTTGGCCTCGGTCGTCCCGGAGTGCTCCACGGGTCGTACAGCTACCTCGTCCAGGACGACGATGGTCAGGTGCTCGAAGCTCATTCGATCGCCGCCGGTCTCGACTACCCGGGCGTGGGCCCCGAGCACAGCTACTTCAAGGACCAGGGGCGCGTGCACTACGACCGCGTGGGCGACGCCGACGCCCTGGTCGCCTTCGCCGACCTCTGCCGGCTAGAAGGCATCATCCCCGCCCTGGAGTCGAGCCATGCTCTGGCCTATTTGCGCCGCTTGCTCGCAGCCGACGGACCCGGCGGCGACCTAGTCGTCGTCAATCTGTCCGGTCGCGGCGACAAGGACATGCACACCGTCATGGAGGCCGCCCGATGAAGCTCGCTGCTCACACCGACCGGATCCGGGCGGCGGGCCGTAAGGCCCTGGTGCCGTACTTCACCGCAGGCTATCCCGACGATGCAACCTTCCTGGACCTCCTTGCGACGGCCGCCGATACCGGCTGCGAAGTCGTCGAGATCGGCGTGCCGTTCTCCGACCCGGTGGCCGACGGTCCGGTGATCCAACAGACGGGACATGCAGCCTTGGCCGCCGGCGTGACCCTCCGCCGCACCCTCGAGCTGGCCGCCGCTCACCACGCGACTCACGGCACCGCCCTTGTGATCATGAGCTACCTGAACCCGATCCTGACGATGGGTGTCGATGCATTCGCGGACGCCGCCGCGGCGGCCGGAGTGTCGGGAGTCATCCTACCCGACGTGCCCCACGAGGAGTCCGCACCCCTGCGGGCGCCCCTGAGTCGCCGCGGTCTGAACCTCGTGGATCTCGTCGCCCCGACCAGCGGCGCCGAGCGCCTCGAGGTCATCGCGGGCGGCAGCGAGGGGTTCCTCTACCTTGTTTCGCTGACAGGAGTGACCGGCAGCGCCCTGAACACAGACGGCGGCCTGCTCGAGTTCATCGCCGACGTCCGGCGCCGCACCACGACGCCCTGCTACGTGGGCTTCGGAGTGAGCACACCCGAGCATGCCCGCGCCCTGGCACCGGTCTGCGACGGCGTGGTCGTGGGCAGCGCTCTGATGCGCCTGGTCCGTGACGCTGCAGGACCCGACGCCGCCCTTGGAGCGGCCCGTCGCTTCCTCACGACAATGAACGAAGCCCTGAACGAATGTCCCGAAGGGAACGCACCATGATCATCGTCATGAAGTCCTCCGCCACCGTGGTCCAGATCGGCCAGGTCATCCGCGCCGTAGAAGAGCTGGGCTTTCAGCCGCGGCCCTCCCATGGCGCCGACGGCACCGTGATCGGCGTGGTGGGGGTCGGAGACATCACCAAAATCGAGACCCTCGGCACCCTGGCCGGCGTAGCGGAGATCACCAGCGTGTCGACGCCGTTCAAGCTCTCGGCAAAAGCTTACCAGGCCTCGCCGACGATCATCGAGCTCGGCCACTCACGCCTCGGCGGCGACGAGTTCGTCGTGATGGCCGGCCCCTGCTCGGTGGAATCTCACGACCAGCTCTTCGACGCGGCCCGCGCGGTACGCTCCGCCGGCGCCACGGTGCTGCGCGGCGGCGCCTTCAAACCGCGCACCTCCCCCTACAGTTTCATGGGCATGGGTGAAGAAGGGCTGCGCCTGATGCTCGCCGCCAAGATCGAGCTGGGCATGGACATCGTGACCGAAGCGATGTCCCCCGACCAGGTGGACCTGGTGTCGCGCTATGCCGACATCATCCAGATCGGCGCCCGCAACATGCAGAACTACGCCCTGCTCGAAGCGGTCGGGAAGATCCGCAAGCCGGTGATGCTCAAGCGGGGCATGATGTCGACGGTCGAGGAGCTGCTGCTCGCGGCGGAGTACATCCTGAGCAACGGCAACCGTCAGGTGATCCTCTGCGAGCGCGGTATCCGCACCTTCGAAAACGCCACCCGCAACACCTGCGACATCTCCGCGGTGCCGGTGCTGAAGGACAAGACCCACCTGCCCGTGATCGTAGATCCCAGCCATGCCGTGGGAGTGCGCGAGTACATCCCCGCGGTGGCCCGAGCGGCCCTGGCCGCGGGCGCCGACGGCATTATCGTCGAGGTGCACTGCAACCCGGCCGAAGCCCTTTCGGACGGACCCCAGGCCCTGCTTCCGGATATGTTCAGAGATCTGATGGAGAGTCTGCGGCCGATCGCTGCGGCGGTGGGACGGCGCATGGCCCCCATCCCCGAAGGGGAATAGAGGCCATGCTCCGAGTCAGCTAGCGGCTCTTGTCAGGATAATTGGGTCTTCGAGGCAGTCGCCAGCTATCTCCTTCTTTATCTAGACGTTCCAGGAGATGGCTCACGGCCTTCTCGAGCTGGGCGTCCTTGCCGGCCACCACGTCGGCGGGCATGTTCTGGATCACGATGTCCGGATCAACGCCGTGGCCTTCGATGATCCAGGTGCCGTCCATGCCGATAGGTCCGAACTGGGGCGGTGTCGTGCCGCCGCCGTCGACCATGTCCTGATGAGGCTCGATACCGACCGCCCCTCCCCAGGTCCTCATGCCGATCAGGGTCGCCAGCTTTTTAGCCTTGATGGCGTAGGCGAAGTATTCGCCGTTGGAGCCCGTGTCTTCGTTGATCAGCACGACGATGGGGCCGTGGAAGACCCGCTCCGGATTACGGCCCATCTTGCCTTCGCGGGGCTGGTTCAGGGCCCAGATCTGGCGCTCGAGCCGGTCGATGATCTGATCGCCCACGAAACCCCCGCCGTTGTAGCGCTCGTCGATGATCAGGGCCTCTTTCTCGCACTGGGGATAGAAGGCCTTGCCGAACTCGATGAGTCCGTTGGTCATCATGTCCGGCAGGTGCATGTAGCCGATGCGGCCGCGGCCCGCCTTCTCGACGGCCTCGCGGTTGCCCTCGACCCAGTCGCGGTAGCGGATGCCGCCCTCGAAACCGATGGTGCGGACGCGGCAGGTCTTGGCGCCCTTCTCTCCCGGCATGGCGTTGAGCGTGAGCGTGACCCACTTTCCGGCCTTGTCCTGGAAGTGACGGTAGGGGTTGTCGGCGGTCGTGACCTCCACGCCATCGACGGCCACCAACAGGTCGCCCTCTTCGGCCGTACTGCCCGGAGCCGCCAGCGGGGAACGCTGACCGGGATCCCAACTCACACCGTTCATGATATCGGCGATGCGATAGTACTTCTGCTTGCCGCCGGCCACGAGGTCACAGCCCAGCAGACCGGTGCGGTCACGGTCGCCGCCGTCTGCGAAGTCACCGCCGAAGATGTAGGTGTGGCCGATGTTGAGCTCGGAGATCATCTCGCCGATCAGGTAGTTCAGGTCGCCGCGGGTGCCGCAGTCGGGCACGAAGCGGCGGTATTTGTCGCGCACGCCCTGCCAGTCGACGCCGTGCATCCCCGGGTCGTAGAACCAGTCGCGCTGGATGCGCCAGGCCTCGTCGTAGATCTGCAGGAACTCGGCCTTGCGGTCCACGCGAAGGCTCACCGCCGAGACTTCGACGCGCCCCTCGCCCACCGAGGACGGTGCGCCGGCGTCGACCACGCCCACGGTCGTGCCGCTGCGGTAGGCCAGCTTCGTGCCGTCTGGCGAGAGATGGTAGTTGGTGATGCCGTCCATCTGGGATGCGGCCTCCGCGTCGGCCACGACGTACTGCATCAGCTCGTAGGGCGTGGTGGTGCCGTCGTTCACCGTTTCGTACTTCAGGAATCCGTACTCGTTCTTCTTCAGGTAGAGAAAGCCGCCGTCGACGGCCTCGAGGCGGAAGTACGCGCCGGCGGTCACGCCTTCGCAGGCCAGCACGCGGTCGCCGATGTCGTCGAGTTCGATGACCGTCGGCACATCGGAGTCCACGTCCTTCTTGTCCTCGCCTTCGTCATCTTCCTTCGCTTCGACCAACACGTCGTGCTCCGCAAAGGGCGATTCCGCATCGGCACGCAGCAGCACCAGGTAGGGCCTGGTCATGTCCAGGAACACATGGTTCTGATCCTGCCGGCCCATGATCGGCTCGAAGGTGCGGTTCGAAAGGAAGAAGAGATAGTCGCCCTCGGTCGAGAAGGACGGGCTCCAGTCGTTGTGCCAGTCGTCGGTCAGACGGGTCGTCTCGCCGCTGTCGAGAGAGTAGAGATGGATCGACTCGTTCATGTTGTGGCCCTGGCTCGTGTAGGCGATCCAGTGCGAACAAGGGGACCACACATAATCCTGGATGCCCCACCTCTCCCAGGCGTCGTCGTACTCGCTCTGGGCGATGACTTGTTTGCGGCCGCCGTCCACGGTCACCAGGTTCAGGCGCAGGAACTTGTCGGCGAAGATCAGGTGCTTCGAATCCGGGGACCAGACCGGGGGTAGCAGGAGGCCCGTGCCGCCGCGGGTGAGCTGTTTGGTTTCGCCGCCTTTCTGATCGGTGAGCCAGATCTCCTGCTCGCCTGTGCGGTCGCTGATGAATGCGATCCAAGCGCCGTCAGGTGACCAGACTGCATCTTTCTCTCGCGAACCCGACGCGTGGGTAAGATCGAGGGCGTCGCCTTCGTCGGCGGGCAGATTGAGGATCTCGCCGCGGGCCTCGAGCAGGACGCGTTCGCCTGCAGGAGAGAGGCGGAACGACCCGGTCTGCGGTGCGGCCTCGACGAAGTCCTCGCGGAAGCGCGGGCGATCGGAGCGGATCGTGATGTCCAGGGGCGTGCTGACACGGGTCCCCAAGTCGAGCACGTGGAGCTGCGCGGCGTTCTGATAGATCACGCGGCCGCCGTCTCCCATGGACGGATACTTCACGTCGTAGTCGGTATGGCGGGTCAGGCGCCGGACGCCGCTGCCGTCCGTATTCATGAGGTAGAGGTTGAGCTTGCCGTCTTCACGGTCGCTGTTGAAGACGACGGACTCGCCGTGCCACATCGGGAAGTTGTCGCTGCCCGGCCAGTCTGTGAGCTTCACGATGGAGCCGTCGTTCAGATCGGCCAGCCAAACATCCTGGGCCATGCCGCCCTGGTAGCGTTTCCAGGTGCGGGCCTCGCGGGAGATGCGGTTGTAGACGACCTTCGATCCGTCGGGCGACACGGAGGCCAGCCCTCCCCGGTCCAGGGGCAGACGTTCAGGCAGACCGCCGTGGACCGACACCAGATAGGTCTCGAATTCGCGGTTCGGCCACACGCGGTTGGAACGGAACAGGACTCGCTCGCCGTCGGGGTGCCAGTCGAGAACCTGATCGCCGGCGGGGTGCCAGGTCAGACGACGGGGTTCGCCGCCACGCACGTCCATCACGTAAACGTCGTTGCCGCCGTCGTAGGAAGCGGTGAAAGCCAGCTGCGTGCCGTCGGGGCTGAACTTGGCGTTGGCCTCGTTGCCGGGATGGCTCGTGATCCGACGGGCGTCGCCGCCGCCGGTGTCGGCCAACCAGAGGTCGCCCTCGTAGGTGAAGACCACCATGTCGCCGTGGAGATCGGCGAACCTCATCAGGTGGGTGATCTCCGACGCACCGGCGGCGTTCGCCATGGCCAGTGCGCAAAGTCCGAGCAGCAGCATGCGTTTCACGTTCAGCCTCTCTTTCACGATGTGGGCCCGACACAAGAATGCGCGGGATCGTAGCAGATCCCGCAACGGTCCTCTACGGCGGGAAGGACGCGCTGTTGCAGGCGGAGTGAGGGCCGCTTATCATGCGGGTGACCCATTCAGGAGGATTCCTTGCACCATACTGTTCGAGCCGTGGCCGTTGCCGTCGCCGCAGCGTGCCTGATCTGCCATGCTCCGGCCGTTGTCGGTGCGGAAGCGCCTTTGCGCCTCGCAGTCAGCGTGCCGCCTCTGGCCTGGTTCGCCGAGCGCCTGGCGGGCCCCTACGCCCTGATCACCACGGCCCTCCCTCCGGGTTCCTCCCCCGCCTCCTATGACCCCACGCCACGGCAGGCCATGGTCCTGCTCGAAGTCGACCTCTTCGTCGCGGTGGGCGTGCCGATGGAGTCGGCCCTGCTGCCCGCCCTGAGGCGTAGCGACGGCGGACCACGGATCTGCGATCTCGGCGCGGCGGTCGACCGTCTGCCCGCCCCTGAGCATCACGGTCATGATCACGGCGACCTCGACCCCCACACCTGGCTCAGCCCCAGCCGAGCAGCGGTCATGGCCGACGCGCTGGCCAGCGCCATCATCGAGCTGCGGCCCGACCAGGCCGAAGCCGTCGCCGCACGCCTCGCGATGGTCCACGAAGAGCTCGATGCTCTGGCGAACTTCGCCAAGGAGCAGCTCGACGGACCTCGGCGACCCCTGCTCGTCCAGCATCCCGCTTACGGATATCTCGCCGCCGACTACGACCTGGACGTGCTCACCATCGAACGCGCGGGCATGGCCCCGACCCCGGCTCACCTCGGCCGCGTGCTGCAGGAGGCCCGCGACCGCGGTGCCACCGCCCTGGTCGTCCAGCCTCAGTTCGCCGACGGGCAGGTGCTGAAGGCCGCCCGGGCCCTCGGACTCGATATCGTCGAACTCGACCCGCTGGCCGCCGACTATCCCGATGCGATGCGTCGGTTGATCGCCGCCGTCGCCAAGCTCACAGCACCATCAGCGGAGCACAAACCGTGAGCGCGCCCTGCATCGTCCGCGCCGACGCCCTCGGCCACGCTTACGATGGGCCTTCCGTACTCCAAGACGTGACCTTCGAACTCTGCGAAGGGGATTTCGCTGCGGTGGTCGGCCCCAACGGAGGCGGCAAGAGCACCCTGGCGCGGATCATCGTCGGGCTCATCACACCGCGACGTGGTCGAGTCGAGGTCTTCGGCTCCTCGCCGCGCCGAGCCAGCCTGGATATCGGTTACATGCCCCAACACACCAGCCTCGACCCCCTGTTTCCCATCACAGCCGGCGAGGTCGTGCTCATGGGACGGCTGGGACGAGGAAGTCGCCTCGGGCCGTGGGGCTCCCGTGACCGTGATGTGGCGACGGCTGCGCTGCGAGACGTCGGTCTGCCCGACATCGCCGAGCGACGTCTCGACGAACTGTCCGGCGGCCAGCGTCGCCGCGTGCTGTTGGCCCGCGCCCTGGCCACCGAACCGCGTCTGCTGGTCCTCGACGAGCCCACCGCCGGTCTCGATCCGTCGGTGCAGGACGAGTTCTACGCCCTGCTCCGCGAACTGAACCGCAACCTCACGATCCTGATGGTCTCTCACGACACGAGTCTCGTCTCGCGCTCGGTGACCCGCGTGTTCTGCGTGAACGGCACCCTGGCCGAGCACTGCCTGACAGAAGTGCCCGATGACTGGCGCGAGCTGTTCTACGGCCCCCGTCAGGTGCGCCTCGTGCGGCACGACCACGACCATACCCACGACCACGATCACGGCCACGATCACGGTGCGGGGAGCTCGTCCCATGACTGAGTTCATCCAGGCCCTCGAGGCGTTCCCTTTTCTCCGCCTGGCCCTCGGCGCCGGTCTGCTGGCCAGCGTGAGCTGCGGCGTCGTGGGCACCTTCGTGGTCACCCGACGCATGACCGTCGTGGCCGGCAGCCTGGCCCACTCGGTGCTCGGCGGCATCGGCGCCGCCCACTATCTGCATGTGGTCCGCGGTTGGACCTGGCTGCACCCTCTGCACGGGGCCCTGTTCGCGGCCCTGCTCGCGGCGATGATCATCGGCTGGGTCCGCGACCGTGGGCGCGAGCGCGAAGACACTGTCATTTCAGCGTTGTGGGCGGTGGGCATGGCCACCGGCGTGCTCTTCCTGTTCCGCACTCCAGGATATCAAGCCGATCTGATGACGTACCTGTTCGGCAACATCGTCGTGGTGGATCCCGGTGAATTGCGTTTGCTTGTGGGGGTCGACGTGATCGTGCTGGCGGTCGTCGTCGCCTTCTGGAATCCGTTGCTGGCTGTGAGCTACGACGAGGAATTCGCGCGGCTGCGGGGCGTGAACGTGCCGGCGGTCACCACCCTGTTGCTGGCCTTGACCGGTCTGGCCATCGTCACGTTGGTCGCCATGGTCGGCGTGGTGATGGTCATCGCCCTGGTCACCCTGCCCGCGGCGACGGCGGGCCGCTTCACCAGACGCCTCTCCCACACGATGGTCGCCGCAGTGATCCTGACCGCCCTGCTCACGACCGGCGGCCTGGCGCTCAGCTTCCAGGCCGATCTACCGACGGGCGCCACGACGATCATGCTCACGGCAAGCGTCTACGCCCTGGCCCATCTGGTGTCCGCGGGCCGAGACCGCGTCCGACGCCGACGTCCCTGACCCGAGGACCGCACCCGACGATGACGCACTTCTGGACGGCCCTGATCGAAACACTCATCGAAGCTGCTCCCTGGCTCCTGGGAGGCTTCGCCTTGAGCGGCGTGCTGCACGAGTTGCTGGACGCCCGACCCGGGTTGATGGATCCCCTCAAGAAACCCGGCGCCCGTTCGGTGATCATGGCCACGCTGATCGGTCTGCCTCTGCCTTTGTGCTCCTGCAGCGTGCTGCCCACCGCCCTGACGCTCCGCCGCAGCGGCGCCAGCCGTGGCGCCACCGCCTCGTTCCTGATCACGGTGCCGGAAACCGACGTGGTGTCGATGGGACTGACCTGGGCCCTGCTCGGCCCGGTCATGGCGATCTGGCGACCCATCGCCTCGCTGATCACCGGTCTGGTGACAGGACTGGCCGTCGATGCTGCGGATCCGGGCGACGATGTTCCGGCAACCAAGCCCTCACCAACTCCTCTGGCGATGGCGACGCCCCCGGCGAGCTGCTGCACCGAGCCGGCACCGGAACCCGCGTGCTGCTGCAGCACACCGACACCGACGCCCCGACCCTTCTGGATCCGCGCCCTGCGCTACGGCTTTGTGAAGTTCTTCGACGACATCGCTCCCACCCTCAGCCTCGGCCTGCTGGTAGGCGCAGCTCTCACAGCCTGGCTCCCCCTGCTCGACGTAGCGTCGATCACCGGCTCGCGGTTGATCACCTACGCCGTAATGCTCGGTCTGGGCATCCCCATGTATGTATGCGCTGCGAGCAGCACGCCGGTGGCGGCCGGTCTGATCGCCGCCGGGGTGAGCCCGGGTGCTGCGCTGGTCTTCCTGCTCGCCGGCCCGGCCACCAACTCCGCTTCGCTGCTGCTGCTGCGCCGTGAGTTGGGCGGACGTGCGTTCGTCGTCTACCTCGGGGGCATCATGGTGTTGAGTACGGCCATGGGGCTGCTGCTCGACGCCTGGCTCGGCGGCGCCGCCGTCGTGCTCGGCGGAGGCGCCGCCCATGCCCACGGCTCCCACGGCTGGCCCGCAGTCGCCTCATCCGTCGTCTTCGTCTCGTTGTTGCTGTCGGCTTTGTGGCGGACCAAAATCCGTCGTTGACCCTCTACCGTAAAGGATGTTCACCATGGAATACCGCTTCCTCGGCAAGTCCGGCCTGAAAGTCTCCGCTCTCTCCTTCGGCGCCTGGGTCACCTTCGGGGATCAGATGAATGTCGATGCTGCATATGCTTGCATGAAAGAGGCTTACGACGCCGGCTGCAACTTCTTCGACAACGCCGAAGTCTACGCCGACGGCCAGGCCGAAACCATCATGGGCGAGGTGCTGCGCAAGGGCGGCTGGACCCGATCCGATCTGGTCCTGTCGACCAAGATCTTCTGGGGCGGCAAAGGTCCCAACGACCGCGGGCTCTCCCGCAAGCATATCCTCGAGGGCACCGACAAGGCCCTCGGCCGGCTGGGCGTCGACTACGTGGACCTGCTCTTCTGCCACCGTCCCGACATCCACACGCCCCTGGAGGAGACGGTCCGCGCCATGCACCACGTCGTGACCCAGGGCAAGGCCTTGTACTGGGGCACGAGCGAGTGGAGCGCGGCTCAGATCCGTCAAGCCTACGACATCGCCCGCCGCGAGCATCTGATCCCGCCGTCCATGGAGCAGCCCCAGTACAATATGTTCGTGCGCGACCGTGTGGAGAAGGAGTACGCGGCCCTCTACGACGAGATCGGCCTCGGCACGACGATCTGGTCGCCTCTGGCCAGCGGCATCCTCACCGGCAAGTACAACGACGGCATTCCCGAGGGTTCGCGCATGTCTCTGGAGAACTACCAGTGGTTGTTGCCTCAGCTGCAGAGCGACGAAGGACGACGCAAGATCGAAGTCGTCAAGGCCCTCGCACCGGTCGCCGCCGACCTGGGCTGCACCATGCCCCAGTTGGCGTTGGCCTGGTGCCTGACCAACGACGACGTGAGCACGGTGATCACCGGCGCCTCGCGGCCCGAACAGGTGACCGAGAACATGAAGTCGTTGACGATAGCGGAACAGCTCACGCCGGACGTGCTCGAGACGATCGAGGGGATCCTGGGCAACCGCCCGACGGCGGAGCAGGATTGGCGACAGTCCTGATCAGCTGCGACGATCTCAGCGGACCAGCAGAAGGGGACGGCTCAAAACGTCGTCCCCGGCCTGCAGACGCGCGAGGTAGGCGCCCGAAGCGGCTTCGCCGCCACGGTCGTTCCGACCGTCCCAGTGCAGCGCATGGCTTCCGATCGGGAGATCACCTGCCGTGAGGCGGCGTATAAGACGCCCCCGCAGGTCGTGGATCTCGATCTGAACACGGGACGGGACCGTCAGGACAAACCGGAATTCACAGCCGGGGTTGGCGGGGTTGGGACTCGGCGACAGGAACTCGGTTAAGGCGGGAGGTGAGGCAACGATGCCGGGCCGCTCGTTCGACACGATGTGATCGTTCTTCAGCACCAACACGCCGCCGAAGCCGTTGGCCAGATAGATCCGCCGTTGGTCGTAGACGGCTGCGGACGCCGACCCGGTGCCGTACCAGCCGTCCTCGAAGGGAGCGGCGGGGTCGGTCAGGTCGAGCAGACGAAGACCATGGTCCCCCGCCGCCACCACCGCGTAACCCTCGTTCACGGCCACGTGCAATGCACCCGGCAATGAGACGGTGAGCACCTCCACCGGATCTGCAGGATCGACCAGGGAAATCACGAGCAGACCTTCAGCCCCCGCCGCCACGTAGACGTATCCGTCGTTTACGGCCAGTCCGGACGGCGTTCCCGGCAGGTCGAGCAGACCGAGGGGCATCATCGATCCCGGCGACGAGGATTCCACGACCAGCAGACCATCGCTGTGGTCCAGCAGGATCATCAGATCCCCGTAAGGTGCCATGGCGAAGAGATCCGAACCGACGGCGAGATGGCCCGTCTCCACGGGCGCCCCAGGGTCGGTCGGGTCGTAGACGTGCAGACCGCCATCGCCGTCGGCCAGCCAGACGAGTCCCCGATGCACCACCACGGCGCGGGCCAGACCGTCGGTGTCGACGGTGGTCAGGGAATCGGGGGCTGCAGGATCGGCGATATTGAGGACGCTCATACCGTCCCGCTCCCGCGCCACGAACAGCAGGTCGCCCATGGCTGCAACATCGCAGGCTCGGTCCAGGGTCACGGCCGCCAGCTCCACCGGTGAGGCGTCGGCGCCGTCGCTCAGCAGGCGCAGGCCCACGTCGCGATCGACGATCGCGAGCACATCGTCGGTGTGGACGATGCGGGAGGCGTCGGCGCGTGAGGCCGCGGTCGCGATCAGCACCGGTGAGTCGGCAACGGCGACATCGATGACCCGCATGCCCAGCCAGGAATCAGCCAGCATGGCGAAGTCGCCGGACAGGGCCACGTCGCCGGCGTACCCACCCGTTTCGAGCGATCCCACTTCGACCATCGCCCCGAAGTCGGTGGTGTCGATCACGCGCAATCCGCCTCCGGCCGCAGCTACATAGGCCAGACCGTCGGCCACTGTCACGCCCATCGACCATCCCGCGGCGATGGACAGGCGTCCCACGTCGAGGATGTTGTAGGGGTCGTGAACATCGATCACCAGGAGGCCCAAGGCTCCCTGGGCCAGATAGGCGTAGCCCCCGAACACCTGGATGTCGAAGACGTCGCCCGAGTCGCCGTACCAGTCGGTGAAGGCGGGATGGCGGGCGTCGGCCACGTCATAGACGAAAAGGTCGCCGCCGTTGTCTCCCACGTACACGTGGTCGCCCCATTTGGCGATGGTCGTACGGCGGGCGAAGCTCGCAGGGCCATAAACGCTTTCCGGGGAAGACGGATCATCCAGATCGATCACCCGCAGGGCCACGCTGTCTTCGGCCACGAACACATAGCGCCCGCCCGGAACTACGCCGTTGACGGAATGGCCGCCGCTCCAGGAACCCAAGACGCGCGGTGCCGAAATGTCGGCCACGGAAATCACATGCAGGCCTGCGGCGCCGCAGGCGACATAGGCGAAGGTGTCGGCCAAGGCGACGTCGAGGACGATACCCGGCAGGGCGACTTTGCCGACGGTGCGAATGCTCCCGCCTCCGTCAACGGTCATGAGTTCCAGGGCGGAGCCGTTGCCGACCGCGAGGGTGCCGCCGTCGACGGCCAGGGCCCGGCAGGGCCCGTTGGACCAGCGTCCCACCAGCGACACGTTTTCGGAGGATTGGGCGAATGCTCCCGACGCCGAGAGGATCAGGCAATACGCGACAAAGAGATGGCGGCTGAGTTTGTTCATGACCCTCGACTCCTTCAAGGGGGCCCTCACCAGAGGGGCGGGCATCCCAGCCCGCCCCGTCAACCTAGCATGATCGGTTCTCGGGAACCAATCACTCGGATTCGGAAGAAAGTAAAAGAAGTTCCTGGAGGGGCCGGAGGTTCAGAACTCGCCGAGGATCCGTGCTCGGGATACCGCGACGGGATCGCCGGCGCCGAGGGCTTCGACTCGCCAGAGAGTGGCCCCCGGCACGGCCGCCATCCAGCTCGTCCGCCCCGCGGTCCGGTGGCGGGCTATTTCGGTTAGATTCTCATCCAGCAGAATCACCAGATAGTCGTCAGCCCCGTCTACGGCATCCCAGGACAGGCTCCAGGATCCTTGGTCCGGTGAAGTCGAGCGGAGGGTCATCACCTCGGTCCCGGCGCCGCCGCGCAGAACGGGTTCGGCCTCTGGGTGATCCCCCACCTGGAAAAAACGTGGAACGACGAGGCTCAGCACGAGTACGGCGGCGAGGGCGAGCATGCCCGTTGTGAAATTCGATGAGGGGAAGCTCAGAATCGTCCTTGGCCGCGGAGTGCTTCCGATCCCCTCCTGAAGGCGTTGGCCTAGAACACGCTCGGCCTCATCCGCATCGGCCCCCGCAGGTTCGTCGGCAGCCATGAAGGCCCGGTACGCCTCCAGGCGCGCCAGGCACCGCGCGCAGGCGTCGAGATGATCGCGGCGGGGATCGCCAACAGGCTGGGCTGCGACGGCGGGCAGCTCGGTGATAGGAATGCAGGTGTTCATCATGATCCCTCAGCTCCTTCTCTGTATCGGCGCTCCTCGAGAGCGCGGACCAGTTTTCTCCGGGCCCGTTGGAGAACCGCCCTAGCTCCAGAGGCTTCGTCGAGGGAGAGCATTGCGGTGATATCGTCCACCGGCAGTTTTTCGAAGCACCGGAGCCAGAGGGCCGAACGTTCGACGGGTTCGAGGCGGTCGTCGATCAAGCCCAGCAGCGCCTCCTCGTCCATGCGATCCAACAGCTCGACATCGGGACCGGGTCGAGGCGTAGCCCCGGCGTCTGGATCGGCCAGGTCGTCCAGCACCAGCGACGGGCGGCGCAATTCGCTCAGGCAGCGGTTGCGGGCGATGGCGAAAATCCAGGACCCGAACTCGGCACGCTGGTCGAAAGTCGCGAGGGATCCGTAAGCCTTCATCAGGACCTCCTGGGCCATGTCCAGCGCCCGCTCGTGGTCGCGCACGTAGCGATAGCACCAGAGGTAGACCCGACGCTGGTAGCGCGCGAGCAGATCCGAGGCGGCATGGCGGCCGGCGTCCCCATCGGGATCGTCGAGAGCGCACCGCAGCAGATCGCGGTCGTCGGGTTCGGGGGTGGTCCTGGGCGTCATGGTGTCGGGAGTCGATCCGTCGGTTCGGGTATCGCGATGGCAGGGAATTCCCATCCATGATACCAGAACCTGGTTCGAAGCGGGAGACGCCAAACCCCCGAATGGCGCCTCCCGCCTCTCCCTCACCTGCTACTTGAGCATGACCATCTTGTGCATTACGTCGTGGCCGCCGGACCGCATTTTGGCCACGAACACGCCACTGGCAGCCCTGCGGCCGGCATCGTCGTTGCCGTCCCAGGCCACGGCATGGCTTCCCGACGGCAGCGTCCCGTCGACGAGGCGACGGACCAGACTGCCCTTGGCGTCATAGATATCGAGCCGCACGGCCCCCGCCGAGGGGAGCACAAAGGCGATCTCGGTCGACGGATTGAACGGGTTGGGATGGATACCCGAGATGGCCATGACGGACGGAGCGTCACCGTCGTCCACCGGCGTCCCGCCGCGGCCGGCGCGGATGCGGTAGGAGCCCACCAGCGGCGCAGAGGAGACATTCGCCTTGAAGACGACCAGGCCGTACCAGCCTCCCTCGGTGATGTCGACGGAGAACCACTCGCCCACACCCGGCCCGTTGTCGAAGGCGGCTGCCCCGGACATGTGATTGTAGCGTCCTGTGTAGGCGACGTTGTGGGGCAGCAGTTCGAACCCCCAGTCCACGCTGCCGGAGATGTTGTCCAGCTGGAAGGCATAGACATCGGGTTCGAGCCACATGTCGTAGATGTTCAGCATCTCGCCGTCGGCCAGCAGGATCGGCCCGATAGGCGTGAGGGACGGATCGCTCACGACGGTCGATTGCCGTACGTCGAGGCTGTAGTCCGGCGACCCCGAGTACCTGGTCACACCCAGGTCCACGTCGATGGCCCCGACGATATTGCGGTTCACCACGACGAAGTCCGTCTCCCCCCCCACCAGAGCTGAACCGGCCTGGTAAGTGTCGAACCCGTTCTTGGGGCCGGTCGAGGCGTCGTGGAGCTGCAGGTCGTAGTCGTCGGATAAATCGTGGTTCACCGCCACGGCGCTCCACCAGCCGCTGTCGGGCGCCAGGCGGTAGCCGTCGCAATTCCAGAGGAACGGTTCGCCGCTGGTGATCGTCTCTGCGCCGCCGAGATAATTGCTGACCGACGTGAAGTAGATCTGGGTGCCGTAGCCGAGGGTCATCGGTGCCCAGCAGTACTGTTCCCCCCAGACGTTGTTCGCCTCGGATACTTCGAACACCGTGTCGGTGGGATCGATTTCGAGGGTCCAGGTATGACGGCCGCCCGGTACGGTCACCGGGCCGCGGTTGGTCATCGTGACGACCCCGCCTTGCGGGATCGCTCCGATCGCCGAATAGAGGAATGAATTGCCCGGCGAGTTGGTCAAGCCGTCCCGGTAGATGACAGTCGAGACGCCTCCGGCGGTCGTCGGTCCTTCGTTGATCACGGCGATGTTGAAGTAGGTCGAAGGCGCCCATCCTGACAGGAGGGCGGGCAGCGGCACCGATGGCGGCGTTCCATCCGCAGCCGGCCGGGGGGTCAGCGGTGAATGCCAAGTCGCAAGCTGCATCGGCGCATAATCGATGGCCTGGCTCTTGACCGACAGCAGGAAGTCGACCGGCCCGGTCCCATCGACGGGATCGCGATAGACGACCACCGCATAATCGCCGGGAACCGCGAAGTCGTACAAGTAGCGCAGGGTGCCGTCGCTGGCCGATCCATTGATGACCGCGGCATCCAGCAGGCCGCCCACGGTGAATGCCGGGTCGAAGACGGCCAGCCGTAAATCCGAGCCGGGCGCGGCGTCGCACGTCATCAGCAGCGGCCCGGTCGCGCCGGGCAGGATGGTCATCTCCCAGATCTTAAGGAACTGGTTGGTGACCATGGTCGTGGGATAGTCGTCGTCGATGTTCAGGAACCAGTTGTGCACTTCCTGGATCAGGAAGTCTCCGGTCCCGGCGTAAGTTTCCACACCCACGTGGTAGTCCACGACGCCGACCTGGTGCCTGTTGGCCATGACGAAGTCGAGGTGTCCAGCACCGACGGCCGAGCCGGCCACCTGCGTTTCGAACGCGTAGTCCCAGATGGGGGTCGGTTCGAACATCCGCAGATCGTAGTCGGCCGCAGGGTCCACGGCGTGCAGGGCGGCCGCGGTCCAGCCCAGATTCGAGGTGATGGCGAATCCGTCGCAGTTGAAACCCGTCGCCGGCGCCGCGAGCGTCTCCCAGCCTCCCGTGGGTGCCGGGGGCTGGCTGCGCAGCACCGTTTCCGAGCTGCCGAGCACATAGGGCGTCCAGACGAACTGGCGGCCCCAATCGTTGTCGGTCTCGTCGGCTTCGGTCATGAGGTTGGTCGAATCGATCCTGACCGACATCAGGTGACGCCCGCCCCGCACCGTGATCGGCCCGCGGTCCGACGCCACGAAGTTCTGACCGACAAGAATGGGAAAGTTGAACCACACGTAGCTCGACTGGACACCATCCAGATCAAGAGCCACGAATTGGCCGATATCGGTGTTGACATCACCGTTGTTGATGCCGGCAACGTTCCAGTAGGTGGCCGCAGCGTTGCCTTCGAGTTCAGGCGAGAGCCAGACATGCGGCGGCGTATGGAACGAGGCCCGCGGAACGACGGGGTACGACCATGTACCATACTGGTACCACGTCAAGTTGGGCAGGGCCGCCGCCGGGCCGGCGAGTGCCAGCAGCAGGACGACGCCCAGGAGCATGATGGTGAGACGTTTCATGACCGCCCCCTCATCGTCCGCCGGCGGTCGCCGGCTCGCGCACCACAGGGACACCGGAGGTGCGCGGTGCGGTCATGGCTTCGAGGAGCGACTCGAGCTTGGCCACATGCTCGGTGCGGCCCTCGGCCACGGCATAACGTAGCTGGATGCGGAATGTCTCGAGCCGCGCCTCGTCCTTGAGGCGGGTTACTTCACGCTGGATCGCCATGACCTCGTCGACACTCGAGGCATGGGCCAGGCCGCGGGTCAGCTCCGCGACGGCGGCCTGCGACGCCTCCATCGCAGCTGTGATCTCCGTCATCATCGGCGAAAGAGGACGGGACGGTAAGGCAGACGGAGCAGCGCTGTTCTCTTGCGGCGCGGCCGAAACCACCGCAGAAGCAACGAAGAGGATCACAAGGACGATCTGGATGGTCTTCATGGACATTCCCCCGGAAAGAATGAGACCTGACGGACGCGGCGTGGTCCGTTCTCGCCAGGGATGGGACGCATCCGGGGGAAGAGAATCACAGAGCAGGGAAAATACTTCCTACGGGAATAACCGTCGTCGACGTATCAGCAGGATTCCGACAGCCAAGCCCACGATCACCACACCGGCCGATGTGGCACGGTGCCGTTTGGGTCGAAGATCGATCGTCACGTCTCCGTCCCCGACAGCCACGAAAGCCGACCAATAGAACGGATGGGCAGTTGCGGGGTCCTTTCTCAGGCCCTCGCCAGCTGCAGCGAGTGCTTCGGCCACGGTTCGCCCCGACGCCAGGGCACGATAGAACCCTTCCATGAAGGCGTAGGCGGCTTGATCCTCGACGGGCCAGAGCGTGGCGACCACGACCGGTGAGCCCGCCGCCAAAAACGCGCTCGACAGGCCCAACACTCCCTCACCAGAGAGAATCCGTCCGCCGGCTGTTTCGCAGGCTGAGAGCACGACCAGGTCGGCGGCGTAATCCGAGACGGCTATCACATCTGCGCGCAAGGTCGCATGCGGCTCGCCATCGCCGCCCGGCCCCAGATCGATCTCCGACCACCAGGGCCGCCGGTCATCGGCGCGGGCGTGGGTGGCCAGATGGAGCACCGAGCGTCCTCGCAATTCCTCGGCGTCGAGGGGTGGCGATAGGAGGCCTGCGACATGCAGATCGACATGCTCGTAACGGGCGGCCAGCGACCTGGCTTCGCTCACGGCGCCGGGCAACGGCCGTCCGTCCCCCATCTGCTCGGAAGCGAATGCCAGGATACCCTCACCACGGGAGCGGTCGTCATCATCGACTCGCAGGCCGGCCAGGATCGTTGCCGAGGGGCATCGGCTCCATACCGATCCTGCTGTCGAAAGTGCTTCGTAGGGCACGAGGTTGAGCGCCCCGTCGGGAATGACCACGAGCTTGTGGCTCGCAGCGATTCGCGGAGCAGCCTCTCCGAACAGCTCCCCGGCCATGGTGACCCCGATCGTGGAGACGGCTTCGCCGTGCCCGTCGCGGGGCCACGTCGACATCACATCCCTCAGGATACGGGCCTTGGCCTCGAGTTCGTCCCCCGCCGCCAACCGCACGACCTCGACGCCGTCGCCACCGACGACGAACAGATAGGATTCTTCGTCGCCGAGATAGTAGTCGAGCAGGAGCTCCCCTTCGGCCAGCACCTGGGTCTGCAGTTCAGCCGCGGTCGTCGGCTTCCGCGCCGGGCGCTGGGTGTCGACACCTCGGCGGTCCCGGATCCGCTCGGCCATGGTCCTGGCCTTGAAGACCTGGACAGCGTCGAAGGCGGCCGCGATGCCCTCGGTGGGATCCCGATGTCCCAACATGATGCCCGCCAGGTCCGCGGCGATGCGGCCGCCCGCCGCGCTTCGCTGCTCCCGCCAAGCGGGATCGCGCGGCGCATCGCGGACATCCTCCCAGACCAGCGCCGCATCGCGGAGCGAGGCCAGGGCTTCGGCGTCGCGGCCGAGCCGGTGTTCGGCGGCGGCCCGCAGTTCGAGGGCCTCGAAGAGATGGCGGACGAGCGTCTGGGATCGGGCCTGTTCGGCGACTCGGGTGAGGGTCGCGACCGAACGCTCGTCCCTACCAGCCTGGAATTCAGCCCGACCGAGTGCGAGGCTCAAATTGACGGCCGTCTGGCCCCCCGTCCTGCTGCCCCAGCGTCGTGTGCCGTCTTCAAGAACAGCCAGAGCGGCTTCGAGGCTGTCTTCGGAGGCGAGGGACGTCGCCAGACCCATCAGGCACTCGCATCGGTCCTCGATATCAAGGACCTCCGAGTCGGAGACCAGAGCTTCGCGCACGATCTGCTTCGCTTCCCGGTTGCGGCCCTGCAGGCGTCGCAGCCTCGCCCTGCGGATCTTGACGGCGGGTTCTCGGTCACGGAACCCCCCATCCCGGCACACGGATTGGAGATCGTCGAGCAGAGCCTCCGCTTCCTTGTACCTTCCGAGCTCGATCAAACAGTCCACTTCATTGCCGCCGGTGATCACCGCATCCTGTCGCTGCGCAAGAGCGATCTGAAGCTCATAGGCGCGTTCGTAGTGGCGCTGGGCCAGCCCCGGATCGCCCGTGGCGTATTCCAGCGCTCCAAGGTTGTTCTCGGCCAGGGCCTCAACCGCCTCATAGCCGACATCGCGGGCCAGGCCCACCACCCGATTGAGACAGAACACCGCATCGCTGGTGCGGCCGGCATCCTGAAGGGCCACTGCCAGACCGTTGAGGGCCCACACCTCGGGCTGCACCTCTCCGCGTTCGTGAAAGAGATCCGCGGCGCGGCGGTAATCCCGTTCGGCATCCGTATAGAGACCGTTGCGCGTCGCCAGGAATGCGAGGCCCACAAGGCTCCAGGCTTCGTGCCGGGTATCGTCGGTTGCAAGAGCGAGATCCCGGAGCTTCCGGTAGATCGCACGAGCCTCGTCTTGCCGCCCCTGCTGCTCGACGGCGAGGCCAAGCCAGCGCAAGGCGTCGCACCAGCCCAGCGTATCTTGACGAGCGGCTGCAAGATCGGCTGCCTCGGCCAACAGCGGTTCGCCTTCGCGAGGGCGCCCGTACGAGGCATGCAAACGGCCCAGCTTCGCGACCAGGGGCTGGAGAAAAGAGGAATCGGATTCGGCTCGGGCTTCCAGGAGCAGCGGGGCGATGATCGCCTCGACTTCATCGACGCGGTGTTCAACATGGAGAGTATCGAGGCGGGCGAGGAAAGCAGTACGGTCGGATAGTGACGATGCCTGGGTGATGGCGGCGATCATGAGGAACGTCGCGAACACCGGGAGAATGATCACTGAACGCATCACCGTCTACAACCAACCCTTCAGACACAATGTGAAACTCACAGCTGGAATCGACAGCCACTCCACACCGCAGATTACCACGCGTCTTGAGGATTCACCAACGTCGCACACCCCACAAAGCTCTGGCGTCCCTGGCCCTCATCTCTGATCATAGTCGGGAACCCACGCGACGGCCGCCCGTACTGCCCCGGCCACCCCATCCTTGAACCGGAGGACGACATGCGTGCCCTCGCCTCTCTGCTGCTGCTCAGCTTCGCGCTGGCCGCCGCCGCCACAGCGGCTCCTCTTATCACCGAGACCTATACGCTGCCCAACGGCCTGACGGTGATCCTGCACCCCGACCCGTCGCAACCCATGGTGACGATAAACACGTGGTTCCACGTCGGCTCCAAGGATGAGGACCCCGGCCGCACCGGTTTCGCCCACCTGTTCGAGCACCTGATGTTCATGGGCACCGACCGCGTGCCGGACAATCAGTTCGATATGCTCATGGAACGAGGCGGCGGCGCCAACAACGCCTCGACCGGCACCGACCGCACCAACTACTACTCCTGGGGCCCGCGCTCGCTGCTGCCGACTCTGATGTGGCTCGACGCCGACCGACTCGACGCGCTGAGCGCTGCGATGACCGAAAAGAAAGTCGACCTGCAGCGCGACGTCGTGCGCAACGAGCGCCGGCAGAACGTGGAGAACCAGCCCTACGGCATCGCCGAGCTGATCCTGCCCGAAGCCCTGTACCCGGCCCACCACCCCTATCAGCACTCGATCATCGGCAGCCACGAGGACCTCGAGGCCGCCACCGCCGCCGACGTGAAGGCCTTCTTCGACACCTACTACGTGCCGGGCAACGCCAGTCTGGTCGTGGCCGGCGACTTCGATCCCGCCGTGGCCAAGGAGCTGGTGGCGAGCACCTTCGGCGCCGTCGCGGCCCGACCGCTGCCCGAACACAAGACCGCCGAACCGGTGACCCTCGCCCGCGAGGTCAGCCGCATGGCCGTCGACCGCGTGAACTTCCCGCGCCTGTACCTGGTGTGGCACTCACCGGCCGCCTACCAGGACGGCGACGCAGACATGGAGATGATCGCGTCGCTGCTGGCCGCCGGCCAGACCGGCCGCCTGTACGAACGCCTGGTGCTCCAGGACAAACTGTCTCAGAACATCGACGTCTACCAGTACAGCAAGGAGCTCGGCAGCGAGTTCCACATCGAGGCCACGGCATCCGAGGGCGCCGACCTCGAGCAGATCAAACGGGTCGTTCTCGAAGAGATCGACCGCCTGCAGACCGACGGCCCCACCGAGGCCGAGCTGGACCGCGTCAAGGCGTCCACCGAGTCAGGTTTCCTGCGCCAGAAGGAGAGCCTGACCCGCCGCGCCAACCTGCTCAACGCTTTCCGCAAGGCCTACGGCGAAGCCGACAGCTTCGATCGCGAGCTCGCTCGCCAGCTATCCCCGACCTCCGAGTCGGTCCGCCTGTGGAGCCGCAAGATCCTGGGCGAAGGCCGCGTCGATCTGCGCATTCTGCCCGAAGACGCCGCGGTGGCCGGAGCCGACCTGAACCAGAGGCCAGAGAACCTGCCCGACCGCCCGGCCGAGCCGGCCGTCGCCACCAGGCTCGAACTGAAGAACGGCCGCCCCCTGTACGTGGTCAGCCGTCCCGGCAGCGGATTGTTCAGCGGCCAGATCATCGTCGACGGCGGCGAGCGGCTCATGGACTCGGATCAAGCCGGCCTGGCCTCGCTGTGCGCCACCATGCTCACCAAGGGTGCCGGCGACCGCGACGCCGCGGCCTTTGCCGACGCTGTAGCCTCGCTCGGAGCACGGATCGGGGTCCGCAGCAGCACCGAGAACTTATCGGTCCAGGTATCGGGCCTGACCTCACGCCTGGATGAGACACTTGCCTTGCTGGGTGATGCGTTGATCCGTCCCAAAATCACTGCCGAGGATTTTGCCCGCGAGAAGGATCTGGCCTTGGCTGGCATCCTGTCCCGGGGCGAGAGCGCCAACCGCGTCGCCCAGACCGTGATGCGTCTGAGCCTCTTCGGCCGCGACGATCCCCGCGGCCTCCCCGGAGACGGCTTCGCCGAAACGGTGGCGTCGCTGACCCGCGACGATGTGACTGCCTCGTTGACGCTCCTGATGAATCCCGAACACGCCGCCTACGTGTTCGTGGGCGACTTCGAGCCGGCTCAGATCAAGAAAGCCCTGGACCGCCACCTGAATGGTTGGAAGGGCAAGGGCGACGCCGTCGTAACATCATCGACTCCATTGACCGAACCCAAACCCGGCATGCTGCTGGTCGACCGCCCCGACGCACCGCAGACCGTCATCATGCTCGCCCGCCCGATTCCGGGACCGGACGACGCCGAACGCGTCACCCGCGAGTGCCTGAACACGCTCTTCGGCAGCTCGTTCACCAGCCGCCTCATGCAGAATATCCGCGAGGAGCACGGCTACTCCTACGGCGCACGCTCAGCCTTCATCGAAAGCGGCGACCAATGGCTGCTGACGGCTTCGTCCGGTGTGCAGACCCGCGTCACGGGACCGGCCCTGAGCGAATTCAAGAAGGAGTTCGACGGTCTGAGCAACGGCGACGTCACCCCGGAGGAAACCGAGAAGGCTGTGCGCACCGTACGCTTCGAACTGGAGAACGCGGGAGCGACCACCGGCGAGATGGCCAACCTGGTCACCGGCCTGCTCAAGGCCAACCGCCCCGTCGACGCTGTGCGTCGTGATCTTACGGCGTTGGCTGGGGTCGATCAAGCCGCCCTCAACGCCGTAGCGGCTTCGGGTCTGTACACCTGGGATGATCTGCTGATCGTTCTGGTAGGCGACAAGGAGCAGGTGTTGCCGCAGTTGGAGGAGGCGGGGTTCGGGGCGCCGGTTGTTGTGGATGGCGAGGGCAAGCCGATCCAGTAAATGCCCACTATGGCTTGGAAAACCGAGGGGTTTCTGCGGTACGCAGAAGCCCCTCATACATGAAACGACAAAGAGGTCACAGCATCCGCTGTAACCCCTAGTCATAGTTGGTACGCCACCAGGGACTTGAACCCCGAACCGTCTGATTAAGAGTCAGATGCTCTGCCAGTTGAGCTAGTGGCGCCCCGTATCCGGAATGTGGTGCAACCGCAAGAGGCGTGTTATCCTCTCCCGCCGGCCCCGCAAACTAGCACCGAGGTTGGGGTCTGTCAAGGTTTCCACCCCGTTTTCGGCCGCGGCCGACATTTCCGTGAGGATCATCCCCATGCTCGATCTCCCAGCCCGCAAGAAACGCGTCGGTCACGTCGTGCGCATCCTGACCGAGCGCTACCACGACGCCAAATGCAGTCTCGATCACGACGGCCCCTTCCAGCTGCTCATCGCCACCATCCTGAGCGCCCAATGTACAGACGTTCGAGTCAACATGGTCACTCCGGACCTTTTCGCCTCATTCCCCGACGCCCGGGCCTTCGCCGAAGCACCCGTCGAGGAGATCGAAGAGGCGATCCGCTCCACCGGCTTTTTCCGCCAGAAAGCCAAGTCCATCAAGAGCTGCAGCACCGACATCATCGAAAAACACGGCGGCGAACTGCCCACGACCATCGACGATTTCGTGAAGCTGGCCGGCGTGGGCCGCAAGACGGCCAACGTGGTGCTCGGTGTGGCCATGGGAAAGCCCGACGGCGTGGTGGTCGACACCCACGTGGGGCGCATCGCGGTGAAACTGGGATTGACGGAACACGGCCCCAAGGACGCCGTGAAGATCGAGCGGGACTTGAACGCATGCGTACCGAAGAAGGACTGGGTGGGGATCGGCCATCTGCTGATCGATCATGGACGCGCGGTGTGCAGGGCCCGCAAACCCGACTGCGACGCCTGTCCCCTCTACCGGCACTGCGAGGCGCGGGCCTGATCAACGAATCAGCGAAACCTTGCGGGTGTCGGCGCCGTCTTCGGTGCTGAGTCGAACGAGGTAGAGGCCGGCCGGCATTTCGCGCCCGTCGTCACCGCAACCGTGCCAGTCGACTTCGTGGTGACCGACCGACAAAACTCCCTCAGACAGTGTCGCCACCAAAGCGCCTGCCACGTCGTGAACGGTCACCAACGCACGGCCTGGCCGGGCCAGCTCGAACGCCACCCTCACACTCGGGTTGAAGGGATTCGGGCGGGGCGCCGACAGGCTGCTCCGCTGAGGAATCTGCAGGCCTTCATCCGAGGGCGGTGGGTCGTCGTTGCCCACGCCTCCTTCACAGTGATTGCGCAGCAGCTCCACGCCGCGTGGACCCGCTCCCGCCACAAGGACAGCTGAAGTCGTTGCCACGCCGCCGCCAGCCCCCGGTCCGACCATCCCCGCCCAACGCGGCGCTTCGAGCATGCTGACATCGATGGCGATCAGGTCCCCTGCCGACGCATAGAGCATATCGCCGTCCAGCAACAGGCTGCTGCAGAGGCCCGGCAAAGCCACCGAAGTATGGAGATCGAGCTGTCCCGGGACTTCGAGATCCCCCGTCAGGACATAACCATCGCCGCCGATGATCAGACGCGTCCCGTCGAGTGCTAGACTCGTTGCCGAGACGCTCGTGTTCCATGTGTCGACGAGGACAGGCACCATCGAGGCGTCGTAGATGTAGTAGTCGAGGATCCCATCCATGGACATGACCACGGCATTGCCGTCCACGCCTATGCAACGGGGCGCCTCCGGCAACGGCTGAAACAGGGCCACCTGCGGGTCGGCCGGATCGGCGGCGTAGACGAGCTGGGTATGATCGCCCACGCCCAGAACATTGGTCCCCTCGACGAAGACCTGCACGTAGTTCCCCCGCACGAACAACGCCCGGGGATCTCCGCCCAGGTTGACGATGCTCCCCAGCACAGGAGCGGCAGGATCGCTGATATCCACCAGGGCGAGTTTGCCTCGGTTCTGTCCTGAGCTGTACGAGATCACCGCGGCGAGATCGCCCCCAAGAGCCAGACCACGGGGCTCATACTGGATGTCCAGTCCTGCCAGACGGACCGGAGCCTCGGGATCGGAGACGTCGAGGAGCCAGAGACGTCCGGTGGGACTGCCGCCTGCGGTTCGGGTGTCGAGGAGGGCCCCGGCGAGATCGCCGTCGGTGAAGACGGCCATCACATCGTCGTGGATCGTCTCAGGTACCACCACGCCTGCCGGCGCCACGGGGCGCGGATCATCCAGAGCAAGAACGGCGAACCCTTCTTCCTCACGCGCCAGATAGGACCATGATCCATCGGCCTCCACGTCGCCGCCGGTCATCGCCGACGAACCGATCAGGTCGAAGGTGCCGAACGCGATATCGAAGACTTCATAACCGATCGCGTCGTCGGTGCTGTCGCCGAGCAGGTGGAGGCGTGTGCCCTCGATCGCCACCTCGGTCCAGGCCCCGGGGTCGTAATGGGATAGGGCCAGCTGTGCGTCGCCGGTGATGTCGATCGACACGAGCACGCCGTTGCCGGCGAGCCAGGCCCGATCGGCGCTCAGGGCTACGTCCCTGACCAAGCCGCCGCCGTGCCAGGTGTCGACCGATGTCGGGACAGCGGGGGCGGATAGATTGAAGATGCGCAGGTTGGGACTCAAGGGTCCGGCAAGGGCCAGGGTCTGGTCTCTCAGGTCCAGCGCTGCCGTCTGATCGGACACCGTTTGACTGTCGGTGATCAGCGGTGCATCGGGATTGGTGACATCGACGGTGATCAGCATCCGGGCTGCGCCGCCGATGTCGGTATCGCAGAGGATGTAGATGTGGGATGCCCCCCCCACCATGTCCACCGTCCAGCCCGGCAACGTGAGACCGCCGGCTTCGCGGGGCGATGAAGGCGCACCCATATCGAGACAGAGCAGGGAACTGTCGTCGGCACGCGCCATGACCGCCGTACTCCCCGAACCCGCCACACGCCACTGTCCCGCTCCGAGCACATGCTCGACGATGAACCAGGGAATCTCCGGATTGGTCAGATCGTAGACGGTGAGCCCCACGTCCGCGACACCCAACAACACGTACGGACCCATGCGGCTCATGTCGTCCACAGCCCCGGCCCCGGCCCGGGTGGCGACGAGGCGGAGCGAGCGGCCGTGATCGACACAGTCGACCACCGCTGTGCTGATGGAGGCGGAGACCAGCGAGGCGATCAGCAGGAACGGGGCGGCGATACGGGCGGTCATAACAACTCCCGGGCGTTATGGAATCTGATCTCGTTCAAGCTGGGGATCAACGGATCAGGAGGACTTTTCTAACATCCCGGCTGTCATCACGGCGCAGACTCACCATATAGGCTCCGGTGGCCTGGGCGCGTCCCGAATCATCCGTGCCGTTCCAGATCACGGCATGGTGACCGGCATTGCTCTGGCCTTCGGCAAGAGTCGCAACGCGACGTCCGCTCAGATCGTGGATCGTCACGAGTACCGATTCCGGACGCTCTTGATCCCAGGAGACGGTGGTGTGGGGATTGAACGGATTGGGAGCGACGCGGAGGGAGCGAACAGGCGGCGGCGTAGCCTCAGCGAAAGCCTGGTTCTCGAGAGGAGCCGCAGTCCCGCAGTCGGGAGCATAGGCAAACCAGCCGCCGCCCTTGGTCGCCACGAGCAGCCTTTCCGGACTTGCGTCCAGAGCCGCAACCCTGGCGGGCGGGCGGAATGAACCCAGCAGAATAGGAGAATGGGAGATGTCGAAGATGTGGATCATGCCGTCAGCCAAGGTGAACACGTGGTCGCCGGAGAAGGTGGCGTCGACCACCGCCCGATTCGTGGCGACCCGGCCCTTATACACGGGGGAATAAGGGTCCGCCACGTTGTACAGGTCGATACCCCAGGTGCTCATGACCATGCCCAACAGATCGCCTTCGCGGATGAGCTTCGTCGACGGGGCCCGTCCCGGCAGCGTGGCCAGGAAATACGGCGCGGTGGGGTCGCTCACATCGACCATTCTGCATCCACTGACACCGGTCATCACGTAGAGCACGTCACCGATCTTCATCATGTCGATACAGTCGAAGACGGTCGTCAGCTGCATTGAACCGATCTGCTTTGGATGTACAGGGTCGCCCATGTCGAACACAGCCAGCGTTGGTCGGCCGGTGAACCCGGGAACGCTTTGGTACAAGTAGTAGCCGAGCCCATCGATCACCGACATCAGGAACGACGGGCCGGGGTTACCCACCAGATCGCGCAAACGGAACATGCCCAGCTTCCGGGGTGCGGACGGGTCGCTCAATTCCGTCACCAGCACGCCTTCGCGGCGTTCCTGATAGTGCATTCCGGCGTCGTAGGAATCCCAGCCGCGGTAGAAGTTCACCGAGTAGCCGTCGCTCAACAGTTCGGGAACGTCGGGGGTCTCGAGATTCCACACGCCGTTGCCGGCGAAGAGCATGCCGTCGTGGATGGCGGTCGGACCGAAGTCGGTGCGCACCGGCCTGGCGGCGGCGAGGACGGGATACCAGGGCAGATCCAGGTCCACGGCCTCCCAGCCGAAACCGGTGACCAGCCCCACGGCCGGCGTCGTGGGCAGCACGATGTCGAAAGGCGTCACCGAACCAGTGAGGTAGGGAGACGTAGGGTCGGCGACGTTGTAGACCTTGTCGCCGACGATCAGCTGTTGGTCGAAAAGGGCCATGGGATCGTTGGCGGCGAATCGGGTCACGATCGTTGGCGCGGTGGGGTCGCTGACGTCGATCACGCTGATCATGTCGCCGTTGCTGTTCACATCGCCTGCCATGAGGTATTGCCCAACAGCGATCAGATCGCCTGAGAACAGCACTTCGAGTTCGAACGGGATGCGGCTGACCTTATGCGTATCGGTGATGTCGTAGGCAAGCAGGTCGCCGGACTGATTGGTGCACCAGAGCACGTTGGCCAGCCTGGTCATGGACTGGATGGGGCCGGGCATGGTCCAACGGGCCACGATTTCATCGCCCCCCCCCGCCACGTCGATCAACAGAGAACCAGCACCCCCGCTCGCGAACAGGCGCCCGCCGTCGAGTAGCAGCGTGCGGAAGGTCGTGCCGGGTTCGAGGATATTGGTGATGGTCGGGGTTTCGGGATCGGAGATGTCGAGAACACGCAGTCCATGTTCCGTGGCCAGGTAGAGGCGGTCCTTGAAAACATCCACGTCGTAGAAATACACCGAAGACGACATCGTCGCGACGATGGTGACATCGGGCAAAGCAGCCAGATCCAAAATCTTCATACCGTCCTCGTCGAGGACGAATGCCGTCTCGCCGCGGGTTGCGGCACGTGTCGGTGTAGCAAAGCCGGGATGATCCCAGAGGCGGGGAACGTCATAGGGATCGAGGGCATCGTATTCGATGCACGACTGAGCGCGTACCAATGTGACGGCGGCACACAGGCACATCAAAACACGTACGGCGATGCGAGTAGATCTCAAGGAGGACCGCTCCCGGTGACGGTGCAGGTCGATCAGCTACCATTAAATGTACAGCGAATCAGTACTGATTGTCCATATCTACAACAAAAAGAGACGCCCCGAGGGGCGCCTCTTCGTAATTCACCGCTGTCCGACTAGAAGGGCAGATCGTCGTCATCACCGGGCATGGGAGCCTCGGGGAAGGGATCTTGGGCCGGTCCACCCTGCTGGGCGGCCTTTTTAGGGGCCTGCTGGGCCGGACTCGCAGGGGCGCCGCCGCCACCGCCCTGGCTGTCGCCGGCGCGGCCGAGCATCTGCATCTCGCGAGCCACGATCTCGGTGGTGTAGCGCTTCTGGCCCTGCTGGTCTTCCCACTCGCGGGTCTGCAGGCGACCTTCGATGTACACCTGCTTGCCCTTCTGCAGATACTGGCCGCAGATCTCGCCGAGGCGGCCCCAGGCCACCACGCGATGCCATTCGGTGCGCTCCTGCTTGTTGCCCTCGCGGTCGGTCCACTGGTCTGTGGTCGCGACGGTGAAGTTGGTCACCGCGGTGTTGCTCTGGGTGTACCGCATTTCCGGATCCTTGCCGAGGTTCCCGACGATGATCGCCTTGTTGACGCTGGCCATGTGTACGTTCCTCCTGGTTATCGAGGCGGACGGGCCGCCGTTGCGGGAGATCTTCGACCGAAACCACGGTGCGATGCGGTGGGCGCATTCTAGGGCATCTCCGCCCCCGACGCCACCCCCGGACGCGAAAAACGGCCCCAGTGCGGGACCGCGCGCGCCCCTCCGTGAAGGAGGGAAAAGGTGGGGTGGATGATGGGATTCGAACCCACGACCACCTGGACCACAACCAGGGGCTCTGCCAACTGAGCTACATCCACCACCGAGGTCTTTTTGGCGCGCCTGGCAGGATTCGAACCTGCGACCGCCGGATTAGAAGTCCGGTGCTCTATCCAGCTGAGCTACAGGCGCGACTTCCCAGGCGCCCGCGCAGGGGCGCGGAGAGGGAATAATGGGGCACGTTGTGTACCCTGTCAAGCCGCGTCGGGACTCAGATGCAGTTGAGAACAGTGGACTTGGTTTCCTGCGGGCGCCCGGTTGCGTCGGTGCCGCCAGTTTCGGTTGCTGGGGCGGGGACTGCATGGGGCGGGCCTGGGGTGTCGAATATGTAACTGTTTCCCGGATACGGGATTGTCAGTGATACAGCACCGTGCCTGCAGAGGATGAGTCGCTGGGGGTTGTCGACCGGGCGGGCGTCGTCGCTCGGCGACGACAGCTGGACCCGCCCTTCGTGGGGCTTCGGGTTTGATCCCTGAGGCTCCCCGTGCGTGGATCCACGCATGGGGGGCATGATTCATCAATCTCCCGTGGCGGAGTCCCTATGTTCCTTGACCCGGCTTGAAACGGTCCCGTAGATTCACAACGATGACGAAACCATACGCATTGCTATGAGGTGGCCATATGAAGACGCTGGGGTGGATGACGGGAATCATCCTGATCATCGGGGTGCTTGGTACGGGTGGGCTGGCGGCGGCGCAGGACTGCGTGGATTATTCAGGAATCGCACCGCTCGACCCTCCTCTACTCTGGTCTGTTCCTGGATATTCCGCGCCGTCCAGTGTCGCCTCCGTGGGTGACTGGGCCTACGCCGTCGACAGGGAAGGAATCAAGATCCTGGATCTGCGGGATGAGAACGATGTCAAGATCCATGGCCATATCTTGGAACCGAGACGTCTTTACGCGATCAGATCCATCGGCGACCGGATCTTCGTGACGGCCAGCGGCGGCGTCCGGGTCTGGGATGTGAGCGACCCCGGATCACCGACTCCTCTGCCATCGCTCGAAGCTCCCTGGAGCCTGTCGGACCTCACTGTTGAAGGCCCACTTCTCTACGGCATCGACGGTAACGAAATCGTCCGCATCGATGCATCGCAAACGCCGCCCGTGGAGGCCGGCCGTTGGACATGTCTCTACGGCGCACAAGCCATGGCCGTCTCAGATTCGATCGCCTGGATCAGCTACATGGATGATGTGTGCGCCTACGACCTGCGTGAGGGCGGAGCCGGAGCCGAGATCCCCACAGGCCTCGAAACGTACAACACGCAGTACGGTCACTCGTTGAACTTCATCAAGGGCAGGATGCTGGTCGTTCATTACTCGAGTATGGGGAGCGATTGGACGGACATCTACGATGTCTCGAATCCCGGAGAACCCCTCCTCGTCGGCTGGGTCAACGGCGACACCCGACCTCATGTCATCGACGACCTCATGTTCATCGATACCGATGTCTATGACATCACCTCCATCGACGATCCTATCGATGTCGGCGATGTGCCCCACCACTACGCCCGGTGCGGCAGCAGGAGCCTCGTCGGCATCAGCAACGGATTCGGACTCGAGTCCGTCGACATTATGGACCCGGGCTTCCCGATCATCGATTCGAAACCACCACTGGTGTCGAGCGATATCATGATCCGCGAATACCCCGGCCTTCTCCGTTCCCGCACAGGGTTATGGACATTGGAAGCGACCGGCCCGCCGTCCCCGGTCCCGACGGACCTCCCCAACGGCAGTTTGTCCTGCACACGCCACGACGAAACCATCGACGGAACTCGCTTCTACATGGCGTCCTATGATTCGATCTTCATCCACGATCTCACCACACCCCACTCGTGCCCCCGCATCGGATCATTCTCCCTCTACGACCTCTTCTTCGATAATCCCCGTCTGGTGGGGTTCGGTGTCCATGCCGGGATCGCCTACATGGGCGTTCAGCAGGGCCAGCTGGCCCAGAGCAAGCTCTACACCATCGACGTCTCGAATCCCTCCACACCTATCATTCTCGATGAGCTGACCCTCCCCAACTTTTTTTCCGTACGCGGGACTCAGGTCGTTGGCCACACCCTCTATCTGGCCACCCAGCTCATGGGCTTACGTAAGATCGACATCACGAACCCGGCGGACATGGTGTACCTCGAGCAGGACTCGGGGGCCGCCGAGTGCGTCGATTTGCGTTTGTTCGGCGACACCCTCGCCATGATCATGGACCCGGGCGGCACGTGGCTCTACGACGTGTCCGATCCCAGCCTGCCCTTGGAGCGACACATCCTCGACGCCGACGGCCACTCCCATGACACCGTCGTGTACGGAGACCGCGCCTACATGGTCGATCGTCCCGACACACGATGCGATCCGTCGTATGCCCCTCCTCCTGGCGACCGGATCAAGATCTTCGATCTTTCCGGAACGACTCCGCTCCTGCTCGGTCGCGTGGCCGTCCCCGGACGTCCCGCCTCGATCTTCGCCACCAACGACCAGCTCGTCATTGCGACCTACAACGGCGGCTGGTACGGCCTCCCTCTGGACTGCGGCACCGTCGCGATCGAACCGCCCCCGCCCGCCGATCCCGGCGCCGTGCCCACGTCGCTGCGCCTGCTGCCGGCGGTGCCGAATCCCTTCAATCCGCGGACGACGATCTCGTGGGACCAAGCTAGTCCCGGCCCCGTGACCGTCGACGTATACGATTTGGCCGGACGGCATATCGCCTCGCTAGTCGACGGACAGCGAAGGGTCGGGCGGCATGCTGTAACCTGGGACGGCAGGAACAGTGCAGGACGGGCACAAGCTGCTGGAACATACATGATCTCCGTGCGGCATGTGGACGAGCGGAAGGTGAGGAAAGTGGTGCTAGTGAGGTAAACCTGAAGATGGCTTAGCCACCCGACATCACATAGCAACTGTAGCTGTTGTGCCCCATGTCATTGACTCTGCAATATCGATGGGATAGAATCCGCATACGATCGTATCCTGGCACGATAAAGAAATCCTTGAGCCACAATTTGAATCATATCTGACTCCCGCAACCAGGATGCCGCGGATTGGCCGAACCCACCTCAAGACGGGAGATTTCTATCATGACGACGATACGAACCAGTCTCATCTCCTTCTTCCTTATCGGTATTCTCTTGGGAACATTCGGTGGATGCGATTCCGATGATGTCACCTACATTTCGCTGCCGAACCCGACAGTGACATATCGCCTGACCGGACGCGTATTGGACCATGCATACGGCCTGCCCCTGGCCGGTGCCTCGTACGCGATTCTCGGATCCGATCACTCTGGAACGTGCGATGACCTTGGTGTCTTCCAGGTCGACGATCTGACAGAAGGAACCTACCAAATCATACTGTCCTCGCCAGGATACGCCACGGTGAGGACGAACATTCATCTATCCGCAGCAGTAAAGCGTATCGAAGCAGTGGTTGATTTTCAACTCGTGACCACTTCGGGCTCCGTCGTGTTAAAGGTATACGGAGAGCCCGATGGCGTCCCGCTGCAGGGGGTCACTATTTCGGTATCCGATGTTCGTATGAGCGCCTACGGCAATACCTACGAATTCGATCCCGCGTCATACACTGCGTCCGGCGTGACGGACTCGACCGGATCAGTGACGCTGACGGGTATCCCGAACGCCCTAGTAACCTTTTCCGCCGCCCCTCACGATATCGACGACGACGGGGTGATGGACTACGGGAATGCTGACATCGACTTCGATCTTCGTGAATTCGTCGCTCCTCCCGATCCCATCATGATGCCCCTGCTGGGCGCCACCGAACCGATCTTGATGCAGTCCAACATCCCGAATAATGGATATAGTCTCGTTGGAAGCTCCAACGTTTGGATCCTTTTCTCCCATGAAATCGATCCTGCAACCGTCTTCGTCGAGATCACATTGGAGCAGGATAACCCCCCATACGAACCGATCCCTGTCACGGCTGAGTGGACCTCACCGATTCGCCTGCAGTGTTCGCCTGTGGTGGAACTCAACAACGACGCAATGGACTACGAGCTTGTCATTACCATCACATCGGACGATGGCTGGATCTATCTATTATCACGCAGATTCTATTGGATCACGGGCTCTTTGAATCTGGACGGGGACTGCGATGAGACTGTGACGGAACTGACCTTGGACCCCATCCAGCCCCCCTTCGACTATGACACACGCTCTTTCTCACTCTCTTGGCCTGCAGTCACCTGCTCCAGCGGCTATAATCTCTACGCCCGTGACGACAGGAATAATCAGGATTGGGTCCTGCTGCTCACCGACTCTACGGACTACGAATGGGGAGTTGTCGAAACGACCTGTTTGCTTCCTGAGTTCTTTGACCGATATCAAGTCGATGGCTTGCTAACACCCCTCGCGGGCATCAACGTCTCGTTCTGCATCGTACCTGTCGACGCTACAAATCCAGCCCCCGGCTCACCACACGCTGTGCTCCAGGTCGCAGATGGGACCGCTCCATCAATCCAGAGGGTTGAGGTGACCGGTGGAGCATTCAACGACACGAGTGAAATGACGCCATTGCAGATCAGTCTGTTATTCTCGGAATTCGTTGCAGTGGACTCACCTGATCCCATCCTATTCATCGCCGAACTCGGCGGTGACCCCGGCTTCGCACTCGATCCGATGGAGGCCACCTGGTCCTGGGACAACGGCCGTCACTCCGGAACATTCCTTTTCATGATTCCACCCGGAGTCGACGCCTCGGGAGACGAAGTGACGATGATGCTCGACAACCTGATCGACCTCAGCGGCAACTCGACCGGAACCTTGGCAACCGAGGCAATCACCCTCTCAGCGTACAACGGCGTATTCGATTTCGAGTTTGGAAGTCAGGGCTGGACGACCGTCGGCGACGGTTGGGAACAGGGTGTGCCATCCAATGGACCTCAAACCGGATTCAACAGCATGCAATGCTGGGGAGTCGCTCTTTCAGGTACTTATGGCAACAGTTGGAATGGAAGCCTGTTCTCTCCAGAAGTTCTTGTCTGTGGCGACACACCTTCGTTGAGCTTCTATTGCTGGTATTCCCTCTACTCCTATGGCGATTATGTATTATTGCGTGTGATTGACGAGGACGGAAGAGTTCACGAACTGGACTCCTTTACGTCCAGTTACGAAAACTGGATGCAACGGTCCTACCCGCTGTTGTCCTTCGTAGGGCAGAGGATCCAAGTTCAGTTCCAGTTCACATCCGATTCCTCTTTAGCTCGCTCTGGCTTCTTTCTCGACGATGTCCACATTGGCTGCGAATAAGCCGAACCCGACGTCTGGTTTATGTTCCTCTCCACCCAATAAGTCGTTTGCACTGATAACCAAGGGCGACCCAAACAAAAACAAGGAGCCACGCCATCAGCGCAACCCCTTGAATCTATTGGTCGGGGCGAAAGGATTCGAACCTTCGACCCCCTGCTCCCAAAGCAGGTGCGCTACCGGGCTGCGCCACGCCCCGACCTGATTTCGATGTCCTCAGAAAAGTCCAGACGTCTGGACTGACCGACCACGATCGCGTCCGGACCCCGGCGAGTCAACCCCGCCGACCGTTCAGCCGTCGTAGATCGCCGCGACTCCGCCGAGCAACCGCCTCATCGCCCGTCCACGGTGGCTCAACGCATTCTTCTCCTCCGCCCCCATCTCCGCCAGCGTCCGGTCGCTACCGCAGGGACGGAACACCGGATCGTACCCGAAGCCACGCATGCCCCGCGGCGCGCGCACGATCTCCCCTAGCACCTTGCCGCGGCACGACAGCTCCCGCCACACCGGGGCGTTGATGGCGTGGCCGCGGGAGCCGGCAGGCATGCCCGTCGGGGCGAAGCGGGTCGGCGGCACCGCGTCGTCAGGGCCGTCGGCGGTCCAGATGCGCGGATCGGGCAGGCGCAGATCCCCGGGCGCGGCATCGCCGGGCCGCCCACCGTGACGAACCGGGGTGGTCAGATCCTCGAGCACATGCGCGAGTCGAGCGGTGTCCACACCGGCCGTGGCTCCGGGCTCGGACATGCGGGCCACATACTCGTCCCATACCGCGCGACGATCCATCAACTCGTTCCAGAAGGCCTCTTCCTCGAGAGGATCGGCCAGGTGGATCGTCCGGCGGTACGGATCGTGGAGCCAGCGCGTCGCCACGCCGGGCGCTGCGGCGGCGGTGCGGCCGTCGGCGGGGCGCGGATCGATCCACACCGCGGCGGTCTCGAACCAGGCGTCGCGCTGGTCGTCCGGCACGTCGCGCATCAGCTCGCTCAGCAGGCGGCAGTTGTCGTCGTAGCTGCAATCGGGCCCGGCGAAACGGGCGGCGAACACGTCGGGCAGGCCGTTCAGGGCCTGCACGCTCAGCGAGGTGTCGTCGGCCACGGCGATCTCGCCGGTGAACGCGGCGGTGGCCAAGGCCTTGCGCGTGGCGTTGCCGAGGATCGTGGTGCCGTCCTCGATGATCTCCGGCAGCCCCTCGTAGTCGCCGGCCGAGCGCACCTCGAAGGGCAGGCCTGTGCAGAGCTCGCGCAGTTCGCGCAGCTTGTCCGCGTTGCGGCTGGCGATGACAACGATGCGGCGTTCACTCACTCGTTCGGTCACTCGTTCGCTCACACCGTCGCCTCCAGGGCCCGCTTCTGCAGATCCACCAGCCGGGCGATGCCGTCGGTGGCGAGGTCCACCATGCCGTTCAGCTCCTCGCGGCTGAAGGGCGTGTGCTCGGCTGTGCCCTGGATCTCGATCAGCCCGCCGCCTTCGGCCATGACGATGTTCATGTCGGTGCCCGCGCGGGAGTCTTCGGCGTAGTCGAGGTCGATGACCACCTCGCCGTCGACCACGCCCAGGCTCACCGCACCCACCAGTCCGTTCATGGGATGGCGTTTGAGATTCAGCCGCGCCAAGGCGTCGTAGAGAGCCACCGAGGCGCCGTTGATCGAGGCGCAGCGGGTGCCGCCGTCGGCCTGGATCACGTCGCAGTCGACGGTGATGGTCAGCTCGCCGATGGCGTTCAGGTCGGTCACCGCCCGCAGGCTGCGACCCACCAGGCGCTGGATCTCCATGGTGCGGCCGCCTTGGCCGTTGGCGTTGGTGGCTTCGCGGCGGGTGCGTTCGCCGGTGGCGCGGGGCAGCATGCCGTACTCGGCGGTGACCCAGCCCTGGCCGCTGCCGCGCAGCCAGCCGGGAACACCGTGGCTGATCGAAGCGGTGCAGATGACCTTCGTGTTGCCCATTTCCACGAGCACCGAGCCCTCGGCGTGGGGCAGATAGTCGCGGGTCATGCGGACCGGCCGCAGCTGCGTCGGAGTGCGGTCGTTGGCGCGCTTGGTCACAGGTCTTCCTTTCGTGCGAGATGCTCGTCCCAGTGGGCTTCGTTCAGGTTCACGGTATGGACTTCGTCGATGGGGCGGCCGAGGAAGCGTGCTCCGACCTCCCGGAATTTCCAGGGCAGATCGCTGAGCCAGAACTCCATCGTGCCGGTGTCGCCGTCGGCGGCGCGGGCCAAGCCTCTCGCATGCAGTTCGGCTTCGGCTGCGGCCGCCAGGGCTTCGGCTGAATCGACCAGACGCACGTCGGGGCCCATGTACTCGCCGATCACGTCCTTCAACAGCGGATAGTGAGTGCAGCCGAGGATCAAGGTATCGACCTCGCCCCTTAACGGCTCGAGGTACTCGGCAACGACCCGGCGGGTGATGTCGTGGTCGACCATCCCCTCCTCCACCAGCGGCACGAACAGCGGGCAAGGCAGCGCCGCCACCCGCTCGGGGCCAATTTCAGCGGCCAACTGCTGCTGATAGCGCTCGCTGGTCACCGTGCCCAGCGTGGCGATCACCCCCACGCGGCCACCACGGGTCTGGGCCAGGGCAGTCTGCACGCCGGGTTCGATCACGCCGAGCACGGGCACCGGCAGGCATTCCTGCAGGTGGTCGATGGCGAACGCCGAGGCCGTGTTGCAGGCCACGACGATCATCTTCACGCCGCGGCTCATCAGAAACGCGGCGTCCTGTTCGGCGAACAGGCGCACCGTGCGCGCACCTTTGGTGCCGTAGGGCACCCGGGCGGTGTCGCCGAAGTACAGCAGGTCCTCGGCCGGCAGGCGATCATGTAGGGCACGCAGGACTGTCAGTCCGCCCATACCCGAGTCGAAGACGCCGATGGGTCCCACTCAGCGCCACCTCCCCAACACGAACGGTGCGTCGGTGCGTACGTGGCCGGCGAGAGTGGTCGTCTGGGAGCCGTCGATCAAGAGAGAACAGGTACGGAGTTCGGGAAAATTGAAAGCCAGGGTCCGTAGCAACGAGCGCAGAGTGGCCAGCTCGCTCGCTGTGCCGCCGGGATGTCCGGTGACGAGATCCGCCGTAAGATCGAGCACGACGTGGCCCGTCTCCCGGTTCAGGAATACCGATCGCACCGCAGTACCCTCAGGGATCGTTCGCACAGCGCCGGAAGGCGGCATGGCATCGCACAGCGCTGTGAGAACATCGAAGATCTCGTCTTCGATCCGGTCGCGGGTGGGGACAGCCAGTTCCTCGGTCACGGAGTCCGATCCATCTCTGGCCACATGATAGATAACCACACCGCGGCTGCCGGTCCAATCCCGTACCGTGTCGGTGTCGGCGCCTGCGAGCACCGGGAGTTGCTCGACGTCGCCGCGGCTGAGGTACCAGCCCATAAAAGCCGCAGCTGCACCCAAAGCAGCCACCAGTACCGCCAGTGTCACCCAGAAGCCCTTGCCCGCCTGGCGGCGAGGTCGCCCGCTGGTGCTCATCGCTCACCTCCGAGCGATGCAGAGTATGCTGCGATGTCCTTCACCGCGGCGGCGATGGCCGCGGCCAGGCGTCGACGGTCGCGGCGATCCTCAAGACGATCTGTATCGTCCCCGTTGGTCAGATATCCCAGTTCCAATACCACGGCGGGCATGTCCACGCCCATCAGCCAGGGCAAGTCGGCCTGCCCGACGCCGCGCACGGGTATATCGAACTGCTCGGCGACGCGGGTCGTCACATGTTCGGCAAGATCGGCGCTGCCGGCCAGATGCTGCTGCTGCACGAGGGTCCAGGGCACGAATGCCGTCGGGTCTTGGTCGACGCCGCCGGCGGCCTCCAAGAACCAGGCCTCGAAGCCCTGGATCCGGGAGTCGAACCAGGCATTGGCGTGAAGGGAGATGAACAGATCACCGCCGACGAGGTTCGCCCGTTCAGCACGCTCGTCGGGCTCGATGCCCCGGGCGTCCTCACGGGTCAGTACGACGGTGAAGCCGGCGTCCTTGAGCTCGTCGCGCAGATCGTGGGCGACCCTCAGCACCACATCGTCCTCTTGGATGCCGCCGCGGCCACGGACGCCATGGTCATCACCACCATGGCCGGGATCGATGACGATGACCTCCACATGCCGCTCACCGCGGAGCTGGTCCGGCTCCGCCATGGTCACTTCGCCGCGGACCTGGAGATCCGGCAGGGTGCCGGCCTCCTCTTCCAGAACCAGGACGATGGTGCGGCCATCGTCTTCGGCGTGGGAACGGGTGCGAGACACCAGGGAGCTGACTGTCACGATCACTTCGGCATTGTCACCGGTCTGACGCGAATTCACACGTTGAACCAGACCACGGGGCTGATCGCGGCGCACGGCGCGGGTATCCACGACTCCACCGTAGATCTTCAACGAGAGGGTGCCGTCGGCGCCATGCTCGAGTCGCCACCCCAGGGGCACCCGGCACTGCAGACGCACCTGTGTCGATCGGGCCGCCGTGCGCACGTCGAGGCCTTCGATGTTGGGACGCACCCCCCCCACGATCAGATGCAGTTGGTCCTGATCCCAAGCGAACAACTCAGAGGTCAACGGGGCCAGCATGTCGACGACGAAGGTCATCGGGACCCAGAGATCACCGTCCAAGGCGCGGGGCGGGACAGGCAGCAGGCGCTCTTCATCGTCGATACGCACCAAGCGACTGTCGGCCGTCAGGGTGCAGCGATGAACTCCCAGCCGCAGCTGCAGACGACGTTCCCCTTCATCCCAAAGACGCCCGGCACGAAAAACACGCTCGATGGCCGCTGCCGGCAGGTGGACCAGATCGGTGCCGGTGGCAAGACGACGGCCTTCGAGGGTCACGGACTTGCGGTCCTGCCCGGGGAACGAAATCCTCACGTCGACGGATTCGGCGTTTTGATTCAGGCTCGCCTCCGGTGGCGACATCTGAGCGAATGTCGGACCGACCGAGGCGAGGAGCGTCAAGAGGGTGATCAGGAATCGAGTCGCCATGATCAGTGCCGTCCCATCTCGCGCCGGATCTTCATTTCCACATCGCGCTTGGCCTTGTCATGGCGCTTGTCGTAGAGCTTCTTGCCCCGGCCCAGACCCAGCTCGACCTTGGCGAGGCCGTTTTTGAAGTAAAGCTTCAGGGGAACGAGGGTCAGGCCCTTCTCTTCGAGTCGAGGCCGGATCTTCCGGAGTTCGCGCCGGTTGAGCAGCAGCTTTCGGCGGCGAAACGGCTCGTGGTTCATCACATTGGCCATTTCATAGGGGCCGATGTGGACCTTCATGAGCCAGGCCTCCCCTTGCTTGATCTCAGCATAGGAATCGCCCAGGTTGCAACGACCTGCGCGCAGAGCCTTGACTTCGGAACCGAGCAGAACGAGACCGGCTTCCCAGCTGTCGAGAATCTCGAACTCGTGGAAGGCCTTTCTATTCTTAGCGATGATCTTCAGACCACTTTCGTCGCTTTTCTTGCTCTTGGCCACTGCGACCTACCTTCTCTCCCTCATAGGGAATCCGCACCGGGGAGGCGAAACTAGCACCCGCCCCGAGGGGGGCGAAAGAAAAAATGCCTGCAGGGGAGTTGACAGCCCCCCCGCAACCCCCTAGTTTTGGTCGCCGCGGAGCAAAGGGCCTTTGTCCACAGCTCCTGCGATGGAAAGTGACAGCCCGGGTGGCGGAATTGGTAGACGCGCTACGTTCAGGTCGTAGTAAGGTTTATCCTTGTGGGAGTTCGAGTCTCCCCCCGGGCACCACACTTCGGAAGAGGCACCGCAAGGTGCCTTTTTTCGTGCCCCAGCCATCATCCCACCATCAAGTCATGACGTCATCTGCCGATATCCGGAGGGAACCCGTAGTTTTTCGGGCCCTGGTTCGGGAACGGATTCCCGGACGCTTCGGATGGAGACGCCATGCGCTGGATCGAAATCGACATCACCCGTCCCGACGAAACCGCAGGCGAACTGCTGCAGGCGGCCCGCGACCGTCAGGACGAACTGCCCCGCCTGCAGGCTGACCTTGGATTGGACAGTCCCATGGTCGCACGCTTCCTTGAGGAGCAGGGACAGTTGCTGTTCAAGGCGGTTCAGTCCGGTTCGCCGGAGGCGTTCGCCGTCGACTTCGACGGCCCCCACGGCTACCACCTGATCGTCGACCAAGCCGATCTCACCCTACCCTGGAACTGCCTCCACAACGGCCTACGCTTCCTGCTGGAGGACGCACCCGTCTGCGCATCGCCTTGGAGCCTCGAGGACACAGGCACGGCCCAGCCGCATCCATGGCTGAACCGATGGCGTCAGACCCGCTTCACCGAAGGTGTCCTCGGCGAAGCCGACGCCGCCGAAGTGGCCCGACACTATCGTCCCGAAGATTCCTCCGAACCCGAGATCCTGTTCGTCAACGGGCGCGTCGATGGTCCCGGTCGGGCTCGCGCCAGGGAAGAATCCGCTCAACTCGACAACGCGCTCGAGAAGACTTGTGACGGAATCCGACTCGCTCGTCTCGACACCCCCGAGCATCCGCCCACACCATCCGGTCTCGTGCGGCGGGGACGGTCTTATCAAGCGTTTCATTACAGTGACGTCACACACCGGGAACCGATCCGCCCCGAGTCCGACCACATCGACATCGATCCCTGGACAGGTGACGGCGGCCACCCCGGCGGCGATCTCGAAGTGGTGGGAGTGGATCCCGTAACTTCGATCCTCGACGAAGTCAGTGACCGCTCAGCACGGGATCTGCCACCCTCCTGGGCTCCCCGACCCGCTGCCGAAGCAGTGGCCTTGGCCTCACCGGCATGGGAGTTCGAAGACGGCCCCCTGCGCCCCGAAGATCTGCAACGGCACCATGCCGCACCGCTATTCGTCTTCTCGAACAGCTGGCTGAGTCTGCCTGGTCTCGGCTCCCGTTTCCTGCAGGCAGGCACCTCGACGTTCGTGGGCACCCAGGCCCTCGTCGCCAACCGCGACGCCCGCAGCCACTGCGCCGACATCTACCAGGCCCTGTCCGCCGGACTCGGCGTGGCAGAGGCGGTTCGTGAGGCTGCGCTCGGGGCTCGCGAACGACTCGGCCCCGATCATCCGCTGTGGTTGAGCTACGGCGTGATCGGGATGGGACCGCTGGCGCTTCAGTACCTCTGATCGACAACGTCGTCGGGCGTCCAGAGCGCGAAGGCTTCGCGGGCATGGGCTACGATCTGCTCGATCTCAGCCGGAGTCGCATCCTCGACATGGATTCCCACGATCATCACACAGGTCCGGCCACTGAGGGCCGCCATCAGGGCGGCGCCTTCTTCCGCCAAAGGTCCTTCCTTGTGACCCGGCGCGACGATGGCGTCGGCCAGTGCCTCCCCGCCAGTCCCGGCGGCCCGGCCGGCCACAGCCACGGCCCCGACATGAGCCTCGCCTCCGGTCAAGAAGGCCGCCAGATCACGTCCGAGATTCTCGACGCGCAACACGACAGCCGTTCTGCCTTCACCGACGCTGATGGTCCCCATGACGCTCCCTCTGCTCCCGCCGCCCGTCCTCGCCGATCTGATGAATCCCGACCTTCGATGCAACCCACGACACAAACGTGCGTTTCCCTTGTGTTCACGAAACCGATGGGGCACAGTCTATCAGAGGCGATCCCGAAACGCCTCAGCTCGATCACTCGAGTCCATCAGCCTTCAGGAGCAACATGGCCGCCGACGCATCCCGCGTGGCAACGACCATGAGCAGCGTCCGTGAGCCGGTGACCCACTGGTTTCACATCGTTGCTGCGCTCTGCACTCTGGCTTTGTGTCTGTTTGCGGGCTTCGATGCCGGTACGATCCGTCCCAACGACGGGACCGTCTGGCTCCTCGGCCGCCAGGACGTAACCATCCTCGAGGTCCCCAACCGCTCCGACGGCGCCCCCACCCTTCTGCTGCCGGGCGACGTGATCCGAGGCATCGGCAAAACCCTCGTCAATTCACCCCAAGAAGCCGCCAAGGCCCTTGGCAGCCAGGAGATCGGCGCAGTCGTTCCCTACATGATCGAGCGCTCCGGCGATCTCAAGACAATTCCAGTCCAACTCACCTCGTTCCGGACAGCCGACCGGTTCTTCCTATACTATGGCGTGCTGGCCGCCGTGTACTGGGTCATCGGCCTGATGATCTATCTGAGGGGACGCCGCTTCCTGTCGGCGCGTCTCTTCTTCCGTCTCTGCATGCTATTCGCCATCTTCTTCATGACTAATCTCAGTCGTTCGAGTTATTTCTGGGGCGACATCATCACCCAGAACGCAGGAGCCCTCGCCCGTTTCCTGCTGCCGGCGATCTTCCTGCACTTCTTCCTGATTTTCCCTGACAAGAAACTGACAATCACCCGCTTTCCGGTGATCGAGCCCCTGCTCTACGTCCTGCCTGTCGTCTTCTACGTGCAGTTCACCCTTGATCAGTTTTTCGGCTCCCATGCGCCACGGATCTACAGCACCCGATGGCTGATCCTGGGATCCTATTTCTCATCGGGCGTCGTGGCTCTGATCCACAGCTATATAGCGGTGCGTGATCCTATCCAGCGCCAGAGGATGAGAATCCTGACCCTGGGGACCCTTGCGGGCATCATGCCCTTCCTGGTGTTCACGGTGCTCCTCGGTGGTCGTGTGGGGTCAGAGATCGCGTTTTTGGGCATCGCACCGATGATCCTGGTACCGGTGGCCTTCGCCTACAGCATCGCCCGCTATCGCGTGATGCAGATCGAGGTGCTGCTCCGACGCAGCCTGCTCTACACCACGTTGACGGGCGGCCTGCTGATCCTGTACTTGGGACTCGTACTGGCCCTGGGGGCCGTGCTTCTGCACCTGAGCGGTCAGACGAGCCAGGTGGCCACCATCGCGGCAACCCTGCTGGCCGCAGCGGCTCTCTGGCCGCTGCGGACCCAGGTCCAGGGACATCTCGATCGTCGGTTCTTCCGCAGTAAGGGCAACCTGGCATCCGCGCTCCAGGAATTCGGCCAAGACATACCCAGGCTCATCAAGTTCGAGACCCTGATCGATCGGATCGGGCGGCGGCTCTGCGTACTGCTCGACGTACCGAAGGTGGCGGTGTACCGCCCCCACGAAGACAGCCGCAATGCATCGTGGGTCCTGGCCGGCTCTGCCAGCACATCCGAGGATGCGCCGCTCAACCCCTGTCCCGAGATCCTTGACTTGCAGGCCACGGCCCGTCGTCTGGCCCAGTTCAACGAACCCTACTGGGTGGAACGATCGAGTACCCGGCTGTCGATGAAGTCTGCAGCCACGCGCGAGCAGGCCGAATTACTCCAACGCCTGGACGAGCGAGACCTGTTGGCCGATCGCGGATTCGCCCTGCTGGTCCCCATGCTTGCCCAGGATCACCTTGTGGGCGTGTTCGCTCTTCCCGCCAAACGTGGCGGTGACGACTATCAAATCCAGGATCTCGAACTGCTGACGATGGTCTCGGGGCAGGTCGCCCTGCAGATGGAGAACAGCCGCCTCTATGAACAGGAATTGAAGAAACAGAAACTGGAAGAGCAACTCTCCCTCGCACGATCCATCCAGAGTCGGCTGCTGCCGGGGCGCATACCCGACGTGTCCGGTGTGGACCTCGCCGCCACGAACATCACCAGCGCCGAGGTCAGCGGCGACTACTACGACACCATCCCCATGCCCGACGGCCGGCTGGCCATCATCATCAGCGACGTGAGCGGCAAGGGCGTTCCCGCCAGTCTGCTGGCTTCGAGCCTGCAAGCTTCGCTGCGAGCCCATTGTGTGGGTTCGGACTCCCCGGCCCAAATCCTCACTCGGGTCAATCTCTACCTGCACGAGAGCACGGACCCGTCTCATTTTGCGACGCTGTTCCTGGCGGTCTACGACCCCGTCGAGCGTTCTTTGAACTACTGCTCCGGCGGCCATAACCCGCCGATCCTCCGTCGCAGCGACGGCCGTATCGAACTGCTGGAAAAAGGAGGCATGCCCATCGGCGCCTTCGACTTCAGCACCTACGAAGAAGAAAAGATCCTGTTCGACGATGGCGACATGCTGTTTCTCTATACCGACGGACTGACCGAATCCCTGAGCCCTGAAGGAGAGGAATTCGGCACCGAGCGGGTCGAGCAGCTGCTGGACACATACCACGAACTCGAAGCTACCGATCTGCTTACATCCATGCATGACCAGCTCCGCTCGTTCTTGCATCGTGACCAGGCCGACGACGATGTCACGCTGATGGTCCTGAAGATTCTGCAGACCCGGGCGGCCAACTCATCCCTCCTTGCCAACCTGCGCAACAATACCCATACAGATCCGTACGGAATCCAGACCCCTGTCACGGGGGCGGAACGGGAGAATGCACCATGAAAAGATCGCTGATCATCGCGCCCCTGCTCGTTGTGATCCTCGCCGCGGCCATCCTGTTTCTCGGAGGGCCCTCCCGAGAATTCACAACGACGTCGTCGGATGCCTACGATCTCTTCCGCGACGGATACGCCCAGACGAACTCTTTTCAGTTCGCTTCGGCTGAGTCGTCGCTCACGCGGGCCGTCGAAATCGATCCTGATTTCGCCATGGCCCGAGCACTGCTCGCCGGCGTCTTGAAGCGCACCTTCCGTGCGGATGAAGCCGACGAACAGATCGCCATCGCCGACAGCCTGGTGCAGAGCCTCTCCAACGATGTCGAGCGCGCCAAAGTCCAACTCACCCTCTGCGGCATGAGTGACGGGAACAAAGCCCGCCGCGACTCGCTGCTCGCCTACCTGGTCGCCGAGGAACCGGACAATCTGCTGGTGCTCAGTGCCCAGGCAACCAACGCTTTTGATAACAATCCCGAAACTTCCGAGGCCATTTTCCAAAAGATCCTCGCAATCGAACCGAATTACGCTCCCGCCTACAACATGCTCGGATACCTTTCTGCCAACACGGGGCGCTATGCCGAAGCCGAGAGCTATCTGAGGAAGTATGTATTCCTGGCTCCTGATCTGGCCAATCCCCACGACTCCCTCGGCGACGTGTTGTCCTGGGTCGGCGAATACGACGAAGCCGAACACGAGTACCTCACAGCCCTGAAGATCGACCCCCAGTTCCACTACTCTTTGATCAACCTGGGGCGTCTGTATCTCGACCAGGGCCGCCTCACCAAGGGGCAAGGAATTCTCGAAAAGGTCCGCCCCTTCGTCTCCGACACACCGGAAGAGCAGCGCATCGACCGCATCCTGATCCGGTCCTTCTATACCTGGGAAATCCATGATCGATCACAAGCAGGCATCGCGTCGTACATCGAGCGGAACCCTGAAGAATTCTCGACCGGTTTCTACAAGGCCCTGCTGATGGCCATCCGCGGTGACTCCGCCGCAGGACGGATCCAGATGGACGCCTTCATGTCCAGCGCCCGCGAAGACGGCGCCAAGTACGAAAACGAACGCATCACCCGCCAGATCGAGTCGCTGGCCTATCAATACGATGCGATGGAAGCGACCTTCCGCGACGATCATGCCGCGGCCATCATCGCCTGGACCAGGTTCATGGACATGCGCAAGGAAGACACCCCCCTCCACGAGCAATGGTGGGTCCACTGGCGGCTCGGCCAGAGCCAGCTGGCCATGGGTGACGGTGCGGCGGCCCTGATGAGCGCCCGCGCCGCCATCGACCCCAATCCCAATCGGATCCATCCGTTGATGCTTCTGGCCCTCGCCGCTCTCGACCAGGGTGAACGCGGCCTCGCCCACGATGCAACCATGAAGCTCGAGCCCCTGATCGCCAGAGCCGACAAGGACCTGCCTGTTCAGACGGCTTTCCTCGAACTCAAAGCCAAACTGGACATCCTCGCGGTCCGTTGACCCACGTGCCTCCGACACCGAAGCGCCCGGTCCCTCTTGGGACCGGGCGCTTCGGCGTAGAACTTCGAGTGTGCCCTATACTTCGTTGAAGAAATAGGGTCTCAGGCACTGGATGATCTTGTCGTAAGTGTCCGGATACAGAGCCCATTCGGCTGCGGCTACGGAACTCAGCAGACTATTGCCGTCCTGGGGCGTAAAGCAGAACCCCGTGATCTCCTTGCCGTTCTCCGAAACATGGAGTCCGTTGTAGGGAATCACCGTCTGGTTGAGAATACGCCCGTAGAAGCCGTGATCCCGCCCGAAGGAGAAAATCGAGTTGGCTGTTCTCTTGTGGGTCATGGCGATGCGGTCGTTTGCCTCACAACGCTGTAAGAGTTCTTCGAGAGTGACCGGGACTTCAATCTTCAGGCTGAACTGCAGGGCGTGCATGAGGTTGGTATTCAGCTTGATGGCCGAAGAGAACAGATTGAGATCGTGACCCATGGTGTTGAAAAGGTGCCAGGCATCGCGTGCGTGATGCGTGCCGAACTTGGCATCGCCGTGGGATCCGATCTCCGGGCTGGGCAGGAAATTGGTGTCCTGGCTGATGTCGTTGGAGCGGCGGATGCAGACGAAGCGCCCCTCGATCAGATTGTCGGGCCCCTCATCGCCGAACCCGAGCGTCTTGATGATGACCGACAGGTTGTGGGTATTGCAGCTGACGACCTGAAGATACTTGTCCTTGCCGAGTTCGAGGACCTCGTCGTTGATGCCGCGGGCGTATTGCTTGCCGAAACCGAACTCGCTTCCCTGAGCTATGAAGATGTCGGTGGTCTCTTCGTACTTGGTGTACCACCTGGATTTCATCTCGTTGCCCATGGGCGTGCAGTCGATGACCACACTGGCCTTGTCCAGGGCCTCTTCCGTTTCCATTTCGGCGCGGATGTCCATGTCGCGGAATCCATCGATCCGATCGCTGTCGGCCACCATCTTGGCGCCGCGACGGATCAGGTCCTGCACCTTGCTGCGGTCGGTGAGCAGAGGCGTGTTCTTGTGGAACATGACGTCGTCGATGCCGAGTTGGTCCTTGAAATGGCAGATCAGGCCGATCAGGGGCTCACCGATGGTTCCGGTCCCGAGCACCAGAACGTTCTTCGTGCCGTGCATGGATCCTCCTGGGGGGTGGGGGCTCGATCGCGCGCAGGCGCAACTCTGCGACGCAAGCGCGACCACTCTATCACGAGGTCGGAGCACCCGCCACCGCGAATCCCCCCGACATTCGTTATTCGTGCGGAAGTTTTTCCCTGGCGCTGACGAAGAACTTCTCAACGGGATAATGTCCGAAATTGCTCACCCTGCTCGTGTACACACAGGCCACATCACGGATCTGAGCACCAAAGCGGCTGGCGGCCCGGCCCTCACGAAACAGCGAGCCCCAGAAAGGGTTGGTGACAGCTGCGATACGCCTCTGCAGGACGGAGCGACGGCCGAGGCTGGCCTGGTAATACTGTTCGAGGGCTTCGATGGTGGCGGGGGTCGCCCTGCCGTCCGCCGCGAGATCGCGTTCACGACTGAGGTCCTCGAGAGAATCTTCGATTTCGCGGAGCTCACGGATGGCGTCGCCGACCCTGGCCGCGCCCTTGATCTCACGTTCCACTTCGGGAACGATCATGGCCGTGCGCCAACCCACGCTCTTCTTGCTGCGCAGGATATCGCCGTAGGTATGGTCGCCGAAGTACAGGATGGCGTCGCCGAGGACTCCCAGTTTCGATTCGAGAAAGAAAGCGTCGCCGCCGGTGAAACAGATCCCGTCGGTGTTGTCCAGGCCAGGCAGTCCCTTGCGCGGCAATGGGCGCCCCTTCCCCTTGGTCAGGAAGAAGGCCGGTTTCTGCGACGTACAGATGACCAGATCGAAAATACCGGTCCACTCCCCCTGAGGACTGTCGAGGATGTGGCTCATGACCGCGGCGGTGTACTCTGGCTCCGAGTTTGTGAGCAGGAAAAGCTTCTTGTCCTCTTCTTTGAGGCGCCGCAAGGTGGTCTCGAGGGATTCATCGCGCACGAAGTACCGGGGTATGTCGGCCATGATCCTCGACTTGAGGGAGCCGTCGCGGTGGATGGTGTCGATGGCCTCGCGGATGTCGTCGAAGAGCTGACGATAGCTTGCCGTGATCAGCTCGGGATGACGGTCCTTCAAAGCGATCAATTCCGTATATAGGGAGCCTTCTGGCAGATCGAAGAGGGTGTCGACGACGCGGTAACGTGAAGCGCCGAGTCTGATGCGTCCGCGCTTGTAGGCGGTTCGTCGTTCGTCACGATGCAAGAGACGCCCGCCGTGGCGGACGCGGGCGACGTAGCCGTAGGCGTCGATCTTCAGAATATTGCCGAGTCGCTTGTCCACAACGAGTCCACGCACCACGGACTCGCGGTCGTAGGCCACCTCGCGGACAAGTTCGGGATAGCCCTGTGCAAGCAACAGATCCACCGCCATGCCGAAGCAGAGCTGCTCGAATTCCGCGGAATCGTACAATGCGAGTGTGTGGTCCATGTCGAAGCCGATGGCCGCGATGGACTCCATGCGCAGATTGCGGTTGGTGAACACACGCTGGTGATCGGGAAGCGGATCGCCCCAGGAATCGGGAGCGTGATCGGTGCTGTTTTGGACTTCGGAAGCGCGGGCTTCGTCGGCATCGTTCGGGACCATGGTTCCTCCGGTCAGGACGTGGGCTCCATCACCGACAGGACCAGGTCGTCCAGCCACGGCCGGCCGCTCTGGAATGCGGGGTGCTCCGGGAAGAGTTCCCGGGCCCTGCGCCGCCAGCTGCGGGCGTTGTCGGTGAAGCCCAGGATCTCAAGGATCTCCCCGCCGCGCAACCACGCGTCGAGGTTCCTGTCGTCGAGGGTCACCGCACGCAGGTAATAGCCCAAGGCCCGCCGGTCTTCACCAGCACGGCGGACGCACTCGGCTTTTCCGGACCAGCCGTGGGAGTACCGCTGATCGAGTTCGAGAGACCGGGTGTAATGAACGAGAGCGCCGTCGATGTCCTGGTCGAGCAGGCGGAGCGACGCGAGATAACGATGCGGCAGTAGCCAGCGCCAGCGCTCGTCCACGTCGCGTGTGTCTTTGGGAGCGCTGGCCAAACAGTCGCCGAGGTCCTTCTCGGCCAGCTTGCGCAGACTGGCGACCGTCACACACGTCAGGCCATGATCGTCGCCGCGTTCAAGATGCTGGGCGATGGCCACGGCGCGCCGGAACAGCAAGTACGTGCTGTCGGGGAATATCTCCAGGCCGCTCCAGACGGTGTCGAGCGCCTTCTGGGTCTGGCCGACGGCGATGTAGCAGGCACTCAGCAGCCCTGCAAGGTGTGGCCCGTATGACAGGTCCATCACAGCATTGGCCGACATGCCTTCGACGATATGCCAGGCCTTGGCCAGCTGGGCAGTCGATATGGCCAAGCCGGGAGCCGGCAGAACTTCGCTGTCGAGCAGGGAAAGCGACTCCGAGGCCAAGCAGTAGGCGAAGTAGGGTTCGTAGGGGTACTCACGGCAGGCATCTCTCAGCAGACGTCGGTTCCGCTCGATGCGACCGGTGGCCCGGCCATGGTCGGCCGTGGTGTGTACGATGCGCAACCGGGAGGGAGCAACATCGAGTTCGCGAGCCGCGGACCAGTTTTCCAGGGCGACGTCGATGGTCTCGTGGATGGGATAGCAGTAGCGTACATAGGGATGGTTGCGGTACACGCGGGTCTGGACATCGGTCTTCTCTTGCCCCGTCTCGGACATTTCGACCACGTTGACCTTGTAGCCTGACACGGCATCTTCTGCTAGCATCTTCTGGAACTCGACCGGGCGGACAGGTTGCAGACGTTCGTCCGCATCGAGGATCAGGACCCAATCGCAGGAAGCTTCGTCCAGCACGCTGTTACGCGCCGCAGCGAAGTCGTCGTCCCACGGGACATCGATCACCTTGGCTCCGTAGCCTTCAGCGATCAGTCGCGTGTTGTCGTCGGAGCCGGTGTCGCCCACGATGATCTCATCCACCACCGCGAGAGCCGACTTGATAGCCTGCCCGATGGACGCTTCTTCGTTCCTGGCGATCATGCAGAGACTGACGGTTTTACGTTTCATACGATAGCCACACCTGTCATGCTCGTTGGTTCCACGTCGGCTTCTGTATCATCCCCCAACGCATTCATCGGCCGGTGGTCCAGGGAGTTGAGGATGTTTCTCCATCTTTTCCGGGGCTCGAGTAGGGTCTTGCCAAAAGCGTCGAGTATCCGCATCATGGGCCATCGACGGACGGGTTTGCAGTCAATCACCATTCATCAATTAGGCCCTATGAATCACCGGCTGGACACGTTTCTGCGCCCCGCGAACCGCAGCCCGCTCCACGCGGCGGGCAGCCTCGACCGTATGCCCGTCACCGCTCTGTTGGACAACGTGCGGAGCGTGGGCAATGTCGGCTCTATTTTCCGCACCGCCGACGCTGTCGGAATGGGCGGACTGATCCTCTGCGGCATGACCGCCACGCCCCCAAGGCAGGACATGGAAAAAACCGCCCTCGGAGCCACCGAAAGCGTTCCTTGGGACTATTGGCGCAACACGGCCGAGGCCGTCGCCGCCGTCAAGGAACTCGGTGTGACCGTGGCCGCTCTCGAGCAGACCGACGACGCCGTGACCATCGACGACTGGCCCGCTCCTTTTCCCTGCTGCTTGATCGTGGGACACGAGGTCGAGGGCGTGAAGTCGGACATCCTCGACCTGGCGGATGTCAGTGTGGAGATCCCCATGTGGGGCACGAAGCGATCGATGAATGTGGCGGTGAGCTTCGGCGTGGCGGCCTTCGCCTTGCGCCGCATCTGGCTGGCCGGGAACCGGGACGGTTCACCGTGACGTGGCATTCCCCTTGGAGCAATCCTCATTGGGTGTGCACCATCGCCGCGGCCCGCGGATGGCTGCGAGCCGCGACGGGGTCGGATCACGATTTGGTCCACACACTCGTCTCCGACCAGAACTCACGAGTCGAGGCCTGGTTGTCGGCACTCGAGCACCCTTGCCGCGACGTGCTGCTGATCCTTCCCCGCTGCGTCAAACGACGTTGCTGCAACGTGGGTCCGGACGGCTCTCTCGACGGTTGCCGCAGCTGTGAAGCCTGCGCTCTGGGCGAGTTGGCCCGGCTCGCCGAACACCACGGCATCCGTGCCATCGTGGCGTTCCGCAGTCACATCGCCTACGCCGCCGCCCGCCGAGACCGCCCCGACCTGATCATCGCCACCGCCTGCGAGGATCGCTTGGTCAAGGCCATGGCCAGCGTACCGGACATTCCCGCCTTCCTCGCTCCTTTGACCGGAATGGAACGCATGTGCGTGAACGCGGAGCTGGACATCGCCTGGATCGGCGCCCGCCTGGCCGCCGCCGCGGAGGGATCTCGTGAGCAGAACACCGGCTGTGACGTCACGATCTGAGCAGATCCGCTGCTGGCGCGACCAGCTCCGGCTGACCCGTCCCCGGCAGTGGCCGATCCTGAGCGTCCAGCTCGCCGTAGGCGTTCTTTGCGCCCCGGCTGTACGATCGGCGATCACCGCCGACGCAGATCTTTCCTGGGTTTCTCTGGGAGCGGCATGGTTCGCCTGGGTCGTCGGCCTCAATGGCGGTACCCTCGCCTTCAACAGCGCCTACGATCGTGATGTCGAGGACGTCGCCTACCTCTCCGCCCCCCCTGAGCCGCCCCCCGGGACAGCCCGCAACGCCCTGTTGCTGATGACCGTCGGAACCGTGCTGGGCCTCGCTGCCGGAACGCTTTTCGCCATGATCACAGCTGTCTGCGTCCTGCTTTCGGTTCTCTACTCACATCCTCGGACGCGACTCAAGGGGGTGCCGGGAGCCGATCTTGCGGTCAATGCCCTGGGATACGGTGTTGGCACGACTTTAGCCGGGCTCGTCGCCGGCGCCCATGCCGCCGGTGCCTCCACGGCTCCTGACCCCGGCGGATGGTGGTTGTCCTGCGGCTTCGGGCTGCTCTTCGGGTCGTTCTATCCGATGACTCAGCTCTACCAGATCGAAGCCGACCGTGAACGCGGCGACCGGACCTTGGCATCGGCCCTCGGAGTCCGCTCCTCTCTCGCCCTCGCGTCGGCCTTGGGTCTTGGAGCTGCGTTCTGCCTGTCCCGAGCATTCACGTCATGGGGAGAGTCTCTGGCGGCACCGGCGGCAAGCGGAATCGTCTGGGTCGTGTTCTGCTCAATCTGGTGGGTGAAAAGCGGGGGGATGTCCCCTGGGGATCATCAAAGGTGGATGTACAGAGGACTGGGCGTTTGGGCCCTTGTCGATGTCGTCCTGTTGATCGGAGCGCTGAGCCGTCCTCTGGGTCTTTCTGCCTGAGCTTCTAAGCCACGCGCCAGCGTCTGGACACCAATCCCGCCGGCGTCACGCCGAGAGCCACGAATTCGTCCAGCACGCGGTTGACCATCTTGGCCTTCTCCGCCTGGGGCAGGAATGCACTCTTGAATCCGTCGAGCACGATCTTGGTGAGCTGGGGCGTCGTGAGATCGTAGTGGTCCACCGCCAGCTCCAGTTCCCGTGTGACGGTCGTTCCCGACACCAGCCGGTTGTCGGTGTTGAGGGTGACCCGGAGGCCTTCCTCGAGGAAACGACGGATGGGATGATCCTGCCATTCGCGGATGGCGCAGGTCTGGATGTTGCTCGCCAGGCACATCTCCACCGGAATCCGCCGGTCGTTCACCCACTGCATCAACGCGGGGTCTTCTGCCAGATGGGTGCCGTGACCGATGCGGTTGGCGCCGCAATGGTGGATCGCCTGGTGGATCGATTCGGGACCGAAGGCTTCGCCGGCGTGGATGGTCACCGGCAGGTTGTGGTTCAGCACGTGGTAGAAAGCCTTCAAGTGGTCCTTGGCCGGGAAATCCTTCTCGGCGCCGGCCAGGTCGAAAGCCACAACGCCCCGCCCTTTCCAGCGCACGGCCAGTTCGGCCAGCTCCACCGATGACTCCGGTGAGATGTGACGGATGCCGCAGATGATCTGACCGGTGACGATGCCGTAGCGACGTCGGGCCGCGGCGAGTCCCAGCTGCACGGCGGCGACGATCTCGTCGAGAGACAGCCCGCGCACCGTGTGCAGCATGGGTGAGTAACGGACTTCCATGTACCGCACGTTCTCACGATGCGCATCTTCTGCCAGCTCAAACGCGATGCGCGTGATGTCCTCGCGGTGCTGCATGAGCTGGAGAGTGATGTCGAAGACCTTGAGGTAATCCTCGAGGCTTTCACACTTCTCGCTGACTTGGCAGACGGCACGTACGTCGTCATCGTTGGCGAAAGCGAAAGGCAAACTGTGGCGGGCGGAGAGTTCGCGGACCGTCGAGGTGCGCAGCGAACCGTCGAGGTGGACATGGAGGTCGGTTTTGGGCAAGGCCCGTAAGAGGGCGCGATCAGGAATCTGCTGGCGATCTGCGCTCGGGCTCACGGACGACACCTCCGGATAGAAAGAATCCTGAGCCGAGCCCGAAGGCCGGCTCAGGATGCTCATGTCGATGAGGGCGCATATCCGTTATCAGGGCAAAGGCGACTCGGTCCCGATGCCGGTATGCGCTCCGCAGTCGCGAGTCAGCTTCTGCATTGGACCGCATCGACTCTTTGCTACAAGCTTACGCCTGAGGCATATTATGATACGTGATCCTGAGGCTGAGGGCAACCCCCGGCTACCATTGGACAAGACTTGGCAGGAGCAGTATATTCCATGCGCACTTTCAGATCCTTCCTTGCGAAAGGGGCGCAGTCCATGCGTTTCGAGCTGCGTAGTTTCCTTCTGACCGCCTTGGTGGCGGCCTTCGCCGTGTGTGGTGTCCTACCGGTTCTGGCCCAGGACGCCCCACCTCCGCCTGTGGATCCCTCGGCGATCACAGCCCCGGATGGTGAAGAAGCTCCCGCCCCTGAGGATGCCGGCGAGCTGGAGGCCCAGAGGCGTCACCCGGGTCTCTTCGGAGTGGCTGTGGGGGTTCAGCACCTCATCCCCATCAACATCCTCAAAGAAGGGCTCTACGACATCAACGACCTGACCGCGTCAGGCCTGGGCTTCGGCGGTGGTTTTCGCCTGTACATCATGGACAGCATGGCGCTCACGATCGACTTTCGTCGCAGCGGCATGGGATTTGTGGACAGCAAGCCCGGCGAGATGGAGCTCATCCGAGACCTCCTCGACGACGGGGCTCTGCTGGACGCCGACACCTATCTCAAGCTCGACGGCTTCTCCTTCGGCGTGACGACCTACCTCGGCGACCACATGACCCCCGATTCGCGGTTCAACCCCTTCGTGAAAGCCAACGCACTGGTGTACGACTGGGCCGTGACCGCCACCGACCGCGACGGCACCATGCTCAGCTACCAGGACGAGCCCATCGAGGGCAAGGACGTCGGCCTGAGTTTCGGCTTTGGCACCGAGTATGCAGTCACCAAGAAGGCCCTGCTGGAACTCGATCTCTCCTGGCACTACCTGCTGACGGGCGACGAGATCCTCTTCGACGGTTTCCAAGCTCCCAACAAGAGCTTCTACTGGACCAACACCCACTGGTGGGGACTGTCCGGAAGCCTGGTGTTCGGCTTCTAAAAGTTGCACCGAGGGACAACGAAAGAGGGGCGGCCCCATGGCCGCCCCTCTTCTTTTTTTTCTTCGTGGTCGGTCTTCAATAATGGCTGAGAATTCTACATCTCAGGAAAGACAGGCATACCAAAGGAGGTCGGTCAGGGGCAGGATTTCAAGATCGGAGCCGTCTGTGGCCAAGGCATCACGAACCTGGCCGAGACAGCCCGGATTGGCGGTAACGACGAGGTCGGCACCGGACGCGGCGAGCAGGCGGGCCTTGCGCAGGCCCATCGATGCCGACAGTTCGGGATGAGCCAAGGCATACCCGCCGCCGCTGCCGCAGCAAACATCAGCCTCTTCGGGCTCGACGATCCTGAGGGCGGGGATACCCGCCAGCAAACGCCGCGGTTCGTCGACGATCCCCTGTCCGTGCCGTGCATGGCAAGGATCGTGAACCACGACTGTCAATTCGAGACGACGGCGGGGCGGCAGGACGAGTTGATCGAGCAGCACGACCGCATCGACGACATGCTCAGGGTCGACCGTCGCCGATGCCTTCAGTTCGAGTCCGCACCCTGCTGCTTCGACGATCAACGTGCCGGTCTTGACCACGCTCCCCCTCAAAGCCTCGCTGTTGCGTCGCCGCCTGACCTCGGCGGCGGCAGGGTCCCCCCCGTGCGCCTCGAGAGCTCCACAGCAGGTCTGGTGGTCAGGCACCTCCAGGGCGACGCCGCCCGCAGAGAGCAGTTCCACCAGCCGGGACTGGGTACCGGAAAGCAGGGTGCCGTTGACGCAGCCGCGGAACAGGGTTGCTGTGGTGGTGGGCGCGGGAGCAGCGTACAGGCTGTCTCGCTCGGTTTTCAGGCCCGTCAGGCCGTCGAGACGCCGGATGAGTTCGCCGCTAGGTTGAGGCGAGACAGGACGGGTGCCGATCAAACGAGCCAAAGGCGCCAAAGCACCGTCTGCGAACCGACGACGCCAGGAACGACCGCCGAGGATCCTCAAGCACATCTCCCCCAAGGCCCCTGCCCGGGACAGCCAAGGCAGAGACTCAGGCCGCAGTCTCAGACCGACGATCGACGGGGGCGCCATCACACTCCGCGCCATGGTCCGGGCAGCTTCCAGCAAAGCGGGCTCGATACCACTCGGACAGGCTGTCTCGCATGCCCGGCAGCCTAGGCACAGGTCGAAGGCCTCACGAATCGACGGGGTGAGAGCAGCTTTGCCGTGGACGACATCGCCCAACAGGACGAGCCGTCCCCGCGGCGACTGGGTTTCGCTGCCGGTGGCCAGATATGTGGCGCAATGGGGCAGGCACAGCCCGCACTGCACGCAACTCTGCAGCAAGTCGTCGAGACGGTTGTTGTCGAAGCACGGGATCATGGACGGCCCTCCAGCCCCTGCGGTGGCGGCAAAACACCATCGGGATCGAACAAGGCCTTCATCCCCTCGAGGAAGCCGTCGGCCGGCCGTGGAACCCACGATGCCGGCGACGGGACCGCCGCGCTTCGATCCAGAGGGGACATATCAGACTCGGGACGGGCTGAAAGCATGAGCCCCTCGAGAGTCACCAACGACCCACCCGTACCGGCCAGCAACCGCGGCAGATCATAGCCCGCCACGTTCTTGACAACAGGGCGGCCACTGTGGAGAGCGCGGCCGTCTCCCGTGCGGGCCCAAACCTGGAGCACGCCGTCGCTCAATCGCCCACGGGAATCTCCCGCAGTGCGGCGACGGTTCAGAAAAGCGTGCCCGAGGGTTTCGTCGTCGGGACCGTCCGCGCCAGCGATCCTCAGTCCATGAGCCGCCGCCGTCCGTCGGACTTCGGCCAACGTCGCCCCTGCCGGAGCCGTGACCGCCAGAGCATCGCGATCGAATCGGGTGGCTTGAGGGGTCGGTGGTGGAACCGCCGCACCAGGCTCTCCCGGCAGCAGCTTGCCGGGATTGCAGAGATTGCGGGGATCGGCCAAGCGGCGCAGGCCGTGCATGATCTCCAGGGCTACAGGATCGAGCTGTCGCGGCAGCACGTGCAGCTTCTCCACACCGACGCCGTGTTCTCCGGTCACCGTGCCGTTTAGGGACAGGGCCGCCTCGATGATGGCGTCGGCCGCCTTGTGGGCGCGACGGGTGAGCTCCTCATCGCGGGCGTCGTACATCACACCGGGATGCAGGTTGCCGTCCCCGGCATGGAGCGCGGTGGCCACCTCCACATCGTAGCGACGGGCGATATCCTGTACGGCGGTCACCATGGCGGGCAGACACCCCACGGGCACGGCCACGTCCATCGTCACGTAGTTGGGGCTCAAGCGTCCGACGGCGCCGAAAGCCCGTTTGCGGCAGCGCCAGAGGGCGAGGCGCTCCTGATCGTCGGCGGCGACAAGGACCTGCGCGTTGGCCTGTTCCAAAAGGACGCGGGCGGTGTCGGCATCGGCGGCGACGCTGTCGGCTGGGCCGGCGAATTCCACGATCATGGCGGCTGCGGCATCGGTCCGGAATCCGAAGGCGAAGGCCCGCTCGACCAGTGCCAGCATGGGACCGTCGACCACTTCGAGGGCTGCAGGCAACAGACCGCTTTCCAGCAGGGTGATCACAGCGCGGGCCGAATCTTCGAGGGAGGTCACGTAGACAAGCAGAGTCGCCGTCGCCTCGTCCCGTGGCGTGACCACGAGATCGGCTGCGGTGACCACGCCCAAGGTGCCTTCGCTGCCGACGAGCAGAGGCGTCAGATCCCAGCCTGGCGTGCCTGCACCCGTGGTCCTGATTTCACCCAGCGGATCGACCCAGGTCAGACCTCGTACATGCCGGACCGTAGTGCCTACCTTCAGGCAGTGGGGGCCGCCGGCGTTCTCGGCGATGTTGCCGCCGATGGTCGAGGCGTCCTGGCTGCTGGGGTCGGGAGCGAAGCTGCCGCCACGACGCGCCAGACGGCGGTCGAGGTCGCCATTGGTCACGCCCGGCCCGGCACACACGGCTCCGGGGCCCAGTTCGATGATGTCGCGAAGCCGGCACAGGGAGATCACCACGGCCCCGTCGGTCGGCAGCGCGCCGCCGGACAGGCCGGTGCCGGCTCCTCGGGCCACGTAGGGCAGGTCGGCATCGAGACAGTGGCGGACGATCCCGGCCACTTCTTCCGTATTGCGCGGCAGGGTGATCAGAGATGGTGTTCCGACTTCCAGGTGGGAGGCGTCACGGGCGTAGACCCGTTGCGACGCGGCATCGTCCAGTACCCCGTCGGGACCCAACAGGTCCCGGAGCGCGGCGACCAAGTGCCGGTCAGTCATGCACCGCCCCGCCACCGAGGGCGTGGACCGCTTCGCCGATCGCTTCACAGAGGGTGGGGTGAGGATGAATGGCGCGGGACCAGACGTCGAGATCCACCTCGGCCCCCAGCATGGAGCAAGCCTCTCCGATCAAGTCGGTGGCGTGGGCCCCGACCATGTGCACGCCGAGGGGTCGGCCGGTTTCGGCGTCGGCGACGATCTTCACGAAGCCGTGCAGCTCGTTGAGGATCGACGCCTTTCCCAGCGCCGCGAGTTCGTACCGCCCCGTCTTGACGGCATGGCCACGGGCAACCGCCTCTTCTGCGGTCAGTCCGACACTCGCCACCTCCGGCGAACAGTAGGTGCAGCCTGGAATCAGATCGGGATCAACAGGACGGGGCGTGTGCCCGGCGGCGTGCTCGGCCGCAACCCTGGCCTCGGCCGACGCGGCGTGGGCGAGTTGGGGCGTGGCGATCACATCACCGATGGCGTACAGCCCCGCCTCGCCGGTCTCCATGAACGGATCGACCTGGAGAAAACCGCGGCGATCGATCACGGCAGAGGTGGTTTCGAGGCCGAGATCGGTGGTGTTGGGCCGGCGTCCCACCGCCACCAACAGACACGACGCCTTCAGTGGAACGGCATCGGCGCCGTCGACGGGAGCCAGATCGAGGCTCACACCCTGATCGTCGGCAACGATGTTCGCCGCTCGGCAAGCGGTATGGATCCTGATGCCGCGCTTGGCGAGGGCCTTGGCCACGACATCCGAGCAGTCGGGGTCTTCCAGGGGCAGGATGCGGGGAAGCATCTCCGCCAACGCGACGTCGGCACCGAAAGCATTCAGCACGTCGGCGAACTCCACACCCACGGCGCCAGCACCCAGAACGATCACCGATTCCGGGATATGGTCCAGCTCCAGAAGATGGTCGCTGGTCAGCACTCGCAAGCCGTCGACGGTGAGGCCCGGAATTCCGGCGGCGCGGCTGCCGGTAGCGACGATGATCTTATCGGCTTCGAGAACCGTCTCGCCTTCGTCGCCCGTTACGACGACGCGGCCCGGTCCATCAATGCGGCCCCGCCCCCGGATCACGGTGACTCCATGAGTCGCCATGAGCGACGCTACACCCAGGGTCCCCTTCCGCACGACCGTCGTCTTGCGCTGCTGGACCCGACCCCAATCGAACGAGACTTCGCCCACGTTCACGCCGAACGTGCGGGCACCCTTCCGACACAGCTCCCAGGTGCGGGCCGACTGCAGCAAGGCCTTGGTGGGAATGCACCCCCGCAGCAGGCAGGTGCCGCCCAGCCTGTCGTCGGCTTCGACGAGAGTGACCGACAGGCCAAGCCGGGCCCCGTGGACAGCGGCCACATAGCCGCCGGGACCGGCGCCGATGACAATCAGGCTGTTGTTCATGATGGGTCCCCTAGTCTCCGAGCCGCACTTTCAGGGCCGATTCGTCCAGGCTTCCCGAATCATAGAGCTCCGTGCAGGATGACGCCAGTTCCGCCCTCTGGGAAATATGCGTCTCGGTGTTGACGAAGACGGATTCAAGGGTCATCGTAGCCCCTTCCTCGCCCGGGATTGGCAGACCCAGCATTTCGGAGGCTCCATGTTCCACCCCGTGCACCGAACCTACCGTTTCACGGTTCTATTCTTCGCCAGCCTTCTGACCTTCGGCAGCTACTTCGCCTATGACATCATAGGGGCGCTGGCCCCCTCCCTGGTGGAGGACCTCGGCGCCGGGCGGGGTACCATCGGCGGATTCTACACGGCCTACTCCGTCGCGGCGATATTGGCGGTCTTCGGCGGCGGTTTTCTGATCGACCGTCTGGGCACCCGACGCTCCAGCATGCTGTTCTCGCTGCTGGTGCTTTCAGGCGCCGTGGTCGTGGCCCTGGCCAAGACTGTCCCCATGCTGATGGTGGGCCGCTTCATCTTCGGAGCCGGCGCCGAACCTCTGGTCGTGGCCCAGAGCGCGATTCTGGCCCGCTGGTTCAAGAACAAGGAAATCGCCCTGGCCTTCGGCATCGCGCTCACGGTGTCGCGCCTCGGCACGCTCTTCGCCTTCAACACAGGCGAACTCATCGCCGACGCCTTCGGCGGCTACCACGCCGGACTGTGGGCCGCGGTCATCTTCTGCGGAGTCTCCCTGTTCGGCAACGTCGTGTACGTGCTGCTCGACCGCAGAGGCGAGAAAGTCCTGCCCGACCTGCAGGAGTCCGGCAACGAGGAAAAGATCACCTTCGGCGACATCGCCAAGCTCAAGCCCAGCTTCTGGTACGTGACCATGCTGTGCGTGACCTTCTACTCGGCCATCTTCCCGTTCACGGCCCTGAGCACGGATTTCTTCACCGACAAGTGGGGCGTGCAGCGCGTAACCGAGTCCGGCGGCGGATTCCTCTCCCAGGTCTTCTTCAGCTTTACACACATGTTCCAGACCGCGGGCGGGTTGTCGTCGATCATCATCTTCGCTTCGATGATCTTCGCGCCCTTCGCCGGCCATCTGGTCGACCGCGTCGGCCGCCGCGCCACCATGATGGTCGTGGGATCGATCCTGATGGTCCCCGCCTATCTGATGCTCGGACTCACCGACATCTACCCGGTGCTGCCGATGATCATTCTCGGCGCGGCCTTCGTGCTCGTACCAGCCGCCATGTGGCCGGCTATCCCGCTGGTGGTCAAGGACGAGCACACCGGCACCGCATTCGGGCTTTGTACGGCGGTGCAGAACATCGGCCTCGCGCTCTTCCCCTTCCTCAACGGGCTGTTGAGGGATACGACCGATGGCTACACGGCCAGCATGATGATGTTCGCGAGCCTGGGTCTGGTGGGACTGGTGTTCGCGCTGTTGCTCAAGCGATCCGATCGGGATGTGGGCGGCGTGCTCGAGCGCGGCTCGACCTGATCCACATGACGTTCGCTTCTTGCTGTTCCTTCGGCCGCCTCGGCGATTGACGCCCGGGGCAGCTGTTGACTATGTTCCACCGCAACTGCGCACCACATTCGTGGATCGATACGGTCCGCGTATGCGTCTGAGAGGACGCATCCACAGAGAGGCAGGAGGACCCATGAAGATTGCCGTCTGCGTGACCCAGGTCCCGGACTCGGAAACCAGGATCAACCTGGCCGCCCCTGCGTCCGAGCTCGACCAGTCCGGTTTCACCCGGGTACTGAACCCCTACGACGCCTTCGCCGTCGAAGAAGCCGTGCAGATCAAGGAACGCCTCGGCGCCGACTGCGAGATCACCGCTATCACCATCGGCGGCGACAAGGTCCTCGAGACCATCAAGAAGGACTGCCTGGCGGTGGGCTGCGACAAGGCGATCCGCGTGAACGACGACGCCATGATCGGGGCCGACTCCATGCAGGTTGCCAAGGTCCTCGCCGCGATCATCAAGCGCGACGGCTACGACCTTGTGTTGGCGGGCAAGCAGACCATCGACGGCGACAGCGGCCAGGTGGGCCCCATGCTGGCCGAGTACCTGGACTGCGGCCACGCTTCGGTGGTCACGAAGCTCGAACTGGCCGACGGCACATTCACCGCCACCCGCGAAATCGAGGGCGGCGCCGAGATCGTCACCGGCGCGCTGCCGGCGGTGATCACCTGCCAGAAGGGTCTGAACGAGCCCCGTCTGCCGAGCCTGCCCAACATCATGAAAGCCGGCATGAAGCCCCAGGAGACGGTGAGTTGCGCGGACCTCGGCATCGACGTGCCCCCCGCCCATACCACGGTCACGACATACACTCCGCCCGCACCACGCGCCGCGTGCCGGATCGTCGAGAACGAAGATCCCGCCGCCGCCGCCAAGGAACTGGCGCGCCTGCTGCGCGACGAAGCCAAAGTCATCTGACAAGGAGTCAACGACATGCCGAACATTGCCGTTTTCATAGAGCAGCGCGACGGGACCGTCAAGAAGGTGGCCTGGCAGATGATCGCCAAGGCCCGCACCATCGTCGAGGCCGCCGGCGGAGAGGTCTGGGGCGTCGTCCTGGGCGACGCCGACGTCGGCGAGGCTGGCGCCCACGGTGCCCACAAGGTCTTCCAGGCCAAGGGCGACGCCCTGACCACCTACAACTGCGAGGGTTGGAGCCGTGCTCTGGCGACCTTCTGCGAGGCTCACAGCCCCGATCTGTTGCTGGTCGGTTCGACCGCCATGGGCAAGGACCTGGCCCCCCGCCTGGCCGCGCGCATCGACGCCGCCTGCGTGAGCGACTGCGTCGGCATCGAGTGGTCCGACGGGTTCACAATCCGCCGACCCATCTTCGCCGGCAAGTGCTACGCCGACGTCAAGGTGAACACCGCTCTTGCCGTGGTGGGCGTACGCCCCAACGCCTTCACCCTAGGCGAAAGCGGCGGCGGCTCGGCCGTAACCGAGAGTTTCGACGCCGGGCTGGAGGGCTTCGTCCCCAAGGCCAAAGTGGCCGAGAGGCAGCAGGCCGGCGGCAAGAAGATCGAGCTGACCGAAGCCGAAGTGATCGTCTCGGGCGGCCGCGGCCTCAAGGAAGCCGCCAACTACAAGCTGATCGAGGATCTGGCTGAGACCTTGGGAGCGGCGGCAGGAGCCAGCCGCGCCATCGTCGACGCCGGCTGGGTGCCCCACGCCAACCAGGTGGGCCAGACGGGCAAGACCGTCAGCCCGAAGCTGTACGTGGCCATAGGCATCAGCGGCGCCATCCAGCACCTCGCGGGCATGAGCTCCTCGAAGTGCATCGTGGCGATCAACAAGGACCCCAACGCACCCATCTTCAAGGCCGCCGACTACGGCATCGTCGCCGACCTTTTCGATGTCGTGCCGGCATTCAGGGACGCGATCGCCGCCCTCGATTGAGGAACGGAACGAGGCGACCCCACACGGACCAAGGATCCGCCGTGCTCACCTTGACGATCATGCGCCACGGAAAGGCCGAGCCTCACCATAGAGCCGATTTTGAGCGGGAGCTTGCCCCCAAAGGCGTGCTCCGCTCCCGACTCGTGGCAGAAATGCTGGCCGAGGCCGGCGTCACCTGGGATTGCGCGGTGACCAGTCCGGCACCGCGGGCCTCCCAGACGGCCGACACGGCTCTCGACGTCATGACCTCCGGACTGCTGCCCTCCTACGACCGCGACATCTACGATCACGCCGACCCGACAACCCTGATGTCCGTAGTGCGCCGTCACGCCGGCGGTGCTCGTCAAGTCGTCGTGTTCGGCCACAACCCAGGCATGAGTTGGTTGGCTCAATGGCTTTGTCCGGACTTCGTCGATCAACTGGCGACCAGTTCGGCCGTCGTCCTCGATCTCGAAGGAGCCGACTGGGTGGATGTCTCTCCAGGCTCGGCAACCCTGCGGTTGGTCTGCCGCCATCAGGACCATCCAGGCGCACACCTCGAGGACAAACCATGACCGAACCGAGGTTCGAGCTGACCGACGATCTGTTCACGCCGAAGGAAGTCAGCTGGCTGGCCTTCAACGAGCGATTGCTCCAGGAAGCCGAAGACCTGAGCGTGCCGCTGATCGACCGGCTCAAGTTCCTCGGAATCTACTCGTCGAACCTGGACGAATTCTTCCGCGTGCGCGTGGCGACCCTGCGACGTCTGGCCGGCCTCGGCTTCCGCAGCCGCGAGTTCATCAGGCACGATCCCAAACAGGTGCTCGACCAGGTCATGCGTGAAGCCAAACGTCAGCATGCTCGCTACAATGCCCTCTACGAACAGCTCATCGTCGAGCTGGGCGAGCACGGCATCCATATGATCGACGAACTCGCCTATGACGAGCAACAGGCCTCCTTCGTCGAGGCGTACTTCCACAAGATCGTCCGCCACCGGCTCCACCCCATCATGATCCGTGGCCGTGGCGACCTGCCCCCTTTGGTCGATCAAGCCATCTACCTGGCCGTCCGCTTGAGTGACTCACGGGGAAAGCGCAAACCTCGTTATGCCCTGATGGGAATACCCACCGATGTCCTGAACCGATTCGTTGTGCTCCCCTCCCGGAACGAAGAGCACGACCTGACCTACCTCGACGATGTCATCCGCTACAACCTGGGTTCGGTGT